>Ga0075434_100000984_pt1 | contig 23029 bp, 18 predicted proteins | sample RhiMethybrSRZTD3_FD_75298 | JGI IMG/M metagenome (GOLD analysis project Ga0075434, IMG submission 75298) | Populus rhizosphere microbial communities from Tennessee, USA - Rhizosphere MetaG P. TD hybrid SRZTD3 | ecosystem: Host-associated > Plants > Roots > Rhizosphere > Soil | place: USA... | reverse complement strand
AGGACAGCCGGGCCGGTTGAACTGCTCGCACGGCATCACCACCGATCAACTCGGCAATCTGTATCTCGCCGATTGTTTCGCGGGACGCGTGCAGAAGTTCGAGCCGATTCCTGGCGCAAATCCGGATCGCATCGCAGGACAGATCCTGCGCACGTGGGATACGTGGAAGAAGTCGTAATTCAGAATTGGGAATGCAGAATGCAGACACTACCTAAGACAAGCGTACTGTCTGCATTCTGAATTCTGCATTCTGCATTACGCGATCTACGGAAGCGCGAACACAAAAACGTTCGCGGCGTTGCCCGGCTTCAGCTCCGACGCAATGCGGTTGTCCGAGCCCGCCACGAGCGACGGTCCCGTCGTCACCGCCACATACTGTTTGCCGTTGACCGCGAAGGTGACGGGGAAGCCGCTCACCGGCGATCCGAGGCTGATATCCCACAGCACTTTGCCGCTGCGATCGTCGAAGGCGCGGAAGTGGCCGTTCGCATCGCCGCCGAACACCAGTCCGCCGCCGGTGGCCACGAGCGAGAGCGCGCCGGCGCGCTCTTCGTGCTTCCACAATGTTTTGCCTGTCTCCGCCGAGATCGCCCACACCGTGCCGACGTTCTTGGCGTTTGGCGCGATGACGCCCGGCATGTCGAGGCCGTACACCTTCGACGGGTCGCGGGTGTCGACGGTGGTGGTCGCGTTCATGCACATGTTCTGCAGCGGGTAGTACATGGTGTTGGTGGTCGGGTTGTAGGCACCGGCCGGCCAGTTTTTCCCGCCGTTGCTGCCCGGGCACACCATGCGCGTCTGTCCCTTGGCGGTGAAGAGCACCTCGGGATTCACCGTGACCTTGCCGGTGGCGCCGTCGATGGTGCTGACGACATTCTGATAGACGGTCGGTCTCGCCCACAGGAACTCGCCGGTCTGCCGATCGAGCGTGTAGACGATCCCGGTCTTGCCGGGAATGCCGGTGATCACCTTGCGCTTCTCACCGGGCTTGATCTTCGGATTGATCCAGGCCACTTCCTTCGCGTCCGGTGTGATCGCCGTCTCGACGAGCAGCCGCTCGAACGGGTGATCGAGATCCCAGTGATCGACGATGTGCTGATAGTGCCAGACGATCTTGCCGGTGTCGGCGTTCAGCGCGAGCGTGGAGTTGTGGTACAGGTAGGTCTTGTCGTTGCCGGCGAGCGTGAACTTCGGTGCCGGGATCGTCACCGACGTCCCGACATAGATCATGTTCGTCGACGGGTCGTAGCTCGGCACCATCCACGTGCCGACGTGCCACCGCTCGTTCATCGGCACGTCGCCCCACGTTTCGTAGCCCGGTTCGCCAGGACGCGGGATCGTGCGCGTGCGCCAGATCTCCTTGCCGGTCATCGCGTCGTGCGCGGTGATGATGCACGAATCGTTGCCGGCGTCGGGCTGACACTGGCGGCCGGTGATCACTTTGCCGTTGGCGATGATCGGACCCGAGCTGGCGCTGGCCCGCTTCTTCGGATCGAGTACCTGCGTCTCCCACACGAGATTGCCAGTGCGCGCGTCGACGGCGTAGATCGTGTTGTCGGATCCGGCGTCGATGATCGTGGTGCCCCACATCGCCATGTTGCGATTGGTGCCGCCGTTGACGCCTTCGGGATACTTGCGGCGATACTCCCATTTCAGCTCGCCGGTCTTGGCGTCCATCGCCATGATGATGTCGCCGGGGTTGGGGATGTACATCGTGCCGTTGTAGACGAGCGGCGTGGCTTCCTGCGTGCGGCCGGTGACAATGCCGCGCGTCCACACCATCTTCAGCTTCGACACGTTGTTGCGATTGACTTCGTCCAGCGGGCTGTAGCCCCAGCTGTCGAGCGTGCGCCGCCACATCAACCAGTCGGCGGGGTTCGGCTTCCACAGCATCTCGTCGGTGACCGGGACGAACGGCTTCTCCTGGGCCATCAGGCTCAGTCCGGTGACGGTTGTCACGACGAGGGCGCATGCGAGTACGACGCGCTTCATGGCGAATCCTTTCGACAGGATGAGGACGCGCGCGTACTCTACACGATCGCACGGCCGGCGGGTCTGAAGACCCGCCGCTACGAGAGCCGCTAAGCAGACGGCGTAGAGGCGGGTGTTTAGACCCGCCTGACATAAGATCTTCGGCATGAGAAACGTGTTCGCGATCGTCGTGGCAATGCTGGCACTGGCGCCGTCTGCCTACGCTCAGGGTGCGTACGTGAGCGCGTCGTTGACCGGCGACATCGTGCGACAGAATCGCGTCGAGAGTGTGGGGTTCAATCAGCCGAGCGGCGGCGAGGCGATCGGCTTCGCGTTGCGTGTGGGAAGCGAGCTTGGCGCGCGATGGGGCGTCGAGCTCGAGTTCGCGCGCCCGCAGGAGATCACCAACGATTTCGCGCCTGGGGTCGTGCCGCTTCCGGCAGCCACCTTGGTCCCCGGAGTGGTCGGGGGCGTCTTCCCGCCAGATGCTGTGCAAACCTATCCAGTCTTTTCGTATCGCATCCGCACCAGCCAGCGAAACACGATGGTCTCGTCGGCGGTATGGGCCCGGCACGAGATCTCGCGGCGCATGTCGCTGGTGTTTCTCGGCGGCGTCGGCTTCCATCGCACGACATCGGACACGAGCGTGACATTCGAGCCGAGGCTGCCCAGCCCGTTTCCCATCGCGCTGCCACCATCGGTCACCAACGCGACGAACTACGATGCCGGTCCGTTTGCAGGCGTCGAAGGCCGGATCGGATTGACCGATCACGCACATCTCGTCACCGGCGTGCGACTGCACGGCATCACCGGCGGCTGGCTGTTCCGCCCGAGCGTGGGGCTGGGGTGGAACTTTTGACGGAAGTGGAAGAAGTGGAACAAGTGGAACAAGTGGAAGAAGTGAGGTTTGAAAGTGTTCAAGTGGCGGAAGTGCGCCGTACGTACTTCGCGACTTAGTGACCTCTAGACTTCACTTTTTCCACTTCTTCCACTTTTTCCACTTCTTCCACTTGCGCGATGCCGCTCCTTTTAAAGGCATCGCGCGCCGTGACTGGTTCGATTAGCAGAAACGCCACCACCGCGCCGATCGCCACCGACGGCAGCACCATCGTCAGCGGTGAGTGCTCGTCGCCAATGAGGATGCCGCCGATCGCAAGCGTCGCGGCGAACACCCAATCGGCAATGCGTATCCAGATGCTCGAGCGTCGATGCACCCATCCGAGCTCGGCGGGGTAGAAGCGCGACGTGAACCACAAATGCAAGCGCGCGGTGGCCGTCACGACGATGGCTGCGAGCAAGACGATGAAGAACGCGCGTCCCTGCCAGCCGCCGATCAATCCACGCGCATACCATGCCGGGACGCCCATCGCACTGTAGACGGCTGCCGCCATCGCCAGATGGAACTCCCACCAGAACCGACCGCCGCGTACGGAGGGTCCGCCTTGAGGCGGACTGTGGGTGCCAGCTGCAGGAACGTCTTCCAACGCCGACTGAAGCTCTCGCGCGCTCGCGTATCTCGCGGCGGGATCTCCGTGCATGCATCGCGCGATGATGGCGCCGAGCGGGCCGTCGAGTGCGGGCGACGCCGAGCCGCGGCGCAGCGGGTGATGCCCCGTGAGCATCTCCGCCAAGAGCACGCCGACGGCGTATAGATCTGCCCGTGCGTCCACCGATCCGCCGAGCAGCTGCTCGGGGGCCATATAGGCGGGCGTACCGAGCATCGCGCCGGCGCGCGTGAGCCGTGTTGCCTCGGGTCCTTCGATCTGTGCGATGCCGAAGTCGACGATCTTGATGCGGCCGTCGTCGGCGATGAGCACGTTCTCGGGCTTCAGATCGCGATGGATCACGCCGGCGTGGTGCGCCGCGGCGAGCGCGCTCGCGATCTCGAGTGCCATCGCGCGCACCTGTGCCAGTGCGATCGGGCCGCGCGCAATCATGGTGCGCAGCGTGTCGCCGCTGACGTATTCCGAGGCGATGAACAGGTGGTCGTCGATCTCTTCGAGCGCGTAGACGACGGCGACGCCGGGGTGCGAGATGGTTGCCGCGGCGCGTGCCTCACGGCGAAGCCGCTGTCGCAGTTCGGGCGAGGTGGCCACCGATGCCGGGAGCGCCTTCAGCGCGACGCGCCTGCCGAGACGTTGATCTTCGGCGAGGTAGACCACTCCCATGCCGCCGCGACCCAGCTCCTCGATCACGACGTAGTTGCCGACGCGCGCGCCGGATGCCAGCGTGTCGAGATCGGCGGGGTCGACCTGCGCCGGCTGCTCGAGAAACGCACCGGCGGTCTCGTGCGCGTCGAGCAGCGCGTCGGCCTCGCGCACGATCGAGAGATCGTCGGGACACTGCTGCCGAAGCCAGTCGCGGCGAACGGACGCCGGCTGATCGAGCGCGGCCTGAAACAGATCCTTGAGCCGCTCCCACTGCGCGTGATTCATCCGGCACGCTCGTCGAGCGCCGGCACCGGTGCGCCGTCGAGGGCCCGTTTCAGCCAGGCGCGCGCCAGCGCCCATTGCCGCTTCACGGTTGCCGGCGACACACCGACGGCCTCGGCGGTCTCCTCGACCGTCAATCCGCCGAAGTAGCGCAGCTCGACGATCCTGGCGAGATCGGCATCGGATGCGGCGAGACGGGTGAGCGCCTCGTCCAAGGCGAGAACATCGATGTCGTCGGCGCGCGGCGGCTGTGCACCGCCCGGAAAGCCGGCTTCGGGATGTGCCGCATTCACATCATCGAGCTCGACGCGTTGCGGGGCACCGCCGCGTTTGGCGGCGCGGCGGGTGCGTGCGCGCTGGACGAGAATCTGGCGCATCGAGAGCGCGGCGATCGCGAGAAAGTGCGTACGGCTGTTGAAGTGTCGCGCGCGTTCGGCGGCAAGACGGACGAACGCTTCGTTGACGAGCGCCGTCGCCTGCAGTGTCTGCCCCGGTCGTTCGTGGCTCACGTACCGCGCGGCGATGCGCCGCAGCTCGTCGTAGACGAGCGGCATGAGGTCGTAAATGGGGTCGGAGGTCATTTTTAGAGGACACCCCGCACGCGGGAACAGTGTCCTCCAAAAATGACCTCCGACCCCACTTTCACTTGCGCTCGATCTTGATCGTCTGAATCACCACGTCCTTCACCGGGCGATCGTTGGCGCCAACCTTCGTGCTGCCGATCTTGCGGACGACGTCCATCCCGCTTTCCACTTCGCCGAACACGGAGTGGCGATTGTTCAGATGCGGCGTCGGCGCGAGCGTGATGAAGAACTGTCCGCCGTTGGTGTTGGGTCCGCGGTTCGCCATCGACAGCATGCCTTCTTTGCTATGTCGCAGGCTGGGATGGAACTCGTCCCCGAACTCATAGCCAGGTCCGCCGGTGCCTTTGCCGAGTGGATCGCCGCCCTGAATCATGAAGCCGTCGATCACGCGATGGAAGATGATGCCGTCGTAGTAAGGCTGCTTGACCTTCTTCCCCGTGCGCGGGTCGGTCCACTCTTTCGTGCCTTCAGCGAGGCTGACGAAGTTGGCGACGGTATTGGGCGCCTCGGCATCGAAGAGACGGATGGTGAAATTCCCTTCGCTGGTGATGAACTCTGCGTAAACAGCCAAAGCCGGCTCCTCTGTAGTGTGCGTACGTAGTGTCCGGCTTCAGCCGGACCGTCTCAGCGAACCGACTGAGGATATCACCCCGCCGCGATACAATTTTCGAGTGAGCGGCGCCATCGAAACTCGCGAGGATCACCTCATCGCTGCGGTTGCCACCGGCAAGAGCGGCGATCCGTTTGCCGTGCTCGGTCGCCATCCGGTGATCATCGACGGCCGACCGGCCGTCATCCTCCGCACGATGCAGCCGGCAGCGGTGAGCGTGGAGCTGATCACACCCGAGCGGGTGACGCCGATGACGCGACGTCATCCCGATGGTCTGTTCGAGGCGCGCATCCCGCTCGAAGGCGCGCCCGCCGATCTCGCCTATCGCTTCCGCGTGCACGAGCGCGATCGCACCGACGAGGTCATCGATCCGTATCAGTTCGGTCAGGTGCTGTCGGACTTCGACCTGCACTTGTTCAGCGAGGGCACGCACAACCGCGCGTGGGAGAAGCTCGGATCGCATGTGATGTCGGTCGGCGCCATCGCCGGCGTGCACTTCGCGGTGTGGGCGCCCAACGCGCAGCGCGTCAGCGTGGTCGGCGACTTCAACGGCTGGGACGGACGCGTGCATCCGATGCGGAAGCTGGTGCCCTCGGGCGTGTGGGAGATCTTCGTTCCCGAACTGCGCGAAGGTGCCTGCTACAAGTTCGAGGTGCGCACCGACGCCGGTCATCTGCTCGAGAAGGCCGATCCCTACGCGCGCCGATTCGAGGTGCCGCCGCGATCGGCCTCGATCATCTGGCAGGACCACAACTACCAATGGGGCGATGACCAGTGGATGCACAATCGCCCGGCGTGGAACGGCTGGCACGATCGCCCGATGTCGTGTTACGAGGTGCATCTCGGATCGTGGCGGCGCATTCCGGAGGAGGACAATCGCTACCTCTCTTACCGAGAGCTGGCGGAGACGCTGGTTCCGTATGTGCGCGACCTGGGCTACACCCACATCGAGCTGATGCCGGTGATGGAGCATCCGTACTCAGGCTCGTGGGGCTATCAGGTGCTCGGGTTCTTCGCTCCGACGAGCCGATTCGGCACGCCAGACGATTTCCGCTACTTCGTCGATCGCTGTCATCAGCACGGGATTGGCGTGATCCTCGACTGGGTGCCCGGCCATTTTCCGAAGGATCGTCACGGCCTCGCCGAGTTCGACGGCACGTCTCTCTACGAGCACGCCGATCCGCGGAAGGGTGAGCACCGCGAGTGGGGGACGCTGGTCTTCAACTATGGTCGCAACGAGGTGCGGACGTTCCTCTCGAGCAGCGCGCTGTGCTGGCTCGAGGAGTTCCACGTCGACGGTCTTCGCGTCGACGCGGTGGCGTCGATGCTGTATCTCGACTACTCACGCGAGCATGGCGACTGGATTCCAAACCAGTACGGCGGACGCGAGAACCTCGAAGCGGTGTCGTTTCTCCAGCAGCTCAACACGCTCACGCATGGCCGGGTGGCGGGCACGATCACGGTCGCGGAAGAATCGACGGCGTGGCCGGCGGTCAGTCGTCCGACGTATGTCGGCGGCCTGGGGTTCACGTTCAAGTGGAACATGGGCTGGATGCACGACATGCTCGAATACATGCGGCAGGATCCGGTGCACCGCCGCTGGCACCACGGCCAGATCACGTTCTCGATGCTCTACGCGTTCACCGAGAATTTCGTGCTGCCGTTCTCACACGACGAGGTCGTCTACGGCAAGCGATCGATGCTCGACAAGATGCCCGGCGATCTGTGGCGGAAGCACGCCAACCTGCGGACGCTCTACGGCTACATGTTCGGTCATCCCGGCAAGAAGCTGATGTTCATGGGCGCCGAGATCGGGCAGTGGCGCGAGTGGAATGCCGACGAGAGCCTCGACTGGCATCTGCTCGAGCAGCCCGAGCACGCCGGTCTGCAGCGCTGGGTGCAGGATCTCAATCGCGTCTACCAACGCGATCGGGCGTTGTACGAAGTGGACTTCGAGTACACCGGATTCAGCTGGATCGACTGCAACGACAACGAGAACAGCGTGGTGTCGTTCATGCGCAAGGCGCGCGATCCACGCGATTTCACGGTGGTGGTGGCCAACTTCACACCGGTGCCGCGTCCGACCTACCGCATCGGCGTGCCCGAGGCGGGCTGGTATCGCGAAGTCCTCAACAGCGACGCCGCGCTCTACGGCGGCAGCAACATGGGCAACGGCGGTGGCCTCCACACCGAGCCAATACCGTCTCATGGCTACGACCAGTCGCTGCCCCTCGTCCTGCCTCCGCTCTCGTTCGTGATGCTCAAGAAGTAATCGTCGACCTTCACTTGACACGCCAGTGGACCGTGTGCCATTGTCCACTAGTATGGCAAGTGAACGAGTCGAACTCCTCCAAGGCACGCTCGATCTGATCGTGCTGCGCGCGCTCGCCACGATGGGGCCCCAGCACGCCTACGGGCTGGCGGCGCGGCTCGAGCAGGTGGCGGAGCATCCGCTCATGCTCAATCAGGGCACGCTGTATCCGGCGCTGGTCCGCCTCGAGCAGAAGGGCTGGATCAAGGGTGCGTGGCAGCGCACCGAGACCAACCGCGAGGCGAAGTACTACGCCATCACCAAGTCCGGCACGCGCGCGCTCGAGAAGCAGGCGGAGCGGTGGCGTCGTCTTGCCGGGTTGGTCGACAAACTGTTGATTAACGAAACGTAGTTCGAGGTTCGAGGTTCGAGGTTCGAGGTTCGATGTTCGACGTTCGATCAACCGGGAACGTTGAACCGCGAACTTTGACGAACGACGAACCTCGAACCTCGAACCTCGAACGCGAGTGACGATGCGCCGGCTTCTACAACGACTGTTCAACGCGTTCCGCCCCGAGCAGGCGGAGGAGGATCTCGATCGCGAGATCGCCGCACACCTCGCGCTGCTCGAGGACGAATACCGCCGCCGTGGAATGAATGACGACGAGGCGCGCTTTGCGGCGCGGCGCGCCCTCGGCGGCAGCGCGCACGCGAAAGATCTGCATCGCGACACGCGCTCGTTCATCTGGCTCGACGATCTTCGCCGCGACCTCTCGCATGGCGCCCGTTCGCTGGCGCGCAATCCCGGATTCGCCGCGGTTGCCGTGATCACGCTGGCGCTCGGCACTGGCGCCAACACCGCCATCTTCAGCGTCATCAGCGCCGTGCTGCTCCGCCCGCTGCCCTACCAGGATGCCGATCGCCTCGTGCAGGTGTTCTCCCCGCCGTCGACGAATCCGATCGTGGCCATGCGCCGGCGCGAGCCGTCGTTGTTTCCGCAAACCTTCGATCGCCTGCGCCGCAACACCGGCAGCTTGTCGCACGTGGCTGGCTACATCCTGACGACGGCGACCTTGACGGGACAGGGCGACGCAGTACGTCTGATCGGTGTGAATGCGTCGGCGTCGCTGTTCCCGGCGCTCGGCGGCACGCCGCTCATCGGACGCACGTTCAGCGATGCTGAAGAGGCCGCCGGTTCCGATGCGGTGGTCGTCCTGAGCCACGCAGTGTGGCAGGACTACTTCAATAGTGATCGCAGCGTCGTCGGGAAAGTGATCGCGTTGGATGGGCGTGGACGAACCGTCGTGGGCGTCATGCGCGACGGCTTCGCGTTTCCCGATCGAACCACACAGTTCTGGACGCCGTACGTCATGCCCGCACCGAAGGCCGGCTCGTTCATCAGTCCGGCGGTCATCGCGCGACTGCGCGACGGTGTCTCGCGGGGCGCTGCTGAAACGGACGTGAACACCGTGCTGCAGGAGGGCCAGCCGTCGCGCGGCCGCTATGAGCTGTCGGGACTTCAGGACGAGATCGTCGCACCGGTCAAGCCGGCGCTGTTGATCCTCTCGGGGGCCGTTGGCCTGGTGCTGTTGATCGCGTGCGTGAACGTCGCGAATCTGTTGCTGGTGCGGACGGCGTCGCGCCAGCTCGAGATCGCGCTTCGCCGCGCCATCGGCGCCTCGCCAGGACGACTCGTTCGACAGCTGCTCACCGAGAGCGGGATGCTGGCACTTGTCGGTGCCGCGGCAGGTACAGGTCTGGCGTTCGGCGGCGTCGCGCTGCTGCGGGCGCTGGCGTCGACCCTTCCGCGTCGCGATCTCGGTGGAGGCGTGGCGGTGCCGCGGATCGAGGAGATCGCCATCGACGCGCGCGTGCTGCTGTTCGCGATCGCGCTCGCACTTGCGACCGGCGTGCTGTGCGGCCTCCTGCCGGCGCTTCGCCATTCGCGTCCCCGAGAAGCCGACGTGCTGCGTGAACGCGCGGCGAGTCCGCGTGTCGGGGGATGGCTTGTGGCCGCCGAGATTGCGATGGCGATGGTGCTGCTCGTGGGCGGCGGGCTGCTGATGCACAGTTTCTACAAGCTCGCCACGGCCGATCGCGGCTACGACGCGGCGCACGTGCTCACGTTTCAGGCGACGGGGCGACCGTCGCCCGGTCCGCAGGCCCGTGCCTTCGCCGAGACGCTGGTCGAACGCATTGCTGCGATTCCCGGAGTCACCGCCGCCGGCTACGCCAACAATCTGCCACTGGTACAGCAAGGCTTTGGCCGTGACGTGTACCCGCAGCCCGGAGTCGTGCGGCGTCCGCAGCCGGGAATGCACGCCGTCAGTCCCCGTTTCACGACTGCCATGGGCCTGCGGGTCGTCGAGGGGCGCGGCTTCAGTGAGGGCGAAGAGGGGCGGCACGAGGCGCTCGTCACCCGTGCGTTCGCGCAAAGTGGCTTCTTCGACGGACCAGCACTCGGGTCGCGCATCTACAGCGGCTTCTCCCGCAGCCACGGTATCGAGGAATGGACGGTCGTGGGGATTCTGGACGACCTGAATCAGTTCTCGCTGCAGCAACGCCCCAATCCCGAGATGTTTATCGTCGACTTTGTACCGCCGCCCCCCGGTCTCGGCGGGACGTACTTCGCGGTACGGACGTCGATTGATCCCTCGTCCATGTCGGCCAGCGTGCGCGGCATCGTCCGCCAGCTCGATCCGGCCGCGACGGTCGACAATGTGGCGACGATGGATCAGATCGTGTCCAACGCGATGGCGCAGCCGCGTCTCTATGCGGTGCTCCTGGGCGTGTTCGCCGCCGTCGCGGTCGCCCTTGCGGCGATCGGGATCTACGGCGTGCTTGGATTCACCGTCACGCATCGTACGCGAGAGATCGGAATCCGCGTAGCGCTTGGCGCTCGTCCCGGTCAGGTGATGACGTTGATTCTTCGCCAGACCGCCGTGCTCACGGTCGTTGGTGTGACGGCGGGCGTCATTGGCGCCGCGTCATTCAGCCGCTACCTCGAAGGACTGCTCTTCGGCCTGACGCCGCTCGATCCGCCGACGTTTGCGGCGGTGATCGCCGTGTTCGTGGCGATGGCAGCGCTCGCGTCGTATCTCCCGGCGCGACGTGCGACGCAGATCGAGCCGCAGGTGGCGCTGAGAGCGGAGTAGCGGTACTAGGGGCCAGCTTTAGCCGGCCCGAGTGAGATAACCATGAACAGACACATCGCCCTGTTTCTTGTCGCGATTGCCTCGGCCTCGGTGGTTGCTCTGCACGCGCAGCAGGCATCGGAGCGAACGCGGTTCGAGGTCGCATCGATCAAACAGAACGTCAGCAACGACGGGCGGGTGAGCGTAGGTGCACGCGGGTCGCGATACTCGGCGACCGGCGTGTCGCTTGCCCTGTTGATCCGCAACGCCTACAGGGTGCAGGACTTCCAGATAATCGGCGCGCCGTCGTGGGCCGAGAGCGATCGCTTCGACATCGCGGCGACGATGGCCGGGGAATCCAATCCCGCGCCCACCGGTCCCCTCGAGCTATCGCGGCAGGCCCTGATGATGCAGGCGCTGCTCGAAGAACGATTCCATCTCGTGGTTCACAAAGAGATGCGCGACATGCCTGTCTATGCGCTCGTCATGGCCCGCGCCGATCACGAGTTTGGTCCCTCGCTTCGGCGATCGACCGACGCGACGAACAGCAGCACCGTCGCCCCCGGTTTGATTCGTTTGCGCGGCCAGACGATGCCGCAGTTTGCGACCGCGTTGTCGTGGCTCACCAACACCGGGTCGTCGCTCGGCCGCCTGATCCTCGATCGCACTGGCCTCGAGGGCTGCTACGACGTCGATCTGCGCTTCACGCCCGATCGCATTCCGAACTTTGGCCCCGGCGGACCGCCTCAAGGGCTGCCGCCGATCGATACCGAAGGGGCGTCGATCTATAGCGCGATGCGTGAGCAGCTTGGACTCAAGCTGGACGCGCAGCGCGCGCCAGTCGAGGTGCTGGTGATCGATCGCGTGGAGAAGCCGACGGCGGATTAGGTGGGCCGCCTAAAGGCGGCCCCTACGAGAGACCGAGTCAATGAAACGATTTCTTGAGCGGATACTGTCGCTCGCGATGTCGCGGCGCGACGATCGCGAGCTTGGTCGCGAGATGGACGCGCATCTCGCGCTGCTCGAAGACGAGTATCGCCGGCGCGGCATGACGGCGGACGATGCTGCACTGGCTGCCCGCCGCGCAATGGGCCCTGTGGCGCTGGCGAAAGACCAGCACCGCGACGCGCGATCGTTTCCGTGGATCGAGGACGCCCGTCAGGACCTGCGCGTCGCGATCAGGATGCTGCTCCGCACTCCTGGCTTCGCGGCCGTGGTGATCGTGACGATGGCGCTGAGTGTCGGAGCCACGACCACGCTGTTCAGCGTCGCATACGGAGTCCTGATGCGGCCGCTGCCTTGGCCGGATGCGGATCGTCTGATTCGTCTCGAGGAAACACGCGGCGGCCGCCTCTCGCGCGTACGCTGGACGATGTCGAATGCAGCGTATCTCGCATGGCGCGATCAGCCGTCGACGATCGAGGATGTCGGCGGTTGGGTGCGGAGCGTGCGCAGGACCATGGTCGTCGATCGCGATACCGATCGAGTGACGCTCAGCCCCGTGACGCCGAGCCTCTTCCGGCTGCTTCGTGCGCGGGCCGCGAGCGGCCGTTTGTTTCTCGACAGCGACACCGGGCCGGCGCGGGCGCTGATTCTCAGCCACGGCCTGTGGCAGCGGCGGTTCGGCGGCCGCAGCGACGTCCTCGGGACGCCAGTCCGGATCGACGGGCAGCAATACACGATTGTCGGTGTGATGCCGCGGGGATTCTCGTTTCCAGACCCGGAAGCGGAAGTGTGGTCGGCACTCGGCGTCCTGCCGGTGAACGGCGAGGGGAACACGATCAGGCTGATGATGTTCTCGGCGGTGGCGCGGTTGAAGCTGGGCGCGACCGTCGACCAAGCCGCCGCTGAAGCGACTGCGCGCGCTCGCACGGCACCCGATTTGAAAGAGACAGCCGTCGCATTGTTCGGCACGAACGGCGTCGCCGGCGTCACAGTGGCTCCGGCGCTGGAGGTAATGACCGCCGACGTCAGGCCAGCGCTGATGCTGCTGCTCGCCGCGGTCGGATTGCTGTTCGTTGCCTCGACGGCGAGCTTGATCGTGTTGCAGTTGTCGCGGGTGGCTCGTCGCCGCCGCGAGATCGCCGTGCGAACGGCGATCGGTGCTGGTGCCGGACGTCTCGTCCGGCAATGGCTGGTCGAGAGCGCGATGCTCGGCGGGTTGGGAGCCGCGGCCGGACTGCTTGCGGCGATGTTCCTGCATCGCGCGTTGCCTGCGGTGCTGCCCGCCGGGTTCCCCCGCGTCGAAGATGTGCAGCTCGATTGGCGCGTCGCCGGCTTTGCCTGTGTTGTCGCCTGTCTCGTCAGCCTCGCGTGTGGAATGGTCCCGGCCTTTCGCGGCCGCCGCGATCACGTCGTCGCCGCATTGAGCGAGGGCGCATCGACCACGCAATCAGTGACCACGACGACCGCCGCTCGCGTGCGAACGCTGCTGATGGCGGCGCAGATTGCGGTGGCGTGCATTCTGCTCATCGGCGCATCGCTCCTGCTGCGGAGTTTCGTGGCGCTGCTCGCCGCCGATCGCGGCTTCGATCCCCGCGGCGTGTTGACCATGCAGATCCCGCTGCCGGTGAAGTTCACGTTTGCCGAGCACCGCGACACGCTCGACGGCCTGCAACAGCGTCTGCGAACGCTGCCTGGCGTGACCGACGTCGCGCTCGGGAATGCGCTGCCCTTCACGACAGTGGGCGCTTACCGCGGCGTCAACCTTGCGCTGCCCCGTGATCCAGCACGGAAGGTCGAAGTGCAGCTGATGCAGCGCTCGGTCACGCCTGAGTACTTCCGCGCCATGGGGCTGCGTCTGTTGCAGGGACGCGCGCTGGCGCCCTCCGACACCGCAACTGCGCCCCCTGTCATGGTTGTCAATCGGACGTTTGCGGCGCGATATCTTGGCGATCATCCGATCGGTCAGCGGCTCGAGCTCATGAACAACAGCAAAGTGCCGTGGGAAGTCGTCGGTGTCGTCGATGACATGCGTCAAGGCGCCAACGGCAACACGCCCGCGTCCGCGTTCGGCGGCGTACTCGATCCGCCGCTCGGCGAGGCGTTCTTCCCGCTCACGCAGTGGCCGTATCCAATCCAGGATCTGATCGTCGTCATGCGAACCACGACCGAGCCCGCCGCGCTCGCAACCGGTGCCCGCGCGCTCGTGCGAGAGGCGGATCCGTCGCTGGTGATCGACTCGATGATGACGATGGAGGAGCGAGTGGCGGGGAGCCTGTCGGGCCCGCGCACCTATGCCGTGTTTCTGGTTGGCTTCGCGTTGTGTGCGCTGACGATTGCCGGAGTTGGTCTGTTCGGCGTGTTGTCGTATACCACCGCGCAACGCACGCGCGAGATCGGATTGCGCACCGCCCTCGGCGCGCGGCGAGGCGACGTGCTGACGCTGGTTGGACGGCAGGCGATGACGATCACGATTGGCGGCCTTGTCGCCGGTCTAGTCGTCTCGTTCTTCCTCTCGCGCACGTTGGCGGCGCTGCTTTACGGGGTCTCCGCCCGCGATGCGCTCAGCTTCGCGAGTGTGCCCGCGCTGTTGCTGATCGTGTCGGTGGTTGCCTGTGCCGTGCCAGCGTGGCGCGCGATAACCATCGACCCGATCGACGCGCTTCGGTCGGAGTGACCGGCACGCGGGGATTGCGTCACCCGAGCTTCGAGAGCAGAGTGCGCAGTCGCTGCATGGGCTCCGACTTTGGATCGACACCGGCGGCTTCCAGCGCGTCGAGGACCGCCTTCACGTGTCCGTACGGATTGATCTTCTGTTCTTTCGCTTGCTCGATCGTGTACAGCGTCACGTGTACTTCGTGCGTAAGCTTGGACGCACCGCTCAGTGACTGCAGTTCGGGCAGACGACGATTGTCTTGCGTGTCGAACAACACGTAGACCGGAGTGCCTTGCTCGTACTCAATCCGAAAGTGGCCGCCGTTCTTCGAGGTGTCGCCCTTGACCGGCGCTTTGCGCATGACCGTCACTTGGACGCCATCGAGGGCTTTGTAAGTCGTACCGTCGACATAGGTCGTGGTCCCCGCAACCACTGGATTGACCCCCGCACTTGGCGTCTGGTTCGGATGTCCCTGGACCGAATGTCCGAGGACCGTGCCAACGAACAGCGACGTCAGCAAGAGACTCTTCATTGGCGACTCCCTCGTGTCTGTCTGATGGGAACGACGACAGACATCAGTCAATTGATACGGCGCTGAACAGATCGTCTGGAAGATTCTGAGATGCCGACAACGTCCATGGGTAGATAAAGACCATGAGCGCCGCCCGTTCGTCCCGATTCAACTTCGTGTCAATCGCGATCGAACTTCGCAGCGTATCGAAGCCAAACGGGCGTGGCACTCGAAACGTTGCGGCGTCTACGTTCCACACAAAAACGTAGACTCCAAGGCTCGCGTTGCCGCCGTTCACGGCGCCCGTGTTCTTGAGACTCACCGAGCGCGGCAAAGTACTGATGACCGCCAGCGGCGCGTAATACCCGGCCCACTGTTCCGCCACCGTTTCGTTGCCTCTCTTCGACTGCACTTGGGAAAAGTACGTGTTTCCACCCGGCACCAGATTGTTGCGAGCCAAGAAATGGTCGCGCATGATCATGAGGGGGGAATCCAGCGAGTCGCCTTGGGAAATTTTCGGAACATCGATCCGTTGCCACTGAAGTCCAACCGGCGCGACGTACCACAGAACGAGCGCAAGACCGAAACACAGTCCGCCTACTACCGCCGTCCCCAGCACACGCCAGCGGTTCCATCGGCCGTTCCGCCAATAGGCGAGAGCGAAAATCGCACCGGCGAGCACCACCGCCAGCCCGACGATCGTCATGAGCTCGGTACGCGACATGACGAGCGCAACGTCTTTCAACCAGCCGTAGAGAAAGTACAGCGCCGCACCGACGACTGTCGCCACTTTTGCGACGAAGGAGTAAATCTTGTCGGCTTTGTCCGAGAACTCAGACCACTTGGTGAGGAAATCGGTTGAGGCGGGATCTGGCACCAGCCCACTCCGGATCACACGGGTCTCGTCGACACCGGTTCAAAAATAAGCGCGACGCGCGATTAGTCAGCCGGCTCGATCTTCAATACCATCCCGTCGGCCGCGTTGCCGCCGCTCGCGCCTTCGGTGGCGACGTAGATGTAGCCATCAGGGCTCTGTTGTACGTCGCGGACGCGCACCCGCAATCCGACCAGCAGCCCTTCACGCCGTTCGGCCTGTGAGGGCTGACCAAATGCGACGCGAATCAGCTGCTGTGTCGTCAGCGCGCCGACGAACAGGTTGTTCTTCCAGCGCGGAAACTTGTCGCCGGTGTAGAAGATGATGCTCGACGGGCTGATCGACGGCACCCAGAACATGCGCGCGTTGTCCATGCCCGGGCGTGCGAACGGCTGATCCGAAACCAGGTTTCCGGTGTAGTTGCGGCCCATCGACACGAGCGGCCATCCGTAGTTGTGGCCGGGCTTGAGGATGTTGACCTCGTCGCCGCCCATCGGTCCGATCTCGGCCTGCCAGACGTCGCCGGTCTCGGGATTCACCGCGAGGCCGTAGCCGTTGCGATGACCGTACGTGTAGATCTCCGGCTTCACGCCCGGCTTGCCCACGAACGGGTTGTCCTTCGGCACGGTGCCGTCGTCGCGCAGGCGCAGCGTCTTGCCGACGTGGTTGTCGAGGGCCTGCGACTTCATGCGCAGGGTGTTGTCATCCGATCCGTCGGGACGGAGCTGCTGCGCGTTGCAGCAGATGCGATCGCGGTCGCCGATCGTCACGTAGAGGTCTTTGTCCTTGCCGAAGAACACGCGGCCGGCGAGGTTGCCGCCGGTTTCCCACGCATCGGCGACGAAGATCTCCTGCACGTCGCCGAGGGTGTCGCCCTTGAGGAATCCGCGCGCGACGGCCAGCGTGGTGCCCTTCTCGCCCTTCTTCGGGTAGGACACGTACACGAGATGGTTCTGCGCAAAGTCCGGATGGACCGCGACGAAGTGCAGCGCGTCGTTGTTGTTGCCACCGCCCGGCGGTGGCGTGTCGCTAGGCTTGGTCGGCGAGGTCCACACCGGCTGCGGCGCGAGCACGCCGTTCTTGATGATGCGCAGCCTGCCGTTTTGTTCGGTGACGAGGATCGTGTTGGCGTCGGCGAACGCGATGCCCCACGGATGGAACAGGCCAGTGGCGATCGCGGTAACGCGAATCTTGCCGCCCTGCACGTCCATCACCTGCGGGCTCGACGCGACCGGCGATGGCGGTGGCGGCGCCCCACGCTGGGCGAAGCAGATGCCGCACGGGGCGAGAATGAGAACGGTGAGGGCCGACGCGATGAAATGGGACTTGAGCGTCATAGTGGGCGAATGCTAACACGGCGGGTCTAAAGACCCGCCCTACACAACGCGCTTACATTCTCCAGGCTGGGGACGCTGTCCAGAGCGCCTTCGCGCGTACAGGCGAGGGCGGCGGCGGCGTTTGCAAAGCGCAGGATCTGGTCGGGCGCATCGCCGCGAAGCATCGCCGCGATGAACGCGCCTCGGAACACATCGCCCGCGCCTGTGGAATCGACAACGGTGACGTCGAAGGCGGGTGCCTGATAGATGCGATCGCCGACCAGCATCATCGCGCCGCGCGCGCCCAGGGTGACGCAGATCATCTGATGTTCCGGCCGCTGCAACGCGCGCAGCGCGCGCTCGGGATCCCTCTCCCCGGTGAGCGCGGCAGGCATCGACTCGGCAAGGACCGGCACCGACACCGCCGCGAGCAGCTCGGTCGTCGCACCGTTCATCTGATCGAAGTCGCTCGTCACCGGAACACCGGCGTGGCGCGCGATGCGCGCAGCGGCGATCGTGGTTGCACAATCGGTATCGTCGACGTGCAACGCGCGAGCCGCGGCAATGATCTCGGCGGGGATCTCTTCGTCGCGCAAGTCGAGACCGGCGTCGCGCTCCCACAACACCGTGCGATCGCCGCTCTGTTCGTCGACGACGATCAGCGCTGACCGACCGCGTCCGCGTCGCTCGACGCTGAAGCTGGTGTCGACGCCGCGCTGCTCGAGCGCGCGTCGAAGCGCCATGCCGTCGGGATCGCTCCCGAAGGCGCCGACGTATGCCGCTCGCAAGCCGAGTGAGGCGCAGGTCGCGAGAGTGGTCGCCACTTGACCGCCATGCAGAGTGCGTCGGCCTGTGACCGGAATCTTCGCGTTGGGGGCGACCCGTCCGGCCACGCGCAATACGACATCGCACGAGTTTTCGCCGATGCCGACGACGTCGAAATGCACCGCGTGAGTGTAGCGTTGAAGCAGGACTCGCGGCTCATCGAGGCGTCGATCGACGTAGCCGGCCGCGGGCCAGCCTGCTACGCTACGGCGATGCGAACCTCGCTGGTCCTTACCGTCATCGGCCCAGACAGGCCGGGCATCGTCGAGCGACTCTCCGACCATGTGCTCGCTGCGGGTGCCAACTGGGAAGAGAGCAGGATGGCGAGACTGGGCGGGAAGTTTGCGGGACTTCTACGCGTCAGCGTGGACGCGGATCAGGCCGATCGGCTCGCCGCCGGTTTGCGAGCGCTTTCCGGTGGGGATCTGACGGTCGTTGTCGAGCGTAGTGGTGAGGTGGACAGCGGTCGGTTCCGCGCGTTTACGCTCGACATCATCGGCGGCGATCGGGTGGGTATCGTGCGTGACATCTCGCGCGTGCTCGCGCAACACGATGTCAACATCGAGGAGCTCGAGACCGAGGTCGTGGGTGCCCCGATGTCGGGCGAGATGCTTTTCCGTGCGCGTGCGCGAGTGCGGGTGCCAGACACGCGAAGTCTGGGTGAGATCCGCGACGTCCTCGAAGCGCTGGCCGACAACCTGATGGTCGATCTCGCGTTCGACGACGCGGAGGCAGTGGCTGCAGCGAAACAGCGCGAGTGATGATCGCCAGGCCCTTCGCTAGTTCGGCGTCGGGCGTTCGATGGAATCGATGACGACCACTTCAACCGGCGCGCGCTGCGAATCGAGCTTCAAACCCAGTTGCTCCCGCACTGCCGTGAAGATCGAGGGACCATTGGGATCGATGCGGCGATCGTCCCCGTCGGGGCCTGCCACCGGCGCCTGCTCCGGCGTCCACTCCACATCGAAGTTGTAGCCGCCCGCGAGCCCAGTCCGATTCACGACGACGCGCCCGACGAATGGGGCGAGGCTGTCGGCGAGCGAGTCGATCTGAAACCCGATCGCATACAGATTGCCTGGCCGCGTCTGTCCACTGCATGTGCGGCGGCCGTCTGGTCGCGGCGGCGGCAGCGGCTCAGGCGTCTCCTTGCGCGCGAGCGCGGCGTAGCGCGCCGCGCAATCGTAGGTTGCTGCCGTGAGGCGTGGACCCAGCCCGCGAGCGGCATCGGCCACCACGAGCGCATAGACCTCTCGTTCACGCGTCTCCTTGTGAGCCTTCAATTGAAAGCGGTCGCGCAGCAGCGTCCTGAGCATCTCGCTGATCTGCGCCGCCGGCAGCCGCTCGACGCCGGTCTTGGCGTCGATGTCGAAGCGCTCACTCTCGACCCAGGCCGGCCCGCCGATCACGTTGATCTGCGCGAGCGACTGCGACACTCCATACGCCATCGCCACGAGCTCGCGCACACTCGAGTTCAGCGCGGTGAAGCCGCCCGGGCCCGGGCCGATGGCGCGCCGGGAGTCGCCTGAGCGGTTGGGTTTCACGGACGCGACGTCGAACTGGAGCGGTGACGTTGTCGCTGGCGACTGGGCGTCGAGGATGAGTACACTCGCCACCGCGCAGGCGAGAGCGGTGCACGTGCCGGCGATCGTGTACATGTTATAGAAATAACATATGCGAGGATGGAAGGCCATGACGATCGTTGTTCGGCGCGTGATGACGACGGCGGCGTTGGTCTTCGGCGTCGCGGCCGCGCTCGGGGCGCAGGCCCGCACGCTGGACATCTACTGGATCGACGTCGAAGGCGGCGCGGCGACGCTGGTGGTGTCGCCGTCGGGCGAATCGCTGCTCTACGACGCCGGCTGGGAGGTGGACGGCCGCGACGGAAAGCGCATTGCGGAGGTCGTGAAACAGGCCGGCCTGAAGAAGATCGACTACTTCGTGATGAGTCACTACCACCCGGATCATGCCGGTGGCATTCCCGTGCTGGCGGCGCTCGTGCCGATCGGGCACTGCTTCGATCGCGGCGACTTCGTCGAGCCCGCCAATCAGAAATGGCGCGACATCTATCTGGCCGCGTGCTCGTCGAAGCGAACGATCGTGAAGGCCGGCGACAAGATTCCGTTGAAGGGGGTGCAGGTCGATGTCGTGGCATCGAGCGGCCAACTCCTCGCCAAGCCGATCAACGGCGGCGGCGCCAATCCGTTGTGCCCGTCGGCCGAGAACAAGCCCGCGGAGGGACCGGAGAATCAGTACATGGTCGGCTCGCTCTTCACCTACGGCCGATTCAGATTCCTCGACCTCGCCGATCTCGATTGGCAGAAGGAGATGGAGCTGGCGTGTCCGATCAATCGACTCGGCCAGGTGACGATCTACCAGGCCGGCCGTCATGGTGCGCTGGACGGCGCCGCGGCGCCGGGATTCCTCTACGCGATCAGGCCGCAGGTGGTGATCGTCAACAACGGTCCGCGCAAGGGGCTCGGCGGACCATCGGCCGGCTCACCGAAACCGCTCACGAAGCACTACGACCGGCTGGCGAAGGTGCCCGGCATCGAAGGGATCTGGCAGGGCCACCTGTCCCTGTTCGACAGCGACAAGGCCTCGAATACATCCGAGGAGATGATCGCCAACCTCGAAGACAGCGCCGACTGTAAGGGACATTGGATTCGTGCATCGGTGTCGCCGGATGGGAGCTTCACGGTCACCAACAGTCGGAACGGGTTTAGTAGGGCGTATAGGGCGCGTTAAACTACGGTTCGAGGTTCGAGGTTCGAAGTTCGAGGTTCGCGGCCACGAACAAGGAATTGGAACCCTCGAACCCTCGAACCGACGAACATCGAACCTCGAACATCGAACTCCGAACCGCATCTTGCTGCGAGGCCTTGTGACATTACCAAGATGGACGTTCCCGGCAGCCGTCGCACTTGGGATGACCGCTGTCGTCGCTGGCGGCGCAGCGAAGCCGACGGCGCAGACACCCGTGACCTTCAGCGAACACGTCGCGCCGATCGTGTTTGCGAATTGCTCGTCTTGTCATCGACCTGGAGAAGCGGCGCCGTTCTCGCTGCTCAACTACCGCGACGCGCGACCGCTGGCGAAGGCGATCGCCAGTGCAACCGCATCGCGCGTGATGCCGCCGTGGAAAGCGGGGCCGAGCGACTTCGCGTTCGATAACGCGCGTCGACTCACCGACGATCAAATCGCCATGATTCAGCGATGGGTGGCCGACGGCGCGCCGGAAGGCGATCCCGCAAAGATGCCGGCGCTACCGCGCTTCACCGAAGGATGGCAGCTGGGGCAGCCCGATCTCGCGGTGTCGATGAGCGAGGCATTCGACGTGCCTGCGACCGGGCCCGACGTGTACCGCAATTTTGTCGTGCCGTTGGGTCTTGATCGCGACGTGTGGGTGCGTGCGATCGACTTCAGGCCATCCGCCCGCTCGGTCGTTCATCACAGCCTGTTCTTCCTCGATGCCACCGGTGCGGCTCGCGAGCAGGACGCCCGCGATGCCACACCCGGATTCCCAGGCGGCATGGGCGGCGGACGCGTCGTCGGGCAGGAGCGCGGCCTCGCGGCGATCCTTGGCAACGGCGATACGAACGCGCAAGCCGACGGCGTGGCGCGCGCGGCGGGACTCGGTGGATGGGCGCTTGGTGGGCGTGTGCTCGAACTGCCGACGGGTCTCGCGTTCTTCGTGCCGAAGGGATCCGATCTGGTCCTGTCGACGCACTTTCATCCATCCGGCAAAGCCGAGCACGAGAAGTCGAGCGTCGGTCTGTACTTCGCACCCGGACCGCCGACGCAGGCGTTCACGACGATTCAGCTGCCGCCGGTGTTCGGCGTGTTCGAAGGACTCGACATTCCGGCAGGGCAGGAGCGGTACACGATCACCGACTCGTTCGTGATTCCGGTGGACGTGCGCGCGTTCGCCGTCGGCGCGCACGCGCACTATCTCGCCAAGGAGTTCACGATGAAGGCGACGCTCCCCGACGGGACGGTGAAGACGCTGCTCGCGATCGGCGATTGGGACTTCTCGTGGCAGGAGCGCTATCGCTTCAAGGATTTCGTGTCGCTGCCGAAGGGCACACGCCTCGACGCGACCGTGAGCTACGACAACTCCGCTGCCAACAAACGCAACCCGAGCCGCCCGCCCGTGCGCGTGTACTGGGGTGAGGAATCGACCGACGAGATGGGCAGCATCGGCCTGCAAGTGGTGGCTGCCGAGAAAGGCAATCTGCCGCAGCTGCAACAGGCGATCGCCGCGCACATTCGCGAGCGCGCGTTCTCGGGACCGGGGTTGCGTCAGCTGCTTCAGCGCCGCGCGGGGCGAGGACGGCAGTAATTCAGAATGCAGGATTCAAAATTCAGACACTGTCTGCATTCTGCATTGTGAATTCTGCATTACACGTTTCGCGTCAGTTCGTACAGCGCAATTGCCACCGCAGTCGCGACATTGACCGAATCGACCCCCGCCGCCATCGGAATCCGCGCCTGATAGCTGCTGGCGGCGAGCGAATCCGTCGAGAGTCCTTCGCCTTCGTGCCCCACGACCACCACGGTTCGCTGTCCGCGGACGATGTCGGCGACGTCGGCGAGTGGCAGCGCCGTCGATGACGGCGTCATGGCGATCACCGTCCATCCTTCGGTGTGCAGGTCGGCCAGCACGCCTGGCCACGGTCGTGCGTCCGCAAACGGCATCGTCAGCGTCGCGGCCATCGATGTGCGGATCGCTTTGCGGTAGAGGGGATCGGTGCACGACGGTCCGACGAGAATGCCGTCGGCTCCGACTGCGGCGGCGTTGCGGAAGATCGCGCCGACGTTGTCGGCGTTGCCCACGCGTTCCATCGCCACGAGGCGCCGCGTGTTGGTGGCCACATCGACGAGCGATCGCGGGGCCGGCCGTTGGCCGATGGCCAGGCATCCGCG
>Ga0075434_100000977_pt1 | contig 23079 bp, 23 predicted proteins | sample RhiMethybrSRZTD3_FD_75298 | JGI IMG/M metagenome (GOLD analysis project Ga0075434, IMG submission 75298) | Populus rhizosphere microbial communities from Tennessee, USA - Rhizosphere MetaG P. TD hybrid SRZTD3 | ecosystem: Host-associated > Plants > Roots > Rhizosphere > Soil | place: USA... | reverse complement strand
GCTATCGCACTACGATCCGGCGCCGCCGAATCTGCAGCAGCAACTGGCGGCGGACTACGCCAAACACCGGCGGCACGAGGAAGAATAGCGGCCCGAGCAGCGAGTCGCCAGTCGAACCCGCGCGCGAAGCGCGTGGGAGTCGAGCGTCGGCGAGTGGCCGCAGCGGCCGACACGCCACGATGCTCATGACAGCGCGCGATCAAGGAGGCCGCGGCGCAGCCCGGCCTCCTCTGCCTGGCGCCATGCGAACCTTTGCGCCGGAAAGAGCCGGTCCAGCAGCGGCACGAGCGGCGTGGCCAGGAACAACACCCAGATCAGTGCGTTCGGTTTGAACAGCAGGTACTGCCACGCCGCCGCGCCGCAGGCGACGATCAGCGCGTAGGCGATGCGCGCTCCGCTCCGGTTGGGAATCGTCATCGGGTCGGAGATCATGAAGAACGCGAACAGCAGCAGCGCGCCGTTGCCGAGTTGGTGCCACCAGATCGCCCACGACTGGCCGAGCAGAACCACGCGCAGCGCCACGCATCCCAGAAACGCGCCGAGGAACACCCAGCTGATGTCGAGCCGCCGTGCGCGCTGAGTGACGATCGTCCCCAGCATCAGCAACCAGACGGCGAGCGCGAGATCGTTGCCCCATTGTCCGGGCGAAACCCAGGTACCCGGCAGCAACACGATCGCCGCGATCACGCCGACGTTCGCCGGGTTGTACAAGTGCTTGCCGTTGATGCGCAGCACGAATTTTGAGGACATCGCCAGAGCGGCCGCGATGGGATGTGCCCACAGCGTGTCGCTACGCAACAGCAGCGACAAGCCGCAGCAGGTCACGATCGCCGACAGGAGGCCCTTCTGCTGCAGGCCGAGCCGCTTGAGCCAGAACGCCTGCGTCGCGATTCCGGCGGCGAACGCCAACGCGATCTGCAACGGCTGCACCGAGAAATCGCGCAGCAGCACGCCGGTCGTCAGCAGGGCGGCGAGGAAGACGATCTGGAAAACGCGCGCGTCGCGCGGCAACCGGTCGCGCGTCTTCGTGTACAGCCGCTCCAGGAGCGCGAGCCGCGCCACGGAGATCACCGCCACAGCCGCTCCCACCATTTCGGCGCCGACAGCGCCTGCACGTTCATCCGGCCGCGGATGTCGTTCAAGTCCCATGCGGTCAGGTTGGCGAGCGTCTGCGCCTCGCGTTCCTGACGCCTGGCGACCTCCTCGAAATAGCTCTTCGCTTCCGGACACGCATTGGCGTCGCCTTGCCAGGGATGGCGCAGGACGTAGCGCGCCTGGAAGTTCTGTCGATCCTGAGTTTCCTGGAACATCAGATCCTCGGGCAGCGTCTCGGGCGTGTAGCGCAGATGCAGCCGCGTGAGCATGACCGGTTGCGCGCTGCCCCGCGGCCGGGCGATGGGCGCAGCCGCGGTGCCCGGGCCGCCGATCGGGGATAGGTCGCCGTCGAGCCAAAAAACACCCGCGCCGCGTAGCTCCTCCGGCGAGAGCGGATCAGCGGAACATGGATCGCACCAGCCCATATCCCAGAAATATTCGGTCCACACGACACGGTAATCCTCGCGCTTGGCCTGCGCCTCGAACAGCGCCTTGTAGACCTTGGGGAATTCGCCGCGGACGTAGGTCGGCAGCTCGACATTCGCCGGCAGCTTCACGGTGCGATAGTTGGTCGTTTCCACGCGGCCGTTGCGGGTCAGGACGTAGACGACGAGGTCCTGCGGGCCTTTGGCATTCAGCATTCCCAAACGCACCGGCAGCATGAAGCGCTCGTATTCGAACGCGAACTGCAGCGGCCGCAGGTAGGAAAAGCCTGTCTTCGCCTGCTCGGCGAGATTGACCTTGGCGACGAAGAACTTGAGGCCCTGTCGCACGTAGGGCTGCAGCGCCCTGCTGGCGTGCGCGGGAATCCGGTAGCCGTTCTGCTTGAGCCATGTCTCAAGTCCGTTCGATTGCGTCGCCGACAGGATCACGATGTCGTATTCGCCCACGGTGTAGCGCGCCTCGACGGTGACGCCGAGCGCCTCGTCGCGGCGTGCTTTCTGGGCGGACATAGCGTCCACCGGCGCGGCCGCTGCCATCTCGCGCGCCATCTTGCGCACCTCACAGGGATTCGGATCGAAGTATTCCGCGAGCCGCGGCGCGCTGTAGGCGTCGATGCGCTCGAAGAGCTTCGGGTCGCCGATGTGGATCTGGCCCTTCTGCAGCACGACCGGTACCGGAACGACCAGCGCGAAGTCGGTCAGCTCGCCCTGGAAATCGTTGCGCATGCCGATGACGGTGCGATTGCCGTCGCGCGCCAGAATCACCTGCGAGGCTTCGTTGAACAGCTTGGCGTCGGCTTTGCCGACGTAGAAACCGCAGAAGGCGCTTGCCGGAAGCGCGGTGCCGGCGAGCGAGACTATCAATGTGACAGCAGCGGCGACGCGGGTGCGGCGCGGAAACGTCGAGGCCATGACGAGCTCCTGGAGATGAGCGATGCCCCTATCAACGACGGCGTTGCCGGTTCGGGGTTAGGTTCCTTAGGGGCGCGACGAAGGTTCCGCGCGCCCGTCGCGCGCGCTGGAGCGCGGCACTCCATGGCAGCGCGGCGCCATTTGTGCCCAGGCGGGGCGGAGTCTACAATTGCGCCCATGGGCGATTCCCGGGTCAGTCTGACCCACCATTTCCTGATCGCCATGCCCAGCATGGCCGATCCGCACTTTGCCCACACGCTGATCTACATCTGCGAGCACAACGACCAGGGTGCGCTCGGCGTCGTCGTCAACAAGCCGATCGACATGACGCTCTCCGCGCTGTTCGAGCAGATCAACATTCCGCTGGGCGACTCCGACCTGCGCGAGACGAAAGTCCACTACGGTGGTCCCGTGCAGATCGACCGCGGCTTCGTGCTGCATCGGCCGCTTGGAAGCTGGCAGTCGACGCTCGCGATCAGCGACGATCTCGGACTCACGACGTCGAAAGACATCCTCGAAGCGGTCGGCCACGGGAATGGCCCGGCCAACGTGCTCGTCACGCTCGGCTACGCCGGATGGTCGGCGGACCAGCTCGAGCAGGAGATCGCGCAGAACGCCTGGCTCACCGTTGCCGCGGACCCCGAAGTGCTCTTCGCCGAACCGGCCGAGCTGCGGCTGCCGGCAGCGATGAAGCTTCTCGGCATCGACTTTTCGCGGCTGTCCGACTCTGTCGGGCACGCGTGATGCGTGGCGGTGGCAGCGAACTCCTCCGCGGCTCCTGCGGGGAGCGTGCTCGCCTTCGACTTCGGAACGCAACGGATCGGCGTTGCGGTCGGGGAGACCGGGATCGGCGTCGCACATCCGCTGGCGACCATCGCCGCCAAGTCTGGCCGCGAGCGCTTCAAGGCGATCTGCGCATTGATCGAGGAATGGCAACCGGTGCTGCTCGTCGTCGGGTTGCCGACGCATGCCGATGGCACGGCCCACGCCATGACGGCGCGGGCGTTGCGCTTCGCGCGGCAGCTCGAGGGCCGCTTCGGGCTGCCCGTTACCTGCTACGACGAGCGCCATACGACGCAAGACGCGGAGCTCGCCTTGCGTGGCGCGGGCGTGCGCGGTCGCGCTGGCAGGACCGTTCGCGATCGGGTCGCGGCGCAGCTGATTCTTCAAGCGTATCTTGACCACCGGCTCGCTACCTGACGCCGAGATCACGCTCGGCCGGCTCGCCGAAAAGATGCGCGACGCCGTCGCGTTCGACGCCAAGCTGATCGGCATCTATTCCGGCGGCGCGTGGCTCGCTGAGCGCCTCGCCGACATGCTGGATGGCGAGCATCCGGTCGGTTACATCGACGTGTCGTTCTATCGCGACGACTACGCGCAGAAGGGCCTGCGCGCCAAGCTCGCGACGACGACGCTGCCCTTCGAGGTTCCCGGCAGCCGCATCGTTCTGGTCGATGATGTGCTCTACACCGGCCGTTCGGTCCGTGCCGCGATCAACGAGCTGTTCGACTATGGGCGGCCGGACTCCATCGAGCTCGCGGTGCTGATCGATCGCGGCGGCCGCGAGTTGCCGATCGAGGCAACGTACGTCGGCGCGCGTCTCGCGGTGGCACGCGATCTGTCGATCGTGCTGCAGCGCCATCTCGACGGCAGACTCGAGCTGTCGGTCGAGCCGGCGGGGAGCGTCGCAGGTGCATAATCCGCAGCTCAACGCCGACGGGGAGCTGCAGCATCTGCTCACGCTCGAAGGACTGCCGGCGGAGATCATCGGCCGCATTCTCGACACCGCCGTGCCATTCGTGTCGATCGCCGAACGCGACGTGAAGAAAGTGCCGCTCCTGCGCGGCAAGGCCGTATTCAACCTTTTCTTCGAGAACAGCACCCGCACCCGCACGACATTCGAGATCGCGGCCAAGCGCCTTTCTGCCGATGTGATCAACCTGAACATCGGCGTGTCGTCGACGGCAAAAGGCGAGACGCTGCTCGACACCATCGACAATCTGGTGGCGATGAACGCCGACATGTTCATCGTCCGTCACGGGCAGAGCGGCGCACCGCATCTCATCGCGCAGCATCTTTCGGCGACGAACCGCTCGCACATCCACGTCGTCAACGCCGGCGATGGCCGCCACGGCCACCCGACGCAGGGGCTGCTCGATCTGTTCACCATTCGTCACTACAAGCGCTACTTCCGCGAGCTCACGGTGGCGATCGTCGGCGATGTCCTGCACTCGCGCGTGGCCCGGTCGCTGATCCACGGGCTCACCACGCTCGGCACGCCCGAAGTGCGCGTGATCGGCCCGCAGACACTGTTGCCGACGGCCGTAGAGGCACTCGGCGTGCACGTATTCCACGACATGCGGCAGGGCCTGGCGGGTTGCGATGTCGTCGTCATGTTGCGCCTGCAGAGCGAGCGCATGAAAGGCTCGCTCCTGCCGTCCGCGGGCGAGTTCTTCAAGCATTACGGACTGACCGTCGAGAAGCTCAAGCTCGCCAAGCCCGACGCCATCGTCATGCACCCCGGACCGATGAATCGCGGCGTGGAGATCGATTCGGCGGTCGCCGACGGCACGCATTCGGTGATCCTGCCGCAGGTGACTTTCGGTATCGCCGTGCGCATGGCGGTGATGAGCATCCTCGCGGGCAATTAGAGTGAAGATCGAGATCAGGAACGGCCGGGTGATCGATCCGAGGCACGGGTTCGACCGCAAGGCATCGCTTTACGTTGCGGCGGGCAAGGTCGCCGCGGTGGGCGAGGCGCCAGGTGGCTGGCACGCCAACCGTGTGCTCGATGCAGCGGGGCTCGTCGTGTGCCCCGGTCTGATCGACTCTTCCGCGCGGCTGCGCGAGCCCGGATTCGAATACAAGGCGACGCTCGAATCGGAATTGGCGGCCGCAGTCGCCGGCGGCGTCACCAGCCTCGCTTGCCCGCCCGATACCGATCCGCCCCTCGACGAGCCCGGGCTGGTCCAGATGCTCAAGCATCGGGCGCGCTCGCTCAACCAGGCGCACGTGTATCCGATCGGTGCGCTGACGGTAGGCTTGAAGGGCGATACGATCACCGAGATGGGCGAGCTCACCGAGGCCGGCTGCATCGCGTTCTCGCAAGCCGACGCCGCGCTCGCCGACACGCAGGTACTGTTGCGCGCGCTGCAGTACGCCGCGACTTTCGGCTACCGCGTCTGGTTGCGGCCGCAGGACGTCCACCTTGCGCGAGGCGGCGTCGCGCACGATGGCGAGGTCGCGACGCGGCTCGGCTTGCCGGCGATCCCCGGCTTCGCCGAGACGATCGCGCTCGACGCGATCTTCGAGCTGGTGCGGGCGACCGGCGTGCACGTGCATCTGGCGCGACTGTCGACGCACGACGGCGTGGCCCGCATGCGCGCGGCGAAGAAGGCGGGGCTGCCAGTCACCTGCGACGTCGCGATCCATCACGTGCATCTGTGCGACGTCGACATCGGCTGGTTCAACGCGCATTGCCATCTGGTGCCGCCGCTGCGCGGCACGCGCGACCGCGCGGCGCTGCGCGCCGGCCTCGTCGACGGTACCGTCGATCTCATCTGTTCCGACCATACGCCCGTCGACGACGACGCCAAGCAGTTACCCTTCGCCGAGGCTGAGCCTGGCGCCACTGCGCTCGAGCTGCTCTTGCCGTTGACGCTCCAATGGGCCAAGGAAGAAAAGCTGCCGCTTTCTGCCGCGCTTGACCGTATCACCGCTGCGCCGGCGCGCGTGCTCGGCCTTGACGCGGGCCATCTGGCTCCCGGCGCCGATGCCGATGTCTGCGTGTTCGATCCCGATCTGCACTGGGTGGTCGCGCCCTCCGCGCTCAGGAGCCAAGGCAAAAACACGCCGTTCCTCGGGCTGGAGTTGTCCGGGAAAGTTCGCTATACGCTGGTCGGCGGACAAGTCGTACACGAGGGATGACCGCTCGCGGGCGAAAAACGCCTCGCAGAACCGGCCGTTGAGCGCCACACCGGGCGCCACTACTCTCGCGGCACCCGGCCCATCAGGTGGAACTCGTCGTTGGGCCGCATGGCGATGAGATTCGCCATGCGGTTGGAGAGCGCGAACAAAGCCGCGATCCCGCCGATGTCCCAGATGTCCTCGTCGGCAAAGCCGTGCGCGCGCAGCGCTTCGAAGTCCGCGTCGGTGAGCTCGGCCGAGCGCAAGGCGACCTTGAGCGCGAATTCCAGCATCGCCTTCTGCCGCTCCGTGATCTCGGCCTCGCGGTAGTTCACCGCGACCTGGTCGGCGACGTACGGGTTCTTGGCGTAGATGCGCAAGACGGCTCCGTGCGCGACGATGCAGTAGAGACAGTCGTTGGCGCCCGAAGTGGCCACAACGATCATCTCGCGCTCGGCCTTGGTGAGACCCGAATCGCGCAGCATGAGCGCGTCGTGATAGGCGAAGAATGCGCGAAACTCGTCGGGCCGGTGCGCGAGCGTGAGAAACACGTTGGGAATGAATCCCGCCTTCTCCTCCACCTCGAGCATCCGCGCGCGGATGTCCTCGGGCAGGTCCGCGAGCTTCGGGACGGGATAGCGGCTGATCGCGCCCGGGTTCACGGCGTCAGGGTTTCGGCGGCACGTAGCCGGAGGCAACGTCGGCGCCGGTTCCGAAAAAGTGCCGCTCCATCTGCTCAGCGAGATACTTGCGCGCGCGCGGATCGGCAAGGCTCAGCCGATTCTCATTGACCAGCATCGTCTGATGCTTGAGCCATTGCGCCCACGCCTCTTTGGAGACGTGCTCGTAGATCCGCTTGCCGAGTTCGCCCGGGTATGGCGGGAAATCCAGCCCTTCGGCCTCGCGGCCGAGCTTGACGCAGTGAACCATGCGTGCCATGGATGATCCTTGAGGAACAAGCAAGACGCTGAAATTATCGCACGCCGCATAGGCTTTGGTGGCGAGCCGTTTAGATGAGCTTCTTTTCGTACACCAACGAGCGCCTCTGCCAGTTGTAAAGGTCGCGCTTTTGTGCGGGCAGCCGGCTCGGATCGCTTTCGACGAAGCCACGCTCGAGAAACCAGCCCGACGTGCGCGTCGTGAGGACGAACAGGCGCGTGAGCTTGAGCTTCTTCGCCCGCTGCTCGATCTCGTGCATCAGGGCCTCGCCATATCCTCCGCGCCGGAAATCGGGAGTCACGGCAAGCGCGGCTAGCTCGCCGGCGCGCTCCTCGGGGAACGCATAGAGCGCTGCGCAGCCGACGATCGCGCCGTCGTGCTCCGCGACCACGAAGCGCTCAATCTCCATTTCGAGCCGTTCGCGCGAGCGGCGCACGAGCACGCCTTCCGCCTCCAGCGGCTCGATGATCGACAGGATGCCGCCGACGTCGTCGATCGTCGCGCTGCGCAGATGCGCGAGCGGCGCGGCGGCGACCATCGTGCCCACACCGTCGCGGGTGAACAGCTCGAGCAGCAACGCGCCGTCGCGATGGCGGCTGATGAGGTGCGCCCGCTTGACGCCGTTGTCGCAGGCGCGGAGCGCGCACGGCAGGTAGAGCAGGACGTCCGGCGGAAGCTTGGCGTGGCGGGCGAGCAGCGCTTCGGCCTCACGTGTCGATAGTTCGGTCAAAAGCTGCCTGCGTCCGTTGCGCACCCCTTCGGTCTCCATCAGAAAAATCAGCTTGTGTGCCGAGAGCCGCACCGCGACCTGCGTGGCCACCTCCTCGAGCGTCAGATTGAAGATTTCGCCGGTCGGCGAATAGCCGAGGGGGGAGACGAGCACGAGGTCGCCGTCGTCAAGCCGCAGGCGCACGCCCTCGATGTCGACCCGGCGCACTTCGCCGGTCAGACCCATGTCGATGCCGTCGACGATGCCGATAGGCTTGGCGGTGATGAAGTTGCCGCCCACGACGCGAATGCGCGCGCCCGCCATCGGCGAGTTGGCAACCCCGAGCGAGAGCAGCGCCTCGATGCGGCTGCGCGCGTGGCCCATGCCTTCCAGCACGCAGTCCATCGTCTCCGCGTCGGTGACGCGCAAACCTTTGTGATAGCGGCTCGCAATACTCTGCTGCTTCAATATCGCCTCGATCTGCGGCCGGGCTCCGTGGACGACGACCAGCCGCGTCCCCAGGCTGTGCAGCAGATTGAGGTCGTGCACGATGCCGAGGAAGGTCTCGTCGGCGACGACCTCGCCGCCGAAGGCGATGACGAGCGTCTTGCCGCGCAACGCGTGAACGTACGGCGCGGCGGCGCGGATCCATGGCACGAACAATTTCGAGTCGAATCTCATCGCCGCGTTAGGCGCGTTGCCCTCCGTCGACGCCGGATACGCCCAACGGGGAAATGCCGACGATTTTCATTGCTCCCGCCATCCGCGCAGAGTCTATTGAATTCCCAGGCGATACTCAATGCGGCGTCGAATCGCCTATATAATGTAGGCGCGTCGATTCACCCAGCATGGCTTCCCCGCTTCTCGAAAGTCTCAACCCCGAACAGCTCGCCGCAGTCACCCTGCCCCACGGCTCCGCGCTGATTCTCGCCGGAGCCGGCAGCGGCAAGACGCGCGTGCTTACGACTCGGATCGCATGGCTGCTGGCGACCGGCCAGGCGAGTCCGCTGTCGGTGCTCGCCGTGACATTCACCAACAAAGCCGCCAAGGAAATGCTCTTGCGGCTGTCCGCGCTGACGCCGATAAACACGCGCGGGATGTGGATCGGCACCTTCCACGGCCTGTGCAACCGGATGCTGCGCGCCCACTATCGCGACGCCGCCCTGCCGCAGCTCTACCAGATCATGGACACGCAGGACCAGCTCGCTCTGATCAAGCGCCTGTACAAGGCGCACGGCATCGACGACAACCGCTTTCCGGCGCGCCAACTGCAGGCGCTGATCAATGGCGCGAAAGAGGAAGGCCTGCGGCCCAACCAGGTCGAGGCGCACGACGAATTCGTTCGGCGGCAAGTCGAGCATTTTGCTCTCTACGAAGAGGCGTGTCGGCGCGAAGGCGTCGTCGACTTCCCCGAGCTTCTGTTGCGGACCTTCGAGCTGTTGTCTCGCCACGATGTCCTGCGCGAACATTATCAGCGCCGGTTCTCGCACCTGCTCGTGGACGAATTCCAGGACACCAACGTGCTGCAGTACCGCTGGCTGAGGCTGCTCGCTGGACCGGACACCGCAGTGTTCGCGGTCGGAGACGACGACCAGTCGATCTATGCTTTTCGCGGCGCCAGCGTCGCCAACATGCAGCACTTCGAGCGCGACTTCGGAACGCCCGAAGCATCGGTGAAGCTCGTCAAGCTGGAGCAGAATTATCGCTCGCACGGCCATATCCTCGACGCAGCGAATGCGCTGATCAAGCACAACCAGGCGCGGCTGGGCAAGAGCCTGTGGACCGTCGGCGGCAAGGGCGAGCCGGTGCGCGCGTATGCCGCGCCGTCCGACTTCGACGAAGCCGCATTCATCGTCGACGTCGTGAGAGGCCTCGTCGACGACGCGGTGTCACCGTCGGAGATCGCGCTGCTTTACCGCTCCAACGCGCAGTCACGCGTGCTCGAGCACGCGCTTTTCAACGCCGGCATGCCGTATCGCGTCTACGGCGGCATGCGCTTTTTCGAGCGCGCGGAAATCAAGCACGCGCTCGCCTATCTGCGTCTGCTCGCCGCGCCCGACGATGACGGCGCGTTCCTGCGTGTGGTCAATTTCCCGCCGCGCGGGGTGGGCGCCCGAACGCTGGAGACGCTGCAGGACCGAGCCCGCAGCACGGGCACGAGCCTGTGGCAGGCGGCGCGCGCGGCGACCGTCGGCGGCAAGGCGGGAGCGAGCGTCGCGGCGTTCATGAAGCAGGTCGACGCGATGCGCGCAGCGAGCGCGGGTCTGCCGCTTGCAGAAAGGGTCGAGCACGTGGTGCACGCGAGCGGCTTGCGCGAGCACTACCGCGCGGAGAAGGACGGCCAGGATCGGATCGAGAATCTGCAGGAGCTTGTCAACGCTGCCGAGAGCTTCGTGCGCGAAGCCGATTTCCAGGTCGCCGGTGCGGCGGAAGTCGAAACCGGCGATGCCTTGACCGCGTTCCTGGCGCACGCCGCGCTGGAGGCCGGCGAAACGCAGGCTGCGGAAGGTCACTCGGCGTTGCAGCTGATGACCGTGCATGCCGCAAAGGGCCTCGAGTTTCATACCGTTTTCGTCACGGGCCTCGAGGAAGGGCTGTTTCCACACGAAAACAGCCTGTCGGAATATGACGGCGTGGAGGAGGAACGGCGCCTTGCCTACGTCGCCATCACGCGCGCGCGGCGGCGCCTGTACCTCACCCACGCGCAGAGCCGCATGTTGCACGGGCAGCTGCGCTATAACATCGCCTCGCGTTTCTTAGACGAGTTGCCCGACGGGCTCGTGCACTGGCTGTCGCCGACCCGGCGCGGCGTGTCGCCGGCGCAGGATGGCGAAACGGAGATCGGCGCGACACGAGGTGAAGCGATGGCGGGGCGGCCGGGCTGGCGCATCGGCCAAAGCGTGAAACACGCCAGGTTCGGTCTGGGTATCATCATCGACGCCGAAGGCCGCGGCAACGATGCGCGCGTACAGGTGAATTTTCGCGAGGCGGGCGTGAAATGGCTGGCATTGGAATACGCCAAGCTTCAGCCGGCATGACAGGGGACTGCAAAGCTGCTGCGCGGGCCGGCTGCGTTGTTGTGTCCTCGCTCGGCGCTCGCTGTACTTCTTCTGTACTATCTCGCGCCTCGCTGCGGGACGCCTCGCATCCGGCCCTGCTCGCGACGCTTTTCAGTCCCTGTCAACGCTCTGCTTCAGGATTGCTTGGTGGCGCGGGCTCGTCAGGGTGAAAGACGTCTCGGTAGGCGACGTAATCGGCGATATGGAAAGTCGCGAGAAAGACGAGCATGTACGGGAGCAGCAGCCCGAGCGCGACGATCGTCCCGCCGGTCGCGCCCAGCGCTCGCGCAAGCGTTCCGCCCAACGCGGGTAACACTCCGCCGTAAAACAGTACGGCCAGCCCGAAGATGCCAGTCGGTCGCCAGTTGGCGACTGAGGCCCGCAGGCTTATCGTGAGGGCGGAGATCACGCCGGCATCGTGAAACACGACAAGCGCGGGTGCGAACCAGAGCGCAAGCAGCGTCGGCAGCGCACACGCGGTGCCGAACAGCATTGCCAGCTGCAACCGGCCGCTTTGCAGCAACTCGTCGCTTGGCTCTTCGGCGCCGGAGACCCATGCGATCAGGGCGCCGCCGTCGATCAGCGCGGTGGCTCCCACTGCGAGCGTCATGCCGATGAAGAATACGACGCCCAGCGGCAGGAGCGCCCGCAGATTGCTGCGAAAGCCGCGGAACAGATCGCTTAAAGCTGGCCGTCCACCGCGCTCCTGCGACCACGCCGCGGCGAGAAAGCCGACTGCGAAGACAGGCTTCAATACCGACGCCGCAAGCTTGCCGATCGACGGCCAGGGACCGAGCTCGGCGAGCGCGACCAGAGCGTAGTAGACGAGCAGAAGCAGCAGCCAGGGCAAGGGCGCGACGCGGAACATCGCATACGCGCGGCGCAGCCAGAACATGCCGCGCCGCGCATCGCGGCGCACGAAAGGGATCGCCATCGCCGGGGCCGGCATTACGGCTCGGGAAACCGCGTCTCGACCGCGATTCGGTTGCGGAGAATGCGTTCGAACACCGCGGGATCGTGCGCGTGCGTGAGTTCGCCCTCGCGAGGAAGATGGAGATCGTAGAGTCGTGACAGCCAGAAGCGCAGCGCCGCGGCACGCAACAGTTGTCCCCATAGCGCACGCTCGTCGAACGTGAGCGGTCGCACTGCGTCGTAGGCACCGACCAGCGCCCGGACGCGCTCGGCATCGAGCTCGCCCTCGCGGTAGCCATCCTGCCACACGCACCAATCGTTGACGGTGATCGCGAGATCGTAGGCGAAAGCATCGGTCGCGGCAAAACCGAAGTCGATGATGCCGGAGACGCGGCCGTCGACAAAGAGCACGTTGTCGCAGAACAGGTCGCCGTGGATCGCTCCACGCGGCAATCCCGCTTTGGCGAAACCAGTCTGGCGCTTGAGCTCGCCGGAAAGGAGCGCGTTCTGTTCCGCCGAGAGCAACCCGCGAACGGCGCGCGCCGCCTGCCGCCACCAGGCGGGTCCGCGCCGATTGGCGAGTCGCCCCCGGTATTGCCTGGCCGCGATGTGCAACTCCGCCAGTGCGCGGCCTACGGCAGCGCAGTGCGCCCTGTCCGGCCGCTCGACCGGGGCACCGGCCAGCCGCTCGACCAGCCCGGCCGGCTTGCCGTTCAGGAAACTGAAGAGCGCGCCGCTACGGTCCGGTTCCGGCGCGGGCGCTGTCACGCCCGCCCGCGCCAGATGCGCCATGAGATTGAGATAGAAGGGCAGCTCTTCCGCCGGCAGCCGCTCGTAGAGCGTGAGCACGTAGCTGCCTTTGTCGGTGGTGAGAAAGTAGTTCGTGTTCTCTATACCCGCCGTGACGGGATCGAAGGCGCGCACCGGTCCGAGCGCGTAACGCGTCAGCCAGGCGGCGAGATCGTCGGGCGTGACGGTGGTATAGACAGACATCTTCCCGCGAGAGCCGCGTTACGTCGACCGCGATTTTCGATGAGAATGCCGAGGCTGCTAGAACGAGAACAGCACCCACAGCGGGACTCTGAGCCCGGTGTCGAGGCTGTCGCGACGCACGAAGCCGCCGCTGGCGCCCTCCGCGACCAGGTAATACGGTCGGCCGTGCCGGGGAGTGACCTTGACCATTGTCAACCGCCCGTTGACGCGAAATTCCTCGATGGTTTCATTCTCGCGGCGGATGATGGTGACCTGTGGTTCGAGCTCCGGGTCGGCGGCGATCTCGGGTGGGGGCGGCGGCGGCTCCGGCAGCGGCTCGAGCTTCGGCGGCGGTGGCGCTTTCTGCGCGAATGCCGTCAGCGCAACGCTGACGGCGAAGACGGCAAGCACCGTGGCAGGAGTGTGGCGCATCGTGCGATCTTGCCGAAACATCGTCCCATTCTAGCAGAGCGAAACGCGCCCAGCGGCGAGGTTCATGCTAGCTTAGAGGTTCAACATCTTGTCGCGTTCCGCCAGCGTCGGCTGGAACCCGCGCGTTTCATAGTAGTCAAATATCGCTTCGACGATTGCCTCGGGCTCTTCGATGATCTGCATCAGGTCGAGATCGGCGGCCGCGATCATTCCTTCGCCGACCAGCCTCTCGCGCATCCAGTCGATGAGTCCGCGCCAGAACTCGCCTCCGACCAGGATGATCGGAATCTTCCGGGTCTTGCCGGTCTGCACCAGCGTCAGGCATTCGGTCAGCTCGTCAATGGTGCCGAAACCTCCGGGCATGACGACATACGCGGACGCGAAACGCACGAACATCATCTTGCGCGCGAAAAAATACCGGAAGTTGATGCCTACATCCTGATAACGGTTGCCGGTCTGCTCGTGGGGCAGCAGGATGTTGAGGCCGACGGCGGGAGAGCGCCCGCCGTGCGCGCCGCGGTTTGCCGCTTCCATCGTTCCCGGCCCGCCCCCGGAGATTACGGCGAAGCCGGCGTCGGACAAGAGACGCGCAATCCGCTCCGCCTTTTCGAAGTACGGATGACCGAGCTTGATGCGCGCGCTGCCGAACATGCTCACTGCGGGCCGCACGCCGCGCAAGCGCTCGGTCGCGACGGCGAATTCTGCCATAATGCCCAGCACCCGCCACGCTTCCTGCCCGTTGGTCGAGTACATCGATTGAGGATCGATCAATTCGGGAATCTTGCTTGTCAAAATCATGTCGAAATTGGTTCTGGTTGACGGCTCATCGTATCTGTATCGCGCCTTCCACGCGCTGCCCGACCTCCGCACCTCGCGCGGCGAGCCGACGGGCGCGATACGCGGTGTCGTTGCCATGTTGCGCCGATTGGTCGAGGACGGCAACCCGGAATACTTCGCCGTGGTCTTCGACGCGCCGGGCAAGACCTTTCGCGACGATTGGTATCCGCAATACAAAGCGAATCGTTCTCCGATGCCGGACGATCTCGCAGCTCAGATCGCGCCGCTGCACGAGCTGATCCGTGCGCACGGCTGGCCGCTGTTGATGATCGAAGGTGTCGAGGCGGACGACGTCATCGGCACGCTCGTGCGACGCGGCGAAGCATGCGGCATCGACTCCGTGATCTCCACGGGTGACAAGGACCTCGCGCAGCTCGTCACGTCGGCCGTCACGTTGGTCAATACCATGAGCAACGAGATGCTGGACGAGGCGGGCGTCGCGGCAAAATTCGGCGTGCGGGCGGACCAGCTGCTCGATCTGTTCACGCTCACCGGCGACTCGATCGACAACGTACCCGGCGTCGCCAAGGTGGGACCAAAGACCGCCGCGAAATGGCTGGCGCAATATGGAACACTGGAAAACGTGATCGCGCACGCCGACGAGATCGGCGGGGTCGTCGGCGAGAATCTGCGGGCCGCGCTGTCATGGCTGCCACAAGGCCGGAGGCTCCTCACCGTCAAGACGGACTGCACGCTGCCGTTCGAGCCGATCGATCTCGTCGTCCGTGCCGCGGACGCTGCGGCGCTCAAGAACCTCTACGAGCGCTTCGAGTTCAAGAGCTGGCTCAAGGACGTCGACGGCGCGCCAGCGAAGACCACGGGTGCGGCCTCGGGAGCGGAGGCTGCCGCGGTGCCACAAGAACCGCCGCGCGCCGCCGTCGCGCGCGAATACGAAACCATCTTCGATCAGGCCGCGCTCGACCGCTGGCTCGCGGCAATCGAGCAGGCAGATCTCGTCACCTTCGATATCGAGACGACGAGCCTCGATCCCATGCAGGCACGCATCGTCGGCGTCTCCTTCGCCATCGTGCCGGGCCGCGCGGCGTACGTGCCGGTCGCGCATCGCTACGCCGGCGCACCGCTACAGCTGCCGCTGGATGCCGTCCTTGCGCGGCTCAAGCCCTGGCTCGAGAATCCTCGCGCGAAAAAGCTCGGGCAGAACGTCAAGTACGACCAGCACGTACTCGCCAACCACGGCATCGTGCTCGCCGGCGTCGCGCACGACACCATGCTGCAATCCTACGTGCTCGAGTCACATCGGCTGCACGACATGGACAACCTTGCCTGGCGCCATCTCGACGTCAAGACGCTGAGCTATGCGGAGGTCGCCGGCAAGGGCGCGAGCCAGATTGCCTTCGACCAGGTCGCGGTCGACCGCGCCACCGAGTACTCGGCCGAGGACGCCGACATCACCTTGCAGCTACACGGCGCGCTGTACCCGCGCATCGCCGCCGACGCCGAGCTCACGCATGTCTATGAACGTATCGAGCTGCCGACGCGCGAAGTGCTCTTCCGCATGGAGCGCAACGGCGTGCTGCTCGATCCGGTACTCCTCGCCGCGCAGAGCCGCGTGCTCGGCGAGCGGATGCTCACGCTGGAGCAGCAAGCGTTTCAGCTCGCCGGCGGCCCGTTCAATTTGGGATCTCCGCGCCAGCTCGGCGAGGTCCTGTTCGACCGGATGAAGCTGCCCGTGGTGAGGAAAACCGCGACCGGCCAGCCGTCGACCGACGAGGAAGTGCTGCAAGAGCTCGCCGCCGATTACCCGCTGCCGAAGCTGCTGCTCGAGCACCGGATGCTCTCGAAGCTCAAATCGACCTATACCGACAAGCTGCCCCAGATGATCAACGCGGCAACCGGCCGCGTACACACGAACTTCGCGCAGGCAACGGCGGTAACGGGTCGGCTGGCCAGCACCGACCCGAACCTGCAGAACATCCCCGTACGGACGGTGGAAGGCCGGCGCATCCGCGAGGCATTCATCGCGTCACCGGGGCACGTGCTCGTTTCGGCGGACTATTCGCAGATCGAGCTGCGGATCATGGCCCATCTGTCCGGCGATGCGTCGCTGGAGAAAGCGTTCTCCGAAGGAGAGGACATTCACAAAGCGACGGCCGCCGAGATCTTCGGCGTGCCGATCGGCGAGGTCACGTCGGACCAGCGCCGGTACATCAAGGCGGTGAACTTCGGACTGATCTACGGCATGAGCGCGTTCGGACTGGCGGCACAGCTCGGCATCGAGCGTGGCGCCGCGCAGCAGTTCATCGACAAGTATTTCGCGCGGTACCCCGGTGTCGCCGCGTACATGTTGCGCACCCGGGAGCTGGCGCACAAGCAAGGCTATGTGAAGACCGTGTTCGGTCGGCGGCTATGGCTGCCCGACATCAACGCCGGCGGCGGCCCGCGGCGCCAGGCGGCCGAGCGGGCAGCCATCAATGCTCCGATGCAGGGCACCGCCGCGGACCTGATCAAGCTGGCGATGATCGAGGTGCAGGCGTGGCTCGATCGCGAGCGGCTCGCCTCGCGCTTGATCCTGCAAGTCCATGACGAGCTCGTCCTCGAGGTTCCGAATGCCGAAGTCGCGCAGTTGAAGGCGGAGCTACCTCGACTGATGACAGGTGTCGCGACCCTCGACGTGCCGCTGGTCGTCGACGTCGGCACCGGACCCAACTGGGAGCAGGCACACTAACTCGCGGCGAGCGGGCCAAAATAGCGTGACCGGCAAGCTGTCGTATACACGATGCACACTCGATAAGCGTTGCAAGCGCGACCGCTCGTGGCCCGACACAGCCCGTTCGTAAGCTTGCAGCCCCGCGCGATCGGAACGCACGTTAATTTAATCCGTTCCCTTTTTCATGCGCGGGATGCCTGTGCTTGCTCCGGCTCATGTCGGTCACTTAGCGATGCTCCGGACGCTCATCCGGGAAGCTGCGGCGGAAGGCAGCTTCGATCGCGGATTAGCGGCCGACACGCCGGCTGCGGTTGAATTCTTCGCGCGGCTGAAGCGGGCGCTCGTCAGCGGTTACTTCGTCGAGGAGGATCCGAGAACAGGTCGCGTCGAATCGGTCGCGGTCCCTGGCTACGTTTTCTGGCCTGACGACCGGAACAGCAGCACTCCGCCGGTCGGATTCGGCCTCTTCCGCGCCCTTGAGGGCGGTTACGAGCTATGGCTGGCCGGTCTCGAATTCGGCCGCCGAGGCGGTGGATACGGACGTGAGCTCCTCAATGCGCTTTTCGCGACTCCGCCGGGCAAGAAAACCTGGGTCGTGCGCATTCCCCGCGGGTCGCGCTATGGAGCGATGGTGCAGCACCTCCTCAAGTCGTATGGCTTCGACCACGCCGGCGATACCGCTCATCTGCGTTGGTTCGTCCGGCAAAGCGCACCGACGTCTATCGCCGCGCGCGTGCGTACCGCCGTCGGCCTGCAAGCGCCGCTGAATTGAGCCTGGCGCGCGGCGCTGCTCGCGACCGAATTCCGTTTACGACGCACTTTTGTCCTCGAAGATATCGCAATACGACGCGTAGACACTCGCAATCGTGACCGGTCCGAGCACGAACCACCCAAGGCCAAACGGTATCGTCGCGATGATGGCGAGCACGATGCCGACGGCGCCATATACCAGGAACGGAATGACATTCTGCAGGCACCCGTGGAACGAGGCCTTCATCGCTGCCCCCGGACTCAGTTCCCCCAGCATGACCAGAGCCGGTGCAAACCAGATGGCCATGATGAGAGGTAAAAGCAGCAGCAGGAAGAACAGGATGCCGAGGAGCACCGCGACGACCACGCTGCCGAGCGCGATGCCGGTCTGGGACGGGTCAGCGGCGCCCGTTAGCATGCCGAGAATCGCAACCCCGAAGATCGCAATCATTATGCCGGCGACGGTGAGCAGGATGAGGATCGCCAGCCCGGTATAGATGAGGCCGACGACGAGCAGTGGTCCGGTGCGTTGACTGAAACCGCCGAACAAATGGCGGACCGTAAGGGGATTGCCCCGATCCAGGGCTCGGCATCCCAGCATCAAGCCGCCGGAAAAGACGGGAAACAGAATCTGCAGGGCCAGCGAACCGACGACCGGGATGAACGCGCCGCCAATGTGGACAGCGATGAGGATGAGCATGATCAGGAGCCACACCCCCACATCGGGCGTGAACAGCCGCCAGCCTTCGCCCCACCAGGAGGCGCCGCGACCGGCATCGACGACGCGTGGCTCTCGTGGCGCGACGGCCGCGCCGGACCCGGCCGGCGTAAATTCGTTCGCCATCGTTTGTTCTCCCTAAAAGCTTGGTAGCGCGCCCGGCGTCGAGCGTCGGCTGCGAAGCGTGCCGGGCTGCGCGGGGTCCGCGGTCGACCGAGCGGAAACCTTAGCACATTGGAGAGCGCTGCTGAAGGAAGCCGCGCCTTGGCGAATGCCGCGTCGAGCGTTACGCCCGACCGGACGTTTTCACTGAAAGACCTGCTTTGCACAACCGTCGCCGCGCGATCTCGCCGCCTCGGCTGTCCGCGTGCAGCAACCAACAAGATCATCGCCGCTAATGCCGACTCCGTCGGCCGGCTCGTGACCGCCGCAGCTCGCACATCAAACAGCGGGTGAGCGCGAGCGGCCTCAAACTGCGCGCCGTACGTTGGTCCCCCGGTGAGGCAGCCATGGCGTCAACCCTGCGAAAGGCATTAAACCATCCGCCGAGCCTTAATCCTGGCCGGGGGAGCCACGATGTCGCCGGCAACCCTGTGATGGGCTTGATTTAGCAGTCGGTATTCTCTATTATTAGCACTCCCATGAGATGAGTGCTAACAGATGAATCTGGCTTGAAGGTTTCTCCGTCGGCACTCTTAGTTACCATTAAGTGTTTGATTTTTATTAATTTTATACGGAGTGAGCACTGACATGAAGATTAATCCCCTACACGATCGCGTGATCGTCAAGCGGCTGGAAGAGGAACGCAAGACCGCCGGCGGCATCGTCATACCCGACACTGCGGCTGAAAAGCCGTCGCAGGGTGAAATCGTGTTCGCCGGGCCCGGCAAGACCGACGACAACGGCAAGCTGATCCCGATGGGCGTCAAGGTCGGCGACAAGATTCTCTTCGGCAAGTATTCCGGCCAGGAATTCAAGCTGGACGGGCAGGATTTGCTGCACATGCGCGAAGACGACGTCATCGGCATTGTCGCGTGACTCTGGTCGCGCGAACACATACAGCATTGAGGAGCAACGAAAATGGCAGCCAAAGACGTACGCTTCGGTGAAGGCGTCCGCAACAGAATGTTGAGCGGGGTAAACATCCTCGCCAACGCCGTCAAGATTACCCTCGGTCCCAAGGGCCGCAACGTTGTGCTCGAGCGCAGCTTCGGCGCGCCGACGATCACCAAGGACGGCGTTTCGGTGGCAAAGGAAATCGAGCTCAAGGACAAGTTCGAGAACATGGGCGCGCAAATGGTCAAGGAAGTCGCGTCCAAGACCTCGGACGTCGCCGGCGACGGCACGACGACCGCTACTGTGCTCGCACAGTCGATCGTGACCGAAGGCATGAAGTATGTCGCCGCGGGCATGAACCCGATGGACCTGAAACGCGGGATCGACAAGGCGGTCCTCGCCGTGGTCGAGGAGCTCAAGAAGATCAGCAAACCGTGCACGACGAGCAAGGAAATCTCCCAGGTGGGCGCCATTTCTGCTAACGCCGACGAATCGATCGGCAAGACGATCGCCGACGCGATGGACAAGGTCGGCAAGGAAGGCGTGATCACCGTCGAGGACGGCAAGGGCCTGGAAAACGAGCTTGAGCTCGTCGAGGGCATGCAGTTCGACCGCGGTTACATCTCGCCGTATTTCATCAACAATCCCGACAAGCAGGTCGCGATTCTCGAAGACGCGTATATCCTGCTGCACGACAAGAAGATCTCGAATATCCGCGATCTTCTGCCCCTGCTCGAGCAGGTCGCCAAGTCGGGCAAGCCCCTGCTGATCATCGCCGAGGACGTCGACGGCGAGGCGCTGGCGACGCTGGTCGTGAACAATATCCGCGGCATTCTGAAGACGACTGCGGTCAAGGCACCGGGCTTCGGCGACCGCCGCAAGGCGATGCTCGAAGACATCGCGATCCTGACCGGCGGCACGGTGATCGCCGAGGAGTTGGGCCTCAAGCTCGAGAACGCGACCTTGAAGGATCTCGGCCGCGCGAAGAAAATCGAGGTCGCGAAGGAAGACACCACGCTCATCGACGGCGCGGGCGAGAAATCGGCGATCGAATCGCGCGTGAAGAACATCCGCGTGCAGATCGACGAGGCGACTTCGGATTACGATAAGGAAAAGCTGCAGGAACGAGTGGCGAAGCTCGCCGGTGGCGTGGCGGTGATCAAGGTCGGCGCCGCGACCGAAGTCGAGATGAAGGAAAAGAAGGCCCGTGTCGAGGACGCGCTGCATGCGACCCGGGCGGCGGTCGAGGAAGGCATCGTCGCCGGCGGAGGCGTGGCTTATCTCCGTGCACGCGCCAACCTCAAGAACCTGAAGGGCGACAACGCCGATCAGGACGCAGGCATCAAGATCGTGTTGCGCGCACTCGAAGAGCCGATGCGGCAGATCGTCGCCAACAGCGGTGACGAACCGTCCGTCGTCGTCAACAAGGTCGTCGAGAAGAACGGGAACTTCGGTTTCAATGCCCAGACGGGGGAGTATGGAGACCTCGTCGCAATGGGCGTCGTCGATCCTACCAAGGTGGCGCGGTTCGCTTTGCAAAACGCTTCATCGGTCGCGAGCCTGATGCTCACCACGGAGGCGATGATCGCCGAGCTCCCGAAGGACGAGAAGCCGATGGGCGGTGGCGGCGGCATGGGCGGCATGGGTGGAATGGGCGATATGGATATGTGACGTTTTCTCCCGCGCGGTCGGCCAGGGCGGCGACCGCAACCGGGACGTCATCTCGCGTCTCGCGAGACCCATACAAGCAAAGCCCCGCTTCGGCGGGGCTTTTTTTATCGAAGCGCTACGGACTCCACGGCAACGCGGTTCGCAGCACGACACCGAAGAAGGTGATACCGTTGTTGGGCTCCTTGATGCCAGCGTTCGAAATATGATGAACGTACGCACCGAGCTCGTAACGCTGGCGCTCGCCGAAGGTAACGCCCACTCCGGCGACATCGCCGAACTGAAACGTGGTGCTGAAGTTGCGCTCGGTATTGATGCGCGTGGCGGAGAGCAGGTGTGCGCCAACGCCCAGCTCGGCGAACGGACGCACGGTTCCAACCTGTGGGCCGATCCAGCGCAACATCGGTATCAGGCTCGCATCCCACAACGAACTGCGCACGGCGGGATGCTCCCGCCCGCGCCAGTACGCCAGCTGTGCGACGAGCCGCGTATCGAAGCCGTACTCTTTGAGCGCTGTGCACGCGCACAGCGAATCCCAGTTGAGCGCGGCGCCGTACATCCTCACATTGTTGCCGTCGCCGATCGTAACGGCCGCACCGCTAGGAGCGAGCGATACCTCGGCCCGGGCGATGGGCGCGAGCACGGCCCCCGCGACCAGAGTTGCCGTCGCAACCAGGCGGGCCAGAAGGAGCGCTTGAGAAGCGCGGGGGCGGGGGATATTCATCGGCGGGGACGCGCGAATTCTAGGCAAGTCGCGGCATCGCCGCAAGTAGCCCGCCGCGCGAGGGTCGTGAGCGAAGCTAGTGACGATGGGCGCGGCGCTCAGCGTCGAGCGGTGACTCGCTGCGTACTTCAGCGGCGACCTCGATTTCCTCGCGCGCGCCGGTCGCTGTCTCGACCTCGAGCATAAGTACAACACGCTCGCCTGGCTTCAGCGCGCGCGTGAGCCCGGTCAATACGATGCGATCGGCTCCCGGCCTTAGCGCGATCGCGGCGCCCGCAGGCAGCGGCAAGCCTTTGCGCGCGCGGCCACGAAGCCCCGGGCCGCGCAGCGACACCTGTGCCGCAGTCGAGCGCACGCCGATCAGAGTCGCGCCTTCGGTGCTGGTGAGGACCATGTAGGCTTCGGTGTTCCGCGTGCCCGGCTTGACCCAGGGCTGATTGACGATGAACAGAGCATTCGCGTCGAATGCGGCGCTGGCGAGGAAGCCGACGAACGCAACGAAGCTCGCGGAACGTCCCATCCCGAGCCACCTCTGCAACGGCCACGCCGACGATGTCGCACCGCTCATACTCGAATTATAGGCGCGCGACTCGCGGGAGCTTCGCCCTGCTCGCAAAATGCATTAGACTACCCAGCATTTGGCGCGCCGGACCACGATGCTCAGGAACCCGCTCGCATGACTTCCGGGATGCTCTTCGCGCTGGCGATAGGCACGCTCGTCGTATTCGTGCTGGTCGGATTGATGCGACGGAGCCGCAGCGCGAGTCAGGCCGAGCGGTCGGCGTCCGACCCGCAGAACACGGTCGCGCAATGGACCGAAGGCGAAACGACGCGGCTGCTGTCGAGCGCAGAGGTTCCAGGGCTCTACCTCCTGCGTCCGCGTTTTTTATCCAAGGCAGAGAACGTCGTATATCTATTGCTCAAGGCGGCGTTTCCGCGGCATGAAATCTTCGCGCGGGTGCGGCTCGCCGACGTGTTGCAGGTCAAGATCGGCCCGCAGGGAATGGAAAGGCTGCGCGCATTCCGCAAGATAGCCAATCAGCACGTCGGTTTCGTCGTCTGCGACCGGGACATGACCATCGTCGCGATCGTCGATGCAAAGGAGCCCGAGCAGGTCCAGAATCCCAGGGATCAAAAGCTCGAGATCATCAAGCAGCGTTGTCTGCAGGCAGCGCAGGTGAAATACATCTGCGTCTACCCGCCGACACTGCCGCGCTATCGCGAGCTGCGCGCACAGGTACTCGGTCCCGCCGCGGAACTCGTCTGACTTTAGTTCGCG
>Ga0075434_100000976_pt1 | contig 23086 bp, 19 predicted proteins | sample RhiMethybrSRZTD3_FD_75298 | JGI IMG/M metagenome (GOLD analysis project Ga0075434, IMG submission 75298) | Populus rhizosphere microbial communities from Tennessee, USA - Rhizosphere MetaG P. TD hybrid SRZTD3 | ecosystem: Host-associated > Plants > Roots > Rhizosphere > Soil | place: USA... | reverse complement strand
ACGAAACCAGGGATCTGCTTCCATCCGGCGAATGGAATTTCAGCTTGCATGAAAGCGTGGATGAAAAAGACAAAGTTGTGGACGTCACAATGCGTTTTGATCCGAAGGTGACGCGGTGAGGTGCCACAGGGCTAAAGCCCGCATTGCTTAGAAACAGTAGGACCGGCCTCAGCGGGCCAGGGAATGCATCGTGCACCACAGTGGCTAAAGCCTGTGGTCATTCCGAAGGTTTATCGCAAGGCTGGAATCGCTAGCCACCGAAAAGACATGGGCCTCGGCACCAGTGTTGGCTGCATCTAAGCTGACAGATTCTTTTCTAAGGAGAACGAATTAATGAGTTCGAGGAGACTCGCCGTTTCACTAGCAACATTGATAATGAGCACTGGGCTCTGTATTTCCGCCGCTTGGGCAGACGACCAGCCACAGACCTTCACCGGACGGGTGAGTGACGCGATGTGCGGAGCGAATCACATGATGGAAGGCAGTGCCGAGGATTGCACTCGTGCGTGCGTACGAAAGGGATCGAAGTACGCCTTAGTGGTCGGCGAGAAGGTCTACACGCTTGATGCCAGCGATAAAGCCACGCTGGACAAACTGGATCAGCTGGCCAACAAGAATGCCAAGGTCACTGGAACGGCTAACGGGGATACGGTTGCAGTGAAGTCAGTCGAAGCAAGCAAGTAGTCTCAAGATACGACTCTAGCGAGAAGGCGTGTGCTCAAACGGCAGCTTCGTATAGCGCGCCTTCTCGATCTCAATCACTAGCGCTACCCTACCTTCAGGATTGCGGAAGGAAAACGGCTTTTCTGTGTACTTGTGTGAGATTGCGTCCATGTATTTGAAATCGGCCTCCGGGCGGCGCTCGATGACACGGCCACGAAGCTGGGCCTCTCGATAGGGATCGCGGAAATCGATGATGGAGAGCGAGACAAACACGGGGGTCGCGTCGCGTGTTCTTCGCCTTGAGCGAGCCTTCGCCGGTGCAGATCAGGATGCGGTCATCTTCACGGCCTATCCAAACCGGTACGCTCTGCGGTGAGCCGTCAGGCATGAGAGTGGCGAGATGGGCAAAATTGGGAGCGTCGAGCAGTGTTTTGATTTCGTTCGACAGTGCAATCGACATGCAGGGTTCTCTGTGAACTAACTAGCGACGGCAGTTTTGGCCTTCTGCTCTGCTGATGCGCGCAGCACCGAAAGGTACTCAACCGCCATTTGCGTCTGGTTGTGGACGTACTCGATCCCAACCGGCTTTCCCTTCTCCAGACCGGGATGGCAGAACTCCCAGTTCATATATCCCTGGTATCCAGAGGCGACCAGGGCATCGACATACGCTGGATAGGCGACCTGCCGTCCCCAGAAATGTTCATCGAAATAACCTGCACCCACCAGCTCCACTTTACCATTCGGATGGCGGGCGAATTCGCCGTTCATGTGCGAATGAACCTGTAAGGGGCCGCTGGCCAGCGCCATCTGGCGGGCATGCTCCGGCGAATCGGCTTCCGGTTCGATGTTGATATCCATGCATGCTTTGAATTGCGGAGAGCCTACCTCTTTGATTAGCGACAGCACGTCCTGATAGCGGTTCACAATATCGGGACCATGATTCTGCATCGCGAGCACGATGCCGTAATCTTCGGCCACCTTGCAGAGCTCGCGCATGGAATCGAGGACGAAACCGCGGCGATCTCCATTCCAGAACCCGAACTGGTTGTAACCGTAGGTTTCGTCGTAAGTGGCGAGTCCGTCGTGCAGCGTGATGCCGCGCCACGCAGCGAAGATCTTACAGATGGGCGAACCCAGATCGTGAGCGAGCTTAATGCACTCCCGTACGTAGCAAATCATGGCCTCGCGCTGAACGGGAACAGGACTTGAAAGATCACAGTTGGGCGAGACAGCGCACAACTCTAGTCCGACTTCAGCGGCGAGATCGCGCAGGCGCTGTCGGTCGTCGGCGGACAGATCCATAGGCGCAGCGTGAGGGCGCTCGGCGTCGAGTTCCAGTCCGTCCCATCCCTGGCGCTTGGCCAAACGCAGCAAGGTGAAAACATCGATTGCCTCGCCGCGGTACCACACGCCACGGTACGTGATGCTGTATAAGCCGATTTTCATGGATTTGTCTCCTAAGCTGGCCAACGAGAGCTGAGCAGAAAGTAATGGCGGAGAGAGAGGGATTCGAACCCCCGATACGGTTTCCCGTATACACGCTTTCCAAGCGTGCGCCTTCAGCCACTCGGCCATCTCTCCGCTTTTTCAATAGTCTACTGCAACTGAGGCCCATAGGAGACAACACGCTTATGGACTTCGCATCGTTTCTTCGCGAGAAGCAATACCTCGAAAACGTCACCCCTAACACGCTCCGATGGTACCGACATGCCTTGAGGTGGCTGCTTACAGAGAATCCCGACGAGCTGGCGCTTAAAGATATGGTTATCCGCATGAGAGAGGCCGGGTTGAAGGAAACCGGCTGCAATGCTGCCATCCGAGCTATCAACTGCTATCTGCGGTGGAGCGGCTCACCGCATATGGTTCGGCAGTTGAAAGAGCGGGTCGTAGTCCTTCCCATCTTTACCACCGAACAAATCAAGCGGTTGACGGGCTACAAGCCGAGGACTGCTTTTCAACACAGGCTGCACTTGCTGATTATGGTGTTGTTTGATAACGGCTGTCGCGTGAGCGAAGCCTTGGAGCTTCGCGGTGCTGATGTTGACCTAGACAATCTGCTCATCACAGTTCACGGCAAAGGCCGGAAAGACCAGAAGGTGCCGATGAGCTTTGAGTTGAGAAAAGCCCTCTTCAAATACCGACGAGGCGAAGGTGTGCTGTTCACTACGGCCAACGGAACACCGTGGGGGCGGATCGGGGCTTTACGATCGATCAAACTCCACTGTCGAAAGCTTGGTTTTGAACCGCCAGCCCGAACCCTGCACGCGATGCGGCACACATTCGCGCTTAACTATTTGCGCAAAGGCGGCTCGGTGTTTCACATGCAAAAGATACTCGGGTACAGCACGCTGGAAATGACCCGGCGCTACGCGAATTTGTTGACGGAAGACTTGCAAGCCATCCATCAGCGAATGTCGTTGCTGGCTGCGTAGCCGTAAACGCAGCCCGCTCCCAGACCGAATGCGGGTGTTGTCTTGGCTCATGATGTTCATGTCTTTCTTGCGACACCTGCGGGCGCAGCGGAGATCTCACTGCAAACTTCGCGTACTCCGCCTTGGCTTGCTTCAGGATGGGAATGTCGGGGTCGGCGTCTTTCCAGCGTGTGAGGAAATCTTCGTAGGCCACGCGGGCCTTGGCAAGATCGCCCTTCAAGGCCTCCCCACGGGCTAGGCCCAGGTGGGCGAGCGCGCCAATGGGTTCGTTGAACACAACGCCGCGATGGTCGAGGATTTTCTGGAACTCGGCTGCTGCAGCGCCGGTCTCCTGGTGCCCGGCGAGATACGCCTCCCCGCGCACATAGACGGGATAGAGGCTCAGGAAGGTGAAGGCCTCGGTCGGGTCTCCGAGCTCATAAGGAGCGGCGGCCTGGAGAGCCTCGATGGCCTTCGAAGCATCGTTGCGGCTGAGCGCAAACTGAGCGTGGAGCGTTGGCAGGTAGTTGAACTGCACCAACGTATCCTCCGGAAAGCGCTTGGCCAAATCTTCCGCAAGCGCCCGCGCGCGGGCGGCATCCCCTACCATGGCCAGCGCTAGCGCCGCTCCATACTTCACATCCCGGCCGGTCGAGAGCCCGAGCGCCGCGGTAGCCCGTTGCCGACCTGCGGCTGCATTGCCGAAAAGGGCCTCCCGCAGGGCCGCATCGGCTTCATAGATCGCAGCCTTCTCCTTCTCTTCTGCCCGCGCGGCCGAGGCCACCGCCCGGCGGGAAAAGTCGCGGGCCTCTCCTAGCCGCCCAGAATAGGCAGCTGTGTCGGCTTCGCGGGCCAGCAGCACGTCTTCCACTCCCGACTTCCCCGCTGCCCAATTTACCTGCTGTGCCATCCCTGACGCATCGTTCTGCAAGAAGGCAAGCTGGTACAGGCCGATGCGAAGCAGGGGAGAATCGAGATGTTTCGCCTGCGCCTCTTCGGCCGTGGCCCGGGCTTCTTCCAGGCGATTCAGATTGAGATAGGGGTAGACGAGATAGGCATAACTCCAAGCGCTCGTCGGGTCGAGGCGGAGGCTCTCGCGATTTTCCGCCAGGCGTTTGTCATATTGCCCGAGAATTCTGTAGATGCCACCCAGGTTGTCTGGCGGCAGCCAGTCTCGCGGATAGGTCTGCGCCCAGAGTTCATAGGCCCGGCGCGCCTTTTCCAGGTCGCCGGTGACAATGGAATAGTAGTGAGACTCGATGTAGAACTTCTCCCGCTCGCTCACCCGCTCACGCAGCTCGTAAGCCTTCCGCGTGTTCTCCGCTCCCAAGTTGGTTTCCCCGAGATTGCCATAGCTCGTCCCGAGCGAGGCATAGGCCATGGCGAAATTCGTGTCGAGGCGGATGGCCCGCTGGAAGAGGGGGACGGCGGCGGCGTTGTCCCCTTTTGCCGCCAAGGTCTTACGTCCCAGGCTGTAGGCCTGGAGGGCTTCGAGCGAGGGCGTGGTGGCCTGCTCGATCGGCGTATCGAACTTTTGCACGGTGCTGAGCGATTCACCCAGCTTGCTGCGCAGGTTCGCAGCCGCCTTGTCCATGGCCGCAAGCACCTGCTCCTTGCCCGCGGCCCGCGCCTGCTCCTCAGCAAGGGAATCGCCGGTGCGGCAGCTCTCCGCTTTGAGGCCCAAAACATATTGGCTGCCCAGGCTCGCAATCGAGCCGTCGAGGACGGCGGCGCCCTCAGTCCTTTGGCACAGCTCCCGAGCAATCTCCGGCGTGAGCCGTGCATCAGGCGGCTGCCCCATCAGGCGAAGGTTTTGCTGGATGCGCTGGTCGGGGACCAGACCGAGAAAGGGTGATTGTTCGAGCTGCACGGTTAGCCCCTGCCGGAGCGTCCCGTCGAACACCGAGTCACCCGTCGTGTTCGTGAAATCGGCGAGAACGATGGTGTCCTTCTCAGTCAGGCGCTTGCTTTGATGCGAACGATAGTAAAGCCCGCCCGCCACGGCCAAAGCGACCAGCACAACGGGGACCGCAAGTTTCCAGAGCTTGCGACCGTCAGTCGCAGCAGCTTGTGGCACGGCCACCGCGACCGAGCTTACCGCAGAACGGTATCCGCTTTCGGAGTCCCGCTTCAGCCGTTGCATATCGGTGCGCATCTCCGAGGCATGTTGGTAACGGAGATTGCGGTCTTTCTCCAGAGCCTTGCTGATGATCGCTTCGACTTGCCCCGGAAGCTGTGGATTGAGCTGCGCCGCTGGCCGTGGCTTCTGGTGTAGGATCGCGCCGCAGATCTCTCCCGAGCTAGAGCCTTCGAATGGCACCTTGCCTGTCGCCATCTCGTACAGCACTGCTCCGAAGGAGAACAGATCGCTGCGGGCATCCAATTCCTTCGCACGCACCTGCTCCGGCGACATGTAGGCCACCGTCCCCAGCATCATTCCCGGGCTGGTCAATTGCCGGGCGTCGACCTCCGTCACCGCATTCGCCAATTCAATTTGGCTCGAAGAACTGGCCGTCGGCGAGACCTTCGCCAGCCCGAAATCCAAAATCTTGGCATGGCCGCGCTTGGTCACGAAGATATTGCCCGGCTTGATATCGCGGTGGACTATCCCTTCTGCGTGGGCCGCATCGAGCGCGTCGGCAATCTCGATTCCCAGCGAGAGCGCTGTTTCGGTCTCCAGCGGTCTGCCTGCAATGCGATGGTTCAGCGTCAGTCCATCCAGAAACTCCATGGCGATGAAGGTTTGTCCGTGCTGGTCATCAATCTCGTGGATGGTGCAGATGTTTGGATGATTCAGGGCGGACGCGGCTTGAGCTTCTCGCTGAAACCGGGCCAACGCTTGGGAGTCTTTGGCTACTTCATCCGGCAGAAACTTCAGGGCAACAAACCGGTGCAGGGTTACGTCCTCAGCCTTGTAAACGATGCCCATCCCGCCGCCGCCCAACTTCTCCACGACGCGATAGTGGGAAATGGTTTGACCGATCACTGAAGTGGCCTTATCTGGCTCTGGGAAAAGCATGCTAGGCCTACTCTTTGAGGCCAGTCAAACGGAAGAAGTACGCGGAGCGGACTTTTGACTGTGGCTAGAGTAGAAGCCGGGAAAAAAAGACGGCTTCCTCAACATAGCCAGCGCACTACTCGGCATCGTATGTAGCGATGGATCGCCTCCATCAAATAGCAGACGAACTCATTCGGCTGTACAGACGGCAGCTCACGCTATGGTGCTCGGCAAAATGGACCGCGAACTGGAAATGATGGTCTCTGCCTTCCTTGCCGCAATCTGGGTAATTCCGATTTGTCACGGCACAACTCTCCTCCCCCGCCGACCTCTTGTGCAACTGATGAAGGGAGACTCATGCCGAACCAATCGCCTCCGAAAAGTCCCAAGCAAGCACGCCCGGAATCGCTCTATTGTTCTGACCCAGACTGCAAATATTGTGACACCTTGCGCCAGACGCTAGAAGAGATGAAGAAGAATGGTAGGAAACCACCAGCGAATAGTGCTTCTTTACAGACGAGAAGCTGACCTGCTTCTCTTGTGCCTCCTGAACCCTCCGTCAACTGCAAGAAGCCTGATTTGGCACGACCTCGGTTCAGCAAATTCTCGACAGCGTACAGCAGGTCCGCAGGTTCGGTTTCGGCCTTGCGCAGCCACATATCTGCAATTCCAATCGCTTCCCCCGCAAGGACTGGTAGGCGGAGAAAATGATGATCGGAACATTCGCGTTCAACAGCTTCATCTCACGAGCGACACACACCCCGTTTAGACCCGACATCCAATAGTCCAAAATCACCAAGTTGATTGATTGCGCTCGGAACAGCTTGAGAGCATCCCGCCCAGATTCCGCAGTGATTACAGCGTAGCCTTGCGATTCCAGAAGGAGTTTTCGGAGGACCAACTGTGAAGGCTCGTCCTCTGTCGCAACGCGTTCGTGCTGCGTGCCCATTCTGAGTTTGGTTCTTGCGGCAGGAACTTCAGCGCGAGTCAGCACTTCATCGAGCGCATTCAAGTCGAACTCACGGTGCGAAGAGCGGGGCAGGTCACTCTGACCAGTCAGATGGAAGGCATAGATCGTTTCATCACAGAAGCATAGTTAGTTATGGTTGCACCGAGTTCAGTCCAATGTAGACAGCCCAACCTGCGATTACCAAGATCATGGCTCCCGACGTTGCGCCCACCACTTTCACCAGAGGATTTATCCGATTCACCTTGGCAATCAGTTGGCTCTGTTCTGTTGCCCTTGAGGAGGCAGTTTCATCAAGGAAAAGCTGATCGTCCTCTTGCCTCGTCAGCGTACTGCGGTAGAACAGGAGGATGAGTAAAATACCAGTCACAATACCCCAAACAATCAGCAGCCATTCCAAACCTGAAGGCATAATCACCTCTTTCGGCAAGTTGCCGGACGTTGCCGGACAGCATCCAACTCCTGAACTCTGATGGATCTTCAGTCGTTATTGAAGATAGGCTACGCTCAGTCGCACCAAGGATCAATGGCCTAACCTGCATGTCTCACACTGAGGCGTTTTAAGAGGAAGTGGACGGTTCGGAGACTGGGCTTCGGATTCGAATCCGAGGACAACGTCACAATTCAGAGTTGGAGATGGGCATTTGCGACTAGCCGCGAGTGAACTGTTTCTAATTAGGAAACACCTCTCCCTGGATGGTGAAAATTATCTTGTGGATTTCTGTGGATCGGCTGCGTTCAACAGCGTAATGCGATCCACGCGGCGGCAAAAATATCTTTCCAGGGATAGGCATTCGAGAACGTCACCCAGATGCGACGCAGGCTGAGTCGCACCTCGGCTGCGATCTTCAGCAAGCGCAAGCGAATCGTGTGCACCTGAGCTTGAGCCCATTGCGTGCCGGCCAGCGCCAGGCGACGGAGCGCATGTACCAGCACGTAGGCTAGAGGGAGGAAAAGTACAGGCGCAGCTGATTCGCGCGCATCGATCGGATCTGGTTGACGATGCGCTCTACCTCTTCCCCGCTGCCGGCGCTGGCATCCTGGTTGGAGGTGCGTTGCCGCGCGCACAACAGGTGATCGCCGCAGAAGATGTACAGCGGTAGGTAGCCGTACTCGTTGTAATAGCCATGGAAAAAGCGATCTTCCTGTTGGCCATAGAGCGGCCTGTCCGCGACATCCCAGCACCATCTGGCGCGGCGCCTTGGCGTGCGCTTCCAAAAAGATGTCCACCAGCAGCGCATCCCGAGCTTCCGTTGAGTAGGTGATCTTGTGATAGCGATCGTCGAGGGGTGAGCCTGCCGGGGTGAGCTCCAGTCGATTCAAGGTGCTCTTGCTGGCCAGCGGTTCTTCCAGCTTCCGCTTGCCTGACCTCAAGGCTAGCAGCGGATCGCGACGCAACTCTTCATGATCATTCACGTCTTCGTAACCGAGAGCCAGGCCGTAAATGCGTTGCGCCAGCAGCTCGCCGAGCTCGTGCTCAATCAAGAACCGCAACCGAAAGGTGGCGGGGGCTTCTATTCCTTCTTTTCATGTAAATGCTGTGCCAAGTAGTTCTCTATCCCCATCTCTGATATCGCGTGCAGTTGCGCTTCCAACCAATCGATATGCTCTTCCTCATCGACCAGAATCTTCTGCAGCAGGTCGCGCGAGCCATTATCCCCCGCCTTCACACACGTCTCGATACCGGCATTCAGGCGCTTGACGGCGTCGTATTCGACATCCAGGTCGTTCTGTAGCTGCGCCTTTACATTCTGGCCGATATTGATCTTGAAGTAGTCGCTCATGTTGGGAGTGCCGTCCAGATAGAGGATGTGCTCCATTAACTTCTCGGCGTGCTGCATCTCTTCGATCGACTCGACGCGCGTGTGTTTGGCCAGTTGTTCATATCCCCAGTTCTCGCACATTTCGGCGTGGAGAAAGTACTGATTGATTGCGGTGAGCTCAGCTTTCAAGACCTGATTCAGCACTGCAATAACTTTGGGATCACCTTTCACGATTCGCCTCGCAAGGGTTTACGGACATGGCATTCCTGATGCGTCTGGAAGGCACAAGACTATCACTATCCTGAGCAAATGTTGAGGGATAGGCCAGCTAGGAAAGCTTAGAGGGGCTGGGAAGAATGGGCGACGGCGCGGACGGGGCAGTGCCATTTCCTGAGGAGGGGGCTGTGGCCATCGGAGCTTTTACGACGCCATCAAGAACGCGGTTATTCAGGCAGAACAGAGCCAACTCAAGGCGATCAGCGACGCCCAGCTTGTCATAAACCTTGCGCAAGTAATTCTTGACCACTTGCTCGGTGGTCCCGACTTTTTGCGCGATCTCCTTGTTCTTCATGCCCTGCGTGACGCAGGAGACGATCAACGCCTCTTTGGGAGTCAACTGTACTTTTGGACGATTGGAAGCGGGCCTGGTTCCCAGTGCGCGGTAGGCGTCCAGCACCCACTGGATTCCCTGGCTGTCGAGCCAAGGCTCGCCTTCGGAGACCTTACGCAGGCAATCAACCAGCAATTCCGGCTCGACTTCGCGGGAGACGATGCCGTGGACTCCGCGGCGAAACAGTTCGAGCGTGAGTTCTTCGTTGGGTTCCTGGGTTACGACTATGACGCGAAGTCCGGGCGCCTGGCGTAAGAATTCGGAGATGGCCTCAACGGCATTGCCAGCCAGAGCGGATTCGAGGATCAGCACGTCAGCGGTGAACTTTTTTACTGCGGAAAGCGCTTGGCCCAGAGTCTCAGCCTGACCAACAACGCGGATATCGTCTTCGAGGGCAAAGATTTTCCGCAGGCCGGCGCGGAAGATGGCCTGGGTGTCGGCGACGATCACACGAATGAAGTGGCCATTGGCATCGCTCTCAGGCGGCTGCCCGGCCTGTGCTTCTCCACCGATGACCGGAATGGTTGACATCAATTCCCTTATGCTTACGGGCGCTCAAAACGGTATTCGTCGATGACTACGCCCACGCCGCGACGGCCTTCTTCTTCGAAACTTCGGACCACGCGGCCGCGGCAATCGATTTGAACGTCGTTTTCAGCGCCTACGACACTGGCCGGCAGTGAAATCGTGAAATCCAAGCGCGAGCCGACAGGCATGTCCGACTCCATCTGGAACAGAACGCCGTTGGCGGAGATATTCTGCGTTTCTGCGGTGCTTGCGCCGGATTCGGACTTCACGGAAATCGGCAGCTTGAGCGGGAAACGCGCGGCGCCCTGCACATCCGAGTAGCGGGTACGCGCGGAGTTCTTGCCGGGCTCGTCCTTCGTCGAACCTGCGGCAACAGAGGTACGCTCGTCGCGCACGTCCGCGCCGAGATCGCCATCGTTCGCAGGTATGCCATTGTTGGCCATTACGCCGCAGCTTACACCGCGGTATCAGGTGAGGAAAGTTACCGAAGTCATGGAACTGGAGGGGATAAAGCCTTGTAGCTCAGGGCATTGCGAGGGTTCTTGTCGCTTCGCGTGGACGCGCAAGCATGCCACTCGTTAGCTGCTGGTTTCGACTTCCTTCCAATTCCATTTGTCGTGAGTAACCCTAATCTCCACAATAATTTGCTTCATCAAATGGAATCTCTTTATGTCCGCCTAACTCGAGTGATCTGGCCGGAGTCGATGACAACTTGGTCAAATTTCTGCCCATCGTTTAGGACCAAGCGCAACGGTTTTTGTCATTGCACAGGGATCTACTTAATATGGCAGGTCGCCAAACCGCGCTTCTCCAGATATTGCTGGTGGTAATCCTCGGCTTCGTAGAAGGTTGTTGCCGGGACGATCTGCGTTGCGATCGGCTTGCTGTAGCGGCGGGATTTTTCCAGCGCGTCTTTTGAAACTTTGGCAGCGGCTTCCTGCTCGGCTGAATGGAAAAAGATTGCTGAACGATATTGCGTGCCCCAGTCGGGGCCCTGGCGGTTGAGCTGCGTGGGATCGTGATTGTCCCAGAACACTTCGAGCAGCTTATCGTAGGATATTTTGGCGGGATCGAAGTCGACTTCTACGGCTTCGGCGTGGCCGGTGCCATCGGTGCACACATCTTTGTAAGTCGGATTGTCAAAATGTCCGCCGATGTAGCCGACACGAGTGGAGGTCACTCCTGGTAGTTGGCGGAACGTTGCTTCGACGCCCCAGAAACATCCTGCCGCAAAGGTGGCTTTTGCCATTAGATCAGCTCCCGACATTATTTAACCACATTGATCAGATGAACTTCTGCTTCACCCGGATACAAGCGGATCAGCGCGAATTTGGCTCTCGGCGCGAATCGGCGGAATTAGCGGTTCCCTTGGTTCCCTTCCCTGCCATTGACCAGGCCACCTTCTCAGGATAGAGTTCATCCCGAGCTGTTCTACTTCGCTCCCGAGGCTCTGTGGACCCGAGCTTTTCGCCGTTTGCCAGGCATTTTCAGCGTTTCTGCGCGCTACTGTTGGGGCTGACTCTCGCGCCTTCTGCTGTTGCGTTCGCACCTGGGTTCCAGCGTCAGCGGCGAGTCGGTTTCACTTCCGGCGATCAATGGGAACCCGCGCTCGCGGCTGACGGCTACGGCCACGTGTACATTTTGTATCCTCAATATGCCGCGGTTCCCGACTGCCCCAACTGCGCTGTACCGAGCATGACGTTGTTGATCAGCAACAATGGTGGCCTCGACTGGCAAGCTCCGCGCCGGATTACGGGTTCGTCTTCGGGGCAGTTCGATCCTCAAATCGTGGTGGATACGGCCGATCGAAAAACCGTTTACGCATCCTGGCTTGAGAATCAAAAACACGACCTCATGATTGCCAAGTCTGTGGACTTCGGACAGAGCTGGTCTGTGGTGATCGCAGTGCGCACGACAGTGGAGGCGGATAAGCCTGTGCTTGGGGTGCGAGGACCGGATGTATACGTCGGGTTTAGTCAGGGACGCACACTGCAGGTGGCGGCATCGCATGACGGTGGCATTACGTTTCTGCGCTCGCGAATCCATTCCAGCGATTTGTTCCGCAGTTCGTTGCTGTCGGGGGCGACGGTTGATGCAGCGGGGAATGCGTATTTCGCATGGGCGGGGTACCCGCAGGCAGGAGCGTCTGCGGCGCTGTTCGTCAGCAAGTCTGACGGGGGGAAAACCTGGAGCAGCACGGCCCTTGATCTTTCTGCTTCCCCGCCGGACTGTGCGCACAAGAAGTGCGGCTGGTCGTATCTCGGTGCACAGATCGTGATCGCGTCCGATGACGCCGGAACGCTTTATGCATTATGGAATTCGGGGAAAGTATCCGGCGGGCCGGAGCGGGTTTATTTCGTGTCATCGACAACCGCGGGTGAAACGTGGTCACCGAAGATGAACGTCTCGAAAGCGGCGGCGGGTGTGGAGCATGCTTTTCCGGCGATTACAGCGGGAGCAGCGGGCGACGTGCGAATTGCATGGATGGATACGCGCAGGCGTCCGCTGTGGAATACGTACTACCGTAGCTCCACGAACGGCGGGGCCAGTTGGTCGGCTGAGACGAGGCTGTCGAGCTTTGTGCCGGGATACAGTTACGTGCGACCGCAGGGATTCGGCTTTCCTTTTGGGGATTACTTCGCGTTAGGGATTGATGGGCTCGGCCAGACACAGGCGGTCTGGGGTGAAGGGGCCAATTACGATAGTCCGGGGAGTATCTGGTACACAAGCGGACGGTAACTTCAGGGTAACTTCTCGCTCAGATGCGCGCGGATCAACGCGGATTACAACCTTCAGAGCTAAATCGAACATTTGAAAATCTGCGAAATCCGCGCTGCTGAAGCTCTCACTCCATTACCAGTCCGCCGGTGAGTTCGGCGACGCGGGCTACGCCGTGTTCCACGCACCAGTTATCCAATTCACCTACAATCTTTTCGGTCGCGACGGGGTCCCAGTAACTGGCTGTGCCGATCTGCACGGCGCTGGCGCCGGCCAACATGTACTCTACGACGTCCGCGGCGGTCGAAATTCCCCCCATTCCGAGCACGGGGATCTTCACGGCTTTAGCAGCGTCATACACCATCCGCAGCGCGATGGGTTTGATCGCGGGCCCGGAGAGTCCAGCAGTGACGTTGGCGATGCGCGGTTTGCGAGTTTCGGGATCGATGGCCATGGCGATGAAGGTATTCACCAGCGAGATGGCATCGGCTCCCGCATCTTCGGCTACCTGGGCCAAGTGGGCGATGCTGGTCACGTTGGGCGACAGCTTCACGATTAAGGGCCGCAGCGAGATGCGTTTGACGCGGTTCACCAGATCATCCAGCGAGTGTGGATCGCTACCAAACTGCACGCCGCCCTGAACCGTGTTAGGGCAGGAGACATTCAGTTCGTAGGCCGCAATACCTAAGCCTTCGTTGAGGATTTCAATCGTGCTCTCATAATCTTCGCTGGTGTAGCCGAAGACGTTCACGAAGACGACGATATTCTTGATCTTCTGCAGCTTGGGCAATTTTTCTTCAATGAACGCGCGCGCGCCGATGTTTTGTAAGCCGATCGCATTCAGCATGCCGGCGGGAGTCTCATAGAGACGAGGAGGCGGGTTGCCGGCCATCGGTTCGCGGGAAAGACCTTTGACGACGAAGCCTCCGAGACGGTCGAGGTGAACGACATCTTCAAACTCGACTCCGTATCCGAAAGTTCCGCTGGCGGCGATGATCGGATTCTTGAGCGGAATACCGGCGATCTCGACCCGCAGATCTGCATGGTCGGATTCGGACGCCCGAGTTTTCTTCACTGCGGCCCTCGTGTGGTCCGATGAGCCGGCGCAAGAGCTTCGGTAAGCACCCGCCCGATGGCATGCGTGGGAGCATTGATGCCGAGCAATGAGGCTAACGTCGCGGCTAAATCCACAGGTTCGGCGTGGGTGCGATATGTCCCCGACTGAAAGGCAGAGCCGTAAAAAACCAGCGGCACGTGGGTGTCATAGGTGTAGGGTGAACCGTGATCTGCTCCGTCGGTGACGCCGACTGTAAAGGGGGCGGAAACTCCGATTACATACCAGCCTCCCAGCGGGGAATAGCTGTGCTCGTATTTCAGGCCCGTTTCCGTGTGGGGAACGTCTCCACGCTGCAATTGGGTGCGCGTGTAGTAGCCGCGCAGTCCAAGGGACTTTAGCGCGTCTCCTACGGTGCGCTCCGCGTCTTCCTCGTTCATTTTTATTGCCGTAAATTCATTTTCGTTCAGCCATGCGAAAGGGTAATCGAAACCTGCCACGTACTCGGCGCTGCGTCTTTGAGAAAATCTTGCCGACAATGCCTGATTCATTTGCGCGCGCATATTGTCGGACGAAAAGGCAGCTGCGGGAATGCGCAGCCTGGTTGCTGCGCTCGCCAGGGAGGAAACTCCGTGATCAGCGGAGAGTGCAATCCACACGTTGGCCAGCCCGATGCGATGGTCAAGAAAATCGAAGAAGGCGGCGAGTTGCCGGTCGGTAGCCACCGCCATAGCCTGCACTTCGGGGGAGTCGGGACCCGCATAATGGCCCAGGATGTCGTTGGCGGACAAACTGACAACCAGAAGATCTGTGACTGCTCCGGTGCCCAATTTCTCGGAGGCAACCAGTGCGCGCGCGAATTCCAGCTCATAGTCGTTGCCGAAAGGTGTTGAGCCTACCAATTCATAAAAGCTCGAGGGATTCGCACCGCCTGGTTTGGTCGAGCGTAGGAGCTTGCCATCAGCCCCATGCCATTCTTTGTTGAGATAGTTTTTCGCGTGGCCGGCGCTATTGAAATCCTGTGCCCATTTGGGCAGGCTGGTTCGATAATAGGTCGAGCTGATCCAAGTGCCGGTGTCCCCGTCAATCCAGTACGCCCCGTCACCGGAAAAACCTGCAGACAAGATTGCAGCGCGATCTTTCAGTGCTACGGCAAATACGCGGGCTTTGCCTTGGGTCGCGAGTTTAAGCTCATCCCCAAGCGTGTCAGCTAAGAGATTACGTGGCGAAGCGCCTGGTTCCTTGCTGGCAATTCCGACTAGTTTCGTACCGTCGTCCTGAACCGAGGTGACCATTGCTTTCTTTCGCGAGTCCCACCATTGGTTTGCAAGGATGCCGTGGTTGTTGGGATAGGCGCCAGTTGACAAAGTCGAGTGTCCGGGGGCAGTGCGAGTATCGGCGTAGTTGTAATTGCACTCGCTGAAATTGGCTCCGCGATCCAGCAGGAGCCGAAAGCCACCCTCGCCAAACTGATCGCGGAAACGCTCGAGGTAATCGGCGCGAAACTGGTCGATCACAACTATGACGATCAGTTTGGGGTGTGCATTGTAGGCTGAACTCAAGGCGTAATGGACGAGAAAACAAATCAGGATTGGTATTTGCGCCAGGCGGAGAGCAAGCTTCATCGTGGTGTAGTTTACAGTCTGCGAGGCTGGATTGGCATGTGGACCAAACGGAAGCTCCCAAAGTCACAGATCTGTGATCATCGACGCTTCCTTGCCTCTTTCCCTTGCAGTGCGCTAATTTGAAAACCTGTGGAACAGGCCTGTTATAAGTGTGGCGCGATCATCACCGAAGGAATCGCCTTCTGTCCAAAATGTAATGCCCCGCAGATTCGAGTATCCGGTCCTGAACCTGAACTCGAGGCTAGCGTTTCGCCCGTCGGCACAGAGCCGATGCAGCAGCATCTTGTCCATTCGCGGGCGAACACGGCGATCGACTGGTCGCAAGGACTTCCGGCCGCAGCCTTGGGGGGATTGATGGCTTCAATCCTAATTGCCATCCCGCTGGGCGCATCGTTCGGGTTGGGAATGCTCGCGGCAGGCTTCCTGGCAGTCGTGTTTTATCGTCGCAGGGTTCCCGCGGCTAATCTCAGACCTGGAAAAGGCGCCCGATTAGGCGCGGTGAGTGGGGCGTTGGGTTTCGGCATTTTCGCAATCGTCACGTCGATTCAGATGATCATCTTCCACTCGGGGGACCAGCTCCGGGCGCAGCTGCTCGAGGCTCTGCAGCAGTCGGCGTCGCGGACCTCTGATCCGCAGGCACAGCAGGTGCTTGATTACTTCCGGACACCTCCTGGGCTGGTATTAATAATGATCATGGGCCTGATCTTTATGTTTTTCGCATTCGTGCTGTTCTCCGCCCTGGGAGGCGCGCTGGGCGCGGCTTTGCTTCGGAGAAGGGATGGCCCATAGACTTCAGCCTTTTCTACAAACACTCTGGTATTGCCGGCTGCGAAGGAGCTTAACCGCAAAGGCGCAAAGAAAGCGCGCCGAAGGAGGCAAAGAAATCAACCAAGCTGTCTTCTTGCCCCACTCGGCGCTGCCGCGTATGATGCAGCGTTCATGCCCTTCTAGTCGAGAAACATGACTGAACGCACATTGCATGGAGGCGCGGACGTCCTCGCCCGTGCACGCAGAGATCAATGATCCAGGCCGCGCGCGGTTCGCTGCTCGGCATTGAACATCTCGGCAGAGAAGAAATCCTGCGCATTCTTCAGCTGGCCCGGCGCATGAATCCGCGGACAGTACGCCCTCTGCTCCGCGGCAAGCGCGTGCTGCTCCTCTTCTACGAGCCTTCCACCCGCACCCGCAGCTCTTTCGAGATGGCGGCCAAGTCCATGGGCGCGATCACCACGCTGGTGCTATCGAGCGGATCGAGCATCGAGAAGGGCGAATCTCTTGTAGATACCGGCTACACCCTTCGCGCCGTCGGCGCGGACGTGATCGTAATCCGGCATCCGAATGCAGGCTCGCCTGTGCTGATAGCGCGGAATCTGGATATTCCTGTGATCAATGCCGGTGATGGCATGCACGAACACCCTACGCAGGCGCTGCTCGATGCCTACACCATTCTGCGCCATAAGAAAGATCTAAGAGGGTTGCACGTCGCGATCATCGGCGACATTTATCACAGCCGGGTCGCGCGCTCGGCGGTCCATCTGCTCAGCAAGTTCGGCGTGCAAATTACCCTTTGTGGCCCGCCCGAGTTCTTGCCCGAAGTAGCAGCGACGCTTGCACCCGGGCTTCACATCACCCGCACGCTAGAAGACGCGGTGCGCGGGGCAGATGTGATTATGTTGCTGCGTGTGCAAAAGGAAAGATTAGGAGGAACGAAAATCAGCCTGCAGGACTACACCGCGCGCTATCAGATGACACTGGCGCGGCTCAAGCTGGCCAAGAAGGATGCCATCGTGATGCATCCCGGCCCGATCATCCGCGGTTTGGAGTTGACCTGGGAGGTCGCGGATTGTCCGCAGTCGGTGATTGTAGAAGAAGTGCGCAACGGTGTTCCCGTGAGAATGGCAATTCTGGCGCGAGCTTTGGGAAAGGCAAGATGAGGACATTTCATTTGCGCGGATTCACGCGGAATGTGGTCGGATACAAACGTGAACAGATCGGTGTCTAAAACAAAATACATAGATTCTTCCGCCTCGCTGCGCTCAGCGTCAGGATGACATCATGAAAGTGCAGGACACAGTGGACAATCTGTGTAGCTCCGGGTTAAGTAAAACCAAGCTTCTATAGGTATTGAGTGAATCCACGCAGCCAACATGACAGCCTGCTCATCCGCGGAGGGCACCTCGTCGATCCTGCGGCCGGCATCAACGCCCCCATGGACGTGCTGCTTCGCGACGGCGAGGTCGCTGAGATCGCTCTGCCTGGAAAAACGCGCGCCACTGCGCACGAGAAATTCGACGCGCGCGGCTTGATTGTGGCTCCCGGCTTCATCGATCTGCACGTCCATCTGCGCGAGCCGGGCCAGAGCTACAAGGAGAGCATCGCCACCGGCACCGTTGCCGCAGCGGCAGGGGGATTCACGTCAGTTTGCTCCATGCCGAACACGCATCCTATCGTCGATTCCACCGAGTGGGTTGCCTGGCTTCAGCAGCCCACTCGCGGCGCCGTGGTTAACGTCTTTCCTATTGCCGCTGCCACCAAGGCGAGCAAAGGCGCAGCTCTCACCGATTTTCGCGCGCTGCAGCGGGCGGGCGCCGTCGCTGTCACCGACGATGGCCGCCCCATCCTCGGGGAAGACATTATGCGCGAAGCGCTACGCCTCGCGGCCGAGATCAACCTGCCCGTGATCCAACATGCCGAAGATACGCGAATGACCGAGCATTGCTCCATGAACGACGGGCCGACCGCTTTCCGGCTTGGGCTGCGCGGGATGAGGGCCGCGGCCGAGGCATCCATTGTGGAACGCGATGTGCAACTGGCGCAGCAGTTCTCCGGGACGCGGCTGCACGTGGCCCACGTGTCCACCGCGGACGCGTTAAAAGCTGTTCGCCGCGGCAAGCGCAGCAAGGCGCGCATCACGTGCGAGGTCACTCCCCACCACTTCACCCTCACCGACGCCGACGTCCGCGACTACGATGCAAATTTTAAGATGAACCCGCCGCTGCGCTCCGCCTCCGATCGCGAGGCCATTGTCGTTGCGCTTGGCGACGGCACCATTGAGGCCATTGCCACTGACCACGCCCCTCATGCCACCCACGAGAAGATGGTCGAATTCGAGCGTGCCACCTTCGGTGTGACCGGGCTCGAAACCGCACTCGGGCTCGCGATTACGTGCCTGCACCGCCAGCATAAAATTCCGTTGGCCCGCATCATCGAACTGTTTACGGCTGGGCCTGCGCGTGTCTTCGATCTCCGCGGCCGTGGCACCCTCGCTCGCGGGAGCCACGCCGACGTAACGATCTTCGATCCGAAAAGGCGTTGGACCTTCGAAGCCGGCAAGTCTCGCTCCAAGTCCCGCAATACGCCTTTCGACGGCTGGCAACTCACAGGCAAAGTGGCAGCGACGATTGTGAGCGGTCAGATCGTTTACCGTTCAGATTGAGCTGCGCAGGGGGCAAGCTCCAGAGAAACAATCATCTGGCGGCTGTGTGACAGTTGACACAAACAGCGCAAAGTGCAAGTATTCCTCCGTCTCAGATAGGGAAAAAGATTCGCGCCTGAATTCTCGGCGGTCTTCCAGCCTTCCTCTCTGACGTTGTCATCTCTTTTGCCGCGCGCCGATATTAATCACGTGCGCCGGGGGCCTTTTTTCACTTGTATTGCGGAGGAACTCTATGCACCCTCTGACTGCCTTGGCAGCCGTTTGGGTAATGCCGAATCACACTCCAACCGAGGCGCTCGCCCTGCTGTTGCGGTGGACGCATTTTGCGGCGGGGATCACCTGGGTCGGATTGCTGTACTTCTTCAACCTGGTGAATGTTCCGTTCATGAAGCAGGTAGACGCGGGGATGAAACCCAAGGTGTTTCAGTACATGACGCTGCCCGCGCTGCAATGGTTCCGCTGGAGTGCCCTGGTGACGGTGTTTGTTGGATTTTGGTATTGGGCGCAGATTTATGTGGCTGCCGATGCGCGCCGCATGGGGGTGAGTCCCCTTGGGACGATTGTTCTTTTCCTGGTGATCTGGATTGCCACCTGGGCAATCCTCTATTTAACCATTCTGAAGATGGCGCCGAGCGGATGGGTTCTGGGCGTGATTACTGCTGTGCTGGTGATTGTAGCGAGCTGGCTGTTCGTGAAGTTCACACCGGTAGGGCAGGACGATAATCACGTTCTCTCGATCGGAATCGGGGGTGGGTTCGGGCTGCTTATGATGCTGAATGTCTGGGGCATTATCTGGCGGAATAATAAGCGGATCATTCGCGGGACGCTCGCCGGCACGCCGCCGGCGGACGCGGCTGTATTGGCGAGGCAGGCGTTTCTCGCGTCACGAACGAACTTCTTTTTGTCGGTGCCGCTGTTGTTCTTTATGGCGGCGAGCTCGCATTACACGATACTGGGAAGCTAGCAAGAATCGTCAGTAGGTTCACGCCTTTGCCGCTCAGTCGCGAGTATCTACTTGACTTCAAAGTTTGGCGGATCGAGGGAGGTGGTGGTTGAAAAATGCTCCGCCCTTATGTCCCTCTTCGCTGCAGAGCGCGTTTCTGGTGTACTGATTGAGGCCAAATGCCGGGCGGACGAGATCTTCCCACCGTGGTTCCTGGGCCCGTGTCGCGCTAGAACCACCAAAGACGACTAGTGAGACAAGCAAGAGAACCCGAAGTCCGAGGCCTTGCCCGGTTCCGCATAATGTCTTCGGACGCGAGTATTCGCACGCAGAGGTGAAGCATACGCAAGTATTGGCTGACTGCCAAGCCTTTCGTCGGGAACGGCGCTGCAGGACAACACTCTGCAAGTAGGCAAGCCTGTCGCGAGTGCGACAGGCTTGTTGATAATCGTTAGCCCTAGAAATCCAACCTAAGCGCAACCTGCATTTGGCGAGCCGATGTTGTACCATCGGGCCGACCTACGGTACTCGTGATCAGACCCAATTCTCCACTCCCAACCAGGTTAGTAAAGTTTCCAGAATCCGATCCTGGATTGTTGAAGTTAGGATGGTTGAGGAGGTTGAAAGTTTCAACGCGCAATTCAGTTCGGAATCGTTCGCTGATCTTCATCGTTTTTGTTAGCGCAAGGTCGAAGTTGACAAAATTCGGACCATAGAAATGGTTTCTATTGATGTTCGGCGGGCTGCCAAATGATGGCAGCGCAAACGCATCGGGGTTACTGAAGAACACCTTCAAGCCCTGGTTCTGGGCTGGATCATTGTTGGATCCTGGAGCAAAAGGATCTCCGACCAAAGTCGCCCAATTCGCTATTCCAGTGCCCAGGCTGTCGCGCCGAGTCCGCACTGTAAACGGATGTCCCGTCTGGGCGGACGTGATACCCGCGAATTGGATTCCCTCCAGCACTCTGCCCATGAAGCCACTATTGAGGTAATTCTTTCCCCGGCCGAGGGGAACTTCCCAAATGTAGTTTATGACTGCAATGTGCCGGACGTCATAATCAGAATTGCTTCGATCAAAAGCCAGGTCGCGCGAGTTTCGCGGGAAAGTTCGATTACCCGCTGCAGGATCAATCGGATCAGCAGAGTTGTCGATCCCGTGAGCCCAGGTGTAAGAGGCTTGGAACTGCACGCCATGGCTGAGGCGATGAAGGAATTTCGCTTGCAGCGAGTTGTAAATCGAATTGGCCACGGAGCGCTGGAACGCAGGCTGATCGAGCGCATTATGAGCGACCGCGTCGAAGGGAAGAGCACCGAACTCCGCTCCCAGATACAAGTTTTGGTTCTGTATGGTCGAGCGGTCGCAGCCAGGGCCACCGTTAGCAGGATCATTCGCAGGGTTAGTCGGAACGCAGAAGGCAATCAACTGCTGGACCAATGCGGGATCCGGTGGATTGCCGTCGATGTTGCGATAGAGATATGTACCCTTGGATCCTATATACGAGAGATCGATTACGTTGTTGCCCGGCAGTTCGCGTTGAATGCCGAAGTTCCAATTGTTACTCGCCTGATTCCGAAAATGGGTGTCGAACAAAACGGGACCCAGCGCCGTGCCGTCGGGTACCAGAGTCGAGGGTATAGTATCCGGCGGAATAGGTGGCAATGCGCCGCTGCCGAACGCATCGTTCAGCGTCTCAAACGGGAACTGTAGGTAGTCCTGTTCGAAGGGAGGATTACCACGAGCGTTCCCGAACAGATTGCCGAAAACACGGTCGTGGAATATGCCGAAAGCACCCCGAATCGCGGTCTTACCATCTCCCCACGGGTCCCAGGAGAATCCTACTCTCGGTTCGATGTTGGAGTAGTCTTGCCGGTAAAGAGACTTACCGGTTCCGGGGCCTACCAAGTCGAAAACCACCGGAGATGCAAGCGGACCGTTGAGCAGGTTTGACAAGTTGTCATTCTCTTCATATGGAACTCCATCAAGTTGATATCGAAGGCCTAGAGTTAGGGTGAAATTGTGACGGATCTTCCAGGTGTCTTGTCCGAACCAGTCGTATTCATGCTGACGGAAGAACTTATTGTCCGTAGCTCGGCGCGTACCACTCTTGTCAAAAAATTCGGCATTCAGGTCTTCCCACGCGAAACCGTACAGGGCAGAAGCGGCATCTTCAAGAGCAATCGAGTCATTTGCCGGAGGATTAATCAGGCTAAAGCCGGTGTTGAAAAACGTGTCAAAAAACAACTGCCGACGCGAGAAGAAGCTGTTTGGCCCGTTCTCGTTGACATTTCGGAAATCGAAGCCGAACTTGAAAGTGTGGCTACCTCGGACCCAGCTAAGCACATCTGTATAGCTGGTAGTTCCAGCCTTTCTATATTGCCCATCAGAAACAAGGGCAGTGCAACCAAAACTAGTAAAAGGATCAAAATTGTAGTCGCGACCGTTACCGAACCGATCCAAAGGGCTAACGCTGTCCAGAACACTGAGCCCCTCGCAAGGGAAGTTGGCATACTGTCGATTCCATCCGAAGGCAAAGCTATTGATCAGGCTGTTTGTGAAGGTCGAGGCGAGTTGCGCCGATAGTCCCTGGTTTATCGCCTTTATACCAACCGCGCCGAGGTTACCCGGAAGTATGTCGTTGTGTCCGGAATTGGGATTAGTTGCGTGGTCGTAAGCGTAGCGGAAGCTTGCCACTTCGCGGTCGGTGAAATGATGATCAATTTTTGCAACCGTGTTGTACGCGTCCAGTCTATCGCTACTCGGGAAAAGGATGGTGCCTGTTAACCCGTTTCCAGAGGCAGGCGGATTCGGATATAAAGCCAGAACTTGCTGAATCGTCGGATCAAGCGGAGCCCCAAAGGCGTTATTTGCCCCGGTTGGTGTCAAGTCGATAGGAACAGTTTGGCCATCGTTGGTATAGTTAAAGACACCCGTCTTAAACGCTGCCGTGGGCACGGTGGCGCTATTGGTCAGAGTCGTTCTGAAGCGCTCAAGCTCCTCATTGAAGAAAAAGAAAGTCTTGTTCTTGAAAATAGGACCACCGACTGAATACCCGAACTGATGTCGGATGTAAGGGTCCATTTTGGATAGCTGGCCGCTGGAGTCGACGCGCGGATTGAACCAATCGCGCCCCCCCCCAAAACTGTTCCACCGGCCAAAATAGTAGGCGCCGCCATGAAACGTGTTCGTTCCGCTCTTTGTCACAACGTCAATGATTGCCCCGGTGTTGCGCCCGAACTCAGCGTTGAAGTTGTTTGTAATGACACGAAACTCCTGAGTGGAGTCGGGATTCGCGCTGATGATTCCGTCGGGAATGCCGGGAACCGATGTATCGTTATTATCGACACCGTCCAGCAGGAAGTTGTTGTTCCG
>Ga0075434_100000973_pt1 | contig 23105 bp, 23 predicted proteins | sample RhiMethybrSRZTD3_FD_75298 | JGI IMG/M metagenome (GOLD analysis project Ga0075434, IMG submission 75298) | Populus rhizosphere microbial communities from Tennessee, USA - Rhizosphere MetaG P. TD hybrid SRZTD3 | ecosystem: Host-associated > Plants > Roots > Rhizosphere > Soil | place: USA... | reverse complement strand
CGTCCACGCCGCCGGCATGGTGCTCCTGCGCCGGCTGATCACCGACGGCGCCACGAGCCCGCTCTTCCGCCCGAGCGGCCACGGCCCCGAGCTCGAGCGCGCGATCGAGAACATCCACGCGCATCTCGGCCCCGCGCCGGTCATCCAGCTCTTCCCCGCGCAGTCGACCGAGCCGCTCCGGCTCGCCGCTTAGACCTCCTCGCCGGCGATCAGCCGGTCGAGCTCCGGCACGGCCGCGCGCAGGCTGGGCAGGTTGACGACGATCCCCTCCTGGGTGCTGCGGGCGAGGACGACGACCGCCTCCTCGTCGAGCGAGGGGTTCTCCTCGCGGTGCGGCACCCACGGCGGCACGTAGACGTAGTCGCCCGGCCCGGTCTCGATGCGGCGCTCCTCACCGTTCTCGAGGAACACGAACACCGGATGGCCGGAGACGATGTAGATGCCGGTCTCGGCCTCGCCGTGGTGGTGGTCGGCGGAGCGCATGTTCGGCGCGACGTGGTTCTTGCCCATCCAGATCTTGCGCGAGCCGTTGCGCTTCCCCGAGATCGCCTCGTAGCGGCGCATGCCCGGCGTCTGGGCGGTGTCCTCGGTGAGGCCGTCGTGCGGCGTGTGGTGCAGGCGCCGGTGCCAGGCGGCCGTGCCGGCGTCGAGATCCTGCGAATCGCCCATCGAGACCAATCGTAGACCGCCGCCGAGGTGGGGACTGTCCCCGGCGAGCGGGGACAGTCCCCGATTTTCGCCTAGAGCGAGAGCAGCTTCGCCGGCCCGCGCCGCTCGAGGCCACGGCTGACGATCAGCCGCTGGATCTCGCTCGTGCCCTCCCAGATGCGATCGACGCGCAGCTCGCGCCACAGCCGCTCGGCCGGGTTCGAGCGCATGTAGCCGCGGCCGCCGAAGATCTGTACGACCCGGTCGGCCACCCGCCCCGCCGTCTCCGAGGCGACCAGCTTCGCCATCGACGCCTTGTGGTGGACGAGCTTGCGGTCGGCGCCCGAGTCGGCCAGCCAGCCGACGTAGTACGTGAGCAGGCGGGCGGCGGTGACCTCGGCGGCGCAGTCGGCCAGCGCGAAGCTGACGGCCTGGTGGTCGAAGATGCGCGTGCCGAACTGCTCCCGCTCGAGCGCCCAGGCGGTGCCGAGCTCGATCAGGCGGTCGCAGGCGCCGACGCAGCGGGCGGCGATGTGGACGCGCTCCTCGACGAACCACTCACCGGTCAGCTCGAACCCGCGACCGAGGTCGCCGAGGATGTTCTCGCGCGGCACCGGCGTCTTCGTGAACGTGAACTCGGGATGCCGGTACGGGAAGTTGTGCGAGAAGTCCGGGTCGTCGGTCATCTCGACGCCCGGCGCGTCCTTGTCGACGAGGAAGAGGGCGGGGCGGCGGTCGTGGCCGTCGACCGCCCAGGCGAGCACGATGAAGTAGCTCGCGACGTCGCCGTCGGTGACGAACCACTTGGTGCCCGACAGCTCGTAGTGGCTGCCGTTCCAGACGGCCTCGGCGGCGATCGCGCGCGGGTCGGAGCCGGCCGCCTCCTCGGTGATCGCGTAGGCGTGGCGGTGGTCGCCGCGCACGTCCGGCAGGAGGTAGCGCTCGATCTGCTGGGGCGTGCCGTGGACGAGCACGTTCGACGGGCTCCAGACGAGCACCCACAGGCAGTTCGTCAGCCGGCCGAGCTGCTCGTGGGTGACGATCTGCTCGGTCAGGTTGAAGCCGCCGCCGCCGAACTCCTTCGGGATGTTGTTGGCGGCGAGGCCGGAGTCGAGCACGGCCTGCTTGATGCGCGCGTGCGACTCGGGGCACAGCCGGCCGTGGTGCTCCTCGGCCTCGGTCTCGTAGTGGATCAGGTGGTCGTCGACGAGCGCCCGCACCCGGGTGCGGAGATCGATCAGCTCGGGCGAGAGCGCGAAGTCCATCAGCGGTCCTCCGTGGGGCTCAGCGCGGCGGCGGATCCGCCGAAGATCAGCGCCGCCGCCGCATCGCTCTGCGCGACGCCGGCGAGGGACGGGTGGGAGAGGTCGAGCTCGATGTCGGCCACCGAGTCGAGGCCGAGCGCCTCGGCGCCGTGGCGGCTGCCGACGGTGAGCAGGTAGCCGGTCGGGCCGTCGTCGCCGGGCGCCACGAGCACGTTGCGGCGCTCGGCGGTGCGGCGGGCCACCGCCTCGACCTCACGCACCTCGGCGACGGGGTCGATGATCGTGTTCGAGTCGGTGCCGATGCAGACGCGGATGCCGCGCTCGAACAGGCGCAGGGCGGGCAGGTAGCCGTCGCCCAGGTTCGCCTCGGTGGTCGGGCACAGGCAGACGGACGCGCCGGCCCCGGCGAGCAGGTCGAGCTCGGCGTCGGAGGCGTGCGTGCCGTGCACGATCGTCGTGCGCGGACCCAGGCAGCCGGAGTCGGCGAGCAGCTCGATCGGGCGGCGGCCATGTTCGGCAAGGCATTCCTCGATCTCGCGTCGCTGCTCGCACGCGTGCACGTGCACGACCATCCCGGTCGAGTCGGCGTAGCGGCCGATCTCGACCAGCCAGTCGCGCGACACGGCCCGGACGCTGTGCGGCGCGAGCCCCACCCGGCCGGCGGGGCGCTCGGCTGCGAGCGCGTCGACGCGGGCCAGGTAGGCGGCCGCGTCCGGGTCGCAGAACCGGCTCTGGCCGGGCGTCGGCGGAAGCCCCGCGCCGGCCCGCTCGTAGGCGGTCATCAGGAGCACCTGGTCGATGCCGGCCTCGTCGGCGGCGGCCGCCGTCGCGAGCGACATCGCGTTCGCGGGCGTGTAGGGCGAGCCGTCGGGGCGGTGGTGCACGTAGTGGAATTCGCCGACGGCGACGAACCCGGCGGCGACCATCTCGCGGTAGGCGAGCAGGGCGACGGCATGGGCCGAGTCGGGGTCGATCCGTCCGGCGGCGGCGTACATCTCCTCGCGCCACGTCCAGAAGTCGTCGTGGGGATGGTCCGGGTCGACGCGCTCGACCACGCCGCGCATGCCACGCTGGAAGGCGTGGCTGTGCGCGTTCACGAAGCCGGGGAGGCGCATCGTCGCGGCGGACATCTCTCGTATCCTTCCAGACCCGATGCCGGCGGTCTCCCGAGAGCGGTTCCTGCGGTGGTTCGCCGAGCTGGCCGAGATCGGCCGCACCGACACCGGTTGGAACCGGGTGGCGTGGACGCCGCTCGAGGTCGAGGCGCAGGAGTGGTTCCGGCGCGAGGCGGAGGGCATCGGCCTCGAGGTGCGCAAGGACGGCTCCGGCAACATGTGGGCCGTCACGCCGGGCGCCGGCGACGGCCCGTACGTGTGCGCGGGCTCGCACGTCGACACCCAGCCGGACGGCGGTGCCTACGACGGCGCCCTCGGCGTCGTCTGCGCGCTCGAGGCCGTCGCGGCCATCCTCGAGTCGGACGAGCCTCGCTCCCGGCCGCTGGCGGTGATCTCGTTCGTCGACGAGGAGGGCGCCCGCTTCCGCAACTCCTGTTTCGGCAGCCTCGCGGTCACCGGAAGGCTCGACATCGACGCCGTGCTTGCCACCATGGGCGATGCGCCGGCGATCCACGGCGTCTCCCGCGAGTCGCTGCTCGAAAGCCGCGACGAGCTGCGCAAGATCGGCTGCTTCCTCGAGGTGCACGTGGAGCAGGGCAAGGCCCTGATCGACCGCGGCCAGGCGGTCGGCATCGCCGACGTGCTGGCGCCGCGGTCGCGCTTCCGGGCCGTCTTCGAGGGCGAGTCGAACCACGCCGGGACGACGCCGATGGCCGGCCGCCGCGACGCACTCGTCGCGGCCGCCCGCTTCGTGCTCGCCGTCGACGAGGCGGCCCGGTCCCGCCCGAACGCCGTCGGCACGGTCGGCCGGGTCGAGATCTCCCCGGGCTCGACCAACTCGATCCCGGGCCGGGTGGCCTGCACGCTCGACACCCGCGCGCTCCTGCTCGAGACCGTCGACGACCTCGTCGCCGATCTGCGCGGACGCTTTCCCGACGCGACCCTCACCCAGGAGTCGCGCAACACCGGCGCGCGCTTCGACGACGGCCTGCGGGCCGCGCTCTACGCGTCCGCCCGGGCGGCGGGCGTCACCGCGGGCGACCTGCCCTCCTACGCCGGCCACGACGCCGGCATCCTGGCGCCCGAGGTTCCGGCGGCGATGATCTTCGTCCGCAACCCCACCGGCGCCAGCCACACTCCCGCCGAGTCGGCCTCCGACGACGACTGCGTCGCCGCCGCCCAGGTGCTCGCCGGGGCGCTCGCACAGCTCGCCCGCTGACCGCTCCGCGGCCGGCCTGTGGACACCTCTGTGGGCAACCGCGGCGGCCGTGTGCACGGTGTGTGGAGCGTTGCACGAGTTTCCCGCACGATGCGACCTCGGACCGTTCACATCGGCCGCGCACGCTTGACGGGGCCCTGTGGAAAGAGGCAGCCTCTGCCGGCCCAACACCCCCAGTCTCCGGCGCCAGTCCCCGCGGTTTCCGTCCTCCGGGCCTGGCGCCGGAGCGTTGGTGGACATGACGCCCCTGCCCGAGCCCGATCCACTGCCCTCCCCTGCTTCCGCGCGCGTCCCGGTCGACGACCCGGCCGGGCGGCTGCTCGCCGCGATGATCCGCGTGGCCGAGGCGACCGCAGACGACCGCGAACCCGAGCTGCTCGAGACCGGGAGCCGGAGCTAGAGGGGGTCTGCGTCGCCGCCGGGGCGGCCCTCGGCCGGCCCCGTGTGGTGCTCGTCGCTCCAGGGCTCGAGGCCGGGCCCGGCCAGGAACGCCTCGATCTCACGGATGCCGCGGCGCACGTCGCGGCGGCGGCGCAGCCGCTCGCGGGCGTCGGGCGCCACGGCGCGCCAGGTTCGCAGGCCCAGATGGACGAGCACGAACATGAGGACGACGAGAGCTGCGACCGCGACCAACGCGACGATCAGCGGCTCCATGGACGCGGTCAATGACACGGTGCCGTCTCCATCAGTGCTGCCTCTCCGGGGTCGAGTCTATGCCTCCGGGGCCCCGGACGCAATGGTCCGGGGCCCATGTTTTCGAGGCGCGGCCGGTGCTAGCGGATGACCGTCATGCAGTAGGTGCTGTTCTTGCCGAACGGCCCTCCGCAGCGCGTCTTGCGCTCGAACTGGTTCGCCTTGCCGAAGTCGTCCGCCGTCAGCCCCGGGTAGTTCACGCCGTAGGTGAACGAGCCGTCGTGGTTCTGGGTGAACCACGGGTAGATGCACCACGGGCCGCCATAGTGGGTGCACGTCGAGCCGGTCTCGCTCGGGTCGAGGATCTGGGCCTTTCCGCCGTAGTCGCTCACGACCGCCCAGTGCTTCGCCGTGCCGTGCCGGCCGAAGTCGACCGACTCGATCCGGATCGGCGTCGTCTCGGCCCATGCCGGCCAGTTGTACGACTCGCAGCCGGAGTGGCCGGGCGCGCAGAACGCGCCGGCGACCTTGCTGAAGATCGAGCGGTGGCCGATCTCCCAGACGAACGAGTTGGGCGCGTCATGGACGATGCCCCAGCCGAGCGAGTTGCCGATCACCTGCTTGTCGAAGGCGGGGTTCATCGCTCCGGTGCGCGCGTTGCGGAGAACGAAGGACCCGCGCTGGTGGGTCGTCACATCGGTGACCGTGATGTGGGCGCCGTTGCCGTGGAGCGTCCCGAAGTAGTGCAGGCGGATCGTGTCGCCGCCGTGCATCACCATCGGCCCGGGCTTGCCGTGTACCCGGAGCATCGCGTTGAACGCGGCCGGCTCGTTGTTGCCGACGATCGACCAGACGGGGCTGCACACGGTGTACTCGTTCTTCGCGTGCGTGTAGGTGAAGTTGCCGTTGCCGAAGCACTTCGTCACGTGCGTGTCGGGATAGAACTGCACCTCGAGGAAGCCCTGGTTGAACAGGGCCTTCGGGTTCGGATCGGTGACCGTGCCGCCGAACCAGAAGCCGAAGCCCGTGGCCGAGACCGGGAACACGCCGTCGACGGGCAGCACGGCCTTCCAGGTCAGGTTCGTCGCCGAGTGCGGGCGCGACGAGAGCGGGTCGAGCTCGGGCTCGTCATGGCCGGTGCACCCGGGCGCGTAGTTCACCTCGAACACGTGCTCGACGTAGTTCGGGTGCTTGGCGATGCACGCCTTCCCCTTCCCGACGGCGGCTCCCGCCGCCGACGGCAGCGCAAGCACCACCACCGCCACGAGCGCTGCCAGGGCGCACAGATACGAGGTCGAACGTGCCACGAGAACCCCTCCCGTCGGACTGCGAAACGCTCCAGACTCTACGGCGCGGCGACGCGCAACGCAACGTTTTCCGGGCATACTGCGGCGGCCGTGCTCCGCCGCCTCACGATCGCGCTCGCCCTGGTGTTCGCAGTCGTCGCGGCGACGGCTGTCGCGACCCCCGCGGCGGGCGCGGTGACATCGCCGTGCGGGCGGGTGAAGACGGTCCCGACGTGGAATCACATCGTCGTGATCGCGTTCGAGAACCACTCCTACGCGAGCGTCCTCGGCGCGGGCGCGCCGGCGAGCGAGTTCACGAAGCTCGCGGGCGAGTGCGGCGTCGCCACGAGGTTCACCGCCGCCCACTTCCCCCACAGCCTGCCGACCTACATCGCGAGCACGAGCGGGCAGGTCTCGATCACCGGCGACTGCCTGCCGGGGCCGTCGTGCCAGAGCGGGGCGATGAACATCTTCGGCCAGCTGCACGCCTCCGGCTGGCGCGCCTACGGCCAGTCGATGCCCTCGCCGTGCGCGAGGACGAACTCGGGCGACTACGTCACCCGCCACCTGCCGCCGCTCTACTACACCCGGATCGCGGCGGCGAGCTGCACCGCCGACGTGCTCCCGCTGCCGAACCTGATCGGCCACCTCGACCGCCGGTTCACCTGGATCGCGCCGGACGAGCAGCGCGACATGGAGGTCGGCACGCCGGCCCAGGCGAGCACGTGGCTGCACGCGGTCCTCGAGGGCTCCTCGGGAATCCTCACCCACAAGCCCTACACGGCGGGGCACACGGCCGTCTTCATCTGGTTCGACACGGGCGCGAACTCCGACACGGTCTCGACGCCGCTGCCCTTCATCGTCATCAGCCCGTCCACGCCCCACGTCCACACGGCCGTGGCGCTGAACGACTTCAGCGCGCTGCACGTCTGGGAGAAGATGCTGGGCGTGCCGTGCCTGAACGGCGCCTGCACGGCAGCCGGAATGGGGGCACCCTTCCACCTGTGAGCGCGGCGGCAGGCGGCGGGCATGTGGCGAGGCCGAACCGGCTCACGCCGTACCGGTTCGTGCTTGCGTTCGGCGTCGTCAGCATGCTCGGCGACTTCGTCTACGAGGGCGGCCGCAGCATCGCCGGGCCGTACCTGGCGACGCTCGGGGCGAGCGCCGCGCTGGTCGGCATCGTCTCCGGCGCCGGCGAGGCGGTGGCGCTCGTGCTGCGGCTGTGGACGGGGCCGGCGTCCGATCGCACCGGCCGCCACTGGGCGCTCGCGATCGTCGGCTACGGGATCACCATGGTCTCGGTGCCGCTCATGGCCGTCGCCCAGGCGGTGGCCCCGGCCTCGTTCCTCGTCGTCAGCGAGCGGTTCGGCAAGGCGGTGCGCTCGCCCGCGCGCGACACGATGCTGGCCCAGGCGAGCGTCGAGATGGGGCGCGGCCGGGCGTTCGCGATCCACGAGGCGATGGACCAGTCCGGCGCGCTGGTCGGGCCGCTCCTCGTCGCGCTGATGGTGGCGATCAGCGGCTACCGGCTCGGGTTCGCCGTGCTGGCCGTCCCCGGCCTGCTGGCGATGGTCGCCGTCGTCCGCCTGCGGCGGGCCGTGCCGCAGCCCTCTGCGTACGAGCACGGCGTCGTGCCGCCGAGCAAGACGATGACCGTCGGCGGCCACTTCCCGGCCCGCTTCTGGCTCTACTCCGCGTTCACGGCCCTCACGATGACCGGCTTTGCCACCTTCGCCGTGCTCGCCTACCACCTCCAGGTGCAGCACGTCCTCTCGGCGCCGTTGATCCCGGTCGCCTACGCCGCGGCGATGGGTGCGGCGGCGCTCGGCGCGCTCGGCGCCGGGCTCGTCTACGACCGCATCGGGCTGCGCGGGATGGCCGTCCTGCCACTGCTCGGGGCCGTCATCCCGTTCCTCTCGTTCTCGACGACGCCCGTCCTCGTCTGGATCGGCGCCGTCGTCTGGGGCGTCGCCATGGGCATCCACGAGTCGACGATGCGGGCGGCCGTCGCCGACCTCGTCCCGGCGGCCCGGCGCGGAGCCGGGTACGGCACGTTCACGGCGATCTACGGCCTGGCATGGCTGGCGGGCGCGGCGGTGATCGCGGCGCTCTACTCGCACTCGGTCGGATCGGCCGAGACGTTCGTGGTCGTCGTGCAGGTCATCGCGCTGGCCGCGTTCGTGCCGCTGTGGCGGCACTGACGGGAACCTGTCAGCCTGATAGCATCGCCGGCGTGCGGAGAACGCTTGGACTCCTCGCAGTCGTGGCCGCGGCGCTGGTGCTCGCGCCGGCCGCGGGCGGATCTGCCGCGGCGGGCCATCGCGGCCTCACGCCGGTCGTCCTCTTCCCGGCGTTCCACTTCACGAAGCTCGAGGTCGCGGTCCACGACCAGACCGCGTTCCCGGGCTGCCCGCGGTCGGGCTCGTTCCAGGACTGGTTCCTGAACCCGCACCAGGGGACGACGTTCAGCCAGGAGTGCCGCGACGAGCTCCTGACCCTGCGCTACGCCCGCCACTCGCGGAAGCCGATGCGGCTGCGCTTCTCGAACCAGCGCGGCGTTTCGGTGCGCATCATCGACTACGGCAGGCCGGCCAGCGCGCCCTTCTACGGGCCGCTCTACCAGGCGCTCGAGAATGCCGGCTACGTCGCCGGCCGCAACATCCGCGTGGCCGGATACGACGCCCGGCTCACGCCCGACATGGGCGGCTTCCTGCGGCGGACGAAGCACCTGATCGAGCGGACGTACCGCCAGAACGGCAACCGGCCGGTGCAGCTGATCGGCCACTCCAACGGGCCGCTCTACGCGCAGTACCTCCTGACACACACCTCGCACGCCTGGCGGCACCGCTACATCCACGGCTTCAGCCCGATCGCCGGCAACCTGCCCGGCCAGGGATCGCTCTACTCGATCCTCTTCACCGGGCTCAACATCGAAGACTTCACGTACCCCACCACGCCGGCGCAGGCCCGCACAAGCGCCGACATGTACCTGACGGCGCCGTCGTCGTGGATGAGCGCGGCCGACCCGAAGATCTTCGGGCGCAGTGAGGTCGTCGTGAAGGACGCGGCGACCGGACGCCGCTACACGCCGGCCGACTGGCCGCAGCTCCTGCGCGACGCGCACCTGCGCTGGCTGATCCCGGTCGCCCGCCACTACATCGGGTTCGTGAAGTTCTCCGACCCGGCCCACTTCCCGGACGTCGACGTGCATGCGCAGAAGGGCTCGGGCATCCCCACCGTCGTCGGCGCCGTGCTCCCGAACCTGCACGTCGGCCAGGTGCTCGACCCGAACACGGCGAAGTTCATCCTGCGCAACGGCGACGTGAACCAGGAGCAGACGACCAACCTGGCCACGCTCGTGTGGCGGCACATGGCGTGCTTCCGGTACCGGCTCACGGACCACCCCGGCGTCGACCACTTCTCGCTGCCGAGCAACCCCTCGGTCATCGACGCGCTGCTGGCCGATGCGCAGCGGCCGCGGTCGGACTGCTAGATGATCGATTCCACGCCGCCGTGAAGTCCTGGGCGGGTGCGAACCGAGCAGCGCAAGGACACAGGGAGCGACGCGTGCTCTGCACGCGAGCGAGCGAGGACGCCGCGATCCGACCGTTCGCACCCGCAGCCCCACCAGCGATCCAGACCCCGCCACAGCCTCACGTCCAGGCGCGCGGGGGCGTGTAATCGATCATCTCAGGCGGCGGAGCCGATCAGGCCGAGCTGCCCGACCGCTTCCGCGGCGATGAACGCGTGGATCGCGGGGATGCCGCCGCCGTGCGAGAAGCCGGCCGCCTGCTTGTGGCCACCGCCGCCCGTCTTGCGGGCGATGGCGGAGACGTCGAGCCCGCCGCGCGAGCGCAGCGAGACGCGGTTCGGCGGCGCGTGACCGTCGGCGGCCAGCGGGGGCTCGCGGATGAGCGCCGCCACCTCGACGCCGCTCACGGCGCGCAGGTGGTCGACGAGGCCCTCGGTGTCCGACTCGGTGGCGGCCAGCCGGGCGAAGTCGCCGCGCTCGACGTGCGAGATCGCGATGCGGCCGCCCTCGTAGAGCACGAGGTTGTGGATGACGACGCCGAGCAGGCGCAGCTTGCGCAGCGGCATCGTCTCGAAGACGCGCTCGTAGACGCGCTGGATGTCGACTCCGGCGTCGACCAGCCGGGCGGCCATCCGGAGCGCGTCCGGTCCCGTCGTGCGCTGCTGGAAGCGGCCGGTGTCGGTGACGAGGGCGACGTAGAGCGCCTCGGCGATCTCCGGGGTGAGCGCGACGCCGAGCGCCTCGAGCACGTCGAGCAGGATCTCGGCCGTCGACGACGCGCCGCCGTCGATCAGGTTCACGTCGGCAAACCGCGTGTTGTCGTAGTGGTGGTCGATCGAGACGACCGTGTCGGCGGCGGCGACCACCGCCCGGTGGCCGTACCCCAGCCGGCGCACCGTGGCGCAGTCGAGCGTCAAGAGCGTCCAGCCGGCCAGCGATCCGGGGTCGAGCAGACGCTCGAGGCCGGCCACCTCGAGCAGCCGCAGCTCGCTCGGGATCGTCGACCCGGGCTCGAGGTACGTCCGCACCGTCTTGCCGAGTGAGCGCAGGCCGGCCGCAGCGGCGACGAGCGAGCCGATCGCGTCGCCGTCGGGGTTCTCGTGGGTCGCCACGCAGACCCGCTCCGCGGCACGCAGCACGGCGACTGCGCGGGCGAACTCGGGATCGGATACCCGCAAGGGCGTGTCGTCTTCCACACCCCCATGATACGGACGCTGATTCGGCCTAGATCTAGTCCCCGTCGGCCAGGATCATCTCGCCCTCGACCGAGGCCACCGCCGGCACCGCCTTCTCCTCCTCGGCGCCGTGCACGTACTTGCCGCCGCGGAGCCACGACGCCGCGGCGGCGATCAGGCAGGCCGCGATCGCGAAGTCGAACGCCTCGTGCAGGCCGTCCGAGAACGGCCTGGACATCAGCCGGGGGAAGTAGGTGCGCCCGGTCAGGTACGTCGCCTGCGCGTGCGAGAGGTGCGGCAGCACCGGCCCGAGCAGCTGCTGCATCGGGTTGTAGCCGAGGAACGAGGCGAACAGCAGGCCGACGGGCGGCAGGTGCGAGACGCGGGCCGCGTCGGCCCTCGGCACGCCCTGGGCGACCAGGCCGTGGTCGAGCGTCGCGGGCAGCGTGCTCGCCAGGCCGAGGATCATGAGCGAGAAGAAGATCCCGATCGAGAGCACGAGCGCCGAGTTCTGGAACGTCGTCGCCATTCCGGCCCCGGCGCCGCGGCGGTTCGCCGGCAGGCTGTTCATGATCCCGGCCTGGTTGGGCGAGGCGAACAGGCCCATGCCCAGCCCGACGAGGAGCAGCAGCGCTCCGAACCAGACGTAGTCGAAGTTCACCGGCAGGAGCTCGAGCAGGAAGAAGCTGAGCGCGGCCACGAGCATCCCGCCGGTCGCGAAGGGGCGCGCGCCGAAGTGGTCCGAGAGGTATCCCGAGGCCGGCCCCGCGACGAGGAAGCCGACGGTCAGCGGCAGCATGTAGATGCCGGCCCAGAGCGGCGTCGACGAGAAGCTGTAGCCGTGCAGCGGCAGCCAGATGCCCTGCAGCCACATGATCAGCATGAACATGAGCCCGCCACGACCGAGCGAGGCGAGCAGCGTGGCGATGTTCCCCGCGGTGAAGGCACGGATGCGGAAGAGGCCGAGCCGGAACATCGGATCGTCGATCCGCGTCTCGATCATGGCGAAGATCGCGAGCAGGAGGACCCCGCCTCCCATGCAGACGAGCACCTTGGGCGCCGTCCACCCCATCGTGTGGCCGCCGTAGGGCTGGATGCCGTACGTGATCCCGACCAGGATCGCGACGAGGCCCGCGGCGAAGGTGAGATTGCCCCACCAGTCGATCCGGGCCGGCTGGCGGACGCCCAGGTCGACCAGCTTGCGCCACGACCACAGCGTCCCGAACAGTCCGACCGGCACCGAAACCAGGAAGACGAGCCGCCACGACACGGGACCGAGCACCCCGCCCAGCACGAGGCCGATGAACGACCCGGCGATGCCGGCGACCGTGTTAACGCCCAGCGCCAGGCCGCGCTGGTTGTGGGGGAAGGCGTCGGTCAGGATCGCCGACGAGTTCGCGAAGAGAAACGCGCCGCCGACGCCCTGCCCGATGCGCATGACGATCATCCACATCGCGCCGGCGCCGCCGTGCATCCACGTGATGGACAGAAGCACCGAGAACACGGTGAAGATCGCGAAGCCGAGCGTGAACATGCGCACGCGGCCGTAGATGTCGCCGACCCGGCCGAAGCTGACGACGAGCACGGCGGTCGCGACCAGGAAGCCCATGATCATCCACAGGAGGTAGCTCGAGTTGCCGGCGCCGAGCGGGTTCAGGTGGATCCCGCGGAAGATGTCCGGCAGCGCGATCAGGACGATCGAGGAATTGATCGTCGCCATCAGGATGCCGAGCGTCGTGTTCGAAAGGGCGATCCACTTGTAGCGCGGGGACGGGGCCGCCTGCGGGTTCACATCTGCTCCTCGAACTCGTCGCGCAGCATCCGGATCCGGCGCCGCTTCTCGAGGAGCTCGTCCTCGAGCTGCTCGAGCGCAGCCCGGCGGGCGCGCACCAGCGAGACCTGCGTCTCGACGTGGCGCAGCGACTCGCCGAGGATCTGCGCGCGGTCTTCGGACGCGAGCGCGTCCGGGCCGTGCCAGCGCTCGCGCAGCACGGCGCGGGCGGCCTCGGCGTCCATCCAGTCGCGCAGCTCGGCCAGCGTCAGGCCGAGCAGGTCGCGGACGCGGATCAGATCGGCGAGGCGGGCCTCGTCCTCCTGGTCGTAGAGCCGGTGGGCGCCCTCGGAGCGGCCTCGGTCCGGCAGCAGGCCGAGCTCCTCGTAGTAGCGCACGGTGCGCGGCGTCGCGCCGACGCGGCGGGCGAGCTCGCCGATGCGGAAGGGGGCCTCCGTGCCCTCGTCGGCGGTGGTCCTGTCGTTCGGAGTCATATTCACGTTAACGGAAGATAACACAGGCGAGAGGGGAAGCTTATCCGCTTCCATCGGCCCGTAAGGCATGATAATCTCCAGCGAACGTGAGAAACCGCGACGCCGGGGTAGCGCGATGAAGATCCGTTGGCACGGGCAGTCCGCCTACACGCTCACCGGCGCGGAGCACACGGTCGCCATCGATCCCTTCGGGGACATGGGCCCGCTCCTCGGCAGCCGCCTCCGGTTCGCCTATCCGCCCGTGCCCCAGCACGACGCGCAGCTGCTGCTCGTCACCCACGAGCACCGCGACCACAACGGCGTCGAGGCGATCACCGGCGACCCGCAGGTCGTCCGCTCGACGGCGGGCCGCTTCGAGACGCCGGTCGGCGAGGTGGTGGCGATCGCCTCCGAGCACGACGCGGAGGCGGGCACGAGCCGCGGCCCGAACACGATCTTCGTCTTCACCCTCGACGGCGTCCGGGTCTGCCACTTCGGCGACTTCGGCCAGACGGCGCTCCGGCCCGAGCAGCGCGCCGCGATCGGCCCGGTCGACCTGGTCTTCCTGCCGGTCGGCGGCGGGCCCACGATCGGCGCCGACCAGGCGGCCGAGATCACGCGGACGCTCGCCCCGCACTGGGTGGTGCCGATGCACTACCGCACCCCGGCGATCGACTTCCTCGAGACGGCCGACGCGTTCCTGGCACTCCACGACACCGTCGCCGAGACCGGCCCGGAGCACCGGCTCGAGCAGGACGGCGAGCGGGCGACCGGCGTCCTCCACATGGCCCCACCGGGCACCCGGGACTGAGAGGCGGACGTGGCCCAGTCGATGCACTCGCTCTTCGCGTACGGCCGGGCCTTCGACACCGCGTTGCTGGCGGCGGGCGCGCTCGCCGTCATCGCCGTCCTCGTCTGCGTCGCCGTGGGCGTGCTCCCGAGCCACTGCGCCTGCTGGCGCCGCCGGCTGGCCGAGCGCCGCTACGTCCGGGCCGGCCTGCGCGATCTCGAGCGCTACCTGAGCGCTCCGCCCCGCACCGGCCCTCGGCACTAGGTCCCGCGCCACCACCCCGGCCAGGTCACCGCCAGGCCCGCCAGCATCGGCACGGTCGCCGGGATCGGCGAGGTCAGCTCGAGCACGAACCCCCATGCCAGCGCCGCCACCGTCACCGCGATCGCGGCACGCACGCGCGGACGGGTGCGACGGCCGACGACGGCGCCGAGCAGTGCGGGTGCGAGGAAGTCGAGCCAGCCCATGCTCGAGTTGCCCAGGTCGACCTGCTGCAGGGCGGGCAGCGGCTTGCTCCGGTGTGACGACACGCCGACCTGCGGAAGCGTCGCCTGCTGGAGCGCCGAGGTCGTGCGCTCGACCTGGCGGTTCCCCCATACCAGATAGACGTCGACGGCGATCAGGATGACGAGGCCGACGGCGAGGTAGCGGGCCGGCGTGATCGGCCCGACGATCGCCGCGATCGCGAGGCAGGCGCCGCCGATCAGGGCCGCCCCGGCCGCCTCGGCCAGGTGTCCGCCGGCCTGCCATGCGATCACGTACAACACGGCGGCGGCGGCGGCCGTCAGGAGGGGCCACCGCCAGCGCGCCGCCCATCCCAGGATGCCGGCCAGGATGGGCGTCACGAACGTCCCCAGCCACGCCAGCAGGTCGGCACCGGAACCGCCGGCGACCCGCACGGTGCCGACGCCGATGACCATCGCCGCGGCCGGCCCGGCCAGGCCGAGGACGGCGTGGCGCCGGGTCGCGTCGCGGCCGACCGCCGGGATCGCCACGAGCGCGCCCTGGGCGAGGCACAGCGCCGTGTACCAGGGGAACAGGAACACCGTCGGCGGAAGGTAGATCATCGCCCGCATCCGCCACGCGGGCTCACGCCCCAGGTAGGGTCTCCTGGAACGTTCCCGTGAACCACGACCCGGACACCGAAGCGTACACGTGACGACCCCCGTAGGCCTCGCGATCGTCGGCGCGGGCAGGATGGGGATCACGCATGCCGAGGCGCTGCACGACGAGCCGTCGGTGCGGGTGAACGCGATCGTCGACCCCGCGGAACCGGCGCGGGAGGCCGCGCTTCGGGCCGCGCCCGGCGCCACGGCATTCGCCGACCTGGACGCGGCGCTCGCCCGCGGCGGGATCGACGCCGTCCTCATCGCGGCGCCCTCGCCGCTGCACCTGTCCCTGGTCGAGGCGTGCGCCGTCCGCCGCCTGCCGATCCTGTGCGAGAAGCCATGCGGCACCACCGCCGCCGAGGCCCGGGAGGCGGCCGCCGCCGCAGAGGCGGCGGGCTGCCTGCTCCAGATCGGCTACTGGCGCCGGTTCGCGCCCGGGCTGTGCTCCCTCCGCGAGCGCATCCTGGCCGGCGAGCTGGGCGAGCTCACGCTGGTCTCGTGCTACCAGTGGGACGGCGAGCCGCCCACGCCGGAGTTCCGGGCATCGAGCGGCGGCATCGCGGTCGACATGGGCGTGCACGAGCTCGATCAGCTGCGCTGGCTGACGGGGCAGGAGCTGGGCCCGTTCGCCGCCCTGGCACAGCCGCCGGCCGGGTCCGGGCCGGAGGGGCTCCAGCTGCTCGGGTCGCTCTCCGGGGGGACGGCCGCCTTCGTCTCTCTCGGCCAGAGCTTCCCCCACGGCGACTGCGTCTGGGTGGAGGTCTTCGGCACCGCCGGCCACGCCCTCGAGCGGGTGCTCTGGGGCGAGGGCGGCGACGAGGAATTCCGGGTCGCGCTGCGCGCCCAGGCGCGGACCTTCGCGGAGCGGATCGAGACCGGCGCGGCCGGCGATGCGGCCACTGCCAACGACGCGCTGATCGCGCTCGAGGCCGCCGAGCGGCTCTAGCCCGATCAGCCCTGTTCGGCGTCCGCCGCGAGCAGGTCGTGCTGCATCCCGAAGAGCGTCGCCCCGGCCCGGGTCGAGACGCCCACCTTGCGGTAGATGTGCTGGACGTGATGGCCGACCGTGCGGGGCGACACGTACAGCGCCCGGGCGATGTCCTTGTTCGTGTCGCCGCGCGCGACCAGGCGCAGCACCTCGACCTCGCGCGTCGTCAGGCCCGCCGGCCATTGCCGCCTGCGCGGCCGCCGCGAGCCACCGGCGAGCACGGCCTCCACGGCCGCGCCGTCCAGACGCCCCGCCCGCACCTCGCGGCGGAGCTCGGCGGCCGCCTCACCCGCCGTCCGCGCCGGCCGGTGCGGGCGGCCCTCGCCGAGCGCCTGGCGGGCGTCGGCCGCCTGCAGGACACGGGCCGCCGGGGCGAGATCGCCGGCCGCGGCTGCGCGGTGATACCCGGATCCGTCGAGACGCTCGTGGTGAAGGCCGGCCAGCCGCACCGCGGGCTCCAGGCTGGGCACACGCGCCAGCATCCGCTCGACGTAGTACGTGTGCAACCTCACTCGCTCCCATTCCCACTCGGTGAGCGGCCCGGGCTTCTCCCAGATGCTATTGGGCACTCCGGCCCGGCCGAGGTCGTGGATCAACCCCGCCCGGCGCACGAGCCGGACGTCCCCGTCCGGGAGGCCGAGCTGCCGCGCCGCCGCCTCGGCGCGCTCGGCCACGCCCCGTGAGTGGCGGGAGAAATATGGCGACTTCAGATCGACGAAGTCGGCGAGGGCCGTCAGGGCTGCGTCGACCTCGTCTCCCGAGAGGCGCCGGCCGGGCGTGGGCTCCGCGGCGAGCACGGCGTCCCACGAGGCGACACCCTCGAGGCCCGCGGTCAGCGCCGGCGCGGCGGCGACGAATCGGTGGGCGAGCCCGGGGTCGTACCAGCGACCCGCCCGGCACCGGATCACGCCGGCCATCGCGTCGAGGCCGCCCAGGCGGTGGAAGATCTCGGCGTCGCCGGCGATCGCGACGATGCGCGCGGCCTGGGCGATCTCGTCGCCCGCCAGGCCGGGCGGCTGTCCCCCGCCGTCCCAATGGGCGTACGTCTGGCCGAGCGCAGCGACGACCGACGCGCCGAAGCCGAGCTCGGTTGCCAGCCGCTGGGCCACCTCGCAGTGCGCCCGAGCCGCTCCCGACCATGCACCGGGAAGGCGGACGGCCGTCGCAGCCATCGTGCGGGCGCGCTGGAGCGGCGGGCGCCCGGCGCCGACCCGGCCGACGACGTAGGCCATGATCTGGGGCCTGCTCGTGAAGCCCTGCGACAGGATGCCCGACCGGGCCGCCAGCTCGTCGCCGAAGATGCGGGACGCCTCGCGCGAATCGGCCATGCAGCCGATCCGACGAAGCAGCGCCACGTCGTAGACGTCGCGGAGCTCCCCGTCCGGAACCCCGAGCTCTCGGGCGAAGCCGACCGCGAGGCGGCATCCCCGGAGCACGTGCTCCATCGGCTGGCCCACGCCCAGGTCGCTCGCGAGCGACAGCGCAGCGACCAGCTCGGAGAGGCCGACGTCGGCGGCCGCGTCCGCCCGGCGGCTCGGTGTCGCCCGATCGACGGCCATCAGCCGGCGGCTCCCGCCATCGCGCGCGCGACGTCCGCGATCGACCCGGCCGCCGCCGTTGGCGAGCGGATCGCCGGGGCCAGGAACGCGACGAGGCGCTCGGCGGTCCCCTCGATGTCGTCGAGGTCGAGCAGGCTCAAGGTCGTGCCCGTGTTCGCGAGCAGGTAGGTGATGATCGCGACGACGCACCGCAGCCGCCACCAGAGCTCGGGCGCCGGCACATCCGGCACTGCCAGCGCGAGGGCATCGACGAACCGGGCGCCGAGATCGCCGAACACCTCGCGCAGCACGCGCCCGACGACCTCGTCGGGCTCGGTCGCCGAGCGGCCGGAGAAGCGCGCCAGGATCAGGCCGCGTTCGCCGAGATCGCGGATCAGCAGCAGGTCGGGGCAGAGGAAGGCGCTCAGGATCGCCTCAACGCTGGGCGCGCCGTCGGCGGCCGCGACCGCCTCGTCCAGCAGGCGCAGGCGCTCGGCGTTGACCGGCGCGACGATGCGCTCCATCGTCGCTCGCAGGAGCTGCTCCTTCGACCCGTAGTGGTAGTGGATGGCGGCGACGTTCACACCGGCCTCGCGCGTGATCTCACGCAGCGATGTGCCCGCGAACCCATGCAGCGCGAACTGGCGCTCGGCCGTGTCGAGGATGCGGCGGCGGGTGGCGTCCCGGGACATGCCGACCATCATCGCCCACCTTGCGCCTTAAATCAAACGAGTGATTGAAGTAGGTGCTTGAAAATAGGTCGAACGGCCGATGCCAGGCGGCCGGCACGCCGCTTGACTGCGCGGAGTAGCCGCCAACGACCGCAAGGAGCACCACATGCACAATGACCCGAACGACCGCCCGATCATCGACGTGCGCCGGCTGGGCAAGACCTATCCGGGCAACGTCGAGGCGGTCAAGGAGGTCGACTTCCAGGTGGCACCGGGCGAGGTGTTCGGCCTGCTCGGGCCGAACGGCGCCGGGAAGTCGACGACCATCGGAATGCTCACGACCACGATCCTCCCGACCAGCGGCACGGCCCGGCTGGCAGGGTACGACGTCGCCCGGCAGCCGCTCGCGGCGCGACGCATCTCGAGCGTCGTCTTCCAGGACGCCGTGATCGACCGTCCGCTCACCGGCCGCCGCAACCTCGAGCTGCACGCCCGGCTGTGGCGGGTCGAGGGGTCTGTCGCGCGCGCCCGCATCGCCGAAGGCGTCGAGATGTTCGGGCTGGGCGACGTCCTCGACCGGCCCGTGGCGACCTACAGCGGCGGGCAGCGGCGCCGGCTCGAGATCGCACGCGCGCTCGTGTCCAGCCCGCGCGTGCTCTTCCTGGACGAGCCCACGGTCGGGCTCGACCCGCGCATCCGCCACGAGCTGCTCGACGTGATCGCGACGCTGCGGGCCCGGTCGGAGATGACGATCGTCCTCACGACCCACTATCTGGACGAGGCCGAGCGGCTGTGCGACCGGGTTGCGGTCATGCGTCTCGGCGAGATCGTCGCCCTGGACACGCCCGCCGCCCTCCTGGCTGCCCTCGGCCGCGAGATCGTCGAGCTGCGTGTCGCCGGCGACGCGCAGGCCGGGCTCGCCGTCCTGCAAGCACAGGGGATCGCCGACGACGGCGCGTTCGTCGTCGGCTCGACCGTCACCCTGCCACTGCACGATCGCGCCGCCGGCGACGCGATCGCGGCGATCGACCGGATCGGGCTCCCCGTGACCTCGATCGGCAGCCGCCGGCCCACCCTCGACGACGTGTACCTGCGTCTCACCGGCGACCGCATCTCCGCGGCCGCCTGACCTCGAAGGAGACCTGACGCGAATGTCCACCATCGCCACCCCCGTACCGGTCGTGCACAAGACGCCGGCCCTGACGAACCTGCACGCCCTCGCCACCCTGGCCCGGCGCCGGTTCACGCTCACGGCGCGGACCCCGCGCGAGCTGGTCGTGCCGCTCCTGACGCCGGTGCTGTTCGCACTCGTGATCGCGCCGGCGCTGCGCAACGCGCTCCACACGTCCGCGGCCTACGAGGCGTACGTCGCCACCGGCACGCTCGGCCTGCTGATCCCGCTGAACACGATGTTCGCCGGGCTCGGCGTGATCGGCGACCGCGAGACCGGCGCTCAGCCGGAGCTCCTGGCCGCCCCCATCCCTCGTCTCCTGCTCGTGCTGGCGAACCTCGTCGTGGCACTCGGCGTGACGGCGCTCCAGGTGGGCGTCCTGATCGTCGCCGCGCTGGCGCGGGGCATCGACCTCGACGCCTCGGCCACGGGCGTGCTCTGGTTCGGCGGCGCGGCGACGCTGTTTGCAATCGGCATGTACGGCGTCGCCGAGACGCTCGCCGCACGCGTACCCCGGCAGGAGGAGTACATCTCCCGCGTGCCGGCCATCGCGATCGTGCCGTGGTTCCTGGCCGGGTCGCTCTTCCCGATCGTCGCCATGCCCCAGGGCCTCACGTACTTCTCCAAGGTGCTGCCCCTGACACACGGCCTCGCGCTCATGCGCTACGGCCTGCTCGGCGACCGCAGCGGGCTCGAGAACATCTGGGGCATGAGCTCGAGCGGCACGATGGCGGCGCTCAGCCTGGGCGTGGTCACGCTCTTCGCCGCCCTCCTGACCGCCGTGTCGATCCGCGTCTTCACACGCTCGTCGGTGCGGTGAGCTGCGCCGGGGCCAGCACAGCCTCAACGTCAACAGCAGGCTGAGACTCGGTTGAGAGCGTGCGACTGCGGGCGACGACGAGCAGCACGGAGACGGCGCCGGCGGCGGCCGCGAGCGCGAAGGCCGCCGCCGGCCCGGCGTGGTCGGCCGCCGAGCCGGCGATGGCAGAGCCGAGCGCGGCGCCGATCGCGACGGCGGTGCCGAGCCAGGCGAACGCCTCGGTCTCGGTGCCGGCCGGCGCAGCATCGTCGACCATGGCGTAGACGACCGCGTAGGTCGGCGCGATCGCAGAGCCGCCGAGCACGAGCACGGCCGCCATCGCGAGCACGCTGCCGGCGGCTGCAACCAGCAGCAGGTGGCCGCAGGCCAGTGCGGCGAGCACGAGCGCAAGTCCGGAGGCCCCGCGCAGGCCCGTCCCGAGGCGCACGGCGGCGAGGCCGCCGATCAGCGATCCGGCGCCCCAGAGGCCGAGCAGCGGGCCGGCCGCCGAGGTGCTGCCGAGCCGCGCCGTGGCCGCGGCGACGCCCACCTCGACGGCGCCGAAGAGGACGCCGACGGCGATCAGCACGAGCACCAGGGTGCGCATCGCCGGGGAACGCAGGGAGCCGCCGCGGCCGCGGTCGCCGCCGGACGGCCGCCAGCCGCGCGAGGCGGGCTCGGCGGCAAAGGCGGCGGTGGCGACCAGGAGAACGGCACCCGAGGCGGCCAGAGCCATGCCGGTCGAGGTGGCGGCGCCGAGGGCGAGCACGATCGGCGGGCCCAGGATCCAGGTCAGCTCGACCACGGTCGCATCGAGGGTGTAGGAGGCGCGCACGGCCTCCTGATCGGGCAGGATCCGCGGCAGCGCGGTGCGCAGGCAGGCGCCGAGTGGCGGCGACGCCAGGCCGATCCCGAATGCCAGGGCGACGAGCGCCGGGACGGGCGCGCCGGCCGGCATGAGGGCGATGGCGCCCACGAGGGCCGCCGAGGCCGCGGCGCTCCCGGTCAGCACGAGGGTCTGGCCGCAGCGGTCGACGAGCCGGCCGAGGAACGGCCCGCCGATGCCGAGCGCAGCGCCGTAGGTGCCGGCGACGAGCCCCGCGGCCGTGAACGAGCCCGTGAGATGCCGGGCGTGCACCAGCAGGCCGATGCTGAAGGTCGGGAGCGGCAGCCGGGCGAGAACGGAGATAGCGAAGAGGCGGAGCGCCCCGCGAGTGGAGGTGATGGAGTGCATGCGTCACAAGGTAGACTGCGACTGGTACACACACCAGATCCACTTTTGCCCCAATGGACGATACCAGTCAACCGATCGAGCTGCTCGTCTCCGTCGACCGCAACGGCCCGGCGACGCTGGGCGCGCAGATCGAGGACCAGCTCCGCCGCGCCGTCCGCGCCGGCGCGCTGCACACCGGGGCGCGGGTACCGTCGACGCGCGATCTCGCCCGTCAGCTCGGCATCTCCCGCCGCGTCGTCGTCGACGCTTACGCCCAGCTCGCGGCCGAGGGCTACCTGACGCTGCGCCAGGGAGCACGGCCGCAGGTTGCCGCCGCCCCCGCCGGCGACCAGGCCGAGCCCGCGGCGCCGCCCGCCCCTCGCCCGCCCCGCTACGACTTCCGCCCCAGCCATCCCGACGTCTCGTCGTTCCCCCGCGGCGGCTGGCTGCGCGCCCTGCGAGGCGCGCTCGCAACGATGACCGACGCCGAGCTCGGCTACGGCGACCCGCGCGGCGTCGAGGCCCTGCGGGCAGGCCTCTCTGACTACCTGGGCCGCGTCCGTGGGGTCGTCTCGGCGCCGGAGCGCGTGGTCGTAACCTGCGGCTACTCGCAGGCCCACGACCTCATCTGCCGCTCGCTCGCGGCGGCGGGGGCGCGCCGGATCGCCTTCGAGGATCCGAGCGATCACGAGCGCCGGCTGGCCGCACAGCGGGCCGGGCTCGACGTCGTCGCCATCCCGGTCGACGCGGAGGGGATTCGCGTCGACGAGCTGGCTCGCTCAGGCGCGGACGCCGTGATCGTGACGCCGGCCCACCAGTTCCCGACCGGGGTCGTGCTGAGCGCGGGGCGGCGCACGGCCCTGCTGGCCTGGCTGCGGGAGGCGGACGCGCTCGCGATCGAGGACGACTACGACGCCGAGTACCGCTACGACCGGGCCGCGGTGGGCGCGCTCCAGGGTCTCGCGCCGGAGCGGGTCATCTACGCCGGGTCGGTGTCGAAGACGCTGGCCCCGGCGCTGCGGCTGGGCTGGCTCGTGCTGCCGCCGGCGATGCTCGAGCCCGTGACCTACGAGAAGCATCTGGCGGACATGGGCAGCTCCCGCGTCGACCAGCACGCGTTCGCCGGCTTCCTCGCCCGCGGCGAGCTCGACCGCCACCTGCGGCGGATGCGGGCCCGCTACCGCAGGCGCCGCGACGCGCTGGTCGAGGCGCTCGCCGCCGAGCTGCCCGAGGCGACCGTCGAGGGCGTCGCCGCCGGCCTGCACGCCACCGTCCGGCTGCCCGAGACCGACGACGAGGAGCGCATCCTGGCGGAGGCGGGCGCACGCCGGATCGCGCTCGGCACGGTGGCCGAATACCGCGTCGCGCCGGGATACCGGCCGCTGCTCCTGCTCGGGTACGCGACCCAGCCCGAGCCGGCGATCCGGGCCGGTGTCAGGGCCCTGCGCGAGGCCGTCGCAGCCGCCCGCGCCTAGCGGACGCTCTCGAGGTTGCTCTCGTGGACGCGCTGGTACGGCGCGAAGTACTCGATCCAGCCGGCGTCGACCGAGTCGGCCACGAACGCGCGCAGGTCGGCGTCCTCCGGGCGCGGGTCGCGCGCGTGGCGCAGCAGCTCCTCGACGTAGCGCTCCGTCGCCACGATCAGGCCCTCGTCGTAGCCGCCGCCGGTGATCCGCTCCACGCTGCCGTGGTTCGGGTAGATCCGGGCC
>Ga0075434_100000972_pt1 | contig 23114 bp, 26 predicted proteins | sample RhiMethybrSRZTD3_FD_75298 | JGI IMG/M metagenome (GOLD analysis project Ga0075434, IMG submission 75298) | Populus rhizosphere microbial communities from Tennessee, USA - Rhizosphere MetaG P. TD hybrid SRZTD3 | ecosystem: Host-associated > Plants > Roots > Rhizosphere > Soil | place: USA... | reverse complement strand
GAGAGCGCATAGAACTCGGCATGATCGGCCTCGGCCGCATGGGCGCCAACATGACCGAGCGGCTGATACGCGGCGGCCATCGCGTCGTTAAAAAGGAGTGATCGTGGAAGCAACGATGGAGGCGCTTCGCCCCGCCGATCCGGAATCGTCCGCGCTGGTGATCTTCGGCGCCACCGGCGACCTGAACAAGCGCAAGCTGATCCCCGCTCTTTACCATCTCTTCTTGAATCGCCGGCTGCCCAGAGGGCTTTTGATCGTCGGCAGCGCGCGCTCGTTTTTGAAAGACGAAGATTTCCGGCGCCAGATGCGCGAGGCGGTCGAGAAGTTCGCGCGCGGGGGCATCCACGACGAGAAGCAATGGGCGGGCTTCGCGGATCTGCTTCACTACGTGCCCGCCAATTACCGCGAGCCCGACAGCTACCTCCGCCTCAAGGACACGCTCGCGAAGCTCGAGCGCGAACACGGCACCGGCGGCAGGAGAGTCCTCTATCTGGCGATTCCGCCCGACCAGTACGCGCCGGTGGGGCGGCAGATCGCCATCGCCGGCCTCGCCGGACGGCGCGCCGAGAATGAAAGCTGGACCCGCCTCGTAGTCGAGAAGCCGTTCGGCACGGACCTCGAAAGCGCGCGCCGCTTGAACCGCGAGCTGCACGAGTTCTTCGACGAGAAGCAGATCTTCCGCATCGACCACTATCTTGGCAAAGAGACGGTGCAGAACATTCTCGTCTTCCGCTTCGGCAACGCGGTGTTCGAGCCGATCTGGAACCGCCGCTACGTCGACCACGTACAGATCACCGCCGCAGAGACCGTCGGCGTCGAGGCGCGCGGCGGCTACTACGAGCAGGCCGGCGTGCTGCGCGACATGTTTCAGAATCATCTATTGCAGCTCGTGTGCATGACCGCGATGGAGCCGCCCGCCGTGTTCGCGGCGGACGCCGTGCACGACGAGAAGGCGAAGGTGCTGCACGCGATCCGGCCGATCACTTTCGATGCGGCGGTGCGCGCGCAATACGGCCCCGGCGCGCTCGACGGCAAGCCGGTTCCCGGCTATCGCCAGGAGGAGGGCGTCGATCCCGCCTCGACGACCGAGACCTACGCGGCGCTCAAGCTCTGGGTCGACAACTGGCGCTGGCAGGGCGTGCCGTTCTATCTCCGCTCCGGCAAGCGGCTCGCCAAGCGCGTGAGCGAGATCGCGATCCATTTCAAAAAGCCGCCGCTCTCTTTCTTTCAGTCGTGCGCGTCGGTGGACGGGCTGGGCGCGAACGTGCTCGTGATGCGCATTCAGCCCGACGAAGGCGTCTCGCTCACCTTCGAGGTGAAGCCGCCGGGACCGGAGGTGTGCGTGAATTCTCTGAGCCTCGATTTCGACTACGAGGTCGCCTTCGGGGAGGCGCCGCCGGAGGCTTACGAAACGCTCCTGCTCGACTGCCTCCGCGGCGACTCGACGCTTTTTACCCGGCAGGATTGGGTCGAGCTCGCCTGGGGATTGCTCACCCCGCTGCTCGACGCGTGGCACAAGGCGCGCAGCGAGACCATTCCGATCTATCCCGCGGGCAGCTGGGGGCCGAAGGAAGCGGACGCGTTCATGGAGAAGGATGGCCGTCAGTGGCAGAAGCTATAAACAGGTTTCTAGTCTCAGGTTTCAAGTTTCGAGTATTCGGAAATCCGAATCGAAACCGCGCCCGATTACGAATCTCTTTACTAGAAACTTGAAACTAGAAACATGAAACTATGATTTTGGCCGGCGACATAGGCGGCACGAAGACGCACATCGCCGTTTTTTCAAACGAGAACGGTAGGCTCGTCCAGCAGCAAAAAAAAACCTATCCCAGCAAAAATTATCCTTCCCTCGAAGCGGTTCTTCAGGACTTCGCCGCCGGAAATACCCGGCCGTTCACCGCCGCGTGCTTCGGCGTCGCCGGCCCGGTGATCGACGAGACGGTGAAAACGCCTAATCTGCCCTGGTTCGTCGACCGCCGCGCCGTCGCGCGCAGTCTCGGCATCGATGCCGTCGCGCTCGTCAACGATCTCGAAGCGACCGGCTACGGCGCGAGGACGCTCGACGCCGCGGAATTCGCCGTCCTCAACGCCGGCAGCTTCGACGCCGGCGCCAACATGGCGCTCATCGCCGCCGGCACCGGCCTTGGCGAGGCGATTCTTTACCCCGCCGCCGGCGGCTATCGCGTTCTCGCCTCGGAGGGCGGCCACGCGGACTACGCGCCGCGGACCACGCTCCAAATCGAGCTGCTCTCGCATCTGGCCGCGCGCTTCGGCCATGTGAGCTACGAGCGCGTTATTTCCGGTCCGGGCCTGATCAATATCTATAACTTCCTCAAAGACTCGGGCCGATACGCCGAGCCCGCGTGGCTCAAGGAGCGCCTCGCCGCCGGCGATGCGAGCGCGGCGATTTCTCACGCGGCGCTCGCCGGCGAGGCAGAGATATGCGTTCAGGCGCTCGGTATCTTCGCCCACGCCTACGGCGCGGAGGCGGGAAATCTCGCGCTCCGGGCGAAGGCGCTCGGCGGCGTGTACGTCGGCGGCGGCATCGCGCCGAAAATCGCCGCCAAGCTCGCCGACGGCGTTTTCATGCGCGCGTTCGTCGACAAAGGGCGCTACGCGGAATTGCTCGAGCGCGTGCCGGTGCGGATCATTTTGAACGAAGAGGCGGCGCTGCGCGGCGCAGCGTATTATGGCGCGACCCATCTGCAAGGAGCCGGCGGATGAGCGCGCGCCAGGAGATGGTCTGCGCGGATCTGGCCGAGCTCAGCCGCCGGGCGGCGGCGGAATGGGCGCGGATCGCGGGCGACGCAGTCGCGCGCTCCGATCGCTTCGCCGTCGCGCTCTCCGGCGGCAATACCCCGCGCTCGCTCTACGCGACGCTCGCCCGCGCGGAGTTCCGCAACGAGATTCCGTGGGACCACATTCATTTCTTCTGGGGCGACGAGCGCGCCGTGCCGGCCGATCACCCCGACAGCAACTATCGCATGGCCCGGGAGGCGCTGCTCGCGAAGGTGCCCGTCCCGGAGGAAAATATTCACCGCGTCGAAACCGAGCGGGGCGCGGAAGAGGCCGCCGCCGCCTACGAAGCGACGCTGCGCGCCGTCTTCTCCCTGGCCGCCGATGCCCGGCCGCGCTTCGATCTGATTCTCCTCGGCCTCGGCGACGAAGGCCACACCGCTTCGCTTTTTCCCGGCAGCGCCGCGCTCGGCGAACAGAAGCGGCTCGTCGTGGCAACCTACGTCGAGAAGCTCAAGAGCGATCGCATCACGATGACGCTGCCGGTCTTGAACCATGCGGCGAATGTTTATTTTCTCGTGTCGGGGGCATCCAAGGCGAAAGTGGTGAAAGAGCTGCTGAGGTCGCACGCCGACCTGCCCGCGGCGAAAGTCCAGCCGGCGAACGGCAGATTGGTCTGGCTGGTCGATCGCGAGGCGGCGGCGCTGCTGTAATTTACCCGCCGGGGTGATTTACCCTACGAAAAATCTTCGGGTGTGCGGGTAACGTCCACCCGAATCCGAAATCCCCGTGCATAAAAAGCTCCTGTTTTCGGTGCCTGTTTTGGCACATGCGTTGCACTAACTATAAGCAGGCGGCTCTGCCGTCTACAGCAACCACAAGGAGGACTTTTTATGAAGCTGTATAAAAATGCCGTGTTGGGTGGAATGTTGGCTGGATCGTTGATCGCGGCTGCGCCGGTTTTGGCGGATGATTTCCCTACGACTCGTCAGGAGCTCCGTCACGACCAGAGAATGATCGACCGCGATCAGGAGCAGCTGGCGCGGGACCGCGAAATCCTCGACATGCATCTGCGCAACGGCGCGGGCCGTAGGCAGATCGCGATCGACGAGCAGCGCATCCGCGACGACGAGGCGAGGCTTCGCAGCGACGAGGCCGAGCTGAGACGCGACCGGCGGGATTTTTCGGAAAGCTACAGCTGGAACGACTGGTATACGTACCGCCGGTAACCTGGAAAATATAAATATCGCGCTAAAAAAACCGGCCGCGGGCATTTTGCCTGCGGCCGGTTTTTTTATCCTGAAAAAGCTGCGAGAGATCGCCGTGATGCCGCTATTATCCGCGCTGGCCGGCGGATGGAGAGCTTGGGCTCGACCCCGGAGCCGATCCGGAGGCGGAAGGGCTGCTCTGATCCGGCGCGCTGCTCGGCGGCGTGCTCGGGCTCGGAGACGAAGGCCCGCTGGCCATGCCGCCCGGGGACGACGGGCTTCCGGTGGCGCCGGTCGACTGGTCGCCGGAGCGATCAGTATTCCGGGAGAGATTGGTCCCTTGACTGCCGCCCTCTTGCTTGCAAGCGGCGAGTCCCAGCAGAGGTAGAATCAATACGATGGCGAGCAATGCTTTCATGTGCTCACCCCCTTTCGTGGATTTTTGTGGCAGCCGGACGGCTACCTTCTTCAGTTACTATCCCCACAGCCGTTAGGGTCAATGGGGTAATTTCCCTGAGATAGGTTAAATAATAGGTGAAGCGTTAGCCGATGCGCCGATCGCGGAAAAATAAATGGATTCTGTCCGGCGCCGCCGTCAGCCGCAGCGGGTCGCCCGGTTTTAGGCGGGCCTCCGGGGCGATGCGTGCGACCCATCGGCGCCCGGCGCTGTTAACGTGCACGAACTTATCGGAGCCCATGTCCTCGACCACGTCGATCTTGCCATCGATCGCCGCGGCCCCGCGCTCGGCAATTCGAAAGTCTTCCGGGCGGATGCCGGCGGTCAGCGTTTCCTCCGCGAAGCGATTGAGCTCCGCGCCGCGGCCGGTGAGATCGAACCGGCAATCTTCGCCGATGAAAATGCCTTCCGCGCCGATTGACCCCTCGACCAGATTCATTCGCGGGCTGCCGACGAAGGCGGCGACGAATACATTCGCGGGGGCGTGATAGATTTCCGCGGGAGCGCCGATCTGCTGAATCCGGCCCTGATCGAGAACGACGATTTTGTCCGCCAGGGTCATCGCCTCGGCCTGGTCGTGCGTCACGTAAAGCATCGTGGCGGCGAGCCTGCGGTGGAGCCGCGCCAGCTCGAGCCGCATCTCGGCGCGAAGCGCCGCGTCGAGATTGGAGAGCGGCTCGTCGAAGAGAAAAACTTTCGGCTGGCGGATGATCGCGCGGCCGACCGCCACCCTCTGGCGCTGGCCGCCCGAGAGCTCGCGCGGCTTGCGCGACAGCAAAGACTCGAGCCCGAGAATTTTCGCCGTTCCCTCGACCCGGCGGCGCACCTCCGCACGCGCGACCCCGCGGACCTTGAGCGAGAAGGCGAGGTTCTCCGCGACGGTCAAATGGGGGTAGAGCGCGTAGGTCTGAAAGACAAACGCCACGTCGCGGTCGCGCGGCGCGAGCGCGTCGACGCGCCGGCCTCCGATCGCGATCGTCCCGGCGGAGGCCTCCTCCAATCCCGCGACGACGCGCAGCAGGGTGGTCTTACCGCAGCCCGACGGGCCGAGGAGAACGCAGAATTCCCCGTCGGCGACCTCGAAAGACAAGTCGTCGATGATCCTCCCTGCGCCGAACGATTTGGAAAGATTTTTGACCGCGAGCGAAGCCATGCTAGCCCTTGACCGCGCCCGCCGAGAGGCCGCCGATGATCCGCCGCTGGAAGAAAAGCGTGAGTGCGATCAGCGGGAGCGTGGCGATCGTCGATGCCGCGGCGAGCTCGCCCCAGGGCATCGTATATTCGCCGGGAAAAAGCGCGATGCCGACCGGCAGCGTCTGAAGCGCCGGAGAGGTGAGAACGATCAACGCGAAGAAAAACTCGTTCCAGGCGTAGATGAAAACGAGAATCGCGGCGGTGAAAATGCCGGGGGCGGCGAGCGGCAGGACGACTCGCCGGAGCGCCTGCGGGCGGCTGCAGCCGTCGATGAGCGCGGCCTCCTCGATCTCGTAGGGCAGCTCTTTAAAAAAGGTCGCGAGAATCCAGATCGCCAGCGGCAGCGAGAAGGAAATATAGGCGACGACGATTCCCTGATAGCTGTTGAGCCAGCCGAGCGCATCGAGGATGCGCCAGACCGGTCCGGCCACCGCGATCTGCGGGAACATCGAGACGCAGAGCAGGACCACGAGATAAAATCTCAGCCATGCGAAATGAAACCGCGTGAGCGCGTAGGCGGCGAGCGTGCCGATCGCGACGCTCACGACGGTCGTCGCCGTGGCGACGATCACGCTGTTGCGGATGTAGCCGGGCAGCCCGTAGGTCGTCAAGGCGGAGCGATAAAAGCCCCAGTGAAACGCGGGGACGATTTCCGGGGGGATCGCGGTCAGCTGCGCCGGACTCTTCCAGGATGCGAGGACGAACCAGAGAAACGGCAAGAGACTGTAAACGAGGACGACGGCGATCGCAAAGGGAAGCAGGGCTTTTTTCATCGCGCCGTTCCTTTTTCCAGAACGCGCGCGCCGATGAGCCGGATGTAAAAGAAGGACAGAACGAGCGAGAAGCAAAACACGCCGACCGAGATCGCCGACCCATAGCCGATCATCCCCTCGGCGAAGATTTTTTTGTAGCCGTAGAACTGGAGCACGTTGGTCGCGTCCGCCGGTCCGCCCTGCGTCATGACGAAGACGAGGTCAAAAACCTTGAACGCGTCGATCGTTCTGAAGAGCAGGGCGAGCAGCAGCGCCGGCTTGAGCAGCGGGAGCGTGACCCGGCGGAACTTCTGCCAGGCGGTCGCGCCGTCGACGGCGGCGGCTTCGTAGAGCTCGTCGGGAATCGTTTGCAGCCCCGCGAGGATGATCAGCGCGGCGAAGGAGCTCGTCTTCCACACGTCGGCGAAGACGATCGCGGCCGGCGCGAGGCGCGCGTCCGCGAGCGGCGCGAGATAGCGCTCGGTCGCGCGGCCGAACAGAAGGAAGTTGAAGAGACCGTAGCGGTCGTTGAAGAGGTAGCGCCACATCTGGGACGAGACGACCGTGGGAATCGCCCACGGGACGAGAACGGCCGCGCGCACGAGGCCGCGCGCGCGAAACGACTCGTTCAAGAGCAGCGCCATGCCGAGGCCGGCGAGCACTTCGAGCGCCGCGCTTACGCCGACGAAGACGAGCGTGATCGCCAGCGAGTCGAGCGCGACCGGGTCGGTCGCGAGGTCGCGGTAATTCTCCAGCCCGACGAATTTTTCTCCGAGCCACGGCAGCATGAGGATCATGCGGTAAAAACTCAGCCGCGCGGATTCCAAGATCGGATAGATGGAAAACAGCCCGACCAGAAACACGCTCGGCAGCACGAACCAGAGCGCGGCCCGCTCGGAGCGCTTCATCGCGCGGCCCTCGGCCGCAAGAGATCCAGCACCCGGTCCATGTCGCGGTCGGCGTGAGCCGCCAGCCGGTCGAGGTCCGAATCGCGCGCCGAGACCGCCGCGCTGAAATAGCGCTGCATGATATTAGAAAGCGGCACGTACACCGGCGTCGGGGGACGCGGCGCGGCGGCGGTGGAAATCTCGAATTGCGCGCGGAACTGCGGATATTTCCCCAGCACCTCGGGGTCCTGGTAAATTTTCTCGCGCGCGACGCCGCGCCCGGTCCACAGCGCGATGCGCTTTTGCGTCTCTTCGCGCGTCATGAATTCGATGAAGCGCCAGGCGAGTTCGGGCCGGCGCGAAAAGCGGCTGATGCCGAGCTGCCAGCCGCCGAGCGCCGCCGCGCTTTTCCCGCCGGGAAAGGCGGGCAGCGGCGCCATGCCGACCCGGCCGGCGATCTTCGATTTCTGCGCGTCGTTGGCCTCCTCCCACGCGTACGGCCAGTTGCGGTGGAAGACCGCCCGCCCTTCGGTGAAAAGCGCGAGCGACTCGGGCTCCTGGTAGGCGAGAACGCCGCGGTGGGAGATCTCGCCGATGATATGATCGCGGACGAAGCGCACCGCTTCCTTCGCCACGACCGAATGGAGCGCACCCGATAAATTCGCTTCGTCCCAGAGACTCCCTTTGTTGCTCAAGATGTATTCCATCATGTTGCAGACGAGCCCTTCGTACTGCTTGAACTGGCCGGAAAAGCCGGTGAGGCCCGAGCTATTTTCCCGCCCCAGGATCGTCTTCGCCTGTTCGACCAGCTCGGGCCAGGTGCGCGGCGGCTGCAAACGATATTTTTCCAAGAGGTCCTTGCGGTAGTAGAGCAGACCGGCGTCGACGAAGAGCGGGACGCCGTAAATCGCGCCGGTGTAGCTGTTGGCGCGGATCGCCGCGGGCAGGAATTTTTTCCGCTCCTCCGGCGGAAAGAAGCGGTCGAGCGGCAGCGCCCAGCCGGCGGAGGCGAACTCCGCGGGCCAGATGACGTCCATGAAAAAAACGTCCATCTCGCGGTCGCGGTTCTTGAACTTTTGCGCGACGAGGTCGTGAAACTCGGTGGAAGAGTGCGGGCCGATGTCGCGGACGATTCTAAGGTCGGGATTTTGCGCCTCGAAGTCGTGGATGAGACGCTCCATGAAGCCTTGCGTCTCGCGCCAGGTGACGAAGCGGATCTCGGCCGCGCCGACAGGAGAAAAAAGCAGCAGGAGCAGAAGCGGCGCCAGCCAGGGCTTCACGCAGAGGAGTGTAACCGGCGGGTTACGGGTTGTCCAGATACTCGCGCTAGATGATCACCAGCGGAGCGCGGGCCTTATTCGGCGATGGGCAAACAGAGGATCAGCGCGTTGCCTTCGAGCGCGTCGCTCTCCATATCGATGCGCCCACCGTGGAGCTTGACGACGCGCTCGGCGACGTAGAGGCCGACGGTGTCGATGTCGCCGCCGCGGCGCCGGAGCGTCTTCGTGCGGTCGAAAAGATTCGGCCGCTCGGCTTCGGTAATACCCGCGCCGTTGTCCTTGACGATGACCCGCAGCTCGCGATCCTTGGCTTCCGCGGTGACGGTGACCTGGCTGCCGGCGGGGGACAGACTGATCGCGTTGGTGATGATATTGCCCACGGCGCGCTCGATCTGGAACACGTCGATCGTGACCGGCGGCAGGTTGTCCGGCGCCTGCAAAACGATCTCGACGTTCTTCGCGCCGGCCGTGGCTTTGCGGTCGTGAACCGCGAGCTCGAGGGCCTGTTTGATCGGCTGCGTCACCTTGTGCATCTCGACCTTGCCGCTCTGGATCTCGATCGCATTCGTGTGGTTCGTGATGAGCTCGAGCAGGTGGCGCGCGAGCGCCTCGATGCGCTGGAGCGAGAGCGCCTGATTCGCCGGAGCGCCCTCGGGAATGAGCGACGCGGCGATCTCGATGTAGCCCATCATCGCCGCGAGCGGGCCCTTCAAGTCCTGCGTCACGTGGAGAATGTAGTCCGAGACCGCCTTGTTGTCTCCGCCGAGCCTTTTCTTCAATTCCTCGGTCTCGCGCCGCAGCGCGACAGCCGCCTTGGCGCGGGCGATGGCGTAAGGAATCTCTTCGAAATGCGAGAGGTCAGGATGCTTGATGAGAAAGTCGCTCGCGCCCTGCTCGAGCGCCTTATCGAGCGCGACCAGCTTTTCCTGGGAGCCGAGCGCCAGGATGAGCGCCTGCGGCGCGGCGCCGCGAATTTCCCCGATCGCGTCGACGCCGCTCTTGGTATAGTCGACGTCGACGAGCACCGCGCATTCGTTTTCCGCCGCGAGGATCGGCAGGCATTCCGAGGCATTTTGCTGGGAGGAGACGACGTAACCCTTCGTCTCCAGATTCTCCCAAAACTGCCGCGGCGTCCGTTTGAGGCCTTCGACGACCAAGAGTTTCATGGGGGAGTCCATAAGTTTTATCCTGCCGGCTGCGTGAGATCGAGCCATCCCGGCCGCGCCTGGCCCCACTTGAGGGATTGCACCCTGGCGAGGAACCGCTGCTCGGCGTGCTTGAACTCGACGACGCCGTCCATGAGATATCTGATGTTGTTGAGCGCCTGCTCATCGCACGTGCCCTGCTCGATCACGAACAGCGTGGTCACGCCGGCGAACTGGCCCGATCGGGCGAGATACGAGACGAAGCGCTGGATGTACGGGAGGTCGAATTTGAGAAACAAGCTCGAGAGCGAGTCCAACACGCGGCGGCCGCCCTTTTTCGCCTCTTCGGTCTGTTCGAGCTCTTCGGCCGCCTCGTTGACCAGCGCCGAAAGATCGGAGAGGTCCAAAGCGCCCTTGATCGAGAACGGCTCATCGGCGGGAATGCGGCCGCCGCTCCAGGAATAGGCGTCGATGAAGCGCAGCGCCCCCTGGGCCTCGGACGCCGCCGCATCGACGCCGTGCCGGGTGCCCAGCGCCTGGCGGATTCTTCCCGGGCTCTCGTCGAGACAGATAAACATGCACTTCTCGTTTTCCTTGAGCCCCTCGGCTAAAAACAAGCGCGAGAAAAAAGACTTGCCGCCGCCGAGCGGCCCGAGCATCAACACGTTGACGCCGTGCGGCAGCGGGCCGCCGAAGAGCTCGTGAAAAACGCTTGCGCCCGGCTCGATCGTTCGTATCGCGTCGGAAGCTTTCGGCGCCGGAGCCGCAGCCGCAGGCGGTGCCTCGCTGGGAGCGACCGGCGCCGCCGCCGCGGGTGCCGGCGCGGGCGCCGCGACTTTTCTGGCTTTGCTCCTCTCGAGAATATTTTTTACCCGCTCGCGAAAGACCTTCGGCGAGAACGGCTTGGTCAGGAAATCGTCGGCGCCGACGTGATAGCCTTTGATCTTGTCTTCGTCCGCGGAGAGGCCGGTCAACATCAGGATCGGCGTCATCGCCAGTTCCGGCATCTCGCGCAGCTTGCTGCAGACCTCGTAGCCGTTCAGCTCCGGCATCAACACGTCGAGGATGATCAGGTCCGGGTCCGCTCCCGGGCATCGGTCCACCGCCTCCTTGCCCGTGATCGCGAAGGTGACGTCGTATCCCTCTTCGCCGAGCACCATCTGATAAAGCTCGCGGAAAAAGCGGTCGTCGTCGGCGATGAAAATTTTCTTCGCGTCGGCCATGCGGTCTCGCTAAAGCAGCGGGCTCAAGACGATGCCCTTGGGCTTTTTGATGGTGAACGGATATTCGGTCAAGTCGATCGCGGTCCCGCGCATCTTGCGGATCGCGAGCGTGCGGACGATGCGCTCGTGCGACCGGGAGATCGCCAGCGCGAGCACGCCCTCGACCAGATACTCCTCGACGCCCCCCGCCGCGCCGCTCGCCTCGGCGAGCGCGTAGCTCGTCAGCAGATTGGTCGAGTTCACGATCTGCTCCAGCGAGTGGACCAGCATGCGCATGTTTTCCTGCGCGCGCGTAGTCGAGTCGCCCTGCATGACGAACGGGCCGGCCGGGTCGATGACGACGCGTGCGGCTTCCATATTCTTGACGTATCCGGCGAGATCCGCCGCGGTTTTCTGCACGTCGAGTTCTTTGTCGCGCAAGCCGGCCCGCGCAACGAAATACGCCGAGGCGTCTAGAATTAGGAGGTGCTTGCTTTTGACGTATTTGCCCGCGTCCCAGCCGAGCGAGACCGCGTGCTCGAGAATATCGTTGGGCTTCTCGTCGACCGAGACGTAAACCGCTTTCTCGCCGTCGGCGAGTCCCTTGAGCAGGAATTGCATGCAGAAGATGCTTTTTCCCGTGCCGGCGGCGCCCGTGAGCAGGTAAGTCTTTCCAGCCGGAAATCCGCCTTCGATCAGAGGATCGAGCCCAGGGACGCCGGTCGCAACTCTTCGTGCTTTCATGGAGAGACTACCCGCGGGATTATACTATGTTTTCTGGCTTTTCGCACCTGGGGAATAGGGCGAGGCGCCTGCCTTTCATCGGCGGCCGGGCGAGGAGATCGTTGAATCCGGGGGGACGTAAGCAGCTAGCTCGCTTTGATCGGCGCGAGAAATTGCTCGGAGGAGAGCGTCGGCGCCACGCGCGAGGCCTTTTCCAGGATCTTGTCCCTCTCGCCTCCCGTCTTCGCCTTGGCGTAGCGCTCTCTCAGTTGCTTCAGGCGGTGCCGGCGGACGCGCCGCGCGTGCAGCTCGTTGCGTCTGACTTGACGACCCATGCCTCCACCTCCGACTTAGAGCAACTTTGCGGCTTCAGCCTCGCTGAAGCCGAGGATTTTCTGATGGCCTTTGACGATGATGGGACGCTTTAGGAGATTCGGCTCGCGCAAAATCAGCTTGATCGCTTCTTCCCTGGACGGCGGTTTCTGCTTCATGTTGCGCTCGCGATAAAGCGCGTTCCTGGAATTGAGGAAATTCTCCACCTCGACGCCGGCGACGAGGTCGCGCAGCTCTTTTTCAGAGAAGGGGCTCTTGCCGTATTCCCTCTCTTCCAACGGAATTTTCTTCGCCTGCAAGAAACTTCTTGCTTTGCGGCAGCTCGTTCAGGTCGCCTTGTAGTAAAACTTGACCGCTTCCGCCATCGCTCCCCCGGTTTATTTCTCGAACGCCGTCTTGAGCATCGGCTCGAGCTCGCCGCGCTCGTGGAGCTCGTGCACGATGTCGCAGCCGCCGACGAACTTGCCGTCGACGAAGACCTGCGGGATCGTCGGCCAATTGCTGTAGCGCTTGATGCCCTCGCGCACGGCCGGGTCGGCGAGCACGTCGGCAGTCTCGAAAGGATAGCCGTACGATTGCAGGATCTCGACGGTATGCGCCGAGAAGCCGCACATCGGAGCCTGCGGCGAGCCTTTCATGAAGAGCATGATTTTATTGTTTTTTACTTTTTCGTCGATTTTTTTGTGCGTGTCGTCCATAAAGCCTCCTGATCGTCCTAAGACTTCGCGGCCAGCCGCTCCCATTGCTCCGGCGTGTAAGTTTTGAGCGCCAGGGCGTGGATTTGCTCGCTCCCGAGCGCTTCTTTCAGGACTCCATAAACCATTTGATGTTGTTCCACAAGACTTTTTCCGGCGAACGCCGGCGCGATGATCCAGACCTGGAAATGATCGCCCCCGCCCGTCAGATCGTCCACGCGGACCGTCGAGTCCGCTAGCGCCTGCTCCAGCGTCGATTTGATTTCGTCCTGAGTCATAGGCCTAGTCTATCACAGCTTCGCCTACGCGCGAAGCGTGCAATGAACCACCTTTTTCACGCTTGCGGGTCGAAGTCCTTGCGGCATTTTTTCATCATCGCGCGGAGGTCCTGCCGCAGATCCTCGACCGTCGGGCGGCCGACGTACCAGTAGCCGCAATACATATTATGTACGGTAAGATCGGGCATGAGCGAAAAGACGTAAGGCATCGCCGTCATGCCGCGCGATTTCGAGGTCTCGGTCATGTCGAGCTGTTTGACAACGCTGCGGTCGTGATCGCTCAAAAACGGGAACTCCGCGCCGAGCCCCGCCTTGAACGCGGCGTTCAGCTCGGGAGTGTCGACGCTTGCGACCGCGAGCTTGCAGTAGTTCACCGCCAGTTCTTTTTGAAATTCCGTCAGCAGGCGCAACTGCACCTGGCATTTCGGTCACCAGTAGCCGCGATAGAAGATCAGCAGCAGCGGAAAATTGCCGGCGATCTCGGAGAGCTTGACATTCCGGCCGTCGTCCGCCGCCATCTCGAAGTCGGGAAAACGCTTGCCGATCGCTTGGTTCATAAAAATCCCTCGATCAAGTATTCAGCGTGCTCGGATGAAACATCTCTTCGGGCTTGAAGCGGCGCGGCGTCATGCCGTGGCGGTAACAGTATTCGAGCATCTGGTCGACCTCAGCGCGCGTGTCGCGAAAGCCCCAGCGATAGAAGTCGCGCCCCCCTGCGGCGCGCTCTTCCTCCCATAGCGCGCGATACCAAAGGGCGGTCTGGTGCACGCGCTGCCATTCGAGCCAGTCGTAGCAGCGCTCTTTGGACTGCTGCCAGGCATTGAACAGGCTCATCGCCGCCCAGGGATTTTTTTCCAGCACTTCGTTCTTGATGAGCAGCGTGTGCATGATGGGAAAAAATCCCGTGCGCTTGAAATAATCGCGCTCCAGCTCGGCGTGGTTCGGGAAGAGAAAATCGATGTCGGGATGCTCGTCCGGCGCCCAGGTGCCGGTCGTGATGCCGGCGTCGACCTGGCCCGAGGCGAGCAGCTCGTGCTGTTTGGCGCCCTTCGGCGCGATTTCGAGCTTGAGCCACGACGGCGCTTTCCAGTCGCCGATGCCTTCCCAGCGGTCGGCGACCCAGGTGATCGAGCTCGAATCGACGCCGTGTTCGTCCTCCAAAATTCCCCGCGCCCAAACAGCGGTGGTGGTGAACCAGGTCTGGATGCCGACGCGCTTGCCGTTCAGATCTTTCGCCGAGCGAATGCCCGCGCGCTTGTTGATGTAGATATACGAGTGGCGGAACATGCGCTTGACGAAGATCGGAATCCCCGTGTAGCCGAAGGTTCGATGCGCGAGATCGGCGATGTAGAGGCCGCTGTAGAACTCGCCGACGTCGTAGCCGCCCTGGACGACGGCGCGCGGCCGGCCTGGGTCCTCCGCGACGGTGATGTCGAGGTCGATGCCCTCGGGCTTGACCGTGCCGTCGATCAAGGCGCGCGCGCGGTCGTAGGGGCCGCAGATCATCCTGAGCTTGAGGGCCATCTTATTTCGGCGGCGCGTAGAGTTGGAGCAGATTGCCTTCGCTGTCGAAGAAATAAAAGCCGCGGCCGCTGGCGCGCTCAACCGTGGGGATATCGTAGACCTTGACGCCCCAGTCCTTCATTTTCTGTGCGGCGCGCTCGAAGTCTTCGCCGCTGACGAGGAACGCCTGGTGCGTCGCGCCGTCGTCCTTGAGCGCGTTTTTCTCGATCGGGCTCGGGCGCTGAAACAATACGACCATATCGTCGCCCGAGCGGAGATCGGCGCGGTTGAGCTTGTCGCCCATGTCGTCGCGATTGAGCTTCGCCACTGTCATGCCGAGCACCTCGGTGTAGAACTTCACCGCCCGCTCCATGTCGTTGACAGGAATGCCGATGTGATAGATGCCTCGCGTCTTGATCATAGGGAGCTTCGCGCTGTTGCGCTCATACCACGGGATGATATCTATCATCAAACCGGCGGCGATCAATAGAAAGGGAGCATCGCATGGCGAAATTGGCCGATCCATGGGGCCATCACGACTGGGAGTCGGCGGACTATGTCTCGCAGTGGGCCGAGCGGCAGAAGGGGAGGGAGTCCGACCGGCAGGAGGCGTTCGCGGCGCTCGCGGCGGCGCTGCCGTTTAAGAAAGATGCAGCGATCAAAATCCTCGACGTCGGCGCGGGCTACGGCGGGCTCGCGATGTATCTGCTCGCGCGCTTTCCGAACGCGACCGCTGTGTGCCAGGACGGATCGCAGGCGATGGCCGACCTCGGCCGCGAGCGCATGAAGGTTTTCGCCGGGCGCGTCGGCTACGTCATCGCCGACTTCAGCGCGCCGGGCTGGAGCCGCAAGATCACCGACCGCTTCGAGACGGCCGTATCTTCAATCGCGATCCACAACGTGCGCGACACGCAGACGATCCAAAGAATCTATGCCGATATCTTTCCGCTGGTGAAGCCCGGCGGCTGCTTTCTCAATTTCGACCGCATGCGGCCGTCGCTGGAGGAGCAGCTGGAATATCTAAAAAAAGCCGGCTTCGACGGCGTGAAGTGTTTCTGGCAGGGGGAGAAGCGCGCCGTGATCGGCGGCTTCCGGTGACACTGAAGTAATGGAGTTATGGAGTCATGGAGTCATGGATTAATTTCCGGTACTCCAATACTCCAAAACTCCAATTCTCTGTTCAGGGGTACCGCTTCGCCATCTCGTTAAAAAAACCCTCTTTTTCCAAATCCTGCAGCAGGCTCACGTCGACGAACTGCTCCGGCTTCGCATTCTTCGCCTGGGGGATCTGAGGCGAGAACTCGTCGAGCAGAAACTGGATGCCCTTGAGCGTGGGGTAAGGCTTTTTCGGCACTCGCTTGTTGAACCAGCCGACGGTCGCGTCGAGGACCTCGGCGTCGGTCGTGCGGAGATACCTGGCGATGATTTTTTTGCTCTCGGCCGGCTTGCTGTGGATGTAGTGAATCGCCTCGACGTAGCCCTTGAGCGCCGACTTGACCGTGTCGCGCTGCGCCTTGATGTACGAGCGGGTGGTGGCGAAGCCGTTGCCCTGGATCTCCAGGCCGAGATCCATCATGTCGTAGACTTCGACCATACCTTGTTTTTTCGCGCGCGGGATCTCCGACGGCGTGAGCAGCGTCGCGTCGATCCGGTCGGCGTCGATCGCCGCCAGCCGCTCGGCCGTGCCGCCGGCGACGACGATGGCGACATCTTTGTTCGGCTCTAAATTCAAACGCCGGAGCAGGATCAGCGCGGCGTTATGGGAGGCCGAGCCGAAGCCGCTGACGCCCAGCTTCTTGCCCTTCAGCTGCTCGAGCTTGGCGAGGACCGTCGGCTTGGCGACGACCGAGTACGCATAGGAGTTTTCCGACGAGGCGATCAGCACGAGGTCATGTCCCTGGAGCCCCGCCTGCACGACGGTGCCGATGTTGACGATCGGCGGGTCGCCCGCCACGAGCGCCTGCGTCGCCAATTGTCCGCCGCGGAAGAAGACCAGTTCGGGATCGAGGCCGTAATGCTTGAACAGGCCCGCATCCTTCGCGACCCAGATGTGGATTTGGTTCGAGGCGATCGCGGGATAGCCGATTTTTATCCTTTTCGCCTCCTGCGCATCGGCAGAAACGATCAGCAGCAGGAAAGCGATACAAAAAGCAGAGGTTAATTTCAGCGTCATTTTCAATTTCCTTAGTCGCGCGTTGGGGAATTTCTTATAAGAAACTCCGCGGACCGTCAATTGCCGGCCCTGGAGCAACATAAGGGGCTATTTTTTGATCCAATCGCGCGCGTCTAGCGACTGGCCGGTCACGGCGGCGGATTCGTCCGAGGCGAGATAGATAAACACCGGCGCGATCTCTTCCGGCGCCGGCAGCGTCGCGGGATCTTCATCGGGATAAGCCGCGGCGCGCATCGAAGTGCGGGTGGCGCCGGGATTGACGGCGTTAACGCGGATATTCCATTCCTTCATTTCTTCGGCGAGGAGCTGCGTGAAGCCTTCGATAGCGAACTTCGAAGCCGCGTACGCGCCCCAGCGCGCCTTCCCGATTCGCCCCACACCCGAGGCGACGTTGATGATCGAGCCCCGCCGCCGCGCCGTCATGAGGCGCAGCGCCGCCTGTGTCAGAGCGAAGACCGAATTGAGATTGATTTGGATGACCTCTTCCCAGGCATCGATCGGATACGTGACGATCGGCGCGCGCGGCCCCAGGATGCCGGCATTGTTGACGAGAACGTCGAGCGCGCCGTAGCGCCGCTCGACTTCGCGCACGAGCCGCTCGCCGGTTCCGTCGCGGGCAAGGTCGACCGCCGCATAGGCGGCTTCGCCGCCGGCGGCGCGGATCTCGCCCGCCGCGCGCTCGAGCTCCGCTTCGCGGCGCGCGGAGAGGAAGACCTTCGCGCCTTCTTTCGCATAGGCGAGCGACACCGCCCTGCCGATGCCGCGGCTCGCGCCGGTGACGAGGGCGATTTTGCCGGATAATTTTCCCGCGGGTTTGTTTGCCATGCCTGTTCCAACTATAACATAGTGGATTGCGGGATTCGTCCGGGTGAAAACTTACAAAAAACTTCTCCTCTATGTGGTCGTCGCGCTCGCGGCGGCGGCGATTCTGAGCCCGTGGGTTTTCGCCGCCTGGAATTCGTTCGCCGCGTCGCGGCGGCATCGCGCCGACTTCGAACAGATTTTCGGCGGTGTCTTTATCGCCGCGGGCGCGGCGCTCGTGCTGGCGTCTCCGTCGCTTCTGCGATGGCGCCTTCTAAGCGAGGCGGGACTCGCCTCCAAAGATCGTCGCAACATTTTCTACGGCTTCATCCTCGCGGTCGCCTCGATGGCCGTCCTGGGATTCGTGATGTATCTCGCCGGCTCGCTGACCCCCGGGCTTTCCGATCCGATCTATTCGATCGTGCGCGCGTCGGGAAAGGCCCTGCTCACGGCGCTGGTGGTGGGATTTCTCGAAGAGCTATTTTTTCGCGGTATTCTCTTCAGAGGACTGCTCAAAGACTACGGCCCGGCGATCGCTTTCGCCGGCGCCAACCTGTTCTACTCCGTCTCCCATTTTTTCAAGCCGCCGGAAGACTTCGCGCTCAGCGGGATCGATCCGTCGGCGGGATTTCGTTTTATCGCTCTCTGTCTCGCGCCGTTTCTCGACCCGCCGATGATCCTTCCCGGCGTGATCGGTCTCTTCATCATCGGCGTCGTGTTGAGCTACGCGTTGGTGCGGACCGATTCGCTCTACCTTTCGATCGGGTTGCACGCCGGCTGGGTCTTCGGCATCAAGACCTTGTCGCTTTACGGTTATTTTACGCGTGAAGATCTCGGCTGGGCCTTCGGCGCGAAGCCGAAGCTCGTTAGCGGCGTGGTGACCTGGATCGGCATCCTGCTCGTCGGCGCCGTCGTTCACTTGGTGACGCGCCGGCGAAATAGTCGATCATCCTAGGACGGATCCCTTATCTATTCTTCTCCGACGAGAACGCACTGCTCCGGATGGGCCAGGGCGAAGATTTTCTGACCCGGTTCGTATTTGTGCGCCGGTGGCGCGAGGACGCGGAGGTTCAGCCGCTGCTCGGGGAGTTCCACGATATAGTCGTTGGCGTCGCCGAAGTAGACGCGGCGCCTGATGATCCCGGAGAAGAGATTCATCCCGTTGCGGCGCGCCTCCTCCGCCTCCGCCGCGCTCGCCGTAAGTGTCACGTTGTGCGGCCGGATGCAGACATAGACGTCGTTGCCGCGCGCGTGAGCGCCCGCCGACGTGACGCCGAGCTTGAGCCCATCGCCGAGCGCGACCGAGCGGCTGTCTTCGAGCTTGCCGCGGAGGATGTTCGTCTTGCCGATGAATTCCGCGACGAAGCGCGTTTTCGGACGGTCGAAGATCTCCTCCGGCGCGCCGAGCTGCACGATGCGCCCCTGGTGCATGACCGCGATGCGGTCGGAGGTCACCATCGCCTCGGCCTGATCGTGCGTGACGTAAACCGTGGTGATGCGAAACTCCTCGTGCAGGCGCCGGATCTCGAAGCGCATCTCCTCGCGGAGATTGGCGTCAAGATTGCTGAGCGGCTCGTCCAGCAAAAGGGTCTGCGGCTCGACGACGAGGGCGCGCGCGAGCGCGACGCGCTGCTGCTGTCCGCCGGAAAGCTCGCCCGGATAGCGGCCGGCGAGCGTGTCGAGGCGCACCAGGCGGAGCATGCGCTCGACCTTCTTTGCGATCTCGCCGCCGGCGAGCTTCTTGAGCTTGAGGCCGTAGGCGACGTTCTGAAAAACCGTCATGTGCGGCCAGACCGCGTAGCTCTGAAAGATCATCGACATCTGGCGCCGCTCGGGCGGGATCAGCACCGTCGGCGAGGAGACGAGCTTCTCGTCGACGCGGATCTCGCCGCCGTCGGGCTGGAGAAATCCCGCGAGAAGCCTCAGCGTCGTCGTCTTGCCGCAGCCCGACGGGCCGAGGAGCGAGACGAACTCTCCGTCGCCGATGTCGAGATCGAGGCGGTCGACCGCGGCGGCGTCGCCGAAAGTTTTTGTGAGCCCTTTGAGAGTGACGGTCGCCAAGTTATCCTCTGCTCCCGGCGAAAAACTCCCGCCCCGCGAGCCACTGGACCGAAAGAATAATCGCGAACGAGACGGCGAGGAGAAGCAGGCCCAGGACGGCGATCGCGCCGATCTGCCCTTCCTCCTTGAGGTCGAAGATGACCACGGAGATGACCTTCGACTGCGGCGTGAACAATAGAATCGAGGCGCTGAGCTCGCGGATGACGCCGATGAAGATAAACGACCACGCGGCGATGAGCCCCGAGCGCGCGAGCGGCACCGTGACGTCCTTCAAGGCCCGCAGACGATTCGCGCCGATGATGCGCGTCGCATCCTCGAGTTCGGGATGGATCGTCTTGAAGGTGCTCTCGGTCTGCGAGTAGCCGATCGGCAGCTCTTTGGTGAGATACGCGACGAAGAGAATCCAGATCGTGCCGTAAAGCGCGAGCGGCGGCCTGGAGTAGGCGATGAAGAGCCCGACCGCGAGCACGATGCCGGGAATGACGAGCGGCGCCAGGACGAAGAACGATACGTAGCGCGCGCCGCGGAGCAGCTGCCGGTTCGTGATATAGGCGAGCAGCGTCGCCAGCAGCGTGCCGGCGGTCGCGGTGAGGATGCCGAGCTTGAAGGTGTTGACGATCGCCGCGCGCGTATCGCTGTATTCGAAAAACGTGAACGAGAAGTTGCCGAGCGTCAAATTATCCAAGGTCAGCGGCATCGCCCAGGCTTTGGACAAAGCGGCTTTCAAGAGAATTCCATAAGGCAGAAACACCGATAGCGAGAGGATCGCAATGACTAAAAGCAGCGCGGGGATCCGCAGGTAGCCGAGCTTGAGCAGCCGTTTCTGCGCGCCTTTGCCGCCCACGGTGCTGTAGCCGCGCCGGCCCAGAAGCTTTTTCTGGACGGCGATCAGCCCCACGGTCGCGAGCAGCAGCGGAACGGAGAACGCGGCCGCGAGATCGAGGCGCGGCGGATATTGAAAGAACGCCCAGATCTGTGTCGTGATCGTATGAATGCCGGCGGGAAGGCCGAGGATTGCGGGTGCGCCGAAAAGCGACAGCGAATGGAGGAACGCGACGATGAAGCCGCTGATCAGCGCGGGGGCGGTGAGCGGCAGCGTGATTGTGAGCGCGATCTTCCAGCGGTTCGCCCCGAGAATGTTCGCCGCGTCTTCCAGGTCGGAGGAGATCAGCTCGCAGACATTGGCGATCATCGAGAAGACATAGGGGAAGCTGTAGAGCGCCATCACGAAGATGAGCCCTTCGATGGTGAAGATATTGAACAGCGCCGTATCCGAGCCGGACGCGGCGCGATACCAGTTGTTGAGCAGCCCGGCGTTCGGCCCCGCGAGAAGCATCCAGGCGAACGCGCCGAGAAACGGCGGGGTGACGAAGGAAGCCATGACGAGCGCGCGGACCGCGCGCTTAAACGGGAGATCGGTCCGCGTCACGAGCCAGCCGAGCAGCGATCCGACGGCGACGGCAATGACGCCGACCCAAAAGGAGATGATGACGCTGTTCCAGATCGCTTTGAGATAAGCGTTGTCGGTGAAGACCTGGAGATAATTCCCGAGCGTCAACCCCTTTTCGTCATAGAGGCTGCTGATGAAAATCGAGCCCAGCGGCAGGAGCATAAGGAGGACGACGAAGAGCGCCGCTCCGATCCAGACCGGCAAAGTCGGGTCGAAGCGCATGAGGCCCAAGCCTCGGGCCTCCGCGACTCGCCCTGCGACCCTCGTTCCGGGAATCGACATCGTTCGCTAAAACCAGGAAATCGAAATTGAAATGTCTGCGCGCGGTGACTACGCGCCGAAAAATTCCGTGAACTTCTTTTTGATCTCGGCGTTGCGCTTCTCCAACTCCTCGGGGTCCACCGCCCAGAGCTTCAAGTCTTTGAGCATCGGCTTGTCTTTGGGGTAGGTCACTTCGGGGTGACCGGTATAAAGCCCCTCTTTGTCGGCGAGGATCTGCTGATTTTCCTTGGAGAGAATGAATTCGGTGAACAGCCGCGCCGCGTTGGGATGGGGCGCGTCTTTCGCGATCGCCGTCGGCGATACGACCAGCGGTATGCCTTCCTTCGGGTAGACGATTTTGATCGGATTCCCCTGCTTCATCGTCTTGTAATAAAAATATTCCGCGCCGTTGACTCCCAGCGGCCGCTCGCCCGAAGCCACCACCTGCGCGGGATCGTTCGCCGACTGCGCGATATGGAGCTTGTTCTTCGCGAGCTCCTGAAAATATTCCCAGCCGAGCTGCTTCACCAAGGCGAGCACGTGCGTCATGATGATGCCGCTGTAGCCCGGGTGCGCGGTGACCTCTTTGCCGCGCCACTTGGGATCGAGAAGGTCTTTCCAGGTTTTGGGCGCGTCTTTATCGTTGATGAGCCGCGGATTGTAGGCTATCGCCGAAAGCGTCGCGCGCATGCCGTAAAAGTAGCCCGCCGGGTCCTTGAAGCCGGCGGGAAAAACTTCCGCCGCTTTGGGGCTGTATTGCGCCAGCAACCCCTTGCCTTTGAGGAGGACGAAGTGGCCGGCGTCCGACGTATGGATCACGTCGACATTTTTGATCGAGGCGCCCGCTTCCTGCATGACCATCTGCAGCACCCGCTGCGAGCCGTTGCGGTTGACGATGACCTCGATGCCCTTGTACTTGTTCATGAAATAGTGGGCTAGCGCGGTGGAGGACGGAATCGCGAGGGACGTATACCAGACGACCTTGCCTTCTTTTCGCGCCGCGTCGATCATCGCCGCGTCCTGGGCCGAGGCGAGAGCGGCGCAAAGCGATACGACGATAGATAACGCAAGAGCGACGGAATATCTCATCGTTTTCCCTCCCTGGTGCGGCGGAGACTAACAAATCGCGCCGGGCGGCTCAAGTAAGCCGAATAGCTTCCCGCCACGGGGCGTCAAATTACCTGGACATGACCCGCTCTGTTCGCTACCATCTTTTGGCGCGACTCTCAATCCCGCCTTTTTTATGCCGAGTGGAAAGATAAGCATCCGGGAAACGCTGCGCATTTCTTTCAAGGACGGCGTGTTCGCCTCGGTCATGAGCGGCGTGACGGACCCCTATTTTACCCCGTTCGCCCTCGCGTTCGGCGCGACGGTGCAGCAGATTGGCTGGGTGAGCGGCCTGCCGCAATTCTTCGGATCGCTGTCGCAGCTTTTCGCCGTGCAGGCGGTTTACCGCATCGGCGGACGGCTAAAGCTGCTCGTCGGCGCGGTGTCGATCCAGGCGACGCTCCTGTTGTTGATCGCGCTGCTCGCATGGATCGATTCGCCCCACCGGATCGCGCTGTTCGTAGCGTTGCTGATCCTCTTCATCGTCGCGGGCGCGCTGGCCGGCCCGGCCTGGGGCAGCCTGATGACGGAATATATCCCGAAGGCGAAGCGCGGGCGTTATTTCGGCTGGCGCAACCGCATCCTCGGCTTCGTCCATGTCGCCAGCATGATCGCCGCCGGCCTGCTGCTTTACCGCAGCGAGAGCCATTCTGCGCTCATCGGCTTCGCGGTGATCTTTTCCGCCGGCGCGCTCGCGCGCTTCGTCTCCGCCTCGTACCTCGCGCGCATGCGCGATGTGCCGCAGAAGCGCGACCCCGGAGCCGATTTCACCTTTTATAGATTCATCGTGCGTTTCCGTCATAGCAACTTCGTCAAATTCGTCGCCTTCACGGCGATGATCACTTTCGCGTCCTATCTCTCGGCGCCG
>Ga0075434_100000969_pt1 | contig 23145 bp, 18 predicted proteins | sample RhiMethybrSRZTD3_FD_75298 | JGI IMG/M metagenome (GOLD analysis project Ga0075434, IMG submission 75298) | Populus rhizosphere microbial communities from Tennessee, USA - Rhizosphere MetaG P. TD hybrid SRZTD3 | ecosystem: Host-associated > Plants > Roots > Rhizosphere > Soil | place: USA... | reverse complement strand
ACGCGCGAACTTGGCCGCAGTGGCCTCAGAGTATCCGCTCTTGGCCTGGGCTGTATGGGCATGTCCGAGTTTTATGGCAGCACTGACGAAAACGAATCCATCGCCACCATTCACCGATCCATCGAACTCGGCATGACTTTTCTCGACACTGCCGATGTCTACGGCCCTCACAAGAACGAGGTGCTGGTCGGGAAGGCGATCAAGGGGAAGCGAGACAAAGTGGTACTGGCCACCAAGTTTGGCATCGTGCGCGACCCCGCCAATCCCCAGGTGCGCGGCGTGAACGGGAAGCCGGAGTACGTGCGAGCTTGCTGCGAGGCCAGCCTCAAACGGCTGGGCGTCGCTCATATCGATCTTTATTACCAGCATCGTGTCGATCCCAATACGCCGATTGAAGACACCGTGGGCGCGATGGCGCGGCTCGTGAAGGAGGGGAAAATCCGTTACCTTGGCCTCTCGGAAGCGGGTGCGCAGACTCTGCGACGCGCCGTAAAAATCCATCCCATTGCGGCTCTCCAGACGGAATACTCGCTTTGGACGCGGGATCCTGAAGAGGTAATCCTCGCCACTGTTCGCGAGCTCGGGATCGGATTTGTCGCTTATAGTCCTCTGGGCCGCGGCTTTCTTACCGGGCAGTTCAAACGGTTTGAGGACTTGGCTCCGGACGACTTCCGGCGCAACTCGCCGCGCTTTCAGGGCGACAATTTCCAGAAGAATCTGGATCTCGTGACACGCGTACAGCAGCTGGCAAAAGAAAAGAGCTGCACGCCTTCTCAACTAGCGCTTGCCTGGGTATTGGCCCAGGGAAATGATGTTGTGCCCATCCCGGGAACCAAGCGACGTACTTACCTCGAGGACAATGCGGGCGCTTTCAGGGTACGTCTCACGGCCGACGATCTGCACCAGATCGATGAAGTGTTCCCCTCGGGTGTGGCGGCGGGTGCGCGCTACGCTGAGCACATGATGGCTTTGCTGAACCGATGAGGACTAGTTGCGGGGACAAAAACTAAAGGCGGCCAACAGGCCGCCTTCTGGTTTCGAACTGAAATTGGTTCTTACGCGCGCGCCGGACTCTCGCCACCCTTTGCGATTCCCGGACGCCCAGGTTCGGGCTTCAGAACCTGCTGGACGCCATCATCCTTCGACGGCATCTTGATTGGAGGCAGTTCCTTGCCGTCGACCAAAAGCTTGATTTCGTTGGCATCGAGAACTTCGCGCTCCAGCAGAGCTAGCGCAATCCTTGTTAGCACCTCGCGGTTGCCAGCCAGTAAGCCCTTGGCTCTTGTGTAGCCTTCATCGACCAGGCGCCGGACTTCCAGGTCAATTTTGATTGCCGTGTCCTCGCTGTAGTCCCGATGCTGCGCAATCTCACGGCCGAGGAAGATCTGCTCTTCCTTTTTTCCGAACGTCAGCGGACCCAGCGTGCTCATGCCCCACTCGCACACCATCTTGCGGGCAAGTTCGGTGGCGCGCTCGATGTCGTTGCCGGCCCCGGTGCTCATCTGGTTGAGGAATAATTCTTCAGCCAGCCGCCCACCCATCAGGATGGCAATTTCGGTTTCGAGATATTCCTTGGTGTAGTTGTGCTTGTCGTCAATGGGCAGCTGCATCGTGACGCCAAGCGCCATGCCACGAGGAATGATCGTGACTTTGTGAACCGGGTCGGAGTGCGGCAGCTTCACCGCGAGCAACGCGTGGCCTGCTTCGTGGTACGCAGTCACCTTCTTCTCCTCGTCGGAGAGAATCATGGACTTGCGCTCCACACCCATCAGGACTTTGTCTTTGGCCAATTCGAAGTCGTAGTGCAGAACCGCCTTGCGGTTCTGGCGAGCGGCGCTCAGCGCGGCTTCGTTCACCATGTTGGCCAGGTCGGCGCCGGAGAAACCCGGTGTGCCACGCGCCAGTACACTGAGATCGACATCCTCAGCCAAGGGAATCTTGCGGGTGTGCACACGAAGAATCTCTTCACGTCCGCGAACATCGGGACGGCTGACAACGACCCTTCGATCAAAACGTCCGGGACGGAGCAACGCGGGATCTAGTACATCCGGACGGTTCGTCGCGGCCATCAGGATGACGCCTTCGTTCGATTCGAAGCCGTCCATTTCGACCAGCAACTGGTTCAGCGTCTGTTCGCGCTCATCGTGCCCGCCACCCAGACCGGCACCTCGATGACGCCCGACAGCGTCAATTTCGTCGATGAAAATGATGCAGGGGGCATTCTTCTTACCCTGCTCGAACAGGTCGCGGACTCGGCTCGCGCCCACGCCGACGAACATCTCCACGAAGTCGGAACCGGAAATCGAGAAGAACGGGACATTCGCCTCGCCTGCCACGGCACGGGCCAGCAACGTCTTACCCGTTCCAGGAGGTCCAACCAGCAAAACTCCCTTGGGAATCCGTCCGCCCAGCTTCTGGAACTTCTGCGCCTCACGCAGGAACTCAATGATTTCCCGGAGCTCTTCCTTGGCCTCGTCCACCCCGGCAACGTCCTTGAACGTCACCTTCTTCTGCTGCATGGAGAGCAACCGTGCCCGGCTCTTGCCGAAGGAAAGCGCTTTGTTTCCGCCGGTTTGCATCTGGCGGATCATGAAGAACCACAACGCAGCCAGTAAGATCAGAGGAGCCCACGTCCCAAGCAGTTGCAGAGGCCAACTGCCATTGGTGACGTCCCGGATGTTGATGTTCACGCCCTTGTCCCGCAAGTTCTTGATCATGTCAGGATAGTTGGCAGGGGCGGTGGTATTGAATGCGGTGGCGTCTTTAAACTTGCCGCGCACTTCCTGCGCGGTGATGGTCACTTCGCTCACGTTTCCCTGGTCCACGTCGGACAAGAACTGAGAGAAATTGATGGCTCGTTCCTTCTGTCCGCCGGTACCGGTACGCACCACCTGCCATAGCAGGAAGGCGGAGAGCACGATTACGAGCCAGAAAATGACCGTCTTGACTGTCGAATTCACCTAGAAACTCCTCTGAAAAACGGCTCTGGAAAGCCAAAGGAGCCCCGGCCCAGACCGTTCTATTGCAATTAGATGCCGGTCAGGGGAGCTTGGATTGGCAAATTCCCTAGACCGCCATTCTACTCGTTTCGTGCCCAAAAGAGCGGGCCTTCTTTGCATAACTTAAGTCATGGGTGCGGTTTGACTTGTGGCCGCCAGATAGGGAAGGTTCCGGTTGGTCTGTTCCGGGCTGCCGAGTCCGTATCCGACCAAAAACGCTTCGTCTACCAGAAACCCAAAATAGTCGGGCTGCAGTTGAACCCGGCGCGCGGCCTGTCGGTCGAGCAAGGTCACCAGTTTGACCGAAGCGGCGCCCCGGGCCCGCAAGTCGTTCATAAGAAACTCACTGGTGACGCCTGAGTGCACCAGTCCCTCGACCAGCAGGGCGTCTTTTCCGCGTATGTCGAGTTCGTGACTGAACATGATTTCCATCACGTCAGAGCTACCCCCAGCTTCCTGTTTGCGATACCGCGGCTTGACGAAAGTGCAGGCGACAGGTACTTCCAGGGCACGGACCAGGTCTGCCACGAAAATGAAGCTATTCTCCAGCAGCGCTAAAACATGGATGGTCTTGCCTTGATAGTCATCGGAGATCTGGCGGGCGATTTCGCGCACGCGTTTCTGAATCTGCTCCGCAGAAATAACCTGGCGCAACGTCTCTGCGTTAGAGCTGGTGCTCATGTTTGTGTGGCGCCTCCGAATTCTCGTTTCCGAGCTGCCCTCGGTTGAATCGTGCCCGAAATTAGCGACGTGATCTGCTCTTTGCGACTTTTGCGGTTGCTTTGCGTACTTTGCGGTCAAGAGTTTTTAGCCGCGAAAATCGCAAACACAAGCAGCAAAGGTCGCAGAGACGTCAAATCTTTTCCCCTTCCGGCGAATCAGCGTGTCGCTATATTTCGCATTCCTCAATCGCCTGCCAGGGGCAGATCGCGAATCAAAATGGCTTCTCCGGCTTCCTCTTTTGGCTGGAATTGCGCGGGACCGGGAAGTCCTCGAACCCAAACGATCTCATCGCCGCTTACCACCACTGGCCAGAGTTTTCGATCGGGGCCGGTGATATGGCGTTCCTGCAATAGTTCCTTGATCTTCTTCGGGCCCTTGGTGTGCACCGGCCAGTACCGGTCGCCGGGCCGCCAATTTCGTACCGCTAATACTTTCGACACCAGTGACGGATTCAGCAGCTGGTCTCGGTGACATCCATCAATCTCCGGCCCTGATTTTGTTCGCAACGCTTCTACCACAATGCCGACCTCAGGCACTATAGCCCGGCCGGGGAGGGGGAGTGAATATTCGTAGTCTCCGGGAACGCGCTCTTCGGTGCGGAGATCGGGAGTCAGGAAAGTGATGGCCTCGGGTTCTCGCAGGAGCTTCCATGCGAGCGGGAGAGAGAGGTGCTTGCCGGTGTTCTGTTCTTCGGACGCGAAGCGAAGAATCTCCTCTACGTGCTTGAATTCAAGCGGGAGGCCGGCCAGGTCACCCACGGCTTTTACTGCGCGTCGTTGCACGGCCAAGGGTTCGGAAAGGAGCCAAGAGAGGTCCACGTTTGCGTTCATGACGAGTGGTCCGGACTCCTCCAATCGTCGTTGAAGGTCCGAATCGTGAGGTTTGAGCTGGACCAGCCCTTGGTCATCTGAGGGGCGCGCCCACTCGGGCTGCACCCAGTGAATGGCGGTGCCCATCCATCCGGAAATTTCGTTCTCCCAATAGTCTTCTTCGCCGCGAGCGATCTCGGAGAGTTCAGAGAGACCCTCGGCGATGGAAGGGTTGAATTCCTTTTCGAGGAGCGGCAAGAGCATGTGCCTCACACGATTGCGGGTAAATTTCGGATCCCGGTTGCTGGCATCCTGGCGCCAGGGTTGGCCAAGTTCTTTGAGGTAGTCCTCCAGTTCCTGCCGTCGTACCGCAAGGAGGGGACGGATTACAGGGCCAAGCGGCTCGTCGAATTCATCCAGCAATTCGACAGCGGGATAGATTCCTCCAAGGCCTCGCATGCCTGTTCCGCGGATCATGCGCATGAGAACAGTTTCGGCCTGGTCGTCGAGGCTGTGGCCGGTGGCAATCTTGTCGAGGTCGTCGCGCGTCTGAATCCCTTCGCCCTCGCCTCTCGGCTGGAGCAATTTCCGAAAAAATTCGTAACGCACTTCGCGCGCCGTGGTCTCGATGCTTTGCCGGAGAGCAGACGCATCTGCGCTCACATCAGCGCGGTCGAGATGTAGTTGAAGGCTATGCTCGCGAGCAAGCTGTGTAACGAACTTCTCATCCTCGTCAGATTCCTCGCCGCGCAGTTTGTGATTGAGATGAACCACAGAAAGAACGATTCCAAGTTCGGAGCGCAGTTCAAGAAAAATTCGTAGCAGCCCGACGGAGTCCGATCCGCCGGAAACAGCGAGACCGAGGCGGTCGCCGGCTTTGACTAAATCCAATTGGCGGATCTGCTGCAGGACCTTCTGGGCCAGCGCATGCACGGCACCATGGTACAACCGGGAACCTCGAAAAATGGCACGGTCCACCCAGGAGCGGACGCAATCTCGGACGGGATTGTCTGAAAACCGACCACTAAAGACCGGCCATTCCAGCCTGACTACTCTCCCATCCAATCTCCCCAAGCCTTGAGCGTGTCCACGTGGTCGAAGATGATCTTCATCGCGGCCGTGATGGGAATTGCCAGGATCAGGCCCATGCCTCCCCACAGCCATCCCCAGAACAGTAACGCGATCGTTACGGCCAGCGGATTAAGTTGCATGCGGTTTCCCAGGACTTTGGGGTAGAGAACGTTCAGGGCGAAGAAATGCAGAGCTACTACCATCAGGGACAATGCGGCCAGATCGCCGGATTCGAACTGACCGAGACTTACCATTAACGGCGGTGCCAAAGCCAGGACCACTCCCAGATAGGGCACGAGACTAAGAAAGCCGCTGATGACTCCGACCACCAGGAAAAACGGAACCCCCATAGCCCCAAACACCGCCACGCTCACAAGGGCCATGAACAATCCAATAAGAAGATTGCCCACCATGAAGCTGCGAATCATGTGTGAGATCAAACCCAGCGTGATGTACGCAGTGTGGCGGTGTTCCATGCGGAACAGCATGACGGTTGCGGAACGGGCATGCTGCTGCCAGCTCAGCATGAAATAAACCAGGAAGGGAATGAAGGTCAGGGCGAACAGACCCTGGGAAACCGATCCAAAGCCGCGGGTGACCGCATCCGTGAGGGGGCTGCTCGGAAGCACCTTGACCACATTCTTGTCCTCTACCACGGGGCGGAGCGGATTCAGCGCCTCAGCGCGCTCACGGAAACTCATTACTGTGCCGCGGATCCGGTCGGAATACTTGGGGAGTACCTGCAAAAAGCTGGCGGCCTGGTTATAGGAGACATAGCCCAAGCCGTAAAGCAATCCCAGCAACAGCAGGACGGCGATCAGGGACGAGAAACTTCGCGGCAAGCGGAACTGCCCGAGGAAGTCCACCACTGGCGCGAGAATGAACGCGATCAGCGTGGCTGCCAACACGACCACCAGTACCAGTTCCGCGACGTAGCACAGGGTAAGAACGACGCCGACGGCGATGATGATCTGTGCCCAGTTGCGGGAAGGTGGCGTCGCGGGAGGAATCGGGGCCGGAGTCGGGACTTCGACCAGTTCGGACATAGGCGCTATCGTAGTCGAAATTTGGGAATCTGGTTCCGACATATAATCGCCGCGTGGCGGAAACCTCCCATAATCCCTCGCGCGCAAGGTCAGAAGGTCGGGTTCTGGGCTTGGACGTGGGGTCCAAACGGATTGGACTCGCGGTTTCCGACCCTTTGGGAATCACCGCGCAAGGGCTGGAGACCCTCCAGCGACAGAACAAAAGGCTGGATTTCGAGCATCTGGCAAAGATCATCGAGCAGCAGCAGGTCGTTCAGATCGTCGTGGGTTATCCGTTGCGCATGAGCGGAGAGGAGGGCGTCCAGGCCGAGAAGATGCAGCACTTCGCTCAGGAACTGCAGGAGCGATTTGGGCTTCCGGTTCACCTCTGGGATGAACGATTGACGACGGCCGAGGCAAACCGGTTACTCCGTGAAACGGATATGTCGATCCGGCGGCGGGGACAGGTGGTGGATCAGATGGCAGCGGTGCTGATCTTGCAGTCGTGGATGGAGAATCGCCGCCAGTTGCCGGGAGAGAGTCGCTAATGGCTGCCCTTACACTACGGTGCATCGACCATCGGATTACCTGAATCCCGGAAAAGTTCATCTAAACTACTGGCACCTTGCGTAAATTTCTCTTATTCGCCCTGCTGGTCGTTCTATCGTTCGCGGGCTGGTTTGCATGCGCGACGTTCGCGCCAATGACCCCTTCCGAGCAAAAGTTTGTGCTGCTGCGACCCGGTTACTCGACTCGAAAGATAGCTGCGGAACTGAAGGCGGCTGGTGTGATCCGCAGCGAGAAGGCCTTTCTCCTCTGGCACTCCTTTCACCGCGGACGTTCGATGAAAGCGGGAGAGTACCTCTTCGAGAAGACGGCGGTGCTGCCCGAAGTGCACGATCGCCTGGCGCGCGGCGATATCTTCGTCCATACCGTGGTGATTCCCGAGGGATACACGATGTTCGATATTGCTCAGGCGATCGAACAAGTGGGACTCGGGACGCAGGAAGAGTTTCTCCAGACCGTACGCAACGAAACGGGACTGATTCAGGATCTGGCTCCTGAGGCGATGTCCCTCGAGGGATATCTGTTCCCCGACACCTACCAGTTCACTCGCACGCAGAGCATGCGCGAAATCGTCACTGCGATGGTCCACCACTTTCGGGAGGTCGCGGCAACAATTGGTCTGAATACAGACGTCGACCAAACAGTTGTGATGGCGTCCATCGTTGAGAAGGAAACCGCAGTTCCTGAGGAGCGGCCGTTGGTGGCGAGCGTCTACTACAACCGGTTGACCAAGCGCATGGCGCTCGATGCAGATCCGAGCGTGATCTACGCGAAGCTCCTGGAAGGAACCTATCAGGGGGCGCTGCATCACGCGGATATGAAGATCAACTCGCCTTACAACACCTATCGTTTCCCCGGACTCCCGCCGGGACCGATCGGAAATCCGGGGCGAAGTTCGCTGGAAGCAGCCATGCATCCGGCGCGTACTGACTTCTTGTATTTTGTGAGCGACGGCAACAGCGGGCACCACCGCTTTGCCCGCAGCCTGGCCGAGCACAACCGCAACGTAAACGCCTTCCGACGCACCATTCGTCTACAGTAATTCCGGTGTCGTCGTCCGAGCATTCTCTGCAACTTGGGCACGATATACTCAATCTCAACGGAAGATGACCCGTCTCTCTCGAGCTCGTGCCCTCGTTCTGTTTCTGGCCGTCTTGCCCCTGACGGGCTGCCTCTTTCACTCCCGAAAAGTGGAGCGCCGGTTGAGTACTGCGCCCCTACAAACTGCAACCCAGCAGCAGCTCGTGGATGCGATTAACGCGCAGGCAGCCAAAATCCAGAGCATGCAGGCCACTGTCGACATTGACACGTCCGTCGGCGGGGTGAACAAGGGGCGGGTAACGGACTACAAGGAGATCCGAGGATACGTCCTGGCGCGCAAACCTGCCATGCTGCGCATGATCGGACTCATGCCGATCGTGCGGAATCGCGCTTTTGACATGGTGAGTGACGGCAAAGAATTTAAACTGTGGATTCCGCCCAAGAACCGGTTCGTAACAGGACGGAACGATGTTGAGACGGCGAATCCCAAGCAGCCGCTGGAGAGCATTCGCCCACAGAATCTCTACGAAGCGATCCTGATTCGCGAGATCGACCCCAACAACGAGATCGCCGTGCTCGAAAACGGATACGAGACCGTGCTCGATTCCAAACGGCACCTTGTCGAACAACCGGACTACCAGATTGTGGTGGTGCGAAAGGGGAAGCAGGGCTGGTATCTTTCACGCAAGGTCTTATTCAGCCGCACCGACCTGCAGCCGCACCGGCAGTTTGTGTATGACGAAAACGGACGGCTCGTTACAGACGTGCGCTACGGCGAATACAAGGACTACGAGGGCATTAAGTTTGCAACCCAGACCGAGATCGAGCGTCCACAAGAGGAATACGACATCACTTTGAACATCGTGAAACTCGAGTTCAACAAACCCCTCACGGACGATCAGTTTGTGCTGCAGCAACCGCCCGGGGCGGTGGTCGTTCGCCTGGGACAGGACAGCCAAGGTCGCGGATCGGATGGCGGGGATCCGAAGTGAGCAGTCAGCACTCAGCCTGTAGCCCGTAACACGAGATTGGTACAAATCGGCACCTAGCATTTGGCATTTAGCATTTGGCATTTAGCATTTGGTCTGCATACTGTACCGACGACCGACGACCGACGACCAACAACCAAGGACCAAGGACCAACGACCCACCCATGATGAACAAAATGATTGTCGGCAATCTCGTGCACCGGCCGGTCCGGTCGCTGATCAGCATCGTCGCGATTGCGCTCGAAGTCACACTGATTTTGCTGATTGTTGGCTTGTCCTTGGGGATCGTGAGCGACTCGCGGGGACGCCAGGCAGGAATCGGAGCGGATGTAATCGTCATGCCGCCGGGATCGTCGTTCATTGTCGGCCTGACGGGAGCTCCCATGCCTGTCAAGATCGGGGAGGTCTTGGCTAAGGTTCCTCACGTGGTGACGGTGGCCCCAGTCATCACGCAGGTGGCGACGAATGGAACGTTGGAAGTCATTGCCGGGATCGACTTGCCAAGCTACGAGGCGTTGACGCCATTTCATTTCCTGCAGGGAGGACCGTTCCAGGGACCAAACGATGTCCTTATCGACGACATCATCGCCAAAGCCAAGCACATCAAGATTGGCGACCGGATGGAGATCCTCAACCACGAATTCCGCGTGGCCGGAGTGGTTGCCCCTGGTAAGGGCGCACGAAAATTCTTGCAGATTGGCGTGCTGCAAGATCTGAACGGATCGAAGGACAAAGCGTCGGTCTTTTACCTGAAGCTCGACAATCCGAACTATGCTGACGCAGTTGTGGCGGAGATCAAAAAAGTACCGGGCCTGGAGCGGTACACGGTGAGCTCAATGGCTTATTACCTGTCGATGTTGACGCCCAACAATTATCCGATGCTGCCGACTTTCATTAACGTCGTGATAATCATCTCGATGGTCATCGGCTTCATCGTAATTTTTCAGGCAATGTACACCGCGGTGATGGAGCGCACACGGGAGATCGGCATATTGAAGTCGATCGGCGCCTCGAAGGTGTACATCGTGAACGTGATATTGCGGGAGACCGCGATGTTAGCGCTCGCGGGCATTGTTCTGGGAATCTTGATCAGCCTGGGAGCGCGCGTGGGAATTTCGTACAGGCTGCCAACTTTGCGGGTCATCGTAACCGGCGGGTGGATTCTGAAGACCACGATTCTGGCGATTATTGGAGCGATCTTGGGAGCGCTGTATCCAGCGTATCGAGCCGCGCAGAAGGATCCGATCGAGGCGCTGGCGTACGAATAACGGCGCCCCATGGCCGTAGTCGTGCCAAGGCGAGTTTCTTATTGGGGCAAGAACTTGTTTGGCTCAACCAGTACGAAGCGGGGAGACTCGGTGACGCACTGCCGGAGCAAAAGGGCGTGCCCGGACCCGTAGAAAACTACGATTCGATCGCCAGGATGGCTGTTCTGAATCAAATTCGCACAGATGAGAAAATTACGCCGGTACCACGCTGTTAACAGTTCCACGCCGGGTTGTTGCGGGCCCGATCCCACCCGCAGCATTTGCCGATAAAAGCCGTTGTCCCTGCTGATACGGTCAGGATCGTTTAAGTAGCGTAGTGTAGCCGCTATCCCTTTCGACTCTAAGAGGGCGGTCTGCGTTTGTACGAGAGTCTCGATTTCTGCATTGGCTCGATCAAGCAATTCTGACTGCCCGTGCGCCTTAGCAAACGCCTGAATAGGTTCGTAGGGGAAGTCGCCGTCAGCGTCGATTCCGTAAACCTGTTTCAACCCCACTGTTTTTGCGAGTCGGAAGCCGAGTTGCACAACCTCATTACGGCTTGGAGGTAGCTTTCCGGCAAGGTAATCGCTATAGCGTGCTATGGCTAAGTCGGCTGGCCATTCTGCCATGACCACGTTGGGATGAAAGTCCGCGAGCGCGTCCGTGATCTTCGCGATCTCAGCCTGTCGGCCCGGTGCTAAAACATCATCAACCGCTACGTTGTGCATGTCATGACCGGGATTGGCCATGTGAAAATCTGCCAACACCATAACTGAGACTGGGGTGTCATCGGGCGGGCGCTGCCCGAATGCGCGTGTGGCCAGAACTAACGTAGTGGCAAGGACAACGAGAGAGTTCGCAATGGACATTTGAGGAAGGCCTCACATCGAAACGATACGCAGGATCGCGGTACCTTGTTCCGTTGGCCCGGGCTACCAAGAGGTAACACCTTCGTTGACAACCCTTTGTAATCTAAGCTATCTTTGAAGCTTCGGAAGTCCTGCGGTTGCCCGCCTGATACCTCTGCGCGTTCAGCGCCTAGTGGCACTCAGCGGTCTTCATAGCTGTTTTCATTCTGGGAGAGTTCAGATGTCAACCTATTTCCCCAAAGAGGGGGAAATTGCGCGCAAGTGGTATGTCGTGGATGCAGCCGGGCAGACGCTCGGCCGACTGGCCTCGCATGTTGCCCGCATCCTGATGGGCAAAGAAAACCCGAAATACACGACTTTCCTCGACACCGGCGACCACGTCATCGTCATCAATGCTGAAAAGGTGAAGGTGACGGGCATGAAGTCGGAACAAAAGAAATATCAGCACTACACCGGATATCCGGGAGGATTGCGGACAGAAGATTTCCGCAAGAGGTTTGATCGCAAGCCCGAGTTGGTGATTGAAGCCGCGGTCTCGCGCATGCTGCCCAAAACGAAATTGGGCAAGCAGATGTTCAGCAAGTTGAAAGTGTATCGCGGCGAGAAGCATCCGCACGCGGCGCAGAAGCCAGAAGCGCGGGTGCTGGCGTAGCTTCGCCGCTGGCTACCAGCTGCTAACTTCTAGCGAGCAGATTGGTAGCGTGAGACGAAAAGAGGTCTGATTCTTTGAAAGGTTATGCGAACGGCTTGGCTCGGTCCGGGGATTGAGGGCCAGAGGCTAGAAGCCAGGAGCAGAAGCTAAATAATGGCTGAACTGGTTCAGTATTACGGCACAGGACGTCGTAAGTCAGCGGTGGCGCGGGTTTACCTGCGTCCCGGCAATGGCGAGTACAAGGTCAACGGACGTCCCTTCGATCAATATTTCGTGACGGAAGCGCAGAGGAATAGTGCGCGGCAACCGCTCGCCTCAACCGAAACTTCCGCCTCCTTCAATGTGGTCGCGAACGTTTCCGGCGGCGGCGTGAATGGCCAGGCAGACGCGATGAAGCTCGGTGTCGCTCGTGCTCTTATGCAGTTCAACGCGGAACTGCGCAAGAAGTTAAAGGCCGAAGGCATGGTCACGCGCGATTCGCGCGGCAAGGAACGCAAGAAGTATGGGCAGAAGGGTGCCCGCAAGCGCTTCCAATTCTCGAAGCGGTAAGAAAGCAGGTTTCAAGGTGGAAAGTTTCAGGGTTTCAAAGTCTCTGAAACTTTGAGACCTTGAAACCTTGAAACTTTGATTTTTGGTGTTCAATTCTTCCCGTGCCCTGTGCGCGGGGACGGGAATGGCAATCGTGAGGGAGGCTTCAACGTTTCAGAGTTTCAAGGTTTCCAAGACCTTGGGACCTTGAAACTTTGAAACCTCGACCTTGCGATGCAGACTTGGGAGGAGGTTATTTGGCTAACATCACCATGAAGGAGTTGCTCGAAGCAGGAGTTCACTTCGGGCATCAAACGAAGCGCTGGAATCCCAAGATGAAGGAATACATCTTCGGAGAGCGCAACGGGATCTACATCATCGACCTGCAGAAGACGCTGAAGATGTTCAAGGAAGCGTCCAAGTTCGTGCAGGACCTGGCAGCTGAAGGCAAGATTGTGCTCTTCGTAGGCACCAAGCGCCAGGCACAGGATGCGGTTGCCGAGGAGGCGACCCGCGCCACAATGTTCTATGTGAACCAGCGCTGGCTGGGTGGACTTCTCACCAACTGGGTTACGGTACAGAAGTCAGTCAAGCGGCTGAAAGAACTCGACGACATGGCCACGGACGGCCGCTATGAGCTGCTTCCCAAGAAAGAAGTGATCAAGCTCGAGCGCGAGCGCAAGCACCTGCAGGCAAACCTGGCGGGAATCAAGAATATGTCCCGCTTGCCGGACGCGATCTTCGTGATTGACTCGAACAAGGAGCAGATCGCGGTGCGCGAGGCGCGCAAACTGGGGATTCCGGTGGTCGCGGTGGTGGATACCAACTGCGATCCCAGTGAAGTGGATTATGTAATTCCGGGCAACGACGACGCGCTGCGCGCGATTCGCCTGTTCGCCTCCAAGATTTCTGACTCGATCGTCGAAGGCTCGCAGATGGCTACCGACAAGCAGTCGGCCGAGTTGGCCGCCGCGGTATCGCAGGCATCCACGGATGAGACCGGTGAGCACGCCGAAGCCGCCGAAGCGGGCTTCGACGCGGGCGGCGACGACATCAGCATGGAGGATGTGCTCGGGGGCGGGACGAAGAAGGCGCCGGCGGCCGACAAGGAAACCGCCGACGAGGTTCCGCAGGTCGAAAGCCAGACTTTCTGAACGAAACTGGTTTAGAGATTTCGGACCCGCGCGCGTCCTGAACGCCGCGGGTCGACTTTTATCAGGACGAAGTCAGATGCGATCTCCGCAGGTTCGCATCTCGACGGGAAATACAGGCATCCAAGAGGGGAATCTTACGAAATGGGCACAACGACAGTGAATATTTCTGCAGGACAAGTGAAAGAGCTCCGCGAAAAGACCGGGGCGCCAATGATGGATTGCAAGCAGGCTTTATCGGAGGCTAAGGGCGATCTCGAGCAGGCGGTTGTTCTGCTGCGCAAAAGAGGCGTCTCTGTGGCCGCCAAGAAGGCGGCACGCGTGACCAGCGAAGGCTCCGTCGCCAGCTACATTCACGCCGGAGGCAAGATCGGCGTGCTGGTGGAAGTCAATTGCGAAAGCGATTTCGTGGCGCGTACCGAAGACTTCAAGGAATTGGTGCACGATATCGCCATGCATATCGCGGCCAGCGATCCGAAGTATGTGCGCAAGGAAGACGTGACGCCGGACGCGTTCGAGCGGGAGAAGGACATCTATCGCGCACAAGCCGCGGCGACAGGCAAGCCACCGCAGGTTGTCGAAAAGATCGTCGCCGGAAAGATGGAGAAGTTCTACGAGGAGGTCTGCCTGATCGAGCAGCCCTTCATCAAGGACCAGACCATCAGCGTCGGGCAGTTGATCGCCACGAAGATCGGCAAACTGGGCGAGAATATCGCTGTGCGCCGCTTCGCGCGCTTCAAGGTGGGTGAGGCGGGCATGACCGTTGCTTCGACGACCCAGAAGCCTGAGGATGGCGGAGAAGCAGCAGCGCCGGCTGCAAGGTAAGGTGCTGTTTTCGATTTCATCGAGAGATGCGGAGTGGCGGAACACAATGTCCCTCCACTTCTCCGGTCGGGATGACATAGCTTAGTCAGGATGACATGTCTGAGGAGTGATCCCGATTCTGAATTGTTCTGATGTTCTGAGAATGTGGGCTACGGATTCACCACAACTTCATGTCACGAACCGTGTTCAAACGCATCCTGCTCAAGTTGTCCGGTGAGGCATTGGCCGCGGGCCAGGGCTTCGGCGTCGATACTGCGCGCGTGCACGAAATTGCCGCGGAATTGGCCGAGGTTCGAGAGCTTGGAGTTCAGATCGCCATTGTTGTCGGTGGCGGAAACTTCTTCCGCGGCGTGGCCGAGCAAGCGAAAGAGATGGATCGTGTGTCCGCAGACCACATGGGCATGCTTGCAACCGTCATCAATGCCCTTGCCTTGCAGGATGCTCTAGAAAAACAGGGTGTCCACACCCGGGTGCAGTCGGCTATTGAGATGAACCAGGTCGCGGAGCCTTTCATCCGGCGGCGCGCTATTCGCCACCTGGAAAAAGAACGCATCGTGATCTTCGCCGGCGGGACGGGAAATCCCTACTTCTCGACCGATACGGCGGCCTCGCTGCGCGCGATGGAAATCAAGGCGGATGTCATTCTCAAGGCGACCAAGGTGGATGGCATTTATGACGCTGATCCGATGGTCGTAAAAGACGCCAAGAAGTTCACTGAGATCACCTACATGGAGGTCCTCAAACAAGGGCTGAAGGTGATGGACTCCACGGCAATTTCTCTCTGCAAGGACAATAGTCTCCCGATTGTCGTCTTCAGCCTGAACGAGCGGGGCAACATCAGGAAAGTGGTGACTGGCGAAAAGATTGGATCGTTGGTTAGCGCGTGAAAACACTCCGTGGTCGTTGGCAACCCAGGTGCTCGTCGGCTTTTGAGAATTCCTAACGCTCGTCTTTTGGCCCTCCGTCCTCTCACTGTGTCTTTCCAAACAAATCGGTATCTCAACAGATGCATCGAGTACCGACCGCCCAATGGATGGGCTGCTCTGTCAACCAGCGAGTATCTTTGCCGACGACCGAGGACCGACAACAGGAAGAGGTTTGCTAATGCCAAACGACCAACAGCCAACGACTGGGTTTATAATTCTGCGTTTTCATTCTCTGCACTTTGGAGCGGACTATGGCGCAAGCCACGATGGCGGCAATCCCCGGTCTGAGAGATACCTACGGCCAGCTAAAAACCCGTATGGACAAGGCAGTTGAGGACTTCCGCCGGGAAATGGCCACCACCCGCACCGGGCGCGCTTCTGTGCGCATGTTGGATGGTGTGACCGTGGAGCTCTACGGCGCCCAGATGCAGCTTAATCAGGTCGCCACCGTGCACGCGCCGGAGGCGCAGTTGATCACCGTGCAGCCCTATGATCCATCCGGTTTAGGCGCAATCGAGAAGGCTATCCGGACTGCCGATTTAGGGCTGAATCCTATGAACGATGGCAAGCTCATTCGCGTGCCGGTGCCTCCTCTGACCGAAGAGCGCCGACGCGACATGGTGAAGCATCTCCACAAGGTTCTCGAAGAACACCGCACGGCTGTCCGCAACATCCGCCGCGACGGGAACGACGCCATCAAGAAGGCCATGAAGGACAAGAAGATTACCGAGGACGAAGAAAAGCGGGCACTGGATGAGATCCAGAAGCTGACCGACGACGAGATCAAGAAGATGGAAGATATGGCCAAGACGAAAGAGAAGGAAGTAATGGAGATTAAGTAGGACAGTCGTTAGCCGTTGGCCGTTGGCGTCAAACTCAGCAGTCATCGCGCTTCCGTCGGTGGTCGCTAGGCAGGAAACGCAGGTTCTTCGTCGCTACGCTCCTCAGAATGACAAGTCTTAAAGGGCAGGGTGCCTGCAACGTTCTCCATGTAAGAGAGCGTGCCTTAAACGTATAATCATCAGATCATGAAGAAAGTCGTCCATGCCGCGTGCCCGCACGATTGTCCTGACGCCTGCGGCGTTCTCATCACGGTTGAAGATGGGCGGGCGACCAGGATTCAAGGCGATTCCAAGCATCCGGTAACGCGCGGATTCCTCTGCGCGAAGGTCGCAAAGTATCTGGATCGCGTGTACTCGCCGGGGCGCGTCTTGTATCCCATGAAGCGGGTTGTTCCCAAGGGTTCGGGGAATCGCGATGCGACCGACTTCCGCAGAATCTCATGGGACGAGGCACTCGATGAGATTGCGGTGCGATTCAAAAGCGTCGCCACCGAATTCGGGCCGGAAGCCATCCTGCCGTACTCCTATGGCGGCACTCTCGCTGTACTGAGCGGTGCCTCGATGGATCGCCGATTTTTCCACCGACTGGGCGCATCGCAATTGGAGCGTACGATCTGTTCAGCTGCAGGCGAGGCAGGATTGAAATCCGTCACCGGCGTGAAGCTGGGGACTGAGCCTGAGCAGTTTGGGCATTCCCGATACATCATCGCTTGGGGCGCGAACGTTCACGGAAATAACGTGCACTTGTGGCCGTTCGTTGAGGAGGCACGGCGGGCGGGTGCCAAATTGGTTGTCATTGATCCTTACCGCACACGGACAGCAAAGTGCGCCGACTGGTACCTGCCGATCAATCCGGGGACCGACGCCGCTCTCGCGCTGGGCATGATGCATGTCATCCTCGGCGAAGGGTTGCACGACGCGGACTACGTAGCAAAGTACACCACAGGCTTTGAACAACTCAGGGAGAGAGTCAAAGAATATCCGCCGGATCGTGTCGCGAAATGGACAGGTATCTCGGAATCCGATATCCCGAAGCTGGCCCGCGAGTACGCCACCACGCGTCCCGCAGCGATTCGCGTCAACTACGGGGTTCAGCGTTCTCAAGGCGGTGGGATGGCGATGCGGACCATCACGATGCTGCCTTGCATTACGGGGTCGTGGAAAGAAGTTGGTGGTGGGCTGCAGCTGTCGACCAGCGGCGGCTGGGGACTGAAGAAGGATGCGCTGGAACAGCCGGAACTCATGCAAAAAGCGCTCGGCCGCCCGGCACGCGTCGTCAACATGGTGGAGCTGGGCAGGGACCTGAATTCGCTCAGCGACCCACCCATCAAGGCCTTGTTTGTGTACAACTCGAATCCGGCTGCGGTTTGCCCCAACCACAACGACGTGATTCGAGGATTGCTGCGACCCGACCTCTTCACTGCCGTGCACGAGCAGTTCTTCACCGATACGACCGACTATGCCGATATTGTGCTTCCCGCGACGACCTTCTTCGAGCAGAAGGACCTGCAGACTGCCTACGGCCACTACTACCTGCAGATGTCGAATCAGGCGATCGAACCGCTGGGGGAATGCCGATCGAATGTTGAGGTTTTCCGGGCACTGGCGCAGAAGATGGGATTCGACGAGGCTTGTTTCGCCGAGACAGTGGACGAAATGATCGACACTGCGCTCAGCTCACAGAATCCATGGTTGCGAGGGATTGACCGGACTCGATTGGAACAGGAGGGTCATGCTCGCCTAAATTTTCATAATGGTGAATCCGCTACCCATGCTGAAAGACCCTTTCTACCCTTTGCTCAAGGTGGATTTCAAACACCCAGCGGAAAGGCGGAACTCGTCAATCCGATGCTCGCCGCCCAGGGCCTCGATCCAGTTGCTGAATTCACTCCCCCAGAGGAATCGCGGCATAGCGACAAGAACAGAGCATTTCCTCTGGAACTACTGGCCCGAAAGGCGGATAACTTTCTGAACTCTACGTTCTCGAACCTCCCAACGGTGCAAATCCTGGAAGAGCCCGGGCTTCTGGAAATTCACCCCAACGACGCCCGTGCGCGGGACATTCGCGACGGCGATTCGGTGCGGGTATTCAACGACCGCGGCGAGCATCGTCTGCGAGCGCGAGTGAACGGTTCGGTGCAAGCCGGGGTGGTGGCCGCGGCCCTCAATTGGGCCAAGCTGACTCCCGGGGGAAGCAACATTAACACTCTGACTTCAGAAAAACTTACCGACATGGGCAACTCCGCCACGTTTTATTCCGTCTTGGTTGAGGTGGAGTTGGCGCAGCCGACCCATTGATCCGAAAAGAAACTCAAAACAGCAGCATCTTAGTGAGTAGGCTGGGTTTGGACGCTTTCCCCGGCTCTACCGTATAATTGCCGTTTTCCTAACTCCCAGAGGCCGAGGTAGTAGCGATTCCTTTTTGCGTTCATCCGGATATCCCTGCCATGCGCCAGACCGGCGGCCTTCCTGGCCGAATCCTCCCGGTGTTTCCATCTTCTTCATTTTGCCGGGCTTTTGGTCGTAGGGTTGGAGCGCGTCGAGTGGTCGCCAACTTTCTGGTGGGAGTTTTGGTGCTACTTTGCCCACGGGGATGGGCACAGCAGGATGTCGTAACCGAAATTGTTGTTCACGGCAACCGACGCATTCCGGCGGAAACAATTAAGGCCCGCATTTACACCAAGCCGGGCGACGTTTATGACGCGGCCGGACTGGAACGCGACTTCAATTCACTCTGGAATACGACCTATTTCGAGGACATCCGCTTCGAGCGGGAACAGACTCCCAAAGGCTGGCGGATCCACGTTTACGTCAAAGAAAAGCCGACCATCCGTGAAATTACCTATACGGGCCTGAGTTCGGTGTCCACCAGCGACGTTCTGGACCGCTTCAAGGATCGCAAGGTCGGACTTTCGGTCGAAAGCCAGTATGACCCGACTCGCATTAAGAGAGCAGAGGTCGTAATCAAAGATCTGCTCGCCGAGCATGGCCGGCAATTTGCCACGATCCGATCAGAAGTGCGGCCGATTCCTCCGGCGGCCGTGGGCATCACTTTCGTAGTGAAAGAGGGGCCGAAGGTAAAAGTCGGCAAGATCAAGTTTATCGGAAACAAAAACATCAAGAGCCGCCAGCTACGTGCGGCAATGAAGAATTTGAAGCCGATCGGTATCCCCCACTCCATTTTCCTCGAGAACATCTTCTCCAAGACATACGACGCCACAAAGCTCGAAGAGGACACCGAGCGTGTCCGCGCCGAATATCAGAATCAGGGATACTTCAAAGTACTGGTGCAGGATCCGAAGACGGAAATTCGCGATACGGGGCACGCGGGTGTCCACATCCCCTTGCTGCAGAAGGGACCGGGCAAGGCCGTCGATATCACGATGCCGATCGAGGAAGGTGACCGCTACACGCTGGGCGACATTACCTTCAAGAATAATAAGGCCATTTCGAACACCAAGGCGCTGCGCAGCCTGTTTCCGATCAAAGACGGGGACATTTTCAGCCGTGAAAAGGTTGCCAAGGGACTTGAAAACCTGCGCAAAGCCTACGGTGAATATGGGTACATAAACTTCACCTCCGTGCCGGATACCAAGTTTGATGATGAGAAGAAGATCATTCACCTTGATATCGACGTCGACGAAGGTAAGCAGTTTTACGTCCGTCGCATCGAGTTTCAGGGAAACACGACCACACGTGACAAAGTTATCCGCCGTGAGATTGCGCTGGAAGAAGGGCAGGTCTACAACTCGCGACTGTGGGAATTCAGCCTCCTGCGACTGAATCAGTTGGGATATTTCGAACAGCTCAAGCCGGACGATCCCAACACCACGGACCGAAAACTCGACGAGAAAGAAGGCAGCGTCGATCTGACGTTGAAGGTCAAGGAAAAGGGCAAGAACAGTATCGGTTTGAATGGCGGCGTAAGTGGTCTGGAAGGCGCGTTTATTGGTCTGAGTTACACGACCAATAACTTTCTAGGGTTAGGCGAAACACTGCAGATTCAGGCCAGCATCGGTAACCTGATGCGCAGCGTGTTGTTCGGCTTCACCGAGCCTTACCTGTGGGACCGTCCGCTGCAGGCGGGCTTCACTATCTACACCACCCGCATCAGCTATAACCAGGCAAAGCAATACGCCATCCTTACCGGACAGCAGTTAAACCTGCCGCAGTACTATTTACAGAACCTGCAGAACTACACGCAGTCGAGCACGGGCTTCACGACATCACTGAGTTATCCGCTGCATCGCTCGTTGAAGCGCGTGGGCATCACGTATTCGTTTGACGATTCGTCATTGATTGCCCTTAGCGATGCATCCAAGGCACTGTTCTCGAACCTCGCATTCCGCGGAATTTCAGGACCCAATGCGCTGACAGGCATTATCACCAGCAAGATCCTGCCGAGCTTTTCGTTTAACACGCTGGATGCCGCGTACCAGCCGCATCATGGGAAGCAGCTCTTCCTGGGCGGCGAAATCGCCGGCTTGGGAGGGACAGTCAAGTCGGTTCGTCCGATCGTGCAATACAAGCAGTTCTTCCCCATGCAGAAAGGGCGCAACGCCGTCGGCATCAACTTTCAGGGATCGTTCCTTACCGGCTACGGGGGACTGGTCGCGCCACCGTTCCAACGTTTTTATATGGGTGGCGAGAACGACTTGCGCGGTTTCGATATCCGGTCTATCTCGCCGATCGCATTTCTGCCGAACAAAGCGGTCATCAATCTGACAAACCCGGACGGCACGACCGTGCTGAAGGATCCAAGCAACCCACGCTTAGGCGGCTACACCATCCCATTGCCGATCGCGTCGATCGTTCAACCGGGAGGGGACCTTAACCTGTTCGGCAATGTCGAGTACCGGTTTTCGATCATCGGTCCCGTGACCTTGGCGCCCTTTATGGATGCCGGAATCGATCCAATCATCAGGGAGTCGCAGTTGCGGATCAATTCGGGACAGCTGGCGGATATCAACAATACGATCTTCGGGTGCCCTACGCTGGATATTGCATTGAACTGCACAGGTGGCGAGCGCTTGACCTTTTCGGGGTTCCTGAAACCTGCCCCTGGAACGAATTGGGCGGTCCGAATGTCGACTGGGCTGGAGCTGCAAGTCATGCTGCCGGTGATCAATGCTCCCTTTCGAATCTATTGGGCGTATAACCCCATGCGGCTGGATTCGAACGCTACTGCGCCCACAGCTATTACGCGAAGCATGTTCCCCGCCGGTGCCGCTGGGGACTATACCTACCAGCAAGCCATCAACACCTACGGCACGAATTTCACGCTGCGGGAGCCGCGTAAGACTTTCCGCTTCACGGTGGCGACGACGTTCTAAAGGCAGGTGTTAGGTCTTAGGTCTTAGAGTCGGGTGTCAGGTGTCGGGTGCCAGGTGTCGGGTTTGGGATTGGGAAACCTGAGCTGGGGATCGACCAGAAGCGGCTCAGAATTCTGCCGCGTGTCGCGTCCCACCGGCGCTGGTTGCGGGCCGGGCGCGGGCTTATGATTTGGGCTTCTTTGCAAGCTGAAATCTAAGACCCGACACCTGACACCCGAGACCTGACACCCAAGACCGGAATCAAGAAATTGACGTGGAGTGCTATAATAGGGCCTCTCCACCCTGAAAGTGCAAAGGTCGGGGTGCGCCGTCACGCCTTTTCAGGTTCGGCGTGAGGAGCTGAGAACACCAGCCCGCCTGTACCGGTTGCGAGCAAAAGTCAGATTCAAAACCCGGTCGAGCTAGTGGCACGGCTCAGCGTTTGCCTGTGAAGACAGAAAATTTCCCGGAAACAATTCCAAGGAGTCCAAGCAAATCCAATGACAAGCAAGTTTACGCGAGTCCTTCTGGCCATGGCGTTCATCATCTCGGTCGCCGCCCTGGCTCAAACTGGTAGCGCCGCCACTCCGGCACCTGCGGCCGATCCTGCAGCGCCAGCGGTCACCAGCACCGGTACCAAGGTCGGAACCATCAGCATGGAGCAGGCGATCTTCGCCACCAACGAAGGCCGCCGCGACTTCGAGGCGCTCAGCAAGAAGCTGGAGCCCAAGCAGAATGAACTGAAGAACCAGAACGACGAGATCGAGGCCCTGCAGAAGCAGCTCAATACTCAGCAGGACAAGCTCAACGATGACGCGCGCGGCAGCCTGGTGAAGCAGATCGAGAGCAAGAAGAAGTCGCTCGATCGCGCCCTGCAGGACGCCCGCGAAGATGCGCAGAACCAGCAGAACGAAATTGCGCAGCGCATCCTGCAGAAGCTCGGGCCCGTGCTCATCAAATATGCCAACGATAACGGGTTCGGCGTGATTATGGATACGTCGCAGCCCTGGCCGCAAAGCCCGGTCGTGTGGTGGCGCGATGTAGTCGACGTAACCAAGCCGGTGGTGGATGTGTACAACGCGCAGTCGGGAGTGCCTGCACCAGCGTCGACTGCGCCTGCACCGAAGCCAGCCGGGGCCAAGCCACTGACCACGGCTCCGAAGACCACGCCTGTGGCGCCGGCTCAACCGAAGTAGGTTTTACGCGACACCTCGAGTGCCGCATAAGTTCCATCGGCCGCACACTCGTGCGGCCTTTTTCTTTTTTCGAAGATCGATCCCGGATTGCGTTGTGACGGTGTCCTTAGTGGTAACAGGTCAACCTTGGAGGACACCATGTTTGCCGATGGTCTGCTTGACTCACATTGGGGGAATCGCTCACGGCGGGGATGGACGACGCTTGTGTCATTTGGACTGCAGGCGGTGGCGGTCGCGGTAGTAACCTCGCTCCCGTTGCTCTACACCGAAGGGTTACCGAAGCTGCAGCTCGTTGCTATGGGCGCACCGATTGGGCCTCCACCCGGGCAGCGAGCGCCAGTTACACGTCGACCCCTAACGAGTCATCCAATGA
>Ga0075434_100000967_pt1 | contig 23164 bp, 22 predicted proteins | sample RhiMethybrSRZTD3_FD_75298 | JGI IMG/M metagenome (GOLD analysis project Ga0075434, IMG submission 75298) | Populus rhizosphere microbial communities from Tennessee, USA - Rhizosphere MetaG P. TD hybrid SRZTD3 | ecosystem: Host-associated > Plants > Roots > Rhizosphere > Soil | place: USA... | reverse complement strand
TCCCCTACTTCTACTCCGACCAGTACGACCTCAGCATGGAGTACTCGGGGCTCGCGGCGACCTGGGATCGGGTGGTGTTCCGCGGCGACCCGGCCACCCATGCCTTCATCGCCTTCTGGCTCAACGACCAGCGGGTCATCGCCGGCATGAACGCCAACGTCTGGGACGCCGTCCAGGCCATCCAGAGCCTGATCCGCGGCGGACACCCGGTCGACCCCGAGCGCCTCGCCAACCCCGACATCCCCCTCGACCAGGTGACCGGCGAGCGGTCCGGCGCGCTGGCGGCAAGGAGCACCCGATGACCAGGCTCCACCAGCTCCACGACCTGCACGGCCAGAGCCCCTGGCTGGACAACCTCACCCGCGGCGACCTCACCGGCGGTCAGCTGCCCCGCCTGATCGCCCAGGGCATCCGGGGCGTCACCTCCAACCCGACCATCATCGCCAAGGCCATCGGCGGATCGACCGACTACGACGGCCAGCTCGCCGCCCTGACCGCCGCCGGCCGGGACGCCGAAGCCAGCTACTGGTCGCTGGTCACCTCCGACCTCAACGGCGCCCTGGCCATGCTGCGACCCGTCCATGACCGCAGCGGCGGGGGCGACGGCTTCGTCTCGGTGGAGCTCGCCCCGGCCCTGGCCCACGACACCAAGGCCAGCGTCCGGGCCGCCGGGGCGCTGCACCGGCGCATCAACGCACCCAACCTCCTGGTCAAGATCCCCGCCACCCCCGAAGGCGTGCCCGCGGTGCGCGACGCCGTCGCCGAGGGTCTGAGCATCAACGTCACCCTGGTGTTCGGCCTGGACCGCTACGAGCAGGTCATCGAGGCCTACCTGCAGGGCCTGGAGGCCCACGACGGCGACCTGTCGGAGGTCCACGGCGTGGCCTCGTTCTTCGTCAGCCGGGTCGACACCGAGGTCGACCGGCGCCTCCAGGCCATCGGCACCCCCGACGCCCTTGCCCTCCAGGGCACGGCGGCGGTCGCCCAGGCCAAGCTCGCCTACCGGCTGTTCCGGGACCGCTTCAGCGGCCCCCGCTGGCGGGCCCTGGCCGCCCGCGGTGCCCGGACCCAGCGGCCACTGTGGGCCTCGACCTCCACCAAGAACCCCGCCTACCCCGACACCGTCTACGTCGACAGCCTGATCGGCCCCGACACCATCACCACCCTGCCCGAGGCCACCATCGCCGCCTTCGAGGACCACGGCACCCTGGCCGCCACCATCGCCGACGGCGTCCAGGACGCCCAGGTCACCTTGGAGCGCCTGGCCGCGGTCGGGATCGACCTCGATGACGTGGCCCGCGTGCTGGAGGACGAGGGAGTGGCCGCGTTCGCCAAGAGCTACGACGGGCTGCTGGCGCTGCTCCAGGCCAGAGCCGCCGAGATGGATGCGTCTTGAGCCTGCGGACCGACTCGGCGAGCGGCGCTCCTCGGCCCGGTCAGGCGTTGGGTTGCCGGGTGGCCTGGTCGGGGGCGAACTGTGCCAGGGAGATCTCCGTGGCCGAGGCGAGCTGCTCGGCGGTGGCGGTGCCGGAGTCCTCGACCACCGCGGCCCAGGCCGACACCGACTGCCTGGAGAACTCCTGCGCCTGCGGGGAGTTGGCCGCCGCGACCGGGTCCCCGATGGCCTCGCCGCCCAGGAACAGCCCCAGGCCCAGGAGCGCGCCGTCCCACCCGGGTCCCACGTACAGGGCGCCGGCGCCGCTCTGGGCCATCTCGATGGGGACGGTGTGCTCCAGCTCCAGCAGGGTCTGGCGGTCACCGTGGGGGGTCAGGCGCAGCTCGACGATGCTGGTCGGCCCGCCGAAGCTCGCCCGGAGCAGGCGGGGCGGCTCGCAGGCGAGGATCTCGCCGCCGGCGTTGCCCTCGAGCTGGAAGCTCCCGCCGACGCGCAGCTCGCCGCTGATCGGCATGAACCAGCGCTTGATCCGGTCTGGTTGGGTCACGGCGTCCCAGACCTCGCCGATCGGTGTGTCGTAGCCGCGTCGCAGCAGGACGGCGACGAGCTCGCCGGCACCGTCGGCCGCGGGCTGCTGTTCGACCTGGCGGTGGATGGCATTGACCTGGCTGGCGATGTCGATGTCGATCATGTGGCCTCCTCGTCGTGGCCGCTGGTTGGCGTGCTGGCTGTCGCCGAATCCGGGCTGGGGTTGACGCGGCGTTCCCGCTTGCCGCGCGCGAGCTCGGTGGCCAGGGCGTCCAGGTGCTGGCTCCAGAAGCCTCGGAAGCGCTCCAGCCACACATCGACCTCCCGCAGGGGCGCGGGCGCCACCGTGTACAGGCGGCGGGCGCCGTCGGGGCGCACCACCGTGAACCCGCTCTCGCGCAGCACGCGCAGGTGCTGGGAGACCGCCGGCTGGGAGATCCCGAACTCGGCGGCAATGGTCGCGGTGATCGCGCCGGCGGTCTGCTCGCCGTCGGCGAGCAGCTCCAGGATGCGACGCCGGACCGGGTCGCCCAGGACATCGAACGCGTGCATGGGACCATGCATATCACCTTCAACTTATATAAGTCAAGGCTTAGAAACTGCGGACGTTGCCGGCGACCCGGCGACCGCCACCATCCCGGCCGTGGCCCATCCCTCCCGAGGCGGCGCATGACCATGCCCACCGGCCGGAAACTTGCGGTACGGTCGCGGCGTCCCCGCGAGGAGGCGCGAAGCTGGCCGAGCGCATGGTCGAAGTGAACGGCGTCGAGCTCTGCACGGAGCCCTTCGGCGACCCGGCCGACCCGCCGATCCTGCTCGTCATGGGCATTGGCGGGTCGATGCTGTGGTGGGAGGAGGGTTTCTGCCGGATGCTGGCCGACGGTCGTCGGTTCGTGATCCGCTACGACCATCGCGACACCGGCCGATCGGTCGCCTATGAGCCGGGCCACCCCGGATACTCGGGCGCCGACCTGGTCGCCGACGCCGTCGGCGTGCTCGACGCCTACGGCATCCCGGCCGGGCATGTGGTCGGCGTCTCGGCGGGCGGGGCGTTCGCGCAGCTGCTCGCCCTCGACTTCGCCGATCGCGTCCGCTCGCTGGTGCTCATCAGCACCTCTGGCGCGCTGCCCGGTGCACGCGAGCTCCCGCCGCCCACCGAGGAGTTCGCGCGGTTTGTGACAACCGCCCAGGTGGACTGGTCGGACGCCGAGTCGGTGATCGAGTACCTGGTCGCCTACGCGCGGGTGCTCGCGGGCGGCCAGCGTCCGTTCGACGAGACGGCAGCCCGTGAGCTGGCCCGTCGCGACGTCGAGCGGGCGCGCAACTTCGCCGCCGCTCAGAACCACGACGCCATCCCGGAGGGCGGGCGCTCACGCGAGCCGCTGTCATCGATCGCCGCGCCGACACTGGTGGTCCACGGGACCGCGGATCCGATGTTCCCGATCGAGCACGGCGAGGCGCTGGCCGAGGCGATTCCCGACGCCAGCCTCCTGACGCTCGAGGGGGCCGGCCACGGGGTCGACCGAAGCGACTGGGAGACCATCGTCCGCGCGATCCTCGAGCACACCGCCCCACCCGATCGAGCTGGCCGACGATGACCGCCGCCGGGCACGCCCGGCCGCGCCCGGTGCGACGGGTTCTCCCTCCGGCAAATTGCCTTGACCGCCTGGACACTGCGCTGCAGCCTCCCCTCATCCCGAAGGTGCTGGTGGGAAGCGGGCTGCACGGGCGGAGCGCCATGACGGCGGGGCGGATGGTTGCGGCGGGCCAAACCGAGCGGGCGCTCCGGTTGGTACGGGAGGTCCTGGGCCAGGACGTGCTCGGCGCCTATCAGCACGGGTCGGCGGTATTGGGTGGCGTGCAGCCCACCAGCGACATCGACATCCTGGTGGTCACCGGACGCCTGGCCACGCTGGTGGAAAAGCGCCGGATCGTGCAGGGCCTGATGGCCCTATCGGCTCCGTTTCCCCCTCCTGGCCTGGAGCGCTGTGTCGAGCTGACCGTGGTGGCGCAGGCGCAGGTGCGGCCCTGGCGGTACCCGCCGAGCTTCGACCTGCAGTACGGAGAATGGCTACGCCAGCGCTTCGAGCGTGGGGACAGCCTGCCACTGCAACCGGCTGTCAACCTGGACCTGACGACCCTGCTGACCATCGTCCTGCTGGGTGACCAGCCGCTGTTCGGGCCACCGCCGGGTGAGCTGCTGGACCCGGTGCCGGCGGAGGACTGCATCAAGGCGATGATCAGCGATATCGACGGGTTCATGGACGAGTTCGAAGACGATACCCGGAATCTTCTGCTCCGGCTGGCGCGTATCTGGCAGACGGTCGTCACCGGCGTGATCGACCGCAAGGATCGAGCGGCTGCCTGGGCTCGGGAGCGATTGCCGTCAGAGCATCAGCAGCTCATGGTGCGGGCGCGGGCCATGTACCTCGGCCGGCAGCCGGATGCATGGACGCATCTGGCATTCGAAGCCCGCGCCGGGGCGAACTACATGATCGCCCAGATTCGGCGGGAGGCGGCGCGTCGGCAGCCGGGACAGGGGCTCCGGCTGGCCGGCCGCTAGGACGTGGTTCTGGGATGGCGTGCTGGTGTGATAGCCGTGCGCGATGGGACGTCGTGGCGTCCGCGCCCCCGATGCCGAAGGAGCGACCGTGGAGGACCTCCGCCAGCAGCTCGCCGAGAACCCCCAAGCCGCCGTGACCTTCGCCACTACCGAGCACTGCAACCTGCAGGCCGAGCGGGCCGCCACCATCGGCGAGGCCAACGGCCGCGCCAGCATCTTCCTGGGCAGCGTGTCCGCCGGGCTGATCGCGCTGGGGTTCGCCGCGCAGGGCGGCAACTCGGTGGCGACCCTGCGGGCCTTCGCGCTGGTGCTGTTCCCGGTGCTGGTGCTCCTGGGGCTGTCGACCTTCGAGCGGGTCCTTCAGGTGTCGATCGAGGACCTCGCGCTCGGCATCCGGATCAACCGGATCCGCCGCTTCTACCTGGAGGCGGCCCCGGGCCTGCGGGGCTGGCTGGCACCCGCGCCGACGGCCGATACCTTCCAGGAGGCGGTACGCTCGATCGGGCTCAGGCCCTGGTCGGGGCAGGTCCTGCTGACCGTGGCGGGCAGCATCAGCATCGTCAACAGCGCCCTGGTCGGCGTGTGGGTCGGGATGGCGGTGAGCCTGCTACCCGGCCCGACAGTGGTGCCCGTCGGGGTGGGGCTGGCCGCGATGGTCGGCGCCGCGCTCGGCCAGCACCGCTACCAGCTGCGCCGCCGCCAGGCGGCACCAGGGCCGTTCGCCCTCGACGACGCGGACGGCGCTCATCCGAGCAACGCGCCCTAGGGCAACGGCCGGTACGCAGGATTCCCGATTGGATCTCGAACACGTGTTCGATACGCTGCCCTGGTGGGGACTTGGCACGACCCGGACCTGGGCCGGCCGCTCGCGGCGTCGCTGGAGCGCTGCGCGGAGCTGCTCGGCGTCGACCTGGCCACCATCTGGGAGGCGGCCGCCAAGGTCGAGCCCTACCTCCGTGCCGACGGCGCCAAGGTGTGGAGCCTGATGCAGCTGGAGCGCCAACTCCGGCCCGAGGCGTACGGCCGGCGGCGGGGCGGCTATCTCGACCGTCGCCGCATGCAGCCCACCGACTCCTAGGCGGCACGACCCGAGGGCCTGCTGCGGGCCGACCCGCCCCAGCTTGCCCGGCCGCTCTTGGATGAGGAGCCCTTCCGGCCGCATGCTGGTGCCTGCCGTCGTCTGCTGTTTCCCCAAAGGAGGGCGCATGCCTGCCAGCACACCTGAGCAGATCCACCGGTTGTTCGAGGAGGCATTCAACGCGGGCGACCTGGATGGCCTCATGGAGCTGTACGAGCCCGACGTGGCCCTGATCGCCCAGCCGGGCAGCCTGGCCACCGGCATCGAGCAGGCCCGCGCCGCCCTGCAGGGCTTCCTGGCCCTCAAGGGCCGCATCACCCTCGACACCAAGCTGGTGGTCACCGTCGGCGAGCTGGCCTATCTGGCCAACACCTGGTCGCTGACGGGCACCGGCCCGGACGGCAACCCAGTGGTCCTGGGCGCGACCACGGCCGAAGTGGCGCGGCGTCAGGCCGACGGCAGCTGGCGCTATGTGATCGACAACGCCTGGGGCGACCAGGCGGTCACCGGCTAGCCGCACGAGCCGGGAGCCGCGGATCGGCGCACCGGAGGACACGCTGATGCAAGGCTTGGCGTCGGAGGCCCGCTCTGATTGGCTGCGGAAATGCGCGAGACCGGAGGTCCCGAACAGCGCCCGAACGCGGCGGCGCTCGGGCGGCGGCCTGGCTCGTGGGCGGTGCTCGGCGCCTACGTCGCCCTGGTGGCGGCCAGCCATGTGCTGTGGATCTCGTTCGCTCCGGTCACCGGCCGGGCCGCCGCCGCGTTCCACACCACCAACGTGGCCATCGGGCTGCTGGTGTCGGTCGGTCCGTTGTGCTCGGCGGCGCTGTCCATCCCGGCCGGCGCGGTCGCCGATCGCTGCGGCTACCGCACGCCGCTGCTGTGGGCGGGGCTGGCCACCTCGGCCTTCGCGTTCCTGCGCCCGCTGGCCGGCGGCCTCCCGTTGCTGCTGGTCCTGACCGTCGGCCTCCTGATCCCTCAGCCGTTCCTGATCAACGCCGTGGCCGATCTGGTCAACCGGCACTTCCCGGAGGCGGAGGCGGCGACCGCCACGGGCGTCGGCACGATGGCCATCTTCCTGGGGATCACCATCGGGCTGGTGGCCACGCCCGGTCTGGCCTCGGCGGTTGGGGTGCGCGGGTCGCAGGTGGTGTACGCCGCCGGCTCCCTGGCCGCGCTGGCGGTCTTCTGGCGGCTGGCGCCCCGGCCGGTGCCTGACCGGCTGGTCGCGCCCGAGGAGCTGCCCATACGACGGGCGCTGGCCCGCGTGCTGCGCTCGGCGACCCAGTGGAAGCTGTCCGCCGCCCTGTTCCTGGGCTTCGGCTGCTACCTGGGGATCACGACCTGGCTGGAAGAGCTGCTGCGACCCCGCGGGATCGACGAGGCCGGCGCCGGCCTGGTCGCCGGCATGATCACGATCGCGGGCATGGCCGGGTCGGTGGCCCTGGGCGCGGCCAGCGACCGCAGCCGGCGCCGCACACCGTTCCTGGTCGCGGGGGGCGTGGCCGCGGCGCCGACCCTGTGGCTGCTCGGGCACCTCGGGTCCCTCGGGCCGCTGCTGGCCGCCGCCTTCGTGCTGGGATTCTTCCTGCTGGCCGCGCTGCCGATCGCGATCGCGGTGGCATCGGAGGATCCCTCGCTCGGCCCCCAGGTCGGCAGCACCGCGGTCGGCGTGATGCTGCTCGCCGGGAACCTCGGCGGGGCGGTCGTGGTGGCCGCGCTCGGCGCGTTGCAGCACGCGGCCGGCGACCTGCGGGCTGCCGGCGGGCTGACCGCCGGCCTGGCGGTGGTCCTCGCGCTGCTTGCCATGACGGTCCCCGACCCGCTCCGCCGGACCGGCCAGGGAGATCTGGTGCCATGAACGCGGACGGGTGCATCCTCGCCTTCGATCTGGGGACGTCGTCGCTGAAGCTGGCGGTGACGACCGCTCGGGGGCAGATCGTGAGCTCCGCGGTGGAGCCGTACCCACTGCACGCCCTCGGCGGCGGCGGCGTCGAGCAAGACCCCGAGGACTGGTGGAGCGCGATCGTACGCGGGACGCGTCGTGTCCTTGGCGAGGCCGGCGTCGAGCCGGGCCGGGTCATCGGCATCGCCTGCAGCTCGCAATGGTCGGGGACGGTGCCAGTGGACGAGCAGGGGCGGCCGCTGATGCGGGCGATCATCTGGATGGACTCCCGAGGAGCCGAACAGATCCACCGGATCACGCGCGGCTTCCCGGCCGTGCAGGGCTACGGGCTCGGCAAGCTGGCCGCCTGGATCCGCAGATCCGGCGGCGCGCCCGTCCACTCCGGCAAGGACACCGTCGCCCACATCCTCTATGTTCGCGACCGGTTGCCGGACATCTACCGGCGCACCTACAAGTTCCTGGAGCCTCGGGACTGGGTCAACTTCCAGCTGACCGGCCGCCTGGCCAGCTCCTTCGACGCCGCGACCCTGCTGTGGGCGACCGACACGCGCGACGTGCACGCCGTGCGCTACGACGACCGGCTGCTCCGCCTGGCCGGCCTGGACCGCGACAAGCTCCCCGATCTGGTACCGACCGCGACGGTCCTCGGGACGCTGCGGCCGGAGGCCGCGGCCGCGCTCGGGCTGCCGCCGACGGTCCAGGTCGTGACCGGGGCGCCGGACATCCTGGCCTCGGCCATCGGCGCCGGGACGGTGGCCGACTTCGACGCGCACCTGTACATCGGAACGTCGTCGTGGCTGGTCTGCCACGTGCCGTACAAGAAGACCGACCTGCTCCACAACCTCGCCTCGGTCCCCTCGGCGATCCCCGGGCGCTACCTGCTCGCAAACGAGCAGGAGTCGGCGGGCGTGTGCCTGGCCGAGCTGCGGCGCAACGTGCTGTTCCCTCCCGATGGAAGCGCACCACCGGGCACGGCCGAGGATCCCTACGCGGTCATGCTCGCGATGGCCGCCGCGGTCCCGGCCGGCAGCGACGGGCTGATCTTCGCCCCGTGGGTGAACGGGGAGCGCACGCCGGTCGACGACCGCACCGTCCGCGGCGGGTTCTTCAACCAGTCCCTCGGCGTCACCCGGGGACACCTGGTGCGGGCCGTGCTGGAGGGGGTGGCCTACAACTCGCGCTGGCTGCTGTCATACGTGGAGCGGTTCACCGGGCGCCGCCTGGCGGCGATCACGGCGGTGGGCGGGGGCGCCCGGTCCGAGCTGTGGTGCCAGATCCACGCCGATGTGCTGGACCGGGTGGTCCGCCAGGCCGGCGACCCGGTGCTGGCGAACGCACGGGGAGCGGCGTTGCAGGCGGCCGTGTCGCTCGGTCACCTGAGCTGGGACGAGGTGGCCGGAGCGGTGCCGATCGCCCACACGTTCGAACCCGACCCCGTCCGCCGGCGGGTGTACGACAGGCTGTTCCCCGAATTCGTCAACCTGTACCGCAGCACCCGCAAGATCTACGCCCGGCTGAACGCTGAGCGCTAGTGGCCTCGGCGCCCGTGTGGCGGCCATCCTCGGAGGAGCTCGTGGACATCGCCGGCATCGCAGCCAAGCTGGAACGCCTCAACCCGAAGGTCGCGGCCACGGCCGAGCGCCTCGCGGTCGCCATCCCTGCCGTCCGGGCCCGCCTGGACCGCGACTACGAGCAGCTGCTGGCCGGCATGGAGGCGTCGGTGAAGCCCTACCGGGGCCAGGCCCCCGGCTTCCCCAGGCTGCCCGAGCGCGGCCTGGCCCGGGACGAGGTCCTCCGGACGGTGGAGGACCTGGCGGCCAGGGAACGGCCCCGCTGGCGGGACGGCCTGGCCTCTGGCGCCGTCTACCACGGCGGCGACGACCACCTGGCCTTCCTGAACCGCGTGTACGCGGCCACCTCACAGGTGAACCCGCTCCACGCCGACCTGTGGCCGAGCGGCGCCAAGTTCGAGGCCGAGATCGTCTCCATGACCGCCGCCATGCTCGGCGGCGACACGGTCGGGAGCGACGACCCCAGGCGCCAGATCGTGGGCACGGTCACCTCCGGCGGCACCGAGAGCATCCTGCTGGCCATGAAGGCCTACCGGGACCGGGCCGGGGCCAGGGGGAGACGGTGGATCTCCCGCCCGGAGGTGGTCGCCCCCACCACCGCCCACGTCGCCTTCGACAAGGCGGCCCACTACTTCGGCATCAGGCTGGTCCGCGTGGCGGTGGGCGCCGACCACCGGGCTGACGTCGGCGCGATGCGGCGGGCCGTCACCCGCCACACCGTCGCCCTGGTCGGCTCGGCACCCACGTTCCCGCACGGGGTCATCGACCCCATCGGGGACCTCGCCGCGGTCGCGGCGGAGCGGGGAATCGGCTTCCACACCGACGCGTGCCTCGGCGGCTTCGTCCTGCCGTGGGCGCGGCGCCTCGGCTACGACGTGCCCGAGTTCGACTTCCACCTCTCCGGCGTGACCTCGATGTCAGCCGACACCCACAAGTTCGGCTACGCGGCCAAGGGCACCTCGGTCGTGCTGTACCGCGGCACCGAGCTGCGGTCACACCAGTACTTCACCGCCACCGAATGGCCGGGCGGGCTGTACTTCTCGCCGACCCTGGCCGGCAGCCGGCCGGGCGCGCTCAGCGCCGCGTGCTGGGCGGCCATGGTCGCCACCGGCGAGGACGGCTATCTGGAGGCCACCCGCCGGATCCTGGAGACCGGGGCGGCCATTCGCGACGGCATCACGGCCATCCCGCAGCTGCGTGTGCTGGGCAACCCGCTCTGGGTGGTCGCGTTCGCCTCCGACACCCTCGACATCTACCGCGTGCTTGCGCAGATGGCGCGGCGGGGCTGGAGCCTGAACGGCCTGCACCGGCCGGCCGCAGTGCACCTGTGCGTGACCCTCCGCCACAGCCGGCCGGGGGTCGTGGAGCGATTCCTGGCCGACCTGCGGGCGTCGGTGGAGGAGGTCCTCGCACAGCCGGCGGAGAAGGAGGGAATGGCGCCGGTCTACGGCCTGGCCGCCACCATCCCGTTCAGAGGGATGGTCCGCGACCTGCTGAAGAAGTACATCGACCTGCTGTACCGCCCCTGATCGACCAACGCGCCCGGACGGCCCGGCACCAGCCGAGTCGCTCAAGACGCCCTGACGGGCGGTTCCGGAATGCGGCTGAATCAGTAACGCCGCGATCTGTTTTTCATATCATTTTGTCAACGGATTCTCGGTCCTGGGCTTTGGATGTTTGGAATTGATCTCTGCTGGGGGCCCATGCCTCAATGCAGTATGACGGTGTAGGGGTAAGGGGGAGTGGATGGCCTCGCGACGGATCCTGGTGGCCATGGTCGTGACCGCGATCATGGCCGTTACCGCAAGCGCAAGCGCGGTGAGCGCCCGGAGTCGACCTCCGACCGAGGCCGAGACGATCCTCCAGCAGACGCTGCGGGACATCGACGCAAAGGCGCAGGGTGTCAAGCCCACGACGAACAGTCTGACGGCGCGGCGACTGCAGGCTGCGGCTGCCCTGCCGCCGCCGACCGCGGGGGCCCTGGCCGGCAGGTGGTCCTCGCCGTGCTCGCTGCCGAGCGGGGTCAACCCCATCGGTGGCGCCGTCATGGCCGACGGCAAGCTGTGGGTGATGTCCGGTTCCGGCAACAACACCGGGAACTTCAACGCCGGCCTGTTCGAGCATGGCGTATTCGACCCGGTGGCGTGTACGTACGCGCGGCTGCCGCTCACGAGAGACCTCTTCTGCTCGGTATTGGTGAGGGAGAACACCGCGCTGCGGTCACTCGGTGGCACGCTGGCCTACGACCCGTTCAAGGGAGCCCCTTACGACGTCCGCTGGCTGGGGGGCCAGCTGACGGGGCTTCCGGACATGCCCGTCGGGCTCTGGTACCCCTCGGGCTTCTACAACGGGAAGATCACCGTCGTGTCGGGGATCAACCAGAACGGGAGCCTGAACACGAAGGTTCTCACCTGGGATCCGTCGCGGACGGCCAGTAAGTGGACCGTGAGCGGCTACAACTTCACGACATCCACCTACCCCCATGCCCTCCCGACGTCCGGCGGCCGGCTCTTCTTCACCGGGGTCGGTTTCGGGACCTCCCCGAACAAGGTGGGCTTCCTGACCCCGACGTCGGGTGCGTTCCAGGCCGTGCCCGGGCTGTCCGACGCCCGGCGCGACCAGGGAGCGAGCTTCTTCGCAGGCGGCTCACAGGGTCGTCGTGTGGTCGTCGCTGGCGGGGCGACGACCAGCTCCGCCTACGTTGACATGTACGCCGCGAATCCGTCGTACAAGGCGGGGCCGAGCTTGCCGCTGCCGATTCGGTACCTGAACCACTCGCCCACCTTCGACCAGCGAGAGCTGCTCTTCGGTGGCGAGGACACGTCCGGAAACCCCGTCACGTGGGCAGGGCTGTACCGTCCGACCACCAACGACATCGTGACCGTGAACTACAGCTCGTTCGCCCACCAGTACCACACGATCGGGTTCACCGACCTCAAGGGGTCGGTGTGGATGCTCGGCGGCAACCCGCAGCGTGGCGTGGTCCAGTCCGCGATCGAGAGGTTCGACCCGTGGTACGTCGGCCGGAGCGACCGGCCGGTGATCACGTTCATCCCGTCTTCGATCAAGCGCAGCACGCCGTTCAGCCTGGGGGTGCGGTTGGCGTCGGGGCGGAGTGTCAAGGCGGTGCGGCTGTACCGTATGGGCGCCGTGACCCACCAGTTCAACTCCGCCCAAGGGGACTTCGAAGCCGTTCGGTCCGGAGCCCAGTGGTCGCTCACCGTCAGCGCCAATGTCGCTGTGAAGGGCCTCTACTACGCCGTGGCCGTCGACAGCTCCGGCGTTCCGTCGGCGGCCAAGATCGTCCAGTTGGGATAGGCGCCGAGCGAGGCGTCCGCGCGGCGGAGCACGGGACCGGCGAGGACCTCTGGCGGGTTCACCGGCCTGTCCTCAGCGTGCCGGGGCGTCAGGGACGAACAGCGACCAGGCCGCAGGCAGGACCCGATAGGTGCGGTCGGACACCTCGGTGTCGAGCTCCCCGTCGGCGTTGTGCCGCACCGGCTCGCCGCTGACCTGCATGCGGGCGCCCCGCAGGTGGTGCACGTCGTCGCGGGCCAGGTGGGTGCCGGCGCGCAGCGCCGCGGCGAAGCCCGCCCGGGCGGCGGGGCCGACGGCGGCCACCACCACCACGTCCAGGCGGCCGTCGTCGGCCCGGGCCACGGGGCACAGCGGGGTGCCGCCCCCGATCGTCGGCCCGTTGGCCACGCCCACCATGAGCAGCCGCTCGCGGGCGGCGAAGGCGGTCCCGTCCACGCTGACCCGCAGCGCCCACCCCTCCTCCCGAAGCCCGGCGAGCAGCGCCCCGAGCGGGTACGCCAGCGGCCCGAGCCGCGGCTTGTGGTCGGCCGCGACGGCGGCCGCCTCGGCCCCGAGCCCCGCGTGGGCGGCGTTCACGACCACCCTGCCGGTGTCGTCCTCCAGCAGGTCGAAGCGGTGCGGCCGCCCAGTGGTGAGGGCGGCGGCCGCCGCACGCGGATCCAGCGGGACCCCGGCGGCCCGGGCGAAGTCGTTGCCGGTGCCAAACGGCACCAACCCCACCGTCACCTGGTCGAGCCGGCCCCGGCGGTGGAGCCGGTTGACGACCAGGTGCAGGCTGCCATCCCCGCCGGCCACCACCGGGACGCGGGCGTCCAGCCCCGTCAGGGCGGCATCCAGCGCAGCGGGGTCGGCGGGCATGCGAACCTCGGTCGGCCCGGCGGCCGACAGCACCCCGACCGCCGCGTCCAGCGCCTCACGTCCCACGCTGCCGGCGTGAGCGTTGGCCATCACCAGGTAGCCAGGCATGCGCCCAAGCCTAACCGGAGCGCGGAACCGCGGCGTGACGGCGGGCTCCCGGTCAGGGTCGTGTGCCAGGTCGTCGCCTCCGCTCAGGAGGAGGCGGCCTCCATGTCGGCCCGATGCCGTTCGCGCGGCGTCGGGTCCAGGAACACCTGGGTGACCTCGGGCACGACCTCGGCCAGCTCGGCCTCGATCCGGGTCGAGACCGCTTCGACCTGCTGGGAGCTGAGCCCGTCGCGCAGGTCCAGGCGGACCGCGACCAGCAGGGATGCGGGTCCGAGGTGCATGGTCAGCAGCTGCAGGACGGCATCGACCTCGGGGTGGGCCAGGATGGTCCGGCGCAGCGCCTCGCGCTGCTCGGGCCGGGCCGCCTCGCCGATCAGCAGGCCCTTGGTGTCACGACCCAGCCGGTAGGCGATATAGGCCAGCAGCAGCCCGATGAGGATGGAGGCCCCACCGTCGAAGAACGCCTTCCCGGTCAGCTGGTGCAACCCGACGCCGACCAGGGCCAGCAGCACCCCGGCAATGGCGGCGCTGTCCTCGAACAGCACCGTCTTCACGGTCGGGTCTCGACTCTGCTGCACGTAGACCCGGACCGGCATGCCGGCGCTGGCCGCCTCGCCGCGGACCTGATGGACCGCCCGCCACCAGGACGTCCCCTCGGCGACCAGCGCGAACACCAGGACGGCATAGGTGAGCAGGTAGCCGCCCTCGACCGCCTCACCACCGAGCAGGCCCTGGACGCCCTGCCACAGCGAGAACAACGCCCCCGAGACGAAGATGAACACCGCCGCGAGCAGCGCCCAGAAGAACCGCTCCTTGCCATAGCCGAACGGGTGGTCCTCATCCGGCTCGCGGTCGCTCAGCGAGAGCGACACGAGCAGGAACACCTGGTTCATGGTGTCGGCGAACGAGTGCGCGGCCTCGGCCAGCATGGCCGCCGAGCCGCCGAGCAGCCCCGCCACCGTCTTGGCGGCCGCGATGGCGAGGTTGGCGAACAGCGCCGCCAGCACGGTCTTCCTGCTCTCGCTGGCCACCGGCGACCTCCCCTGGGCGCTGGGCGGGGTGCCTGCACGCTACCCGTCGGCCCACCGTCTCAACCTCTGGATCTGGGGGAGCCAGCAGGGTCGTGAACGTCAGTCGGGCTGCGATCCAGGTTGCCGCCGCCCGAAGACGAAGTAGGAGACCGGCAGGACCCCGGCGGAGCTGATGACCGCCACCGAGGTGGCCCACAGCCACTTCGGTCCCCGGATCTGGCTGGCTGGGCGCCGCTTGATGTCGATCAGCGCGGCCAGCTTGAGGGTGCCTTCGACGACTGCCGTGACGGTGAGCAGCCTGCGGGTGCGCGGGCTGAGATCGCTCCACTGTTTCCTTGTGGCCATGACGTCCTCATGCGCGACGGGATCCCTGCTGGCCTGCACCTTACATCGGCACATCGGTGAGGTGTCGGCGCTCAGAGCTCTCGCTCGAGGGGGACCTCGCGCTCCTGGCCGGGGGCGAGCCTGAAGGTCTGGTCGCGGACGAGCACCTGGATCGGCTGGGAGTCGCCGGGGCGTGAGCTGAGCCGCAGGTGGTCCTCGGCCAACTCGACGTCGACTCGGTGGCCTCGGTAGTGGACGCTGAAGTTGAGCTGCTTGACCTGGGGCGGCAGCGCCGGATCGAACCGGAGCCCCGGCCCGCGGGCCCGCATCCCGGTCAGGCAGCGCAGCACGATGTCCACCGTGCCCGCCATCGCCCCCAGATGGATGCCTTCGGCCGTGGTGCCGCCCTGGACGTCGGCGACGTCGCTCTCCAGCGCCCGCATGAGGAACTGCCACGCCTGCTCGGGCTCGTAGCGGGCCAGCACCCAGGCGCTCACCACCCCGGAAAGGGTCGAGCCATGGGAGGTCCGGGCCAGGTAGTAGTCGACCGTGCGAGCGAGCTGCTCCTCGCTCACCCGGTAGCCGAGGCCGGCCAGCAGCTCCCGCAGGTCGTCGTGGGACAGGAGGAACAGCAGCATCAGCACGTCGGCCTGCTTGGCCAGCTTGTAGCGGTTGGTGCTGTCGCCTTCGGCCTCCAGCAGCCGGTCCAGCCGCTGGATGTCGCCGTAGCGCTCCCGGTAGCCCTCCCAGTCGAACTCGAGCAGCTCCTCGTAGCCCTCGAACTGGGTCAGCACCCCGTCGGCGTGGAACACGACCTTCATCTTGCGGGTGATGTCGCGCCAGCGCTCCAGCTCCCCGTCGCCGATGCCCAGCTCGGCGACCAGCTCCTGCCGGTAGTGCGGTGGCAGGTCCTCCAGCGCCTCCCGGGCCCGCTGCAGCACCCAGACCGCCATCACATTGGTGTAGGTGTTGTTGCGCAGGCCCGGCTCGTCGGAGTCCGGGTAGCCGTCGTGGTACTCGTCCGGGCCCATGACGCCGTGGATCTCGTAGCGGTCCTGCCCCGGGTTGTAGTGGGCGATGCTGGACCAGAAGCGGGCGATCTCGATCAGCAGCTCGGCGCCGACAAAGCGGAGGAACGCGGTGCTGCCGGTGACCATGTAGTGCTGCCAGACGTTGTAGGCGATGGCGATGTTGACATGGCGCTGGAGGTGGGAGCGGTCGGGCAGCCAGCGCCCCGATTTCGGGTTGAGGTGGAGCTGCTGGGTCTCCTCGCGTCCGTTGGAGCCGCTCTGCCACGGGAACATGGCGCCCTGGTGGCCGTTCAGCCGCGCGGCCGACCGGGCCGCGTTGAGGCGGGCGTGGCGGTAGTTCTGCAGCGCGCTGGCCAGGATGGGCCGCTGGAAGTTGAGGAACGGGAAGATGAACAGCTCGTCCCAGAAGATGTGGCCCCGGTAGGCCTCCCCGTGCCAGCCGCGGGCGGGAACGCCGACGTCGAGGTGGACCGTGTGCAGCGATACGGTCTGCAGCAGATGGAAGATGTGCAGGTGCAGGACGGTCTCGGTCCACTCGTTGGCGCTGTCGAACTGGACGTCGAAGCGGTTCCAGAGGCTGTTCCAGGCGCCCTCGTGCCGGGCCAGGAGCCCCTGGAAGCCCTCGGCGCCGGCCACCAACAGCCGCGCGTCGGCGCGGCTCTCGGAGATGGCCCGGTCGCGGGAGGTGTAGAGGGCGACGACCTTCTCCACCGTCGCCGGGTGGCTCTCCTCCAGGTCGAAGGTGAGCTCGTGGGCGACGAACCCCGGCTCCTCGACCAGCCGCCGGTCGGCCTCGGCCACCTCGCCGTGGCGCAGCAGCCTGGTGCGGGCCGCCAGCGCCACCCGGACGCGCGACTGGGTGGTCTCGACCTGCAGGTCCACCGTCTCGTTGTCGACCTCGGCCTGGTCCAGCACCGCCAGGTGGCGGGCGTTGAGGTCGCGGTAGCGCTTGACGCCGGCGTTGACCACCCTGCCGTCGAGCCCGGAGCGGACCTCAAGGGTTCCCGACCAGTTCTCGGCCGTGAAGGTGGTCTCCAGCCCGGCGAGGTGCTGGTCCTTCATGCTCACCAGGCGGCGCTGGACCACGCTGGTCCGCCGCCCTTCAGCGTCCCGCCACCGCAGCCGCCGGACCAGAATCCCATGGCGCATGTCCAGCTCCAGGCGGTGGTCGAGGACGTCGACCTGCTGGACATCGAACCACGGCCCGCCGGCGACCCGGAACCGCAGCGGCAGCCAGTTGGGGACGTTCACCAGATCCTCGTTCACGACCCTGCGCCCGGCGATCTCGGTGGCCAGCCGGTTGTAGAGACCGGCGATGTAGGTCCCCGGGTAGTTGACCTCGTCGGCCTCGGCCTCGGGCAGCGCGCCTCGGGTCACGACGTACCCGTTGCCCAGCGCGCACAGCGCCTCACGAAGCCCCTGGCGGGCGGGGTCGAAGCCGTCGTAGGCCAGGGTCCAGACGCTCGGTGGCCGTTCCGTGCGCCGCTGCCGGATCTCCTCGGCCGCCCGCCGCTCCTGGAGCCGGCCCTCGGCGAGGGCCCGCACGGAGACGTCGTCGAGCGTGGTCACGACCAGGTCGGCGCCCGCCTCGAGCAGGAGGTCCCGGTCGTCCAGTCGGGCCACGCCGAGCGCGGCCATCCCGGCCCTCTTGGCTGCCTGGATCCCGCTGGGTGCGTCCTCGGTGACGAAGCAGTCGCCCGGGCTGGCGCCCAGCTCCTCTGCGGCGGTCAGGAAGATCGCCGGGTCGGGTTTGCCTCTGGGGAAGTCCCGGCCGGAGATGTCGGCGTCGAACAGCCCCTGCAGCGTCATCCCAGAGCGGATGAAGCCGTAGCCCAGCCGCTGCTCGGCGGCGAAGGTGTCCAGTCGGATCCGCTCGAGGAACAGCCTCGCGTTCTTGGACGACGACGCCGCCGCCACGTGGATCCCCATGTCCTTGACGGCCAGGATGAACCGCAACGCGTCGGCGAAGGCCATGAACCGGCCCTGCTCGATGAGCTTGAGGACGTGCTCCTGCTTGGCCGCCGCGAACCGCTCGGCCCGGACGTCGACGTCGGGCACGCCGAAGTGCTCCAGGGCTGCACGGGCGCCGGCCAGCCGCGGCCTGCCGGCCATGAGCTGCTGGTACACCGCGGAGGTGAAGCCCTCGGCGGCCCAGCTGGTCTGGTCGCGGAGGTCGCGCCACTCCCCCTCCATCAGCGCCTCGAGCGCCTCACGCCACGCCAGTTCGTGTGGCGAGTCGACCAGCACGCCGTCCACATCGAAGATCGCACCCTGGAACATCATGTCCCTCCCGGTCCTTTGCTCGACGGTGGACGGTGGTCAGTGAGCGACCGGGACGACCGGGTGCTCACGGGATGTCATGTCATGCCCTTCCGGTGCTGCGCCGTTGTCGCGGGGATGTCCGGTACGTAAAGCGCAGCTGTCGCTTGATGCCTGTCGACCATTACGGTGATCTGTGAGATCACCGACGGCAACCGGCATCCTGAGGGGCGCGCCGAGTCAGGGGGCGACGGTGGAGTCGATCGACCGCGACGATCTGGGCGCTGTGCCCATCCTCGTCAGCCAGGAGGGCTTTCCCGGGGAGCTCAGCCCGACCGACGCCGCCCGCGCGCGGCGGCTCATCCGGTCCTCCGACGCCGCGGCGGTGCTGGTCGCGGCGGGAGCCGGCGCCTTCTGGTGGGTGGACGCCGTGGACCAGCAGGCGGTGCGGCTGGTCGGCGGGAGGACGGCGGCGGCGAAGGACGGGTTCGCGCTGGGGACGGGCGACGGCGCCACGGTGCCCGGCGTCCCGCTCGACTGGGATCTGCTGACGTTCGGGTGTCCCCGGGGCGACACCACCGTGCTGCTGGCGCGGTATCCGACCGAACCGGCGAGGTGCCCGACACACGATCTGCCGCTCGAGCTCCAGGACGCCGGGCGGTGAGCGGGCTCGCCGAGGGCGTCCCCGATCTCGACTCGGCGACCGGCTCCCGGTTCTCGCTCGTCTCCTACCTTCCCACCTACGCCGCCGTCGCGTTCCTGGCCGTCCTCGTCGCCGGTGGAGCCCCGGGCGGCCGCTTCGACCCGGCCCGCGCGCACGACCGTCTGGCCGCGCTGGGCGGTGCGGAGCTCGCCGCGGTCGTGCTCGGGATCGTGCTCTTGGCGGTGGTGCTCCATCCGTTGCAGCTGCCGCTGGTCCAACTCCTGGAGGGCTACTGGCCGGGGCCGCTGCGGTGGCTCACGGCGGCGGGAGTCTCCCGCCAGCGCACCAGGCGCTCCGCGCTGGAGTCGCAGGCCGACGCGAGCCGCCTGAGCGCGCGGCAGCGCGACGACCCAGCGGCCCGGCGGGCCGTGCTCGAGGCCGCCTGGCGGTTGCGCCGGCGGTTCCCACCGGCCGACCTGCTGCTGCCGACGGCCCTGGGCAACGCGCTGCGGGCCATGGAGTACGACGCCGGCTCGGCCTACGGCGCCGACACCGTCGCCTGGTGGCCGCGGCTCTACGTGGTGCTTGGCGAGCAGCTGCGGGCCGTCGTCGACGACCGCCGCGATCAGCTCGACGCCACCTGCCGGCTCGGCGCGACCGGCGCCGCCGTCGCCGTGGTCACGGTCCCCCTGCTCTGGCGGAGCGGCTGGTGGCTGGCCGTGGCACTCGTCCCCCTGGCCGTCGCCGTCGTGTCGTACCGTGCCGCGGTGACCGCGGCGGTGGCCTACGGCGAGGCGGTCCGCACCGCCTTCGACCTGCACCGGTTCGACCTGCCGACGCACCTGCACCTCGGCCTGCCCGGCACGCCGGCGGAGGAGCTCACGACGAACCGCCGGCTCACCCGGTTCTGGCTGCAGGGGGTCCCGATGTCCGACGTGGCGTTCGAGCACCAGCCGGACGCGGGCGGCCACGATCACTGAGGGTCCGGCGCCGCTCGAGGCCGTCGCCCAGGACTGGGCGGGGCTGACCAGGCAGGGGCGGGTGCTCGTCAGCGTCGACCGGGTGAAGTCCGGACAGCCGCTGGCCGAGATCGTCGCCCACGAGCGCGCCCACGCCGTGCTGATACGGAACACCGAACTGGGCTGGGTGCTCAACACCCTCGCCACGTTCGGGCTGCACCCCTGGCCGGCCAGGGACACGCGCGAGCGGTGCTACGCCCTGCTGAACGTGCTCACGAACGCGACCCGGTGGACTCAGGAAGGTCTCGCCACCTTCCTGACCGGACTGTCGGTCGAGGACGGCGAGTACCCGCGGTACCGGGGCCGCCAGCCGGCGATGTACCTGCGGGCGGCCTCGGAGCTGGACTGGCTGCGCCAGCGCGGCCTGGACGCCCAGGCTCAGGCGGACGTCGCCATCATGCTGGCGAGCCTGGCCAGCGGGCCGCCCGTGCTGGAGCGCTGGGGCCGCGACCGGCTGACGGACGTGCGCCGCGCGCAGGCCTGGTTCGACGAGCCGGTGAACCGCCCGGACGCGCGGTTCCCTGCCGTGTGCCGCGCTCTGGCGGTGCTCGGGGACGCCGAGCTGGTCCACCTGGCCGCGGACGCAGAGGCCGCGCAGGCGGCCGCCGGTCGCCTGGTCCGGCTCGCCGGCGTCGGACCGGCGTTCCGGCTGCTGCCCCACGACACCCGCCTGGAGGACGTGATGCGCATCGTGCGCGCCGTCACCGCGCCGCTCCTGGACGACCCGACGCTCCCGGCCGACGAGCGCCACCGGCTCGCCGAGGCCGTGCGGGTTCCGCAGCTGGCGGTGCGCGGCCTGGCGTCCTCCCGCATGGCGATCCTGATGACGCGGACGCGAGGCGCCGTCGGCCGGCACCTGCGCGACCCCGGCCCGGGGGACCTGATGGGGTACGACCTGGCCACCGTCCAGTACAACGCGAGCTTCGACGTCGAACCGGGGCTGACGCCCTCCGGCGCCGATCCGGTTCCGCTGCTGCCCCGCGAGGCGGTGTGCTACTTCAGCGGGCCCGGGCGGCCGCCGCTGGCGGCGACGTTCAGCGCGTTCGCGTTCCTTGACTGGCTGGACGCCCTCGACGACTCGGTCACGCTCGCCGTCCTGGACACGAGCTACCTCACGCTCGGGATGCCGGTGCCCGCCCTGCCCGCGCTCGCCGGGCGCCGGCACGTCGTCCTCGTCGGCGGCCGCACACCGCACGACCTTGTCCTCGACGTCGCCGCCAGCTACGACGAACGCGCGGCGGTGCTGGTCACCGTCAACGCGTCGGACCTCGTCGGCGTGAGCTATGTGATGCTGCGCCGGGACGGCGCCCCGTCGCCGGTGATCCTCCTGCCGACCGTCGCGGAAACCGCCCGTGAGACGGTCGCGACGCTCACCGGTCACCGGCAGGGACCCCGGTTCCGCCTCGTCGGGCCGCAGGACTTCTTCCTGTCCCGGGAGGCCGTGCGCGACGTCATGCGGGTCATCGCCGACTTCGAGGGAAGCTAGCCCGGTGCGCCGGGCCGGTCAACCGCGCCTTCCGGCGCGGCTGACCGCCTCCTCGGGCGACGTCATGACGGCGGCGTCGAGCAGCATCAGGTGGCTGCGGAGGAACCGGACCCGATCCCCGTCGCCGGCCTCCTGGGCCTCCTCGAGCATCTGGTAGAGCGCGGCCCGATTGGTCAGGTCGTCCAGCTCCGGGTGCGCGCGAAGGTAGGCGAGCTTCTCGTCCGGGCCCTCCGCCCGCAGGAAGCCGCCCATGACGGAATACGCGTTCGCCTTCACGAAGGCGCCGCTGACCCCCAGCCGCCGGCATTCGGCCAGCAGCCAGCGGTACTGCTCGACGAGCTGGGCCTGCTCCGCCTCGCCCTGGTGCCGCAGCGACGCCACGAACTGGACCATGAGCGTGTCGAAGTCGTCGCCGAGGATCTCGGGGTTGGCCTCGATGAGCCGGCGCAACTCGGCGGGCTCCGCCATGGTCGACAGGAACTGGCGCAGCAGCGCTTCCAGCTGCGGCCTGCGCTCGGACCTGGTCATCGCACGCCTCCCCTGTCACCCGGCGTCCTCCCGCCGTCGCGACCTCCGGCGGGCGGCCGGCTCGCCGTCCCCGAACTCGCCACCACTCATCATCCTTGAATCAGGGGTGCGGTGCCGCCGATCATGCAAGCAGGTGGGGCCGGGCGATTCGTCAGATCGAGGTGGGTCCGTGTCGGTGGCGGCGACGAACTGGGCGGGCAATCTCACCTACGGCGCCGACTCGATCCACCACCCCACCTCGGTCGCCGAGGTCCAGCGGCTCGTCGCCCACCATTCGCGGGTCAAGGCCCTCGGTACCCGGCACTCCTTCAACCCCATCGCGGACTCCCCCGGTGGGGCGCTGATCTCGCTGTCGAGGCTGCCGCCGGAGATCGCGGTCGACGCCGACGCGATGACGGTGTCGGTGACCGGCGGCACCCGCTACGGGGTCCTGGCCGCGCGACTGCAGTCGCAGGGGTACGCGCTGCACAACACGGGCTCCTTGCCGCACATCTCGGTCGCCGGCGCGACCGCCACCGGCACCCATGGTTCCGGCGACCGCAACGGGATCCTGTCCACGGCCGTGTCCGCCGTCGACCTGGTGACCTGCGACGGCTCGCTGCTGACCATCGACCGTACCCACCTCGATCTGAAGGCGCTCGCGGTCGGTCTCGGGGCGTTCGGCGTGATCACCCGGCTGGTGCTGGAGGTTCAGCCGACGTACCTGGTCCGCCAGGACGTGTACCGCAACGCGCCGTGGGACACCGTGCTGGAGGCCTTCGACGAGGTGATGGCGAGCGCCTACAGCGTGAGCCTGATCGGGGACTTTGGCAGCCCGGTGATTCGGGAACTCTGGCAGAAGTCGCGGGTCGAGTCGGTCGGCGAGGGCCACGAGCAGCCGCAGCCCGTGCCGGCATCGTTGTACGGCGGCACCTGGTACGACGACGCCGAGGAGCCGCCCGGTCACAGCCTGAATGTGCGCGGCGGGGTTCCGGGGCCGTGGTCGGAGCGGTTGCCGCACTTCCGCCTGGATGCTCCGCCGTCGGCCGGCGGCGACGAGCTGCAGACCGAGTACTTTGTCGACCGGCGCCACGCCGTCGACGCGATCCGGGTGCTGCGGTCGCTCGGCGATCGGATCTCGCCCCACCTGCACGCCACCGAGGTCCGCACCGCCGCGGCCGACGACCTGTGGCTCAGCCCCGCCTACGAGCGTGATTGTCTGTGCGTCGGCTTCACCTGGCGCCGGCATCCGACCGAGGTCATGGCCCTGCTGGCCGACATCGAGGCCGCCCTGGCGCCGTATGAGCCGCGACCCCACTGGGGCAAGCTGTTCGTGCTCACCGCCGAGGACCTGGCCCGACGCTTCCCCCGGCTGCCGGAGTTCGTCGACCTGACACGGACCTACGACCCCACGGGCACCTTCTCCACAGCCTTCCTCGAGCGGGCCGCCATCCACCCGGGATCCCCCTAGGGCGTGTTTCAAAAGTCATAGCCATTCGTTGATCGCGGCGATGTGGACCGTGGCCCGATAGCGCACG
>Ga0075434_100000964_pt1 | contig 23180 bp, 23 predicted proteins | sample RhiMethybrSRZTD3_FD_75298 | JGI IMG/M metagenome (GOLD analysis project Ga0075434, IMG submission 75298) | Populus rhizosphere microbial communities from Tennessee, USA - Rhizosphere MetaG P. TD hybrid SRZTD3 | ecosystem: Host-associated > Plants > Roots > Rhizosphere > Soil | place: USA... | reverse complement strand
TGTTAGTAGTGCCTGCGCCGCGTTCTGGTAAGTCTTACTGGGGTCGGACGGGTCCGACCACACAGCCTCGTAAACGACCTGTGCAGCTTCCTTCAGGTCAATGTGTAGGGCAGCCTCCATAATCACTTTAGAGTTCATTTTTCCTTTTTGTCGCAGTGAATGCTGGTCACCTTCTTTTCCTCAAACTTCACACAACAAGATTTTCCGTTCAACGTGTAATAGACCTTATGACCGTAACTTCCGTCTGGCAGCTGCCATTCTTCAGTTGTTTTGCTCAAATCCTGATACGTTGAAAGCCACGAAACTACGTCCGCTTCCACTGGATCGCCAATTGAAACCGCTCCATTATCAACCTTAATTGTTTTGTAGTTTCCATTAGCATCTGATTTGTCGCCATTGCAAGCTTGATTACAAATCGTCAGAATCACCACCAACCCCAGAAAGGCTAAGACTGCCTTTTTCATTTCTCCTCCTCCTTGATCTCATTTTGGAGATCGACTCCTTGCTGGAACTCACGCAGCAGGCGGAAGAGCGCGTTGCCGTGCGCTGCACGAAACTGCCGCCACTTACAAAGTTGTTTCGTAATTTGGCTGCCTTGAAAAGGGCCCTCGCGTACGAACAGAAGCAGCTGCTGCGCACGAGGGAGGGAGTTCAGGACATCAAGGTGAAATATGACGACACCACGGTTTTTGAGCGGTGCGGGAAGCCGTTCGATGACAAGGTTTCAGACGGCAGTCCAGATGAATCAATTTTGCAAGAAGATGCAATCGATTGGAGAGCAAAGTAATGCAAGTTTGTCGAGCTGTAACAAAGAAGGGAACTGCCTGCAAGGCAGCCGCAGGGGCCACAGGCCTTTGCTCCATGCATGAAGATCCGGAGCGCGCCAAAGCGCCGGGCACTTTGGGAGGCAAACAGAATCGCCGTAGCAGCGTTGATCTGGAAATTCCAGAAGGTACTTTGGCCCTGACCGATCTGTGCAACCTGGTTGAAGCCGCTCTGCGGAAGCTGATAGCCGGCGACTTAAGTGCGAAGGACGCAACGGCGGTTTCTCAGCTGTGCAATTTACTCTTGAAGATGCATCCGACGGCGATACTCGAAAACGAACTGTGCAGGCTTCGACAACAACTCGCAGAGGCGGAGATGGGGACCGGCAAGAACCCTGATTTTCTCTCTGCCAACATGGAAAAGAAGCAAGCGAGTGGGGATGGAACCGGTGAGGCGGAAGCTGCCGAGGCTGCGTCGGTCTTGGCCAGCCCGGGAAGGAATGGTAGCGGCAACCACAACTGAGCCAATCCCCGCGTGCCGGCAAGCGCCATTGCGCTAGAACACGCGCAAATTGCCGCTCTGACCGCTTAAAGCGGAGAGAGGATGGAAGCGGTCTCGGCCGTTTCCAATGTTTGAGGAAGGCAAATGGAGAGGTTTTTACTCCTTAGGTTAACTGAGTTGATGTCCGAATTGTCCGAACTTGAGCCGGTTAGAACAGCGCGCTGGAAGCGTTCGCCTCGAAATGGACAAAAGGATTCCCTGGCCATCGTGCGATTCGGGAGACAGTGATTGAGCAGGCACTCGAGACCGCCGCTTTGATGCTCGGAAGCGATAAGTCTCGTGGCTACTGCCTCGAGATGATTTGCGCAGACTTTCTGGCCGGAGCAAATCTAAACGACGGCGATCCGGACGTGCTGCTCCATGCGCTTTCTCGCTCCTTCGACTTCCTGCCCGCCAGCCAACGGCAATTCTTCAAAGCATCAGTCAGCAGGTCCAATGAGACGGTCCTTATGGAAAAGGCCACCGTCAGGCTCCATGGTAAACATTACTGCGAGTTGCGTGAGGAAGTACTACAACGAGATGGCTGGCGTTGCCAGCTGTGTGGTTCTGTGATGAACCTGACGGTCCACCATCAACGATATCGCAGCCGGTCAGGCGAAGATCTAGAACAGAACCTCATCACACTATGTTCTGAATGTCACGCTGCGTTACACCGTAGGGTTAGCTGAACCGGTTCCGATGAGTAGATGCGAGTTGAGCAATCACAGCAAAAGCCCGCGAGATCATAGCGAACAAATCTAGAACGATGTGTTCTTCGTAGTGCCTACTCCTTGTCTAGATACTCCTGTGGAACATCGTCCTCCGGCAACTCATGCGTGTGCACTTCTCTTTCGTCCGCGCTGTCAGCCTCCTCCACGCCGGCAACTGCGCCGGCTTCAAAGAGGTTCCCTTCCTCCACCAACTCATCAACGCTTTCCGAGTTAGCCTGCTCCGCCCGCGACAAGCCCTGCAGGTCGCCCGATTGCCGGCCTGACGCCGACCCGGCGGTAGTGAGATTTCTATTCTTAATCTCTTCCTTGATCTCCCTTTCGGCGCTCACGGAGGTTCTCTTGTTGGGGCTGGCAACTGTTGCTGACGTCATCTTTTTCGGAGCGTTCGGTTTCTTCGTCACATTTTTAGGAATTTTCGCCGTCACAACCCGCTTGCTGTGAGCCGTCTCCTTCTTTGACACCGCGAGTTTGCCTTTTGAAGTGCTCTGCTTCCTCTTAATCTTCTTTTTATTGGATGGCATGGGCGGCAGTTTATCACCAACGATCATTCTGTTCGTCGTTGTCGTCTCGGTACTGCAAGGCTCGCCCGGTACTGCCGTTTCGGTGCCCGATGTTGGAGAGAATTTATGCGGGAGTCGCTCGCGGCGGAAGTACCTGCTTGCAGCGAGCATTTAATGGGCTACCGTGGACCTGCAGGTTTGCCGTCTGCCCTCGATCGAGACTGCGCGTAGGCCGTGACGACTTTGACTTCAATACGCGTTAGCGGGCAGGTGAACCCGAGCAAATCACCTGAACTCGAAAGGGCATAGATGCTCGTCGGGACCACGAACTCCGCGCTGGCGCGCGGCGACGCCGCCGTGGCCGAAGACGAAAGCGGCATCGACGTCCGTAGTATTCCGCAGCTCGTGAATCCCAACGAAGTCGCGGAACGCACGCTGCTGCCGTCATTTCTCTACATTCCAGGCGAACCTTGCTGAGATAGCCGTGTTGTCCTCAGAGGGGCGGAAGCCATCCCCTAGTCGTGTAGAGAGTGCTATAGTTGGGCGAGGCGAGAAAACCTCCATGGACAAATCGAGAGATCAAGATCGGGGCAAGGGCGCGACGGAACAGGATTCGCAGAACCAAGGTGGCAATACCAGTATGCAAGGTCAATTGGGGCACCGTGATGAGGATGCAGAGTTGAAGAATGCTGATTCTAATTTGTCCGGGTGACCTGCCGTGCGCTGCCCACCCCTTACTGAGGCATCCGCGCCTGCTCGTTTCCCTCCTATTGGATGCGCTTGATCCGCTCCCTTTCATTGACTGCCCAGTTTTACGGACGTAAGATTCGTCCGCAGTGATCGGTCAAACCATAGCGCGCTATCGCATCGTGGATAAGCTCGGTGGTGGCGGCATGGGTGTGGTGTACAAGGCCGAGGACACCGAACTTGGTCGTTTTGTTGCGCTCAAATTCCTTCCAGAAGATGTTTCCCGCGACCCGCAAACATTGGAACGTTTCCGCCGCGAAGCACGCGCCGCCTCCGCCCTCAACCATCCCAATATCTGCACGATCTACGACATTGGCAAGAGTGGCGAGGAGTCCTTCATCGCCATGGAGTTTTTGGACGGCGTAACGTTGAAGCAGCGCATCGAGGTCACCCCTCTTTCGATGCCACAAGTGCTGGAGTTTGGGGCCCAGGTTGCGGATGCGCTCGACGTAGCGCACGCGGCGGGTATTGTCCACCGCGATATAAAACCGGCGAACTTGTTTTTGACCCGCAGAGGGCAAGCCAAGATTTTAGACTTCGGTCTGGCCAAAGTCGCAGCACGGCCAATGTCGCAATTGGCCGTGGCAGGCGCATCTCTGCCCACCATGGCCGTGGACCCCACTAATCTGACCAGCCCGGGAAGTGCGGTCGGAACTGTGGCTTACATGTCGCCGGAGCAAGCGCGCGGCGAAGAGTTGGATGCGCGTACGGATCTGTTTTCCTTTGGGGCTGTCTTATATGAAATGGCCACGAGTCGGCAGCCTTTCGTGGGCGGCACATCGGCGGTAATCTTCGAGGCAATCCTCAATCGGACACCGACGGCGCCCGTGCGGTTGAATCCGAATCTGCCAGCCGAATTGGAACGCATCATCAATAAGGCACTCGAGAAAGACAGAGACTATCGCTATCAGGTCGCTTCTGAGATGAGAACCGATCTGAAGAGGCTGAGGCGAGAAATTGAGTCGGGAAAAAGTTCCCCCGCGATTGCATCAACTGCTGTAGCGGCGCCCGCAGGACAGGAATCTCCGAATCCGTCAGGCTCGACAAACGTAGAACTGCCAAGGCCGGGCTCGTCCGCCACTTCGACCGCTGTCGCGCCCGTCGTCCTCGCCGGCACACGAAGTGAAAATCGTCGGTTAAGGTGGATCGGAGTTGCAATTATTCTTCTTGGCCTTGCCGGATTGTTCAGCTTTTGGCTGCGGCCTCCGCTTGCGCGGCCGCGGATACTAGGATCGAAACAGATCACCAACGATGCGCTTCCTAAAATCTCCCTGGTGACCGACGGGAACCGCGTCTACTTCACAGAGGCCCCCGCCACTGGCCTGGCCATTGCGCAAATCTCCACGGGTGGCGGGGAAGCGGCCTCACTTAGTGTGCCCTTTTCAGATCCCGTCGTGGCTGATGTATCGCTGGAAAAATCAGAGCTGTTGGTGAACCAGTCAGGGGAATTCGGCGGACCCTATTATTCGTTGCCTTTGCCCGCAGGTCGCCTCGCAGGCTGGGGAATGTTCACGGACAAACCGCAATCTGGGCGCCGAACGGAAAGCTTCTGTTCGCCGATGCAAAGGATATCTATCTCGCCGACCACGATGGCGCTAATCCTCACAAGATTGCTACCACGTCAAACCTGCCCAACAGTCTCAGCTTTTCTCCCGATGGCACACGCTTCCGGTTTACCGTCTCAGACCTGACGAACAATATCTCCAGTATCTGGGAAGCGCGTGCCAACGGCAGCGGCATGCACGAGGTGCTTCCGGGCTGGAATCAGCCGCCTTCAGAGTGCTGTGGTTTCTGGACCTCCGACGGCAAGTATTACGTTTTCCAAAGCACTCGCGAAGGCGCAACCGATATCTGGATAATGCCTGACCATTCTGACTGGTGGAAAAAAGTTTCGCCTCAACCAGTACAGCTTACGACTGGCCCATTGCTGTTTGGCAATCCGCTCCCCAGCAAGGATGGAAAGAAACTGTTTGTGATCGGGATGCAGCCGCGGGCGGAACTGATGCGCTACGACTCGAAAGCCGCTGACTTTGTACCGTATCTCGGTGGCATCTCGGCTGGCGATGTTGACTTCTCCCGCGATGGCCAGTGGGTGACCTATGTGAGCATTCCGGATTACACGCTCTGGCGCAGCAAGGTAGACGGCAGCGCTCGCGTCCAGCTTACTTACCCACCGATGCGAGCCGCTTTGGCCCATTGGTCTCCGGACGGGCAGCAGATTGCGTTTTCCGGAGCCACGCCGGGAAAGCCCTGGAAGGTGTATCTCATCTCGAAAGAGGGTGGCAGCCCACAAGCTGTCACCCAAGGCGACGTTCGAGAAACTGATCCTACCTGGTCTCCAGACGGCAACACGCTGGCTTTTGCACAGGTTGACCCGTTCCAAGCGGACAAGACGTTTATCGTCTTGTTCAACCTCAGAGACCACCAGACTTCGCAACTGCCAGGGTCGCAGGGGATTTTCGCTCCCCGCTGGTCGCCCGATGGCCGCTACATGCTGGCCATATCTTCTGATAACGGGAAACTCCTGCTTTATGACGTCACAAGTCAGAAGTGGCGGCCGGTGGGCAGTAACCTGAACGCCTTCGGATACATTTCGTGGTCACGCGACAGCGCGTACGTGTACTTTGACACGTTTTTGGGCGGCGACAACGGATACTATCGCCTGCGGCTCAGTGATCTGAAGCTGGAGAAGCTCGTTGACCTCAGAAAGATACGGAGGTTTCCGGGTCAGTTTGGACCGGGTTCTTGGACCGGCCTTGGCCTGGGCGATGTTCCTCTGGTTCCCCGTGATATGAGCACCCAGGAGATCTACGCGCTCGACCTGCAGCTTCCCTAAAACATCCTATAGGTCCAGAGTATGTCCGGATGACGGGCGAAGCAGGGCCCACGTTACTTACCTTCAAAGCCGATGAAGTGGCAGACGACGGAACGGCCAATCTCAATCCGCCCTTCACAACTAAAAACGTCATTGCCCGCGTGGAGGACAAGTGCACCATGTTCGCTTGAGCATGACCTTGATGTCGGCTGGTCAGCAATTTCAGTGCCCAGCGATCGCGCACTTCTTCGACACGAATGGGGACGCACCAACCTTGCTCAGATCGGCTATGAGTTCCTCAGTCATCCCGTCAGCGAAGTAGTCTTGCTCGGGGTCGTGGGAAAGATTCTCAAGTGGAAGCACCGCAATCGAACTGATGGCTTGTGTAGGACGATGACCAACGAAGACACGACCACCTAAGATCGGGGCTGCACCTGTGAGTGTGACAGCAGTTATGATTGCAGCGATCTTCGGGCGTGACCAGTGACCCGTATTCGAAATAACAGGAGTGGCAGCCTTCCCAGAATCAGTACTGCGCTTCAATCGTATTGAGTCAGCTCTGATCTCTGACGCATGTTGGTATCTCACCTCCCGATCTTTCTCTAGCGCTTTGCTGATAATGTGCTCCAGTTCGATTTGCGTGTTGGGATTCACTCGTACTGGCGCAACTGGGGTTCGGTTCAGAATCGCGTCGAATATTATTCCTGAACTTTCACCCTGAAACGGCCGAGGACACCGAGCTTGGTCGCTTTGTCGCTCTGAAGTTTCTGCCTGAGGATGTCGCTGGAGACCTGCAGGCGCTGGAGCGCTTTCGCCGGGAAGCAAGAGCTGCGTCTATTAACTTCCGGTTTTGCGCGTTACCCTCACAAAACCGTAGACCGGCATCTGCGCCCAGGCCTGTCGCATCGTCTTACACTGTTTGCAGGAAGTTCACTTCAGGCCATCGGACATGTACAACGTGCCCACGTTGGTTTCGTAACTGAGCCCGATGGTTTTGCCGTTCGCATCCATGTCACAGGCAAAGTAAACGTTCCGCATGGAGACGAGTCCCACTTGGGCCGTCGGTCGCAATTTCTGCAAAGGCTCGCGTCTGCCGGAGTCTAGTGCAACGCGATACAACATTAATTCCTTGTCGCCTTCGCCTACGACAAAAATGCTCTTGCCGTCCCCACTCCAGCGCACCACGTCTTCATCTGCAGCAACCCCCAGCAGCGGCTTCGCCCCGCCGTTCATTGATTGCAGTATCCAGTGTGTGTCTCGGTAGGTGAACAACTGTCCATCCGGCGAAATCGGAAGAAAATAGTAAAAGGGGAAATCCGTCGTCAGCGGTCGTGGTGCGTTTCCGTCAATGTCGGTCAGATACACGCGATTGCCGGAACCATGTGCGGCCATCAAGAGGATGTGCTGTGAGTCGGGCAAGAAGGCGGCGCGGGTAACGACAATCCCATCCCAGTGCAGGTTGCGCGTTTCTCCCGGCCCAATTGGCAGCAGCGCGACACCACCGTTCGGCTCGCCTGCAATCACCCATTTGTTATCAGTGGAAATATCCGCAGCAAAACCGCTACCCAGGCGTACTGCCGAACCTTGGGCATTGACGTTGCGGATGTACACCGAATAAGCATTGCCACCGAATGCCGATTGGTCCGTGAGTGCCAACAGCGTGCCGTCACGGCTGAGGACCGGACCCCATGAATAGTTCAGCCAAGAAATGTCTCTAGTCGGCCCCTGTGAAAATAAATCGATTCTCGACATGTTTTCGTATCGGCACAGGAGGACCTCGCCAGAAGGCGAAATGTCGAGAATGCGCACAGCGCCCGGCTGAGAAGTAATTCTCCGTTCGACGCCGTCGAGAGTAGCAGCGTGAATCGATAGATCCTGGCCCTCGCGGGTTGCCGAGAACCAGACTTCCTTTCCCGAAGGAGCCCAAGCGAGCCCGTCTTCGGCTTCCCAGTCAGTGGAAATCTTTTTCGGCGAGCCCGATGTTCCCATCACTGCGACGTCTCCGCGATTGTCCAGGAATGGCGGATGTTGAAGGAATGCAAGGTGGGTTCCGTCGGGAGAGACGCGCACGTCGTCGATCCAGTTTGCCGTTTCGTATACCGGCTTTCCGATTGGGTACTCGAGACGGTAGTTGCCATTTACGTGTCGAATGATCGCGAGCTTGCTGCCATCGGGCGACCAGTCTGCCGAGGTGACGTGCTCGACCACTTCGCGAGGAGCGCCTCCGAGCGGGGCTATGGCCAGAGTTCCCTCCCACGTAAGGTGACCCAGAGAGCTGGCCTTCAGGAGCAACGCCATCTGCCTCTGACTTGAAATGGCGAGCAGCCTCGCGCCGGGCAGTCCGATGGGTTGCGAGTCCGGGTAGTCGCGCCGGACCGAGTAGAGGTCCGGCATACCGCCCTCCAGTGCTGCCGTGTAGAAGATCGTCTGGTCAGGCGCAAAACGCGCCGAGTAGACGGTCCCGGAACGGAACGATACGGGGCTGAACTTCACCTGGACCGGTTGCGTCCCCGCCAGCCACCAACGGACTAAGCCCCCCAGCACGACCGCCATTACAACAACGCCTGGCACCGCCCAACTGTATCGCCTGCGTTTAGCCGGACTGGGCGCGACCACCGCACTGCTGGACGATGTTATGGTCGCAAGGGCAAACGCGAGATCGCTGGCCGACTGGAATCTGCGGTCGGGCGATTTCTCCAGGCAGCGGCGGATGATCCGTTCGAGACCCGGGTTAACGATCAAGCCTGTATTTGTGAACTCGGGCGGTTCCGCATGAATAATCGCGTTCATCGTCTCGACGTTCGACTCTCCCTTGAACGCGCGCTTACCGGTAACCGCCTGGTAGAGGATGGCGCCAAAGCTGAAGATGTCTGCCCGATGATCGATGGGGTGCGCGCGGACCTGTTCGGGCGCCATGAAGCCGACGGTTCCGAGTACCATACCGGTCATCGTCGGGTTGGCGAGGGTAAGCGTAGCCTCGTCCGCCATTCTTGCCGCTACTCGCGCTTGCTTAGCCAGACCGAAATCCAGAATCTTGACGCGCTCATCGCGGGTAATAAACACGTTTTCCGGTTTTAAATCACGATGAATGATTCCCTTTTCATGGGCGGCCGCAAGTCCATGAGCCATTTGGAGTCCGTAGTCGATTACTTTTCGCTGCGGCAGCGGCCCGCCGCGTATTCGCTCGCCGAGGCTCTGCCCTTCCAGATACTCTGAAACCAAGTAGTGAGTTTCACCCTCGATGCCGATGTCGTAAATGGCAAGCAGGTTCGGATGGCTCAGACCACTCAACACGCGCGGTTCACGCTCGAAGCGCTGCAAGCGGTCCGCGTCGTTTGCAAATGACGCGGACAAAACCTTGATTGCCACAATGCGGTCAAGTCGGGTATCGCGTGCGCGATAGACTTCGCCCATGCCCCCTGCACCTATGGGCGCCACAATTTCATATGGCCCCAAGCGTGTCGCAGAAGCCAACATTACCAAGCTCCTAAGTCGTAAGGGCTCTCAGTCCAAAAATTATATGCCGATGCGGCCCAGACGGCTCCGTATGAGCTTGCCGCCGTTGGTTGCAGTTCCAAGCAATAGCGGGGAAAGCGGTCATTGAGGCTGTTGCTTTTCCATGATGCTCACAATCAGAGCACTGGCATCCTTGGATACGAGCTTTCAGAAACCATCATTTCGAGCAGCCGACCAATTTCCGCCGTCGTGCTATGGCCGAAGAAAATGCCCGCATCGTAAATGGTGTGGCCAAAGGCTCGCTCGACCTGGGCATCGCTGTAATGGCTGAAGAGGAAGTTGACCGTTTGATCTCCGCGCGCATTTCGGTAGCTCGGGTCAATTGTGCTGAGCCAGCTCCGATCCCAATCGAGATCGGAGAACTGTATTGAAGTATTCGCAAGACCCAAGGCATGCATGTATTTGGTCACCTGAGCGCGGTGGCCGGGGTTTACACCGTCCCCGCTCAGGTTTGAGCAGCATACAGAAAACATCTCGTGTTCGCCTCTCTGCCAGTGCCTACGACGAGCTCCGCAGAGAGATTCTGCACCGTGATAGTTGGAGATGCCAAGTGTGCGGAACCCTCTCCAATCTTAAAGTTCACCATCAACGATTTCGCAGCAGAGGAGGCGATGATCTGGAAGTCAACCTGATCACCTTATGTACCGGATGCCATGCTCTCTTGCTGTCAATGTCAAACAGTTTGCATACTTACGTCTAATGGTGAAATCGCCTTGATTGCGTAAAAGACATCGTTCGACCTGATAAATCGCAGGTGACTCGCCGCGTCGCTCCCGTGCAAGTTAGCTGTCGCGGCGAGTCGGTTTTCACCCGTAAGCTGTTACTGTCTGGTTCTTGTCCTCACAAATTAGCCAGCGCGGAGTTCGGTGGTTTTGCCAACGATTACTGCCACCCGCTCCTTGTATAGTGTGCGGCCGTCGGAATCCCGCAACTCGATATCGTGGTTACCGGGTCGCAGCGCGAATTTCTTAGCCTTTTCGATCTTGTCTGCAAAGCCGCCATCTACAAAGACTGAGGCGTCCTTGCGATCAGTCTTGATCTTGACATATCCGAAGTTTTCCGCCATGTAGTCGGGCGGATATGCGTACGGGTACGGATACGTGAAGAACGGATCGAAGACCCGGACCGGCTCAACCACCACGACTTGCTGCTGCGCTGGCTTTTGGGCCATCGGTGGCGGCGGTTGCGTCGGCATGGGCTTAGGCTTCTGCGCAGAGGCCGCTGGCACTACAACGAAAAGCAGTAGCCCCGCCATCACCAGAGATGTAAGTGTCTTCCATAACGCTCGCATAGTTCCTCCTTTCTGCCGTACCACTGTCTCCTAGGTTTGCTTAGTTTAGATGCCCCTCCGGAGCGCTTGAGGTCCTCTGCAACTTACTGCAGGCAAAAGATGTGAATGTAAAATTTGTGTCAAGAATGTTGCTCGTTGTGTTGCCCTGAAATCGCACCTTTGGACGCTGCAATCCAAGCTAAGCCGTAAGAAATGGAAAAAGCGGTGGGGAGGCAGTTTTACGTTAGCGACTCTCTGAATAAGTACGGTTCTGATCGAGTAAGTTCAGTCTCTCGTGAATTTCCGCAATTTCTTTCAGCACCTGGTTATTCATTAGACCTAAATGAATGCCAAAGTTCAAAACAGCCCACTACCCGGGAGCCAACGTCCTTGCCCGTCATTCGTTTGAAACGAAGCCATATATCGAAGCACGAAAGCTGGTTGGTTCTCCGTTGCCAAATCACCTTGGGTCGACAGCGTGTTCGGAACCGGACACAGAACCACGTTCCTGGACAAGCTGCGGTAAGCGCGGACCTAGTGTTAGGTCTATAATCCCTTTCTTTTCAGCGTATCCTTGATCTGCTCAATTGGTGAGAAGAATGCCTTGATAACCCGGATAGGTGTGCCAACCTCTCTTGAACACGGGCGCGATTGATGGAGGTGAAGAGTGCGAACTCTGATCAGGAATATTCTTTACGGCTTGCGCATGTTGCGCAAGAGTCCTGGGACGACATCGGCTGTTATCGCCACCCTCATGCTTGGAATTGGCGCGATGACGGCGATTTATACCGTGGTTTACGCCGTATTGCTCGCGCCCTTGCCTTATCCCCACCCTGAACAGTTGATGATGGTTTGGTCGAAGGTTAACGGGGGCCGAAACCCGATGTCGGCCGGCGACTTTCTCGACTGGAAAGAGCAGAACAAAGCTTTCCAGCAACTGTGTGCGTTTACGGGAGCCAGCTTTAATCTCGCGACGCAGGATCAACCCGAGTCCATCGATGGCATGCGCTCCACGCCCGGCTGGTTCAGCATGCAGGGAATCCCGTTCCTCATGGGACGCGACTTTCTTCCAGAAGAAGGAATTCCTGGCCGGGACCATGCCGTCGTGCTTACATACAAGTTATGGAACCGTCTAGGTGCGAATCGCAGCATCATCGGCCAAACGATTCAGATCAACAGAGAGCCGTATACGGTGGAGGGGGTGTTGTCGCCTGGGATGGGGGACCGTTTCACCTTTGAATTGGCGGCTCCGCTAGCCTTCCGGCCAGAACAGATCAACCATGACTACCATTGGCTGCTAGCCATGGGACGGCTCAAAGCCGGTGTCACACAGGAACAGGCTCAAGCCGATATGGATTCGGTCACGAGTCATATTGCGGCTGCCTATCCAACGTCAAACAAAGGTTGGGGCGCTGCGGTCGAGCCCCTGAAGAATGATTTTCTTCCCCGCGAGCGCATTCGCAACTTGTGGTTTCTCCTAGGTGGCGTCGGCTTCGTGCTTCTCATTGCCTGTGTCAACATCGCAAATCTGTTGCTGGCCAAGGGGTCATGCCGGCAAAGAGAAATTGCGATTCGCAGCTCCGTGGGAGCAACTCGAAGGCAAGTCTTCACGCAGTTCCTTACCGAAAGTCTGGTACTCGCCCTTCTCGGCGGCGGACTGGGGGTCGGCCTCGGTATGTGGTTGCTGCGACTCGTTCTCAGGATTGTGCCCGATGGGATATTGCCTTCGGAAGCGAACTTTCAACTGGATATTCATGTCCTTGCTGTAACTCTTGCCGCAACCACGTTGGCCGGTGTTGTGTTTGGCTGCGCACCCGCCTGGTACGCGTCTCGCGTGAATCCTGGAGAATTTCTGAAGGAAGGCGGACACTCGGGTATGGGCTCAGGAAGCCAGAAGTTGCGGCGAGCGCTCATCATGGGTGAATTCGCACTGGCTTTGTCGCTGCTGGCGGGCGCGGGGCTTGCCATGCGCAGCTTTTGGAATCTAACCCGCGTCGATCTTGGGGTGCGAACCGATCATGTGTTGACCTTCAGGCTGGTGCAGCCGGAGGGGCGGTTTCAGAATCCAGAGCAAATGTTCGTTTACAACCAGCGGATTTTGGACGCCATTCGTTCCGTAAGCGGAGTAACCGCCGGTGCTACGGTGACGGGTAGGCCGCTGCGTTTCCAGAGCGACGGCATCACGTTGAAAGTGGTCGGTGCGACCTATGCAGACCGGTCGCAACAGCCGGGCGCGGGCTTCCAATCAGTTTCACCGGACTACTTCAAAACTTTCGGTATACAAGTGGTCAAGGGGCGCGTGTTCAATGAGCAAGACACCACCACGAGTGTGCGGGTAGCAATGGTGAACGAGGAATTTGCCAATCGATTCCTGAAAGGCATGGATCCGCTGCAGCAACGATTGTCCATCCACCAGTTAATTCCCGGGTCGCAGCAGCTGGGTCCTGAAGTGGAGTGGCAGATCGTCGGCATCTTCCACAACGTGAGATATGGAGACTTCCGCGACGATGGTCCGGAGGTGGATGTTCCATTCACTCAGTCCTTGTCGCCGGATGTCACCATCGGGGTACGTACAGCCGAGGATCCCGCGGGCATGACGAAAACGATTGCTGCTGCTGTACATTCCGTTGATCCCCAGATTGCCCTGGCCAGTCTCCGCACCATGGATCAAGTGAAGGAGGAGGCTCTGGGCGAGGACAGGTACACGATGGTTTTGTTTGCCAGCTTTGCAGCAGTCGCTTTGCTGCTTGCAGCGGTTGGGATCTATGGGTTGATGGCTTTCGCGGTCGCGCAACGAACTCAGGAAATCGGTCTACGCCTCGCGCTCGGCTCCGCCAAGCTTGGTGTGATATGGCTCATCCTTAAGGAAGCGTCGCTGCTTGCGGCGGTCGGTCTCGGGATTGGCCTTGCAGGTTCTGTTCTTGTGGGCCGGACGATGAGTAATACTTTGTACGGGGTAGCCGCAATAGATTTCGCCGTGATCGTATCCGTCGCCGTGATCCTGTTTCTCACGGCGATGTTTGCTTCGTACTTGCCGGCGCGTCGGGCAGCGTCGATCGATCCCATGCAAGCACTTCGAACCGAGTAGCCAGCATCCCGGTTCGTGGAGCAAAGTCGAGGCTAGATACGGACAGCTCCAGGCCACTGGAGTCGTTTCGCGTTGAGGGGTGAGTAACCGACAGTAAGTCGGGCTTCACAGCCGTCACTTTGGCGCGTTAAACGTAGTTCTCACAGATGTTGACGCTCGCAATCTCAGCATTGTGGAGCGGCGCACCCTTAAAAGGACCTACGAGTTGATCTCACAGGTTAGCAGAAAGATTGCGAACAAATCCCTTCCCGAAATCATTCGCAACCTGAAATCTAACCGGCCTGCACCCCCGACGCAAAAGTCCATATGCTATTGATATCCAACGGCCCGTTGGGGGGCAGCAGGTTATACTTTGTGCTCGCAGTGCGGCAGTCTCTTCTTCAAGACCGCGTGAGGGATATGACACTTCGAATAACCCAGATGCTTCACCGTACTGGAATCCGAAAGAGGTTTCGGTGGGCGGTCACTCGCGAAAACGCGTAAACCGAAGGATCGGCGCTAAACGAAATGTGCGGTACGTCTACAAGGTCGAGTCTTCGCGCGACAGGCAGGCCCTCCAGATCTTCCTCGCGGTCGGCACCGCCTGATGGTAATTTCGGTAAAGACTCGCCCGCGGACAACGTTAGTGCAAACACAGTGCCACCGGTACCCCCGCCTTCTGTCCGGAATCTCAAATAGAACAACCGGCCATCACGCGACCAGGCCGCATCGCAAAACGTGCAGATCCGAGCCGGGTGGCCGCCTTTTATCGAATAGGCCAACAATCCTGTTGGCCTGCTGCCTTCGGCTGTCGGAGCGGTAACAATAACCCATCGGCCGTCAGGAGAGACAGCTTTAAGATTGAGTCCGGGGTAGGGCAGGAGTTTCTCTAATTGCGTGCCATCCTCTTTTATATGGAAGATGAACTGCCTTCCCGCCTCTGAGCGCTCGAACAGCAGCTCTCCATTAGCCACAAACAGTACCGCCCTCTTTATTCCAACCGCTAACTGCCGTGGCTGGAAGCTGTGCTCCAAGGAAGCGATCCAGAGATGTGACAATCCTTGCCCTCCCTGCGCGCTAAATGCTACTTGCTTGCCGTCGGCTGAGATGTCAAACCCTCGCAACGAAAAGCCTTGCAGGGCTCGTTCTGTGTGCCCGGAAGAGAGGTCCGCTGCCCAGAGTTCGCCGGTAGCTAGGTTGCTCGAAGGCCCACTTCGTACTAGATAGTAAACTTTCGTTCCATTCGGAGAAAATACTGAGGATTTGGGACCTAGGCCCAGCCCGGGAAAGTCTGCGTATCCTTCGTTTGAGATCTGGCGGTCGCCGTTCTGATCGTGAAACCAAATAGCACTTTGATTGTCTCCCACGGAAGTAATGAGAGACCGTCCGTCTGGAGCTACTGCGATTCCTTCTTGTTGCGTGGGCCCGAACGTCAACTGCTGTGGATCACCATCGGGGAAATGCTGACGCCAAATATGGAAGCCAGCGCCAGAATCCGCAACGAAGTATATCCATTTACCGTCGGGAGACCAGGCTGCAGAGGTGCATGGTGCGTGCGGCCCAACTGGCCGCCCAGACGAGGTATTATCGAAGGTTACAAGCCGACATGGTAGCCAGCCAACTTGGTCCATTTCGACTATGACAACGACCTCTCGGTCAGGCGAGACATAGGAGCGATGAGCCATACCGACATCGCTCGGCGGCGTGTAGACAGCACGTTCATCCATCCGGTGTTCGCTCGAAGTCGCGACGGCCATGTGGTCTCCACTCGTGATTTCCGAAAACAACACGTGCTGTTCGTCCGTCCAGGTCAGTCCCGAAGCATTCGTTTGCATTAACGACGGATTTCCACCAGCAGTTGGCACTCTCCATGTATCCCATCCTCCGGACTGACGAACGACGGTGTAGGCGATTTGCCCGCCGTCAGGAGAAAACACTGGGCTCATTTTCTCCTCGGCATCGTTCGTGAGTTGCTTAGGCTCGCCTTCCGGAAGACGCTTGACGTAAATCTGTCCGCGGCCAACAAACGTAGCTGTCCCACGAATGAAAGCCAACATATGGCCGTCAGGTGAGAGTGCTGGGGAGGTCGCCGAGTCGGCGAAATGCGTAACCTGCACCCATTCAGAAGGCGCTGGCGCGTTCGGATGCATCCAACGCACGACCGCAAGCACAGCGCTGAACAATAGCACCGCCAAAACCACGGCCACGGCATACCACCGGGCACGCGCCCCAGCGGCTGGGTCGATCAATTCTTCCAGGTCCTCAAGCAAAGCCTTGGCGTGCTGATACCGTTTCGTTGGATCTTTTTCCAGACATCGCAACACGATTCCCTGCAGCCGGGGTGAAACACGGCGGTTAAGATCCACTGGAGGCACGGGCGGCTTCTGCAGAATATCGCCAACCAGCTTGGGGGCAAATTCCTCCCGGAACGGCCGGTGGCCTGTCACCATCTCATACATCACTGCGCCAACCGCGTAGATATCTGTGCGTGCGTCCGCTCCGCGTCCCTGCAACTGCTCGGGCGCCATATAGGGCAGCGTTCCAGCAAACGCCATGGTCTCTGTCAGCGTGGCTACGGTGAGCGCTGATTCCGTGATGACGGGGATCAGTTTCGCTAACCCGAAATCGAGCAGCTTCACCTGTCCATGAGTTGTCACAAAAATATTCGCTGGCTTGATATCGCGATGAATGATCCCCTTGGCATGGGCAGCTTCCAAAGCATCTGCAATTTGAATCCCAAGCCTGACTGTCTCTTCATCTCCAAGTGGGCCGCCCGAGATGCCGTGCTTCAACGTTTGGCCTTCAAGCATCTCCATGACGATGAATGGCTGGTTGTTATACTCGTCAAACTCGTGAACCGTACAAATGTGCGGATGGTTCAAAGCTGATGCAGCTCGCGCCTCCCGGTGCAGCTGTTCCACGGAGCGTTCGTCTAGTGGAAGTGTTTCCGGTAGGAATTTGAGGGCAACAAAGCGGCCTAGTTTTAGATCTTCGGCCTTATACACCACTCCCATTCCACCGCCTCCCAGTTTCTCCAGAATGCGGTAGTGCGAAACTGCTCTGCCTGTCAGACGAGAATCGTCTTGGACGGATCGGTTAGGTGAATCGCCTTTGTGAGCGAAAGCCTTGACTGCCATCTCCAATGCGGGGGATTCCAAGAAATTCTCAGCTTGCTTCTCACCCGTGAGCAGCGATTCCACTTCGCGGCGCAGACCCTCGTCTCCACCACAGGTATCTTCCAGAAATGCAGCCCTTTGGCTCCGCTCGACTCTTAGAGCCGAGTGATACAACTGCTCAATTCGCTCCCAGCGTTCAGCCTTCATGGCACTGCTGTTCTCTGAACTCGCGCAATAGCCAGGCTTTCGCCAGCCGCCAATCACGCTTTACGGTCTCTTCGGAAACTTTCACTACCTCAGCGGTTTCCTGCACACTCAGCCCCCCAAAAAAACGGAGCTCGATTACTCGACTCTTCCGCTCATCAACGATAGCCAGTGCCTTCAGCGCATCGTCCAATGCCAGGAGATCAGCCCGGGGCTCGCTAGAGACGATCAGCGTTTCGTCGAGTGGTAACCGGAACGCCTCTCCACCCCTTTTACGACTATGGCGAGAACGGGCGAAGTCCACCAGGATTCGGCGCATCAACTGCGCGCAAATACCAAAAAATTGTGCCCGGTTTTGCCAACTGATGTGCTGGAAATCCACCAGACGTAGATAGGCTTCGTTAATCAGAGCTGTAGTCTGAAGCGTATGCTCAGGTCGCTCTCCCGCCATATAGTGCCGAGCGGCCCGGTGTAATTCCCCATACACCAGGGGAACCAACTTCTCGAGTGCTGCTTCATCGCCTGCACTCCAAGCTTTGAGTAGCCGGGTAACGTCGTGGCTCGAAACCGACAACATACAACTGTTTCCCGCGGCTTGCGGTTAGCCTTATTTCGGCGAAAGGTTATCACAATTAGGGCTTTTCCACGCCCGGGTCTTTCATGAGTTCTTGATTCGGGTTGCACTTTTTCTCGCCTGTTTACGCCTTATAAAGCGGACACAGCTGAAGATCGGGCCGGCGGGTCGAATGAACCGGGCGCCTAGGCTCCCATACCGCACTCAGAGGAGACAAGATGAGATCCAAAACATTGTGCATTACGGCGGTCGCACTTGCGATGCCCGTTCAGGCCGCGTTCAAGTTACTCGCATTGTTCGCTCTGTTGCTGTCGTTTATTGCAGCTGCTCGCGCCGACCAGTTCACCTTCCGTACAATCGACTTCCCTGGAGTCGACTCTACTTGGGGTCTCGCTATCGGTCCCCGTGGAGAGATCGGCGGGCTGGCGTGCGTCGGGCCGTCGTGCCAGGGGTTCCTATTGAGGAACGGGGCAGACCCGGTGATCATCACACCGCCCGGAGCCTCCAGTTCCTATGTTACGGGGATTCAGCCGGGAGGATTCCTGCTGGCTGGCCAGTACAACGACGCCAGTGGGAATGCACATGGCTATGTGCTGAACCGATTGCGCCCGGGCGCCTTCACGCCCATTGACCCCGATCCAAACGGCGTGCTGTTTACCGAGGTGGCGGACATGAACCCCTCAGGTGATCTGGCAGGCTGGTATGCCGATCTGGCCGGGATCGGACATGGCTATGTAGTGCTTAAGGGGAGTCTCACCTCGTTTGACATACCTGGCGCGACCTTTTCCGCCGCGTTCGGGATCAGTCCTGGCGGTGACCTCGTGGGGACATATTGTGATGCTGCTGGGTGTCACGCTTACCTGTTGCGCGGGGGCATCAGCGGGGCGTTGACGACGATTGATGTGCCAGACGCGGCGGTCACGGACGCATTTGGCGTCAACTCGCTTGGCCAGATCGTCGGAGATTACTGCATGGTGGACGGCACCTGCCACGGATACCTGCGAAACCCCGACGGGGGGCTGATTACCGTGGACCCACCCGGCTCCAGTTTCGTTATAGCGTTTGCAATCAATCCAGCCGGACAGATCACCGGATTGTCCTGCGACGACAGTGGTTGTCATGCGTTCCTGGCCACGCCCCAACTGGAGCCGGCATTTCAAACGACCACCGTTCCGACCAGGGCCAGCGGTCGACCCCCAAGTTCGTCGACCCTTGACAGTGTTCGTCGGCTCCGCCCGTTAGGAAAAGGTGGGCTCGCGCGGCTGGGGTCGAAACACTGACGATGGCGCAACCATGTGGAACGGCGAAACCTCGGCTTCGCGACCTGAAAAGCCATTCTACGTTGACCGCCGCCGAACTCGCGTTCGGTGAGACCGTTTGATAGCTATTTCTCGGTATTCGGTTTAGGAGGCCATATGAAACGTTGGATCAACAAGACACACCTTATCGTTATCGTTTGTAGTGTGGTCATCTGTGGATTTCCCTGTCTAGGGCAAACACCGGCGATAAAACTACAGGTCGATGTCGACAATTTCGTTCTCTATAACTACGACACGTTCGACACCACGCAATTCGGCACGAATCCGAACCAGACGAGCGTGCCGATGAAGACTTACAACTATCACGTCGGCATCGGCGACATTGTCGCTGTGGGCGGCACGCCAGCCAAGGGGACACTATTGTGCAACCATACGATGTTTGTCCTCAGCCCCACCGCCACAGTCGGCAGTATGAAGGCCATCGCCGACACTTCTCGCGCCATGGTGGACGATTGTTCGTTGGAGATCTTGACGACCGGCGGAGCCCCGGTGGGAACCATCTTCATCCACGGACTCTTCGGCGGTGCGCCCCCTCCTGGCGCGCCCACGTCTTCCGCTCGCTCCAATATGATCATCACGGGTGGGACCGGGGCATTCCTTGGGGCGCGGGGCCAGGCGGGTCAATCGGGTCCGTGGACACCGCGAGTCGCCTCGGCTACCGAAGATCCCGCCAATCGGCGAGTGAACGGAGGTGGGACAGAAAGCATTGTTCTGCAGCTTTTTCCGATGGTGACAGGAGGGCAGGCAGTCGTCCATTAGTGTGGCTTCAATCTAGCGCCAGGTTGCTTGGCGATCTCCGATTCCGGCTGGAGGCTTGGCCCATATTGTCGAATGCGTAAATCGGAGCGGGAATTATGCCAGACGAGTGCAGAAGGGAATCATTCCGTAGGCGGAGCGACAGCGCACTCGTCAGCTGATACGAGAGAGTTTGAACTTGTTGAAGCAAGTGTGAAGTGCATCCTTCACGTTGCGTGGGGTTCATCCGAAGATTTTTTGGCTGGTGCGATCGTGCAACCAGGATGCACAAAACTCGCGAGATGCCCCCAGAGCAGGTCCAGCGCGAGGTCGAGAAGGAGCTGACAGGCCGCGAGACTGAGGCCTGGGAGATCATTTATTTCAAGCTATACAAAAGCCAGATTCCTGTCATTGAGCAGGCACTCGAGACGGCGGCTTTGATGCTCGGAAGTGACAAATCGCGAGGCTACTGTCTGGAGATGATTTGCGCTGACTTCTTGGCCGGGGCCAATTTGAACGAAGGTGATCCCGACGTGCTGCTCCATGCACTTTCTCGCTCCTTCTACTTCCTGCCCGCCAGCCAACGGCAAGCATTTCTTCAAAGCATCAGTCAGCAGGTCCAATGAGACGGGTTGCCATTTCGCGAGATGAGCTGGCACCGTCAAGATCTGATCCAAGCCAGAGCGCGGAACCCGTCGTACTTCAGCTCGAAGAGCCAGTCCGGGTGATTGAAGGGCAAACGCCGCTCACCATACTCGGCACGCGTTCGCAGCGACCATTGGCGAACCACTCTTGCAGGAAAAGGCCTGCTGGAACTCCGGCATGTTGGAAACAACGTTGTTCACTCGGTAACGCGGAAATGAATGTGGGTTCGTGAGAACGAGTGTTCGTATGAAGTCCGGTCGCGCCTCGGTACACCACGCATTCGCATAGGAGAGAAAAAAGCGCTGGCGTGCAGTCCAGCCATCTGGCCCGGTTTCGTCGAGTGCAGTTCCATCCTTCTGAAGCCTGTCCTGAAGTGCCATGAACGCCAGGCGTGCGCCTCCATTATCGGCCGTGTCCTCTCCCTGCGTGAGTCGCCCGTTCTGCTTGACGCCAGCCTCGGGCACCTCCTGGCTATATTGCTCCGCAAAGCAGTCGCCCCGCTTCTCGTACGACTTGGCGTCCTGCTCGTTCCACCAGTCCCTCAAGTTGCCTCTTGCATCGAACTTGCGGCCTTGATCGTCGAAACCGTGCGTGATCTCGTGCCCGATGACCGCGCCAGTGGCTCCGTAATTGATTGCTGCGTCCGCTTTCGGCTCGAAAAATGGAGGCTGAAGTATTCCCGCCGGGAAGTTGATGCTGTTGAGTTGGGCGTTGTAATAGGCATCAATCGTCGGTGGAGTCATCGACCATTCCGTGCGGTCGACAGGCCTGTTCACTTTAGCCAATTGCCGTTTGAACTCGAAGGCTGTTGCTCCGTGGATATTCTTGAGATAGTTGGTCGGGGTTATATTGACCGCCGAATAATCACGCCAGTGATCTGGATACCCGATCTTTTCCTCAATCGCTTGCAGTTTCTCCTGCGCTGCCTTCTTGGTTGCAATAGTCATCCAGTCCAGATCGTCGATGTCCCTTTTGAGGGCCGACTCCACGTCTTTCACCAATTCGAGCGCTCGCGCCTTGCTCTCGGGGGGAAACGCACGTTCCACATAAACCTGTCCTAGGGCTTCTCCGAGGTTGCGGTCCGCGGAACGGACGCATCGCCGCCAGCGAGGCAGCTGCCTTTCTACGCCAGACAAGCTGTGAGAATAGAAATCAAAGTCCTCACTGACGAAGGGTGTCGGCAAATAAGGAGCCGAAGCATGCACAAGCTGCCAATGCAGGTATGCCTTCCAATGTTCAAGCGAATGCTGTTGAAGCAGCAGCTCCAGATTTTTAAAGAACTGAGGCGACGTGACAATGTAATGGTGCGGGGCAGGCACTCCCACTACGCTGATGTACCTCTTCCAGTTAAAGGAAGGCGTGAGCGCTTGTACTTGCTCAAGCGACATCTTGTTGTTGACGTTCTTGGGGTCTCGGCGACTCACGTTGTCCATCGCGGCTTTTGCCATTCCTGTCTCGATGGCCAGCACCTGTGCCGACTCCGCCCTTGCCTCCACGTCCCTGTGGCCAGACAGCGATAGCATCTTCCTTACGTGCTGAAGATACCGTGACCGCAACTCCTCAGACTTGACATCATCTTTCAGGTAGAAGTCGCGGCCAGGCAGTCCCATACCGCCCTGGTCGATAACTATAACGACCTGTGAGGCGTCATCTAAGTCTTGAATCGAGGCAAAACCGAACAGTGTTGCCTGCGTCTGATTGTCATCCAATTGCCACGCGGCAGGCAGCGTGCTGTGCAGGTGAGCGATCTCTTCTGCCAGTTCGCCCTTGCTGCGAAGACCTTCGATACGCCGCATTTCGGGCGCGAGACCGCTGGTGCCCGCTGCGTCGATGCCTTTCTCATTCATGCAGGCCGTCCAGAAATCACCCACTCTCTGTTCAACAGGCGCGCGGCTTGCCCCCCTCGCAGATGCTGCCTGCATGGCCTCACGCAAGATAGTCTCATTCCACAGATTGAGGCCGCTGCCAGTATCCCAGTACGCCTGGTCTGGCGGGATCGGATTCGCTGAAAACCATTTACTGCACGCAAACTTGTAAAAGTCCTGGCACGGGTCGAGCGCCCGGTCCGCCTGCTTTGGATCGAAGTGCTCCAGCTTGGGTGTCCGATCCACATTCTGCGCCCAGATGAGCGCCCATGCCATAACCAGAGAGAGAATTAGGATTCGTGGACGCGTCTTCATTGCACTCTTGGAGAGGGCTGCCATTCTAGCGCACGTATTTCTCCAAAGAGAAGCTGGTCGGCCATGAATCGGTCGGTGATAAAGTCCGCCCGGCGGACTTCTTGCGTTTGACTGGCCGTGCGAGTGGGCCTACCATCCTCATCCGATAAACAAAGGCGTGGCCCGCCGGGGTCCTTGCCAGGCATGACAAGTTTGGCGATCGCGCCGATTACCAAGCCTATTAGGATGACCCAGATCCCCATGCTGCTTGATATCGCCGGTTCCATCGTTGCAACGTGGCTTGGCCGGGTGGTCGGGTTGTACCAGGAAGGGCAATCCGCAGGTTTCATCATGTCGGTGGCGGGAGCGGTGTTGCTCCTTGCGCTATACCGGATAATCGCCAGGCGACGCTCACCTTAAGAGTTCCGCTCTTGTCCTCGGATTTCCGGGCTTCTGAGCAAAAAGAAAAGAGAGCGG
>Ga0075434_100000963_pt1 | contig 23184 bp, 15 predicted proteins | sample RhiMethybrSRZTD3_FD_75298 | JGI IMG/M metagenome (GOLD analysis project Ga0075434, IMG submission 75298) | Populus rhizosphere microbial communities from Tennessee, USA - Rhizosphere MetaG P. TD hybrid SRZTD3 | ecosystem: Host-associated > Plants > Roots > Rhizosphere > Soil | place: USA... | reverse complement strand
CACCAGAAGCTGCCAAAGAATGCCCGAACGGTCACAAACGCCCCCGATATGTTGCTTCACTAAGGCCTTGATCGCGTCTGGGTTGAAGTAGCCACGCTGAAGAGTTCGAGGTTCCAACAGAATCCCCAGTAGATGGTCCTTCATCTCCTGTCTCATCCAATACACCAAGGGCAGCGAAAATCCCTGCTTTCGCCGGTGCAGGAGCCTGGGGGGGATTTCTAACCGTTCAGCGAGCTTTTTCAGAATGAATTTCCGGGTACCATGCCGATATTTCCATCGCACCGGCAGACTGGTCACCCACTCGACGAACAAGTGATCCAGAATAGGCGCACGCACCTCAAGAGAGGTCGCCATACTCATACGGTCGACCTTGGTTAGGATGTCCGCTGGGAGATAGGTCTTGGTATCTAAGTAAAGAAGACGGCTAAGTGAGTCGGCCGCAGGGGCTCGATCATAGTATCGCTGGAATTGTTGAAGGATCTCTTGCTGATTTGCCACAGAGCTCAAGAAATCAGGCGAGAACAGTGGCCTTTCTCGATGATAGGCAGGCAGAAAGAGGATACCATCAAGGTAGCGATCGCGAGACTTGAGCGAAACATTCCAGGCAAAATTACGCCCGCGGAAACCTGGCGGCAAGCGATGGTAAACATGCTGGCGATAGAGAGCTCCCAACCAGCCTGGCAAGTAGTCAAAGTGCCTACGACGCAAGGTGACCGCATAGCGATCATAGCCGGCAAACAGTTCGTCGCCTCCGTCGCCCGACAATGCGACGGTCACATGCTTCCGCGCCATGCAGGAGACATAGTAAGTAGGAATCATGGACGAGTCGCCAAACGGCTCTTCCATCATTCCAGTCAGCTTTTCAAGCGTTTCGCCAATCTTTGGTTCAACAATCATCTCGTGATGATCGGTCTTGAAGCGATCCGCAACGAGCCTAGCATAGTGAAGTTCATTGAAATCTTCGTTCTTGAAGCCGATGGAAAAGGTCTTAACGGGTGATGCGCTGGCACGTGCCATCAAAGCCACGACAATGGACGAATCCACACCGCCACTGAGTAAGGCTCCCAGCGGCACGTCGCTGATCAGCCGTATGCGGACTGCTTCCGCAAGACGGCGCTCCAACTCATCGAGGCACTGCTCCTCGGAATCAGCAGGGTTGTCTGAATAACTTGGAAGATCCCAGTATTGTCGTACTCGGAGTTCGCCTTTGGAATACTCCAAAAGATGGCCGGGGGACAGCTTTTGAATTCCTCGAAATGCCGTGTATGGATCTGGAATGTACGAGAAATGACAAAAGCGCAACAGCGCCTGAGGATCCACTTGAGCTAACTGTGGCGCCACCGCCAGAATTGACTTAATTTCCGAACCAAAGTAGAGCCGGCCGTCGTGAAGGGCATAATGCAGAGGCTTTTTTCCGACCCGGTCTCGCCCCAGCAATAGGTACTGGCGACGTTCATCGTACAGGGCAATTCCAAACATGCCCCGTAACTTCTTCAAGCAATCTGCGCCCAGATCTTCATACAGATGAACGATTGCTTCGGTGTCCGTATTGGTATAAAACTTGTGTCCTTTTTGCTCAAGCTCTCTGCGCAATTCAGGGAAATTGTAGATTTCGCCGTTGAAGACAATCCATATGCTCTTGTCCTCATTATGGATCGGTTGATGCCCGCCAGCGATATCGATGATGCTCAACCGCCGCATTCCCAGTCCGACGGGGCCTTTGGCGTAGATTCCTTCATCATCAGGGCCGCGGTGAATGATCGTCTGGCACATGCGATGCACTTCGGCGGCATCGATCACGTGCTCCGAGCTCCCCACAATGCCGGCTATCCCACACACGGCCCAACTCCACGTTTCATATAAAGCTTTCCTGAATGCGACACCGGGAAGGTTTCGTCATCCCTTTTGCCAAGGTTTTCTTCACCCGATGAATGGGTTCAAGAGGCCGCCATCAGCAGACCGATTTCTAACGTTTATGATATCACTCGATCGAGAAGCACCCGGTAGAGCATGGGCCAGGGTTCAGATTCGGAAAGAACCCGTTCGGTTGGTCGGCGCCTACGGTCAATCCATTGGCAGGCGCGTCCTGTCACGTTCGGCCCACGAGCACCAAAGCGAAGACCGATCCTGCTTCTGCTATCATCATCGTTTTGGTCGCAGCGACCAACAGTTTTTCGCATTCGGGACGAACTATGAGTGGAATGTACGGGATGTGTGACCCGGGCGTGGAACTGCCCCTGACTCAGCTGCAGCCAATGTTTCAGGGAACGCGATCGCCTGGTGACGAGGCCACTCATCCAAGTGGGGGAAGGGGCATCCTGCTGGGCATTGCTGCCCATTCCGCCCTGCACCAGACAGCCAGCCTTTCGTCATGCTCCCTCGCCATCGAAGGGGACCTTCACAACCGCGATGAGTTGGTCCTTTTGGCGGATGAACCGACGCACACGTCATTAAACACGGCCGAGATACTGCTACGGCTGTATCAGAAGCAGGGACTCGAATTCGTGGAGAGACTCGAGGGTTCCTTTGCCTTGGCGCTCTGGGATGCACGGCAACAGCAGTTGATTCTTGGTGTTGACCGCATGGGTATCCGAGCGCTTTATTGGCGGCATGAGGGCTCACGCCTGATTTTTGCGACCCGACTCAGTGCCATTCGCGCCGTGCAACGCGAGCCATCGCCAATCTGCTCATCCGCACTGATGCAGTATCTCCTCTTCGCCGTAGTGCCCGCACCAATGACCATAGACAGCGAGTCACATAAGCTGCGTCCGGGCCATTTGCTTATCTTCGAAGGCGGGCAAGTGCGGCAATCGTCCTATTGGGATCTGCGCTACAACGAGGAGCATGGCAGGAGTGCGGCCTCCTGGGCGGAGGAAGTGCGCGCGACTCTTCGCTCGGCAGTACACAGGCACTTGGGAAGTTGCGACCCGGCGCGCACCGGCTGCTTTCTAAGCGGCGGGACTGACAGCAGCACGGTGGTGGCTTTTGCCAGCGAACGTATCTCGCCTGTGCCAACTTTCACTATCCACTTCGACGATCCCGTATACAGCGAGATCGAATTTGCGCGAACGACGGCCTCTCGCTTTCAAGTCCATCAGTTTGAGGAATGCCTGCTGCCTGACGGCGCCTTGGACTCGATTCCTAGCATCATTGCCGCCTATGATGAACCCTTGGGCAACAGTTCGGTTCTTCCGACCTATGCGTGCGCAAAATTGGCACGCGACCATGGAATCGAACTCCTGCTGGCGGCTGACGGTGGCGACGAGTTGTTTGCGGGCAATGAATCGTACGTTAGGGACAAATACCTCGACACCTACCATCAGGTACCCGGCTGGGTTCGATCCGCCCTGTTAGAGCCACTCGTACGATTACTGCCGGAGCGCGGAACGTTCAGTCTGGCCCGTCGATACGTACGACGCGCCACTCTGCCTAATCCGCGACGTTTCCTCTCCTACGGATACTTCCTCAGCACGCCACCTGAATTGGTTTTCGATTCTTCGTTCTTGCAGGAAGCCCCTTCCGATACCTGGCTTAACACGGCAGAACAACACTACCGTTCAGCGCCAGCCTCCAATGAGCTGAATCGCTCCTTGTACCTGGACATGAAGATGATCTTGGCGGATAACGATCTGCGCAAGGTGACCGGGACCGCAGACGCACTCGGCATCGGAGTAAGATTTCCGTTGCTTGACTACCATCTTGCGGATCTTGCTGGACGTATTCCTGCCCACTTAAAGCTTCGTGGTTTTCAGCTACGTTATATATTCAAGCGCGCGATGAAGGGCCTCCTCCCAAACCACGTGCTCTTCAAGAAGAAACATGGCTTCGGGGTGCCGATCGGGTCTTGGCTTCGCAGTGATCCCGGAATGAATGCCCTAATGCTCGAGGTCCTTCATGACCCGAATTTAGCCTTGCGCGATTACTTCCAGCCAGGTTTTTGTCAGCGGCTTATTGAGCAACATTCCGCAGCGCCGAACCCGACTTTTCTAGGCCAGATAATTTGGCGCATCATGGTCTACGAACTCTGGCACCACCACGCGTTGCGACGTGAACCCGACAAGGGTACGACGGTCCGAACTTGCGGGTAACCGAGCGTAGCTCTCTTTGAATCACTGACTAAAGGCCGTTTTTGTGAGTGCAGGAAGTTAGGTCCTAAGTAAGCAAGGCTTGGGATGTACGGATTTAGGATGCCCTGAAGATCTAAGTCTTTATCTTGCGAGGTCCTTTGAACCGGCCGTTTCGGCTCTTAGTGGTCAGTTATGCGTTCCCTCCCTTCGGAGAAGTAGGTAGTGTTCGTATAGCACACCTCTGTCGATATCTGCCGAAATACGGTATCGAGCCCATTGTTCTAACGGTACGCGAAGACTGTTACGAAGTGCGAGACGATACGATGGCCGTGCCTGCCAACGTTCGCGTTCTCCGCACTAGCATGCTTCCCAATCCCTTAGACTGGTACGGAAGACTCAAGCGCCGTTCCCATTCCTCAACCTCCTCGACCGCTCCGAGGCAGACCAACGAAATCCAAAGGAGCACTGCAGGTGCCTTTCGTCGCCACATTTTGGCAGCCCTACAGTTCCCGGATCGCCGGTCGGGCTGGTATCTGCCCGCGCTCCGTGCCGCGGAGAGGTTCGCGAATGAAGAGGGAGTGGATGCAATATTTTCCAGTGGTCCGCCATGGACCTCCCAGGTGATCGCCCTTAGCTTAAAGAAGAAGCTTGGCGTGCCCTGGCTGGCAGATTTCAGAGATCCTTGGGTAAGTCTCGTACCTGCAAGCGGGCCCAGCTGGGCACACAAGCTCGCGGGACGCCTGGAGTTCGGATGCATGCACCTCTCTGATTTGGTGTTGTGCAACACTGACCGCCTCCGTGAAGCATTCCAGCAACATTACTCCGAACTGCATCCGGCGAAATTTCGGACCCTAACGAACGGGTACGAAGACCTCGACCCTCCGGCCATGAATACAGCTCAATCGAAACGGCTTTTACTTCATTTGGGTTCGATTTACGGATTGCGCCGGATAGACACATTCCTGGTAGCCCTATCGGACCTTGTTCATGCAAAGCTTTTATTTCCGGAATCGTTCCGAATCATCCTTCAGGGAGACATGTCTCCCTCGGTCGTGGCCGAAGCAGCCAGAACAGTACCCGAATTGTTGAAAAACGGCTTCGTCGAGTTTCGTCCCCGCGTAAGCTGGGGTGACGCTCATAAACTTCTCTGGCAGGCCGATCTACTGCTGATATTCCAGGGGGCGCATCGATTACAGGTACCGGCAAAGTTTTATGAATACTTGCAGACGGGGATTCCCATGTTCGCCATTGCGGAAGAGGGCGCATTGACCGACATTCTTCAAGCCACTCAGTCTGGAGTCTGGGCAAGCTCCAGTGACTCGCAAGAAATCGCGAAGGTGCTTATGCAAGCCCTGCAGCTTCCCCGACGGACATCGGCGTATGTGCGCAATCGCTTCTCGGCGCAATATCACTACTCCGGCCTGGCGGAGCAATTGAGCCGATTGGTACGCGAAGTTGTGAGCGGCCCAGCGGCGGACCGCATCTTCCCGGGTTCGCACTCGTGAAGACGACGGTGAGCCCTGCAGCAATGCGGCGGAAACGGCGCCGTGCCAACGGGGGTGTCAGAACGAGTTACAGTCGATACAGGGGAAGTGGTACGCGTTCTTCCGTTACCAGAATCGTCTTCCCCATCGAATCATCCCCTTGCATCTTGAAAGCAGCTCTCCGATTCCCGTCAGCCAGCTCTCGAACTCAATCTCTGTCTTACCAGTGGTATCTATGAACCTTGGTAGAAGCAGCGGATGGCTTTCGATCGTTGCTAGTCCTGCATTCCCCGTAGTGGCAGATTTCACATTTTCGTTTGGCAGCCAGTCCAAGTATTCCTTATAGTAGACACCGCTTGGATAGCAGAAGTGCACGGCAGGCAGTCCGGTGTACTCTGTTAAACGTTCGCGATTCTCGCGGATCTCCTTCTGGAATAAACGCTGATCCCGCGGGGTGATGTGCCGGTGCGTGTGCAATTGGAAGTCAATTCCGGATTGCGCGAGCTCGGTAACCTCGGCAGGATTCATCAATTGAAGAATCCGCGAGCTCACGAGCTTCTCATAATCAATGTCGAGGAGCTCTGCGACCTGCGCTGCCAATCGATCTTTCTGAGCACCGGTGAGGTTCTCCTCTGCCGACTTGTTCACTAGTTTCTCAACGATTGCCTGCCGGGTCGCTTCGGTGGTGAGGTTCAGCGGCTCGATGATCCCAAGACATCTGCCATCAATGATCCCCTTCTCCCGGCGCTTCCACAACATGTACGAACAAATCAGATTGAAGACAGGTCTGGGATAATCGGTATAGTAGGTAGTCTGATAAACCGTGGCGGGGAAACCAAATTTCTTCAAAAGGGGGTACGCCTGGCGATAGAAACTGTGGTGACCATCATCAAAAGTGATGGCTACAGCGCGAGGAGGCAGATGTTTCGCAAAGAGCCGCTGCAGCCCCTCTCCGAGGGGGAGCACGTTGTAACCGCCTTCGTGGAGCATCTGCAAACGTTGCTCAAGCACCTGGGCGGGCATGGAGAGCGCTGGTCGCCATTGGTGCTCGTCCTCCAAAGAAATGCTGTGATAACAAAGAATCAGCAAACGTTGCTGCCGCCACTTGCTGTCTCGCAACAATCCGAAAAGCCCTGTTCGCTTTGACCAATGCAAGCAGGCAGATTTCAATCTGTTCAGCACTTTCCGGAAATCGTCCCAATGACGAGGCGAGCGTCGGGATTCGGGCATATACTTATGCGTCGTCATCGTGACCGGTTCTGATATCCAGTGCCTTCACATCGATGGGGAGTGTGCTAAGCGAGCCTTTCGGTACTGCCGAACGATAGGCGGCCTGTCCCAGCCGGCCAACCACCCACAACACGGCATCTTTTTCGAGCAAGCCTTTGTTCGTCTGACCGAAACAGGCATCGTCCTTTGGAACTTCGCGAGTTGGACCTTGACCATGTACTTCCGCGTTCCTCTAGCCCGTGTCCCTTCGTCATCTAGTCTCCGCCAACTCCAGAGGCTAGAGTGGCCACTGGCTCAAGAGCAGAGCTTCGCCATTCTCTCTTCATGAGGCGTGTGCATGTCCCCCAATCGCTCGAATCAGCTTGATTCCCCTTTGCGATCGATCATCTCTTTCATCGTCATCGGATTGGTTACAGCACTTTTCTCGTCGTGTAGTAATTTGGCAAGCTTCCAACCGCCCAGGCTGCCGGATCACTCTCAGACCAGCACGCCCCAGGAGGCAAGTCAGTCCCAGACCAGCGACGCCAAGAGTCGAGTTCACACCATCACAATCAGCGAAAACCTCGGAGCGGCGACAGAAGGTAAATCGTACAACTCCGTTCTCTCAGTGAGCGGTGGGTTTCCACCGTACCACTTTTTCATCCGGAATGGCGCGCTTCCTCCCGGTCTATCACTGAACTCCGGCACGGGTACGATTTCCGGTGTCCCCGTTAAAAGGGGGACATTCAACTTTACCGTAGGCGTGACCGACAAGCCACACTTCGGGGTGGATTCCGATGCTTCTCATCATAGTGCCCCCAGAATCCACAGAATTTCCGAAATAGCCGGCGAGCGAGTGAAGCGGCGGCGGCGGTCTAGCTATGGCTGGAAACGTCTGCATCTGGTCGTGTCACCCCCACCCTCCACCGTGTCAACTCCCCTCACAATTACAGGCAATCTCGAAGGTGGACAAGTTGAGATTCCTTACAGTGGGGCCCTCATCGCGCATGGCGGCGTTTCACCCTATCAGTGGTCCGTAGGGAGTGGCGCACTGCCGGCAGGAGTCGCATTGAATAGCAAAACGGGGGTCGTTTCCGGGACTCCCACGAAACCGGGTACATTTTCGTTCACGGCAAAATTGGTCGATGCCTCATCGCATGTTGCCGCAGCAACGTTCAGTTTCGATGTCGGTGCTTCCACAAGTGGAAACTTCGACGGGCCGGCAGAATTACCACGCAATTATGTACAAAGCGCAATGGCCGCGACACCAGCCGCAGGGAAGAAGATCCTTGTAGAGCAGGGTGGAGACCTACAGGGAGCAATTGACGGTGCAAGTTGTGGCGACACAATCCTGCTGCGCGCGGGATCGACATTTAGCGGGACTTTTACACTGCTGGCGAAGAACTGCGATAACGATCATTGGATCATCATTCGTACCAGCGCTCCCGATTCAGACCTGCCGAAGGAAAACACTCGCCTGACGCCATGCTATGCGGGTGTTTCAGGCTTGCCTTTGCGTCCCGCCTATTCCTGTGCAGCAGCGAAGAACGTGCTGGCCAGGATCATGGCCACCGGAAACAATGCATTCCGAACCGCCCCTGGCGCGAATCATTATCGGCTGATCGGGCTGGAAGTTACTCATCCATCGGGCATGCGGCCGGGCCAGCCGGATACTTTGATTTCGCTGCTTGGCACTCCCGTCCCGCACCATATTATTATCGACCGCTGCTGGATTCATGGTAGACCTACGGATTTCCTTAAGCGCGGAGTACTGCTCGATGGTGACAATTTGGCAGTCGTGGACTCAACTGTCACCGACGTGCACGCGGTAAGTACGGCGACGCAGGGTATTCTTTCCTGCACGGCAAATGGCCCCTTAAAGATTTCTAACAACTTTGTCGAGGGGGGTGATTCGGCGATCGGTTTCGGAGGCGGCCCCAATCGTAACGGCAATCCATCCGACGTGGAGATTACGCGGAATCATATGTTCAAGCCTCGCTCCTGGCGCTATGGAGATTCAAAGTATCTCGGATTTCAATTCAACGCCAAAGTAGCGCTTGAATCCAAGAATTCCTCGCGGGTGTTGATTGAAGGCAACATACTGGAAAACAGCTGGGGAGGACGCCAGGGCGGAGATGGTGGTGCAGTCTGGCTTGGGCCTAAGAACCAGAACAATGCCTGCCCCAATTGCGAGGTCAACGACATCACCTTCCGTTATAACATCATTCGCCATGCGGGCGCGGGGATCTACATCTTCGACGCCGCTTCCGATGCCGGCGGACTCGCGCAACAGGCAAAGCGCTACAGTATCCACGACAATCTGCTCGATGACATCAACGAATCGTATGCCGGTTCGGGGACCGGCAGGGCTATCCTTTTTCGTATCGCCGGCAGCACTCGCTTCAATCCTCCCCGCGACGTCAGCATCCAGCACAACACCGGACTCGAGGTGGGTTCAAACAGTGGCTTTCTAAGTTTGGACACCAGTCCTGAAGCGCCCGTTGAGAATTTGACATTCAAGGACAACCTGGTCTTACAGGGAAAGTATGGCATTCTCGGATGCAAGGCGCGTTATGGTAAGGCGGTGCTCGAGAATTGCACCAAAGGCTTGTCTTTTACCAACAATGTTGTGGTGGGCGCCACGGGTGGGTATCCAGAGTCGAAGGCGAGTCCCCAGAGCCGCTCACACTACCCCGCTGACGTGCGAAGCGTTGAGTTTGTGAACGAAAAGGCCGGACCTGCCGGTTATGTTCTGTGCCAGGCCAAAGGAGCACCCTCCTCAAGCTGTGACCGTCCGAGCCCTTATGTTAAACGGGCAACGGACGGTGCCGACATAGGCGCCGATATCAATGCCGTAATACTAGCGACCCGAAATGTTCAATAAGCCTATTGCACGTTGTGTCCAAGCGATTTTGTCTCCGCCCAGAATCTGACACCTGCGCGCTTTCTGCAAATGTCGAATGACACTGCGGCAAACATCAGAAGAAGTCCAATCGCCGGCACCATGTATCGTAGGATCGAGAGCGCAATTATCGTCATACCCCAGAAATAGAGCATGATTGCCAGGAGCATCACGACGAAGAACCGTTTTGCTGGAAACAGTCGCCAGGCTAGCCAGATTCCGGGCACAATTAACGAAAGATAAACAAATTGAATGATTGCAACTGGACGCTCATGCCACATTGCGTTTGTGCCATACCAACTGCGCGCGGTCTTAACAATCCCCATCTGTATTACTGAAGAGGGATCATTGCGCGCTTGCAACAGCATGAATCGTATCACTTCACCTGTAGTCCGAAGGGAACGTTGATTCTCGCGAACTCGCTGCGCGAGTGCATGGACATCTGTCGGTACCCACGCTTGATCTCCGCCCTTGCCGGTCTTGGTTGCGAAAGTAAGCCCGTCCAGCATGCTGGCTGGACCATTTGTGCTTAGCGGCACCAGATGACCGGTTGAGAAGCCCAGCTTCGCTTCCCAAGGTAAAATCACAATCAAAAACCCCAGTACAATCAGGCCTGCGCTGCGTGATCGTTGGCTCAATTTCATGTCACGACGGAGAAAAAGCAGAAGCGCGAGGAGGAACGGAAAGAGCAGGAGAATTGGCCGAACCAACGCCGCAATGCCACACAGGAAACCTACTATCCCAAACCGTACTAGTCCGGTTGAGACAATACCTGCCACGAAAAAGTAAATCGCTAGATAGAACAAAAAAATGAAGGGAACCTCGCTGTTTGGCTGTTTTATCAACCACAAGTTAAACAAATATGTAGCCCATAGAAAAACGGATATGATAGACACATCGCTTCCGAATAACAACTCGGCTATCAATCCCGCAAGAACACAACTTAACGATGACAGTATTACATTCGTCACCGCTATAACAGAGTCACGAGGCCAGCCGAAGAGGTCGGCCAGATAGAAATGTACGGCTAAGTATGCCGGAAATCCGGGGGGGTAGTCCGACGCGATCCTCCCATTTGAGGTAGTCAGACCTCTTCCTTCTAAAAGATTTTGGGCAACAGGGCCGTAAAATGTCGCATAATCTGCACTCTCATTGGTGCTGTGAGTGCTGGGCATTACGACAAGAAAGATGATTTGTATCACGGCCGAAAATAGCAGTACGCGGGACCAGTTAGATCTAACACCCTGCTGCCGTCGCTCCGGCTTGGTGGAACTGACGATCGTGATGTGCTCGTCCAGAAAAAACTCCCATCCCGTTTGTAAATCAAATTGTTAACCGGTATGCTGCGAACTTTCGACCCGCTCTAAATGTCGAGGGGGCCTAGGAACTTACAAGGCATACTATCCCTTTTCTATTTCCTGAAAACCAGTCGTTGGTGTTAAAAGTCAAATCAAATTGTTCTGCCTTCGGTCGATCCAAAGGCTTTGGTCTCCAGTGGGCGTTGGCTGCTTTGCCAAGGCCGAATTCGGATCCGGTGTTAAGACCGTCAGGCGATACAAAGCGGAAGTGTATGCTACAACAAAGTATGGAAATAAATTGTATTCGGTGCTCGTGAAAGCTGCCCCCACCAGGTACGCCGCGAGACTTGCCCACAAGGCACTCGCCAGAAGCTGTGCCCCCTCACTCTGACCGTATACAGCTGCCTTGCGCACCCTCCGAAGGTTCCGAAATGCCACAGCAAGAAAAAGCAAGAATAGTATCAGTGCCGGGAAGCCCGCTTCAGCACTAAGCTCGGTGTAGGTATTGTGTGACACCTGCCAGACTTCGGAAAATACCGGGAAATTGCCCGGCCCGATTCCCAATAATGGATGCTGGATACTTACGTCAATGCTTTGCATCAACAGATGACGTCGGGCCTCCCATGATCCTCTATCCAAGGAATCTTTAACGTTACCTTTGACTATGCTGATCATTCGCTGGGCATAGTGCGGAGTCGTCAGTGCTACACCAGTCGCGACTATGCCCAAGATGCCCGCGATGGCCAGAATGTAGAGACGTCTGCCACGGATTCCAAACTCCCATATGCATACGAGTATGGAAACAACCATAGCCATAGAACCGGCGCGAGAATAGGTGGCGATGACCCCATAAAGCATAATCAGCAATGCGCACGCCCAAATTCCTTTTTTCAAAATACCACGGGCGGCTAGCAGAAATGAAAGACATAGGGGCCAGTTGATTGCAATGTTTATGGCGAAGTCATTGGGATTTCCGAAAATTCCACCCAGCGCACCACTCAAACGTCCAGCGTAGTCGGGATGCATGATGACCGACACACAAGTCATCGTCGCCACAGCGGCGGCTTGGACAAAGACCAGCGTTCGCAACTGCGCGAAAGTCTCTACGATTAGAGCCACCAATAACAAGATAATTACGTTTTTTGAGAAGCGCTCAAAGACGGTGGAGAATGCACCACCCCGCCAAAACGCAAAAGGGATGGTTAGACAAAGGTGGGCGAACAGGAGCAGCAGGACCTTGATTTCAAGCCCGATCTTAATTTTGGCTTTCCTCCCCGCAAGCCCGGCAAGTAGCGCAATCAGCGCAACCCCACCGCTGATTTTTTCAATGGGAATAAACCCAAGCCCCGGTATGACGTCTGCCGGCCGCGTGTAATACACAAAGGAAAAGAACAGTAAGGTACGGTAGGCGAAGGTCGTTCGCCGGCGCTGTTTCTCCGTCGCGACGGGATTCTCCAACGGTGGTGCTAGTGTTGCCATCACTGTCACTTTCTATTCAGACCTAGACTTGGCCTCACCGACTCCATGCAGGCTTACGGCCGGTTAGAAAATTGGCAAATGCCACTACGGCTGCCGTGTTCAATAAAACAAATGTGAAAGCGGCATTCGCTCCGCTTGCCACCACGCCCCGCTTCAATGGCATCACCGCCAGCAAACTTAGCGCATAAAACGCCAGCTGTACCAGCAAGGCAATGCGATAAACGGGATGTTGCAGGGATATCGTGGCCAGCAGCGCCGCCACAAGGGCGAACGGCACGACCAGTCGCATCAATTTGTGGCTTATAAACTCGAATCGGATCGGGTTCGTACTACTCAAGAGCCAAGGTGCCAATTGCAGTAGCTGATAGTTGCCGCTTAATGTGCGTACCTTGCGCCTGAATTCCCGTCTTCTCCCGAGATCGGGCACATCCCAGACGCGCGCTTGCGATTCGAAGACTACCCGCTTGCCAGCGCGTACTGCCTGCATTGGGATAAATACGTCATCGAGCAAAATCTCTGGCGGTATTGGTCCGAGAAGATCGCGCCTTATGCCGTAAAACGCGCCTGTCACTCCCACCACCGACCCGGAGGCAGACTCGAGTTCCCTCACTTTCTTTTCCACCCTCCAGTACAAGCCCATTCCGTCGCTTTGTTCACCGCGATCAGGATTTCCTAACATCAGCTCACCGCTTGCACAACCCACGTCCTTATCGGCGAAATTTTCGATGAGAACCCGCAAGGCGCCTTCCTCAATCTTCTGACGCGCGTCGGTGAATACCATGATCTCGCCGTGCGCAAACTGTATCCCATCGTTCAGGCCGGCGGCTTTGCCCCTCGACAGCTGATTAAGGACCGTGATTACGCGCGGATTACGCGCTTGCTCGCGCAGAATCGCCTCCGTACGATCTGTCGATCCGTCGGACACTATCACCAACTCCATCCGGTCCGGAGGATACTCCAGTGCCAGCAGGTTCTGAATTTTCGCTGCGAGCACTCGTTCTTCGTCGCGTACCACCATCAAGATCGAAACGAATGGTTCAATCGTCTTTTTTGTGACTTGCAGCGGACGCAAGCGAGTGCGCAGCCATAGCCAACCCAGGTAACCAGCGTAGGTGTAACCGATGAGAGCGACCGCAATCCAGAAGATCCAGGTCACTGCGCACCCCGGCCCAGCAGAACGATCTTGATAGTCTGGAACATGATGAGGAGGTCCAGCCCAATCGACGCATTCTTGATATAGAAGAGGTCGTACTGGAGCTTTTCCTTCGCATCCTCAGCTGTGTTCCCGTACCTGTAGCGCACCTGCGCCCAGCCAGTGATGCCCGGTCTCACGGCGTGCCGCACACCGTAATAAGGAATCTCTTTCGAGAGCCACTCGACGAACTCCGGACGCTCGGGGCGCGGCCCGACGAAGGCCATGTCCCCCTTAAAGACGCACCAGAGTTGCGGAATCTCATCGAGGCGGGAGGTGCGTAGAAACTTTCCGATTCGCGTGATGCGTGGATCGTCGTCGTCCGCCCAGGTCGGTCCGGTGTCGGCTTCAGCATCCTGACGCATGGTACGAAACTTGTAGCAGCTGAACACGTGACCGGCGCGTCCGACGCGCTTCTGGCGATACAGAACTGGTCCTTTGGAATCGAGCTTGATGGCGAGAATCACCAGAGGAAGGATGGGCAAGACGACCAGCAGCAGGGCAAGCGCAACCAGAGTCGACAGCATCCGGCGCATCAGGTTGAAGCTGCTGCTGAAGCGAAACCCATCGGCAAAGATCAACCAACTCGGATAGAGTTGCTCTACTTCAATCCTGCCGGACATCTTCTCCAACCAGGAAGCGGCTTCTTCCACCCGAACGCCGCGCAGACGCAGTTGCAAGAGCTCGTGCACGGGAATGGTTCCGCGCCGATCGGGCATAGCCACAATCACACGGTGAACGCTTTGGGTAGCCGCCAGCTCCATCAGGTGGGCTGCGGTTGTCTCACGGGTGATTGCGCCCTCTACATTTCCGCTCCAGCCGATCACATCGATGCCCAGTTCTTTACGGCTCCGCAGTCCCTGGACGAGTCGTTGGGCCCGTTCACCAGTCCCCAACACGTAGACTTTCTCCTGCATGAAGGGTTGCTGCACCAGCCAGCTGTAAGCAGTGCGCCAACCGAACAGACCAAAAGTGAGAAAGATGAGGCCAATGAGTGCAGCATTGTTTCCCGGTAGAAGACGAGGAAAAAACCAGCCTACAAGCGCCAGACCTAGCGCAAACAGTCCGGGAACGAGAAACAACCGGAAATACATGTCCCCTTTGGCGTCGAGTCGGGTGAAATCGTAGAGGTCGAACCAGTGTGAGCAGACGAGCACAATGCCGGTCGCGATGAGGATCTTGACGTAGCCATACTGGTAGTTCAACGAAATATAGCTTTCCTCCGGGATCGCGAGCAGGATGCCGAGCAGGAAAGAGGTGAACACCACCATCGTTTCCACTGCCAGCAATACCACCATGCGGACCGGGTAGTAGACGTTGAACAGTCGGATCACGGGCCCTACGCCTTTGGCTGCGGAGTTCTCTCGTAAACTTCGTAGTAATAGCTGGCGTACGAATCAGCGCGAGTAATTCCGTTGAGGACCACGCCAATCATGGTTTTGCCCGCAAATTCCTGACGCGCCTTCTTGGCCGTATCGTACGGGGTCGCGTTGGATCGGACTACCATAAGCACGCCGTCGCAGAAATTCGCTAACTGGTTCGCATCGGAGACGGGCACCGATGGCGGCGAGTCGATGATGATCCAGTCAAACAAAGTCTCGACTCGTTGGAGAAGTGTCTTTAAGCGGCCGTTGGCGATCAATTCAGCGGGCTGAGCTATGTTTCGTCCGCAGGGAATGAAAAACAGATTGTCCATAGGGCCCCGCTGCATGATGGAGAACTCATCGCTCTCACCCAGCAAATAGTCCCCCAAGCCCGGGGCTGAGGTGGTTCCCAGGACGGAATGCAAGCGAGCAACCCGCAGGTCGCCGTCGATGAGCAGCACGCGTCGTCCATGCTGTCGCACCAGAACCTGCGCCAGATTAGCCGACACAAACGATTTCCCTTCCTTCGGCAACGCGCTTGTGACCAGAATCTTCTTCAGAGTTACTTTCTCGCGCAGCTGATAGAGCCGTGCGCGAAGAGTACGGAACTGCTCTGCGCCGAGCGCATTGTCCTCACGATTGAAAAACAACATCGTCTTCGGATCAGGGGTCCACTGAGACTGCGTGCAACGTGCCACGAGCGTGTCAAACGTGAACGGGTTGGTAAATGACGGCGTGGACTGGCCGTTTGGCGGCGCCGGGGGAGCCGCCACCCCGCTGACTGCCACATTGGCACGCTCCGCAATGGACGGAGCTGGCTCCCTCACGGGCGACTCCACCCCGGGGTTGGTCTCCACACGACCTGCTTGCGACGCGGCCCGTTCTTGCTCGGCTCGCTTGAGGGCTTCGTGAATTCGGCTCATGACTTCCTTTCCTTGGACAGGTCTTGTTCGGACTGACGCAGCCGATCGGCTAACGTCGCCAGCGTGCGCAACGCATCAACCAGGTCAAACTTTTCTGCTCCCGTGGTGGGCTGTGGCGTCATTGCCGCTGAAGCCGTGTTGTCGCTCAAATCGAAATCCTTGGCAACCGCATCGACCACATCCATGCCAATTGTGGACTTCTGATCGACAAAGGCGCTCACCAGGCAATGCTCGCAGAGCAGGTTCACGACTCGCGGAATGCCGCTCGAGTATTTGTGAATTGACACCAGGGCTTCGGAATCGAAGATCTGCCGGCCGTCGGAACCCGCAATGCGCAAGCGCTGCTGCACGTAGGCCTTGGTTTCCTCGAGGGTCAGAGGATGAGTCTTGGCGCGCAATGTGAGGCGCTGCCGCAGTTGCCGCAGCTGAGGTTGCTTGAGTTTCGTCTCCAGTTCGGGCTGGCCAACCAGGACGATCTGCAACAGCTTCTCCGTGAACGTCTCAAGGTTGGTGAGCATTCGGATCTCCTCGAGAACTTCGTCGGTGAGGTTCTGCGCCTCGTCGACGATGAGTACCGCCGTCTCGCCGGCCCGGTAACGATCGAGTAGCCAGTTGTACAGCCGCTGCAGAATCTGGCTTTTGGACCTGGATTCGCAGGTGATGCCAAAGTCGGCCATCATGTAATCAAGGAATTGCGGCACGTTCATGCGCGAATTGAAGACGAACGCGGTAGCCACTTGCTGCAGCCGCAGCCATTCCAGCAACTTGTTGATGAGTGTCGTCTTTCCCGTTCCCACTTCTCCGGTCAGCAGAACGAATCCCTTGCGGCTTTGAATGCCATATGTCAGGCAGGCCAAGGCTTCCTCCGTGTGCCGCGTCAAAAAGAGGTAACGCGGATCCGGATTGACGTTAAAGGGATTGGCCCGCAGCCCAAAAAACTCTTTGTACATATCGTCGCCTAGACTCCGACTTTCTCTTCTACCGTTTTCGCGGTTTTGTCCCGCTTCCAGCGACTCCCGTTACCGTTGGTGCGCAATTCTTCGGTCACCCACGGCAAAGAGACGAGCACCGGCATCTGCAAGCTTGCTTCCACATCGGCTTCCGTGCGAATCGCCTTGTCGCGCATCTCCAGCCAAAGGGCCAGCCCGAGACCGAACACGAGACCGCCGGCTAATCCTCCACCCGCAAACAGAAAGCGGTTGGGGAAACTGGGAGTATCGGGCAAGGTGGCTGGATTCAATAAGTGCATTCGCTCACCCTGCTGTCGCTTCTCCATATCAGTGGCCATCTCCGAGGTACTCTTCTTGGCAAGAAGATCGGCATAAAATTTCTGTGCGGTATCGTAGTCACGAGTCAGCTGCTTGTACTTCTCTTCAACCTCCGGACTCACCGCCACCCGGCTTTGATAGAGGTGGATTTGGTCGGCGATGCGCTTTTCCTCTCGCGTTGCCTGGGCCAATACCTCACTGTATTGGTGAACCTGCAGCCGGAGCTGACGGATCTCGGGAGGATCGCTCAAGGAGGACTTCTCGGTTGGCTCCCCGCCCTTGGCCGCGACGTCATTCACCTCTGACAACTTCTTCCTTACTTCAGCGATGTCGGACTTGGTTTTGATGACATCTGGGTGATCGTCCGTATAGCGAGCCTGCAGCTGCAGCAATTGTCCCTGCAAAGCGGTGAGTTGCTGCTGCAGGCTTTGCGGATTCGTGCTCCCCTGCGAGGATTTCCAGGCCGCTAGTTGCTGGCTCAGCAGGGACTCGGTGTAAGCCTTATCCTGTTGGGCGCGATTGATCGTTTGGGTATTGGCATCGAGCTGGGAATTTAGCGTGCCCAGCACTTTCAGGTTGTTATCTTCATCACCCGGAAGCTGTCCGGCGTATTGTCTCTTGAAGGCAGCCAGCTTGGCGTCCTGGTCATCGAGATTGCGCTTCGCCTCCTGCAGCTGGCGACTGATAAAGTCGGTCGTACTCTGCGCCACCTGTTCACGGGAACTCTGGTTTTCTGAGAGCAGCATGGAAGTCAATTCGTTGCAGATGTTCTGCGCTTCCCTTGCATTCGAAGCGGTGTAGTTCAAGTAGAAGCCCGGGACGCCGGTACGATTCTTTTTCCCTCCTGTGTTGGCAATTACACCAAGATCGGTCAGCACCGGTTCGATCTGAACCCCCGCTCGGATTTCCTCAATCACATCGTCGATATTCGTTCCGGCACGGGCAAGCTGCATACGTTCGACCATCGGTTGCAGACGACTTCGCCCCAAAACCTGTTGTTGCATGGTGGCGATGCGCATTGCCAGATCCTGCGTAATCACCGGCTGCACCACGCCCTCGGGAACTTTCTGACCTTCCACCAGCACCAAAGATTGCGCCGTATACTTTGCCGGGAATGCGTAAGAGATCAGAAAACCAAGGATGGGCGCCAGCAATGCGGGAATCAATATCAACTTCAATCGCCGGCGCAGAATGGCCAGGTAGTCGTCCAACGTGAGTTCACGATTGTCAATCATTGCGATGTTTCCGTTCTGGCTGCCCGTTTGGGTCGCCGAAAATCAGTCGATGCGGATCGGCCGGAAATGCCAATCCACGCCAAAGGTCACAACATGCCGAACTGAGATCCGATTGCAGGGTACGCCGGGGGTGCAGACCGACGAATCCAGAATCTGATCATTCCATTGGTAGGCGAGAAACGCTCCCCAGTTGTAACCAAACTGGCGGCGCAGCGCCAGGCCGGCAAACAGGTAATCGAACGAGTTTGCGTTGACCCCCAAGTCGGCAATTTGTAGCCGTTTGTTGTGGGAATAACCGAGATCTACCCTCGCCTGATAGCGGCGCCCGAGGGGACGAGTAACGTACGCGCGCACGATATCGGTCTGGGCTGCCGCGACCATTCCCGAACCACTGGTGTCGAACCGCTCGTAACTGAGGGCCGTGCTTGCCTTCCGAAATCGGTAGCGCAGGGTGACACGCCCGCTGCCCGACAAACGAGTCTCGGTCCCCAGCACGGGATCCTGAATCCGTGTCCATTGAGGTCCCGCCCCCAGCACGAAATCCATGCGACCGGAGACCCGGTGACCGTACAAAAACTGTGCGATTTGGGAGGTAACATTGTCAGCGCCCACTTCGCTCGGGAAATGAAAAGCCTGAAATCCGTACAGCACCGCAATCTGATCTTTGGGGCCTATCGTGTAGTTGTATCCGGCCTGACCACCAGCCTGTTGGCTATTGATGAAGCCTTGCGTGGAGTCCGTAAAGTGCACTAGGCCATACGAACCAGCGGCGGTTACGGCGGACCGGGGCGAGAGATTCTCGACTATATCTCCGATCACCACATTAGATATCCGGGGTGATTGTCCAAGCGATCCGAATTGCTGAGAACCCAGGATTCCGTATTGTCCACCAAAACCGCTGCCCAGCATTCCCATGCCAGTCCCGATCCCACCCAGGCCGAGTTGGAATCCTCCGGCGCCGCCGTAGGAGCCAAATCCGAAAGAGCCTTCTGGCAGGTAGCTAAACGAATCACGCACGGTGAACTGGCCCCTTCTCCAGAGCATAGTCTGCTGTGCCTGGAGGTCATGGAGTTGCTGGAACCCCTGTCCATTGGCGTTATAGAAGCCCGCCCCGCCTACGTAGGCTGCCGCCAACTGGTAGCGGCTCCACAGTCGCTGCACGGTCAACCCGCCCAGTCCGCGCGTCACGCCTCGCCAAGTTGGACGGGCATCGCTGCCCAGGTTTGAATCAATGGACTCGCTCACTTCGACGCCACCCAGCAGCATGCTGCGAGGCTGGATGTTCGGCTCCAACGACGGCTGATCCAAACTAGAGATGGGAGGATTGTCGTTCACCAATACCGGTGGATTCTCCTGCCCGAATGCGGCGGGTGGAGCATTCTTCTGCGCGTCGGATGGGGCCTGTGTGGCGTCCTGCTGAGCCCATAACGCCACTGAAACCAGCCACAGCGCGCTCCACGTGCCGATCACTCCTCGTATCGTCATTTGGTAATCCTTAAGGAACAACAATTGTGTCTCCCGGTCTCAGCACGAGGTTTTGGTCAATAGCCTCGCCCTTAATCAGAGCGCGATAAGGGACGGGGATCTTTTGCTGTTTACCGTTTTGCATGCGCAGTACATAGATGCCCTTGGTGTTGGCGAATTGCGTGAATCCCGCACTCGCCAGGGCCTGCAAGACCGTCATATTGGGCTGCAGCGGCATGGACCCGGTATGAGAAACCTCGCCCATGACATAGATGCGCCGGCTATTCATGGCCGTGACCACCACGGTCACACGGGGGTCTGCAATGTATTTCTTGAGCTTCGTGCTGATCGATTCCGCCAGCTGTGTGGGAGTAAGCCCGGCCGCCACCACATCATTGAGCAAAGGCATCGAGATCTTGCCGTCCGGCCGAACGGGCAGCGATTCGGTGAGATCCGGTTCCTTCCAGACCGAGATCTGCAACATGTCATCTGCACCAATGACATAGTCCGGTCCTGCCACGGAGGCGGACTCGCTTGGAGCCTTGTCGCCGGCGCTGGGCTTGGGCGATTCGCTCGCTTTTGCATTCTCCTGACTCCAAGCAAACGAACTCAACATGGCCACCATCAAAAGCATTGCTTTCGTCCCCGTCACCTTCATTTTTTCTCCCGGTCGCTATGACGCCCCATAATCCTGGCACCCGATTTGCTTCAGTTTATAAAGCAACGCTTTGTAGCTAATGCGCAATTCCTGCGCTGCTCGTCGACGGTTCCATCGCGTGCGTGTCAATGCTTTCAAAATCAGTTCCTTCTCGGCTTCACGCGAGGCCGCTCGGGACGCTTCTTTCAGGGAAACCGATTTCCCGTTACCTCCCTTTTCAGAACTCGTCAACAGGGACCGCAACCCGCCCATCGCCAAGGATTCATCGCCCAGAATCACAATCGCCTTGGCGACATCCGCAAGCTCGCGAATATTTCCCGGCCATGAGTATTCCTGAAACAACCGACGCGTGGCCACGCTTAACGGCGGAATAGAACGCCGGAAATCCCGAGCGTACTTTTCCAAGAAAAAACTCACCAGATAAGGAATGTCTTCTTTGCGCTGACGAAGTGGGGGCAGGCGCAAGCACACCCCGCTAATGCAGTAGTAGAGGTCCTCACGAAAACGGCCCGCTTTCACTTCCACTTCAAGGTCTCGGCTGCTCCCGCAAATCAGACGCGCCCATTTGCCATCTCTCCCATTGCTTCCCTCCAGAGCGGTCAGAACCCCTAACAAACTCTCCTGGCAGGCGGGACTGAGGTCGGCGATCTCCTCCAGATAAACTGTTCCGGCCGCAAACAAGCCATGGTCGGTACCATTGATCGTCAATTGCGTTTCAGGAACTTCGGCACAACACACAATATGAAGAGTTCGTTGGCCACGTTCTGACATCTGGTGAATGTGCTCGGCCGTCGCCTGCTTTCCCGCCCCTCGCTCCGCCAGAAGCAGTACAGGAACATCGCTTCTAGCCAACTCGCGGATGACAATCTCGAGAGCCCGCATGCTTCGACCTAAGCCCTCGACAAATCCGTATTCTGAGGCGGCTGGTCCGCGCATTTCAGCTTTCACCTGCGCCGATTCGGACAAATCTATGGACATATAAGCTCTTGCTTCTGGACGTGGGAATAGCACCAGTGAGTCGGATGCTTTACTGAGCCTGTACGAGCACGCCGCGTGCCATCCGGTCGCTCTGTCAGGCTAAATGACCGCTCTATATAATCATTTTATTTTCACATAGTTAGACGAAAATCGGAAGGCGCTCAACGGCCCCGGACGTCCCGACGATACCTCGTAGGCTGAGCGACCGAAGGGAAACATTTTACCCACAATAAGAACTACGCTACCACCGTTTATTGACTAGTTATGGGGAAACTTAGGGGTCAAATTGGCAGGATGGGCCGGACATTGGGACTTCTTGTGGCGAACAACCGCCTTCCCGGGTCGCCGGCAGGGTACCCGAGTCAGGATTTGCACCTGCCTTCCACTTCGCATATGCTCTGCAGTGAAGCTCCCCCTTAAGAATCATTGGTGTTGAGTCACGCCTCCCAAGCCGCGATACTCCCCCTAGCCCCACAACATTCCTCTTCCGAACGCACGCCTGTGTGGCAAATCTGTGTGTTGGGGGCAGCTCTAATCTGGTTGTATGCGCCGGTTCTACGTCACTTGGTCAGTCAGTGGTTCCACGACCCCAACTATTCGCATGGCTTTTTTGTGCCAGCATTTTCTCTATTTGTGCTATGGCACGATAAGGCGCGTCTTTCCGCCCTACCCCCGAAACCAGCCTGGTCTGGCATGTTGCTTCTGGTTGCTGCAGTGGGCATCCTCACGGCAGGAGTCCTGGGGGCGGAGCTTTTCCTGTCCCGATTTTCTTTCTTGCTGGCTCTAGCAGGACTCGTGGTACTCGTGTATGGCTGGAATCACCTGCGTGCAGCAGTCTTCCCGTGGCTCTTTCTCTTGCTCATGATTCCGATACCGAGCGTTATCTTCAATCAGGTCACGTTCCCGCTGCAATTGCTGGCTTCCAAGGTGGCGGGGGGAATGTTGCCCCTGCTGGGGGTTCCTGTGCTGCGGGAGGGGAACGTGATCCAGCTGCCAGCGATGGCGTTGGAAGTAGCCGAGGCATGCAGCGGCATACGCTCGCTTATGTCGCTCGCAACGCTGGCGGTGATTTACGGCTATCTGTTGGAGCCGCGCAATTCCATCCGTGTGATCCTGGCTGTGGCCTCCATCCCGATTGCCGTTGTCGCAAATAGCTCCCGTATCGTCGGCACTGGATTGCTGGTGCAGTACTGGGATCCCGAGAAAGCCGAGGGCTTCTTTCATACTTTCTCGGGATGGCTGATTTTCGTCGTGTCTCTTGGTTTGCTCTTTCTCTTGCATCGGTCGCTGCAAAAGATGTGGCCAAAAGGAGAAGCTCGCTGATGCGGTCTCACGCCCGATTCGTCGCGGCGTTCGTAGTCTTGGCAGGCACCGCTCTTTTCCTGCAAGCTCGCGGCCGGGGAGAGATCATTCCCCAGCGGCCACCGCTCTCCGGTTTTCCTCAGCAACTAGGCGAATGGGTCGGGACGGATGTGGCCATCGACAAGGGGACGCTCGACGTGCTGGGCCCGGGGGACTTCCTGTTGCGGATTTACCGAAATGACTCGCGTCCCCAACCCTACACGGACCTTTTTATCGCCTATTTCCCTACTCAGCGCACCGGAGACACGATTCACTCCCCGAAGAATTGCTTGCCTGGATCGGGCTGGAATCCAATCGAGTC
>Ga0075434_100000961_pt1 | contig 23222 bp, 21 predicted proteins | sample RhiMethybrSRZTD3_FD_75298 | JGI IMG/M metagenome (GOLD analysis project Ga0075434, IMG submission 75298) | Populus rhizosphere microbial communities from Tennessee, USA - Rhizosphere MetaG P. TD hybrid SRZTD3 | ecosystem: Host-associated > Plants > Roots > Rhizosphere > Soil | place: USA... | reverse complement strand
ACGGACTCGTCGGCCGCCTGCGCGAGGACGCGGCGGTTGAACGCGAGTATCCCGAGTTCCCGGTTCAGCAGCGGAACCCGGGGCGCCGTCTTGGCCGTCATGAGGCGCATGAGCATCCGGTTCTGAAGTTACAGTCCGATGACAGGACCAGTTTACGCGCGCGCGGGGCGAGTGTTACCGTCGCCCGCGGATGACGCGCCATGAAACCCTCGCCGCAGTCGACCTCGGCTCCAACAGCTTCCATCTCCTGGTCGGGCGCATCGTAGACGGCCAGATTTACCCACTTGACACGCTGCGGGAGCAGACCCAGCTGGGCGCTGGTCTGACAGCGGACAAGAAACTCGACCGGGCGAGCCAGTCGCGCGCGCTCGAGGTGCTTGCGCAGTTCCGCGAGCGCCTGCGGGGGCTCCCGCGCGACGCCGTCCGCGCCGTTGGCACGAACGCGCTCCGCATCGCCAAGAACTCGCCCGCCTTCCTGCGCGAGGCGCGCGAGACGCTCGGCTTCCCGATCGAGGTGATCGCGGGCCGCGAGGAGGCGCGCCTCATTTATCTCGGCGTCGCGCACGCGCTGCCGCCCACGGAGAACAAGCGCCTCGTCATCGACATCGGCGGCGGCTCCACGGAGCTGATCGTCGGCCAGGGGCTCAAGCCTAAGCTGCTCGAAAGCCTCTACATGGGATGCGTCAGCTCGAGCCTCCGGCACTTTCCCGACGGCCGCATCGACAAGAAGGGCCTCAAGGCCGCGGTGCTCGAGGCGCGCCAGGAGCTCGCCGTCGTCGCGGAGCGCTACAAGCGCTCCGGCTGGCAGGAAGCGGTCGGCTCCTCCGGCACGGCGCGCAGCATCGAAGGCATCCTGCTCGAGAACCGGTGGACCACGCAGGGCATCACGCGCGACGGGCTCGACCAGCTCTGGGACCTCCTGCTGGACGCGGGCCGGGCAGACCCGGACCGCATCCCGGGGCTCAAGTCCGCGCGCGCCGCCGTGTTGCCCGGCGGCTTCGCGATCATGTATGCGATCTTCGACGAGCTCGACATCGAAGAGATGCGGGTATCCGAAGCGGCGCTCCGCCATGGCGTGCTCTATGACCTGCTCGGCCGGGTCATGCACGCGGACATGCGCGAGGCGACGGTGACGCAGTTCATGCGGCGCTATCACGTCGACGCGGCGCAGGCGGCGCGGGTGCGCGACCTGGCGCTGCGCATTTACGACCAGCTTTCCGGCAAGCCCGCGAACGGAGACGATCCCGACCGGCTGGCGCTCGACTGGGCCGCGCGGCTATCCGAGGTCGGACTCTCGATCGCACATGCGCAGTACCACCGGCACTCGGCCTACGTGCTCTCGAATGCCGACATGCCGGGCTTCTCGCGCGTCGAGCAGCAGCGGCTCGCGCGCATCGTGCTCGCGCACCGGGGCAAGCTCGTCAAGGTCCCTACCGACGGCCTCGAGGGCACGGACTGGAATCTTGTGTTTGCGCTCCGGCTCGCGTCGACGCTGCTGCGCCGGCGCAGGAAAGTGCGGCTGCCGTCTTTCCGCGTGCTCGCGGGCGATGCGCGCTACTCGATCGAGCTGCCGAAGTCCTGGCTCGAGCGGAACGCGCTGACGGCCGCCGCGCTCGAGTCCGAGGCGCGGAACTGGGAGGCCGTCGGGCGCTCGCTGCTCGTGCGCCGGATGTCCTGATGGAATTGATCCTGTGGCGGCATGCGGAGGCGGCGCCGGGCGACCCGGACGCGGCCCGGCCGCTGACCGATCACGGGCGCGCGCAGGCCGAGCTGATGGCGCGCTGGCTCGCGCCCCGGCTGCCGCGCGAACTTCGCATGATCGTGTCGCCGGCCCGGCGTGCGCAGGAGACCGCGCGCGCCCTCGGCCGATCCTTTGAGACGATCGAGTCGATTGCTCCTGGCGTCGATGCCGCGGCGCTGCTGGCCGCCGCGCAGTGGCCCGATGCGGATCGGCCGGTGCTCATCGTCGGTCACCAGCCGACGCTCGGTGAGGCGGCCGCGCGCCTGCTGGAGGCGAGGAGCGCCGCGGCCCACATGGGTACGGGGGCTGTCTGGTGGATGCGCGCGAAGTCGGGAAAAGGCCGGACGAGCGCCGTGCTGCTGCTCGCGCTGGAGCCCGAGATCCTCGCGCGTGAAGGAAAATGAAGGGGACGCGCCCCTTTACTTCGGCTGCGCAATCTTCCCGCGAATTTCCCGGAGCTTCGCCTGCACGCGCGCGGCGTTCCCCGGGCCCATGCGCAGGAGGAGCTTCCGGCCCGCCGACTGAGACTCGAGCGCGGGGTCCGCGAACTCGTAGAGCACGTTCGGGCGCGCGAGCGCGATGTTCGCCGGCGCCTCGGGCGCCGACAGCAGGTGATCGATCACCTCGATCACGCGATCGTTGAAGTAGCCGTCGGGGTTCCCGAGGTCTTCGTAGGCCTTCTGGAACTGCGGGTAGAGGCGCTTGTAGAGCGCCACCGCCTGGTCGACGTCGAGCGAGTCGACGAGATCGACCCAGGGCGTGTAGCGGGAGAAGTTCGCGGCCCCGAGCACCGGCGCTTCCTCGCCGCCGGCCGTGACGAACTTTCCCGCCACGGGCTTTGCCGGGTTCATGCGCGCTGCGATGTCCTGCCGCGCGAGCGCGTCGACGGTCGCGACGAGCTTCCGCACGAATTCATCGGGCACGAACATCGTCTCGAAACGCGGGGTGCCGATGAGCGTAGCCACCTGCTCGGTGGCCGACAGGTTCGGGTCGATGTCGTCGGGCGGGATGATCGGGTTCTTGACCTTTGGCGCCGCAGCCGACGGGGCGGCGGCCACGGGCGCTGGAGGCTTCTCCTTGCCGCGCGTTTGCCAGTACCAGACGCCGGCGACCAGCGCGACCAGGATCGCGCCGATGATGATCCAACGGCCGACCTTCTCGTCCTGCCAGACCGGCCGATTGCGCTTTTCGGCGTACATGGTGGGAACCTCCGAGATTCCTGCACTGTAGTTGATACCGGCTCGTCCGGCATCATCTCAGGAGACCCGGACACGCCAGGACGGTTCCCTTGACCCGGATTCCGCTGACCGCCGAGATGTCGCCGAAGGAAGCCGCCGACTGCGGCTTCGTGCTCGACGCCATCGGCATTCCTTACGAACGCCGGACGACGGCAACCGGGTCGAGCCTCTGGGTCGAGCCGGAGGATCATCCGCGCGCGGCGCGCGAGGTCGGCGCGTACCTGCGCGAGAACCGCGGCCCCGTGCAGCCCCCCGTGGTGTGGCCGCGGCATCCGCATGCGCTCTACGGCGTCTTCGGCTACGCGATCGTCCTGGTCGCCGTGACGCTCGCGTCGATCTCGCACGCCTTCAACAAGGGCTGGAACTCCGCGGGCGTGCTCGACAGGGGCTTCTTCGAGCGCGGCGAATGGTGGCGCGTCGTCACCGCGCTCACGCTGCACGCGGACATGTTGCACCTGCTCTCGAACCTCGCCTTCGGCGCGCTCTTCGGCTACCCGGCGGCGCGGCTCTTCGGGCCCGGCGTCGCCTGGCTCCTCATCCTCATGGGCGGCGCGCTCGCCTACGGCATCGACGCCCAGCTCCACCCGCCGGAGCACTACCTTCTCGGTGCGTCGACCGCCGTGTTCACGGCCCTCGGCCTCATCGCCGCCTACGGCTGGCGCCGCCACCTCCGAAATTGGACGCCCTGGATCCGCAACGCATCGCCACTGCTCGCCGGGATTGCACTGCTCGCGTTCACCGGTACGGGTGGCGAAAACACCGACATCCTGGCGCATTTCATTGGCTTCTTCGTCGGCGTCGGCATGGGCGCCCTCTGCGCTCGCCTGCCACTGCCCGCCCCCGGCCGCACCGGCATCCAATGGGCCGCCGGCCTGCTATCGATCGCATTGATCGCGGTTGCCTGGACGTTCGCTCTGCACTAATCGGCGCGCGCGCCCATTAAGCGCACAATAGATGCACCATGCTGCCGCACTCGGATCCGTGCGAGAGGAACAAGGGCCCCATCCTGGAAGTCCTGCGCCACGAGTTCGCCGACCGCACGCACGTGCTCGAGATCGGCAGCGGCACCGGACAGCACGCGGTGTATTTCACCACGGAGATGCCGTGGCTCGTCTGGCAGCCGTCCGAACTGCCAGAGTCCATGGCGGGGTTGCGGAAGCGGATCTTCAGCGAAGGCCCGAAGAACCTCCGGGCACCCGTCGAGATCGACGTGACCACGCAGCCCTGGGACGTGCGCAAGGTGGATGCCATCTTCACCGCGAACACCTTGCACATCATGCATTGGCCGCAGGTTGAAGCCTTCTTCGCGGGCCTGCCCGCGATCGCGAAGCACGGCACCGTGCTCGCGATCTACGGCCCGTTCCGCTACGACGGCCGTTACACCTCGGGCAGCAACGAGTCCTTCGACGCGATGCTGCATGCGCGCGATCCCCAATCAGGGTTGCGCGACTTCCGTGACGTGGACGCGCTCGCGCGCGAGGCTGGCTTCGAGTTCCGCGTGGACCACGCGATGCCCGCGAACAACCAGACGCTGGTGTGGACGCTCGCGGGCGCCGCGACGCTCTGAGATTTCACCGTGGACGGTATGCGCCGGACGTTCCGGGACAACCTCGTCGCGATCACGAGCCTCGTCGTCGCGCTCTCCGCCCTCGGCTACAACACGTGGCGCAACGAGCGCACCGAGCGGAACCGCAACGTCCGCGTCGCCGGCATCGAGATCCTGAAGGAGATCGGGTCGCTGCAGGAGATCGTCGCCCAGGTCAGCTCCGGTGACGACGACCTCCCGGGCGCAATGCCGCATGACCCGCGGGGCCGGTTGCGCATGGGCTGGGTCAACGTCTGGACGCTCAACGATATGGCGGCGGTGATGCCGGCGGATGTCACGCGCGAGGCCCGGGAGCTCGAGGCTGCCTGGGAGGCGGACGTCGAGGAGCTGCCGACGAGCGAAGCCTCGTCGCAGCGCATCAACGCAGCCATCGAGGAACTGCGGCAGGCGACGCTCGCCTCGCTCCGCGCGCTCCGCTAGCGCGCGCCGCCGGCGCCTAGAGCGCCGGCTTCAGCACCATGAACCCGAGGCCGATGAGCGGCGTCACGGTCGCGATCGCGCCCCAGAAATCCCACTGCTTCGACAGCCGGTGATAGGCCACGTAATCGAACGCCCCGCTGTTCGCGCCAGCCGCCGCCGCTGTGTGCATGCGGCGCTGCAGCGGCCCGAGGCGGGTCATGAAGACGGCGCCCGAGATCGCGAACATCACGATGGTCCAGGCGATCCAGGGCGTGCCGAAGATCGGGAAGCCGCCGCGGATCGCGGCGAAGATGCCGCTCGCGAGGATCACGAAGACGCCTGGCATGGTGAACAGCCGGTCGCTGCGGATGACGCCGTCCATCGCGTGCGCGATGAGCACGGCGTTCCGTGTCCTGAGCGCGTGCCGGTGCCAGAACACCCCGGTGATGATGTTGCCGAGGAAGAGGACGACCGCGATCACGTGAACCAGCTTGAGCCACAGGTACATCGCATCAACCTCCCTGCACCAGCCGGCGCCGCAGTCCGCCGAGCCAGCGCGTGAACGAGCGCGGCGCGAGCCGCTTGAACCGCCACAGCCAGCGATAACGCGCGGGCAGCACCACGTAGAGCGCCCCGCCAGCCGCGCGCGCGAGGATCTCCTCCGCGACCGGCCCGGCTTCGAGGTTCGCGCGATCCATCAGCCGCTCGCCGAAACGCCTGGCGTCGGCCGGTGCGCGGGCGCTCTCCATGATCCGGGTCCGAAAAAAGCCGGGCATCGCGACCGCAACGTCGACGCCGGTGTCCGCCAGCTCCTGGGCGAGCGTCTCGGTGAGCGCGACCACGGCCGCCTTCGAGGCGTTGTAGGCGCCCATGCGGAAGGCCGACATGAAGGCCGCGGCGCTCGCGACGTTGACGATGAGGCCGCGGCCCGCCGCCGACATGTGCGCCGCTTCGGCGCGGCAGCAGTGCACGACGCCGAGCACATTGACGTCGAGAATCCAGCGCCAGTCAGCGGGCAGCGTCTCGGCGAGGTCGCCCGCGACCGCAACACCGGCAGAGTTCAGCGCGAGGTCGAGTCCGCCGAGGCGGCCGGCGAACGCGTCGATCGCAAACGTCACCGCGGACTCGTCGGTGGTGTCGACCGTGATGGCCTCGCAGTGCGGGCTGCCCATCGCGCGGAGCGCTTCCGCGGCGCTCGTGAGGCGCGGCTCGTCGCGGTCGAGGAGCGCGATGCGCCAGCCGCGCGCGGCAAGCAATTCCGCCGCGGCAAGCCCGAGGCCGCTCGCACCGCCGGTGATGACGGCGCGCCGGTTGGGAAATCGCGCGTCGAGCGCGGCGAGACTCATGGCCCCGCCAGTGTACGGGTCAGGCCGGCGCGGGCGCGACCTTCTCCGAGATCCAGCCGAGCACGGGCCCCGCGATGGCGTACATCACTGCCGCACCGACCATCCACCAGGTCCAGATCTTGCCAGGCAGGTTGAACACGCCGTGGTAGCCGAGCGCATCGACCACCGCGAAGGCGAGCGCGATCGCGCCGAACTTGAGGCCGCGCTGCCACGCGGGCCCGGCGAGCGCGGGGCGGACCACGCTGTAGACGCCCGCCGTGATGAAGGCGCCGAGGATCCCGGACGGGATCCACAGCTTCCAGAGTAGGCTCGGATCCGGCGGGTTCGCGTTGAGCTCCGGCCGCCAGAAGGAAGCAGTCGCACGATACGCCTCGGCGAGCACGCCGGAGTCCGGCGAGTGGATGAAATGCCCGAGCACCATCGAGACGGCGAGAAGTGCGGCGTAGTAGACGATGCCGCCGACGAAGACGATCTTCCAGTTCAAGGGAAGCCCCCCGCGCAAGACCCCGCATCCTGCGCCGGCGCAAATGCCGGCGCAAGGATGCGGCGGGGAGAGCCCCGACGAGAGCGAACCGTTACGTCTTCAGGTCGTAGCGGTCGAGGTTCATCACCTTCGACCAGGCCGCGGCGAAGTCCTCGGCAAACTTCTGCTTCGAGTCGGCGGTGGCGTACACCTCCGAATAGGCGCGAAGCTGCGAGTGCGAGCCGAAGATGAGGTCGACGCGCGTCGCCTTCCAGCGGACCGCATGCGTCCTGCTGTCGCGTCCTTCGTACGCGTTTTCACCCGTCGGGTGCCAGCGCGTGTCCATGTCGAGCAGGTTCACGAAGAAGTCGTTCGTCAGCGCGCCCGGCTTTTTCGTGAAGACGCCGTGCTGGGAGCCGCCGGCGTTTGCGCCGAGCACCCGCAGCCCGCCGACGAGCGCCGTCATCTCGGGGCCGCTCAGCCGCAGGAGCTGCGCCTTGTCGACGAGCGCCTCCTCCGCCTTCATGAACTGCCGCCCTCTGCCGACGTAGTTACGGAAGCCGTCGGCGCGCGGCTCGAGCGGAGCAAAGGACTCGACGTCCGTCTGCTCCTGCGACGCGTCCATGCGGCCGGGCGTGAATGGCAGCTTCACCTTCACGCCGGCCTTCTTCGCGGCCTGCTCGACGCCCACGTTTCCGCCGAGGACGATGAGGTCGGCGAGCGACACTTTCCTGCCGCCGCTCGCCTTCTTGTTGAAGTCGGCCTGGATGCCTTCCAGCTTCTTCAGCACTTTCGAGAGTTGCGCCGGCTGGTTGACGTGCCAGTCCTTCTGCGGCGCGAGGCGGACGCGCGCGCCGTTCGCGCCGCCGCGCTTGTCCGAGCCGCGGAAGGTCGAGGCGGAGGCCCAGGCCGTCGAGACGAGCTCGGAGACGGAAAGGCCCGAGCCCTGGATCTTCGACTTGAGCGCCGCGACTTCCTTCTCGCCGACGAGCTTGTGGTTCACCTTCGGGATCGGGTCCTGCCAGATCAGCGTCTCCTTCGGCACCAGCGGGCCGAGATAGCGCTGGATGGGGCCCATGTCGCGGTGCGTGAGCTTGAACCACGCGCGCGCGAACGCGTTGGCGAACGCCGCCTGGTCCTTGTAGAAGCGCCGCGAGATCTTCTCGTAGGCCGGATCGGCCTTGAGCGAAAGGTCGGTCGTCAACATCGTCGGCACGTGCTTCTTCGACTTGTCGAACGCGTCCGGGATCGTCGCCTGGCCATTCCTGGCCTTCCACTGCGGTACGCCGGCCGGGCTCTTCGTCAGCTCCCATTCGTTCTCGAACAGGTTCTTGAAGAAGTTGTTGCTCCACTTCGTCGGTGTCTGCGACCAGGTGACCTCCGGGCCGCCCGTGATCGCATGCGCGCCGATACCGGTGCCGTGCTTGCTCTTCCAGCCGAGGCCCTGGTCCTCCAGCGCGCCCGCTTCCGGCTCGGGCCCGACGAGCGACGGGTCGCCCGCACCGTGCGCCTTGCCGAAGCTGTGGCCGCCGGCGATCAGCGCGACTGTCTCCTCATCGTTCATCGCCATGCGGCGGAAAGTCTCGCGGATGTCCTTCGCCGCCGCTTTCGGGTCCGGATTGCCGTTCGGGCCGGCCGGGTTCACGTAGATGAGGCCCATCTGCACCGCGCCCAGCGACTCGTGGAGCTGACGCTCGCCGCTGTAGCGCTCGTCGCCGAGCCAGGTGCCTTCGGGACCCCAATAGAGCTCTTCCGGCTCCCACACGTCGGCGCGGCCGCCGGCGAAGCCGAAGGTCTTGAAGCCCATCGACTCGAGCGCAACGTTGCCCGCGAGGACCATGAGGTCGGCCCAGGAGATCTTCTGGCCGTACTTCTGCTTGATCGGCCAGAGGAGCCGGCGCGCCTTGTCGAGGTTGGCGTTGTCCGGCCAACTGTTGAGCGGTGCGAAGCGCTGCTGCCCGCCGCCCGCCCCGCCGCGGCCGTCGGTGATGCGATAGGTGCCGGCGGCGTGCCAGGCGAGGCGGATCATGAGGCCGCCGTAATGCCCGAAGTCGGCCGGCCACCAGTCCTGCGAATCGGTCATCAGCGCGCGCAGGTCCTTGACCAGGGCCCCGAGGTCGAGGCTCTTGAAGGCCTTCGCGTAGTCGAACTCCCGGCCCATCGGGTCGGAGAGCGCGGAATTCCGGTGAAGCACGTCGATGTTGAGCGTCGTCGGCCACCAATGACGGTTCGATCCGGTGCCCGTCGAGTGCATGACGGGACATTTCACTGCTTCGTCCATGGCTCAGTCCTCTTCGCGTGGGGCGCACAGGATGCGCCTCCTTCCGCCATTCGTACAATCAATTGTAGCTATGGTTTTGATAGACTTTGCCTATGAACCTCCGCGACCTCGAGTACCTGGTCGCGCTCGCCGAGACGCGTCACTTTGGCCGCGCGGCCGCGCGCTGCCACGTGTCGCAGCCGACGCTCTCGGCGCAGCTTCGCAAGCTCGAGGACTTCCTTGGCGTTGCCCTCGTCGAGCGCCGCCCCGGCCCGCTCGCGCTGACGGCCGCGGGCGACGCGGTCGTCGATCGCGCGCGGCGCATCCTCCGCGATGCCGAGGACATCCGGAGCCTCGCGCGGGCCAGCCAGGACCCGCTCTCCGGGCCGCTTAAGGTCGGCCTCATCCCGACGCTCGGCCCCTACCTCCTGCCGCGCGTGGCGCCCCGGATCACGAAGATGCTTCCGAAGCTGTCGCTCCTGCTGCACGAGTACCAGACGGCGCCACTCGTCGAGCGGACGCTCGCGGGTGAGCTCGACCTCGCGATACTCGCGCTGCCGGCCGACACGAAGGGCCTTGTCACGCGCTCGCTGTTCGACGAGCCCTTCCTCGTCGCGATGCCCGCTCGCCATCGCCTCGCGTCGAGGAAGCGCGTGAAGGCCACTGAGCTCGAGGGCGAGAAGCTCCTGCTCCTCGAGGAGGGACATTGCCTGCGCGACCAGGCGCTCGAAGTCTGCGAGCACCTCGGCACGGAGGAACAGGCTTTCCGCGCTACGAGCCTCGAGACGTTGCGGCAGATGGTCGCGTCCGGCCTCGGCCTCACGCTGCTGCCGGAACTCGCGGCCGATGGGCCGTTCGCGGCGGCGCACGGACTTGCGGTGCGCCCCTTCGCCGCGCCGATGCCCAAGCGCGTCGTCGGCGGAGCGTGGCGGCGCTCGACCTCGCGGCTCGAGGCGATCTCGGCGGTTTGCGACCTGGTCGCTCAGGCGGCCTGATTCCGGCCGTTCGCGGGGATTTTCGGCGCGGCTGCCGCGCTGCGCCGGTGCTATCGTCGCGCGCGATGCGCCTTGCCTGCGTCTTGCTGACGTTCGTGGCCGCGGCTGTGCAGGCGGCCGGGCCGCTCCCGCGACTCAACATCGAGCCGGGCAGCCTCACGGTCTCGGGCGTCTCGGCGGGCGGCTACATGGCGACGCAGTACCAGGTGGCGTACTCGAAAGACGTCGCAGCGGCCGGGATCATCGGCGCGGGACCCTGGCTGTGCGCCGAGGGCATCATCACGCGCGCGCTCGATGACTGCACGAAAGGCAGCGCCGCGGGACCCGAGACCTCGGTGCTCGCCGCGAGCCTGCGTACGAGCGCGGTGGCAGGCCTCGTCGACGATCCGTCCTGGCTGGCGTCGGATCGCGTGTGGATTTTTCACGGCGCGAAGGATGCGCGGATCGGCGCCGCGGTCTCCGACTCGCTGCTGCGCTTCTACAAGGAATTCATCCCGCTCGAGCGGATCCACTACGAGACGCAGGTGCCCGCGGCGCACGGCTTCCCGACCGTCTCGGAAGGCGGCGCCTGCGACGGCGATGCCTCGCCGTGGATCCTCGACTGCGGCTTCGATGCCGCGGGCGAGATGTTGAAGTATCTCTACGGTGACCTCGCTCCGCCGTCGGATCCCGTCGCGGGCACGTTCAAGAGCTTCGACCAGAAGCGCTACCTCGCGCGCGAGTCGCTCGCGTCGCTGGCCGACGAGGGATTCCTGTTCATGCCGAAGGACTGCGCCGCAGGCAAGCCCTGCCGGATCCACGTCGCCTTCCATGGCTGCCGCCAGGGCATCGAGTTCATCGGCCGCGCGTTCGCGAAGGAGACCGGCTACAACCGATGGGCCGACGCGAACCGCATCGTCGTGCTCTATCCGCAGGCCGCGAAGAGCTGGTTCTGGCCGTTCAATCCCTGGGGCTGCTGGGACTGGTGGGGCTACAGCGGCGCGGATTACGCGACCCGGAACGCCGCGCAGCTCGCGACGGTCCACGCCATGCTGGCAGCGCTAGGGGCTCGCTAGAGGGGTCACTCCCCGATTTCCTTTGGTCCTTCGGGAAATCGCGGAGTGACCCCTCTTCAGAACCTCGCGCGGTAGTCGGCGGGCGTGATTCCGACGAGTTCCTGGAAGCTTCTCCGCATCGACTGCTCGTCGGCGAAACCGCAGTCGCGCGCCACCTGCTTGAGGCGTGCCGCGCCCTCCTCGATCCGCCGACGGGCCTGCTCGACGCGCAGCCGCCGCACGTAGACGCCCGGGCTCGCGCCGAGTCGCGCGTGGAACTGCCGCGCGAAGTGGCGCGGGCTCATGCTCATGCGACGCGCGAGGCCCTCGACGGTCAGGTCGCCGCGCGGGTTCTCGAGCATCCAGAGTTCCAGCTCGCCGAAGTGGTCGTCGCGCTTCTGTGCCTCGAGGTGCCGGCTGAATTGCGATTGCCCGCCGGGCCGCTTCAGGAACAGGACGAGCTCCTGCGCAACCGCGAGCGCGACCGCCTTGCCGAGGTCCTGCTCGACGAGCGCGAGTGCGAGGTCCATGCCCGCGGTGACGCCCGCAGAGGTGTAGATGTTGCCCGAGCGGACATAGAGCGCGTCGCGGTCGACCTGCACTTTCGGTGCGAGCTTCGCGAGGCGCTCGAGGTAGGCCCAGTGCGTCGTCGCGGCGCGGCCCTCGAGCAGGCCCGCCGCCGCGAGCAGCATGGCGCCGTTACAGATCGATCCGAGCCGCTCGACGCGCCGCGCCTGCGCCGCGAGCCAGCCGAGCAGCGCGCGGTCCTTCGCCGCGGCCTCCCAGCCGATGCCGCCCGCGACGAGGAGCGTGTCCGCGTCGTCCACGTCCGCGTAGCGGCGTGACGCGACGAGCTCGAGTCCGTTCGACATGGCGAGCGGCCCCGCCCGCGCGGCGATGAGCTCGATCGCATAGGCGGGTATGCGCGCGCCCCGGTGCTCCGTGAGCCAGCGCGTCGTACGCGCGAAGACCTCGAGCGGACCTGTGATGTCGAGCACCTGGGCCTGCGGAAATCCCAGCATCACGACGCGGTGCGGCTTCGAACGCATTCTCGGGCGAGGGGTGGCTCTCATGGCAGTCGACGATAGCGACGCAGGCGCGCGCCCGGGAAAGTATGGCAGGAAATGATGCTTGCCTGTCCGGCCTGCCATGCGGCGCGGGGCGAGCATGCCGCATCCATGACGCGATGGGCCCACAGGAGGAACCGGACATGGACAGACGGCATTTCATCGGCACGACGCTCGCGGCCTCGGTGGCGCTCTTCAACTTCCAGAGCGCCCAGTCGGCGGAAGGCGGCGCTCAAGCACCTTTGCCGAAGCGCAGGCGCACGCGCGTCGCCTTCATGCTCGGCGAGCATGCCAACGTGATCGACACCTGCGGGCCGTGGGAAGTCTTCCAGGACGCGGTATCGCCCGACGGCGACGACGCCGGTTTCGAGCTGTACACGGTCGCGCCGGAAGACGGCCCGATCGAGATGACGGGCGGACTCAGGATCCTGCCGAACTACACCATCAAGAACGCGCCGCAGCCGAACGTGATCGTCGTCCCGGCGCAGCAGTCGACCGCCGAGTCGCGCGCGTGGCTCGCACAGGCAAGCAGCGGGACCGACGTGACGATGTCCGTCTGCACCGGCGCCTTCCAGCTCGCGCGCGCGGGTCTCCTGAAGGGATTCCCCGCGACCACTCACCATGAGTTCTTCGATTCCTTCGCAAAGGAATTTCCGGACATCGAGCTGCGACGCGGGCTTCGCTTCGTGGACAGTGGCCGCATCGCGACGGCGGGCGGGCTCACCTCAGGCATCGACCTCGCGCTGCACATCGTCTCGCGCTATCACGGCGTCGAGACGGCGATCGCGACGGCCGCCTACATGGAGTACACGAGCGAAGCGTGGCGCGCATGACGACTTCGGCGCCGTCGTCACACCACGGCAGTCGCTTCGATCTCCACTTTGGCACGCGGCTCGAGCAGCCCCGCGACGACGACTACGGACATCGCGGGGAAATTGCGGCCGATCAGCTCGCGGTAAGCGGCTCCGATCTCGGTGAGCGCCGCGTTGTACTCGTCGCGGCTCGTGACGTACCAGGTCATGCGCACGAGGTGCTCCGGCTTCGCGCCCGCGCAGGCGAGCACGGCGACGACATTCGCGAGCGCCTGGCGCACCTGCGCCGCGAAGTCGTCGCTCGTAAAGCGCTGTTCGGCATCCCAGCCGATCTGCCCCGCAACGAAAACCTGGCGCCCCGTCGCCGCGACGCCGTTCGCGTAGCCGCGCGGCCGCGCCCAGCCAGGCGGCTGCAGGATCTCGCGGCTCACTTGAGGAGCTCCCGGGCGACAATGAGTTTCTGCACCTCGCTCGCGCCTTCGTAGATCCGGAGCGAGCGGATCTCGCGGTACAGCCGTTCGACCACGGCGCCCTGGACCAGCCCGCGCCCGCCGAAAATCTGCACCGCCCGGTCGATGATCGCTTGCGCGCTCTCCGTCGCCGTGAGCTTCGCCATGGCGGCCGCGCCGGTGAAGGCGCGCCCCGTGTCGCGCAGCCACGCCGCGCGGTACGTGAGGAGCGTCGCTGCATCGAGCGCCGTCGCCATCTCGGCGAGCGCCGCCTGCGTCAGCTGGAAGTCAGCGAGCGGCTTGCCGAACAGGCCGCGCGAGCGCGCATGGGCGATCGCCTCGTTCAGGGCGCGCCGCGCGAAGCCGCAGGCCGCGGCCGCGACCGATGTGCGGAACACGTCGAGCGTGCGCATCGCGATCTTGAAGCCTTCGCCTTCCGCGCCGATCAGGCGCGCCACCGGGATGCGGCATGCCTCGAAGGCGAGGCGCGCGAGCGGATGCGGCGCCATCGCGTCGATGCGTTCGGCGATCGTGAAGCCTGAGTCGCCCGGCTTCACGACGAAGGCGCTGATGCCCTCGGCCGACACGCTGCCGTCCGGCCGCCGGCTGCCGGGCGCCGTCCGCGCGAACACGACGTAGAAATCCGCGATTCCGCCGTTGCTGATCCAGGTCTTCTCGCCGTCCAGCACGTATTGCGCGCCGTCGAGCCGCGCCGTCGTCTGCATCGCCGCGACGTCGGAGCCCGCGCCCGGCTCGGAGAGCGCGAAGGCCGAGATCGACTGCCCGGCACCGACGCGCGGCAGCCACAGCGAGCGCATCTGCTCGCCGGCCGCGAGCGAGAGCGGCGCGCTGCCGAGCCCCTGCATCGCGAACGCGAAGTCGGCGAGCCCGTCGTGGCGCGCGAGCGTCTCTCGGAGGATGCAGATCGAGCGCGCGTCGAGCTCGGTGGCCGGACCGCCGTCGGCGGCGCGCAGGCAATGCTTCAGGAGCCCGGCCTTGCCGAGCGCCGCGACCAGCTCGCGGCAGCGCGCGTCGACGGCGGCACGCTCCGTCGGGTGGGCGTCACCCGCGAGGTGCGTACTCGCCCAACTCTCCGCTTCCTCCGCGAGGCGCCGATGCTCCTCGGAGAAGAACGGCCATTGCAGTCGCTCGACGTGGCTGTCCATCAATCCCCCTCGAAGACCGGCTTCTTCTTCGCCGCAAAGGCCTCGTAGGCACGGCGGAAATCGGCGCTCTGCATGAGCCCCGCCTGGGCCCTCGCCTCGGCGTCGATCGCCTCGTTGACGCCCATGTTCCATTCGAGGTGCAGCATCTTCTTCGTCAGCGCGTGCGCGAGCGTCGGCCCCGCCGTGAGCTCCGCGGCGATCCTGCCAGCGGTCGCGGGCAATTCGGCGGCCGGCACAATGGCATTGTAGAAACCGATCCGCTCGCCCTCGGCGGCATCGAAGGCCCGTCCGGTGTAGAGGAGCTCCGCCGCCCGGCCCTGTCCGATCAGCCGCGGCAGCAGCGCACAAGCGCCCATGTCGCAGCCCGCGAGGCCGACGCGCACGAAGAGAAACGCCGTCTTCGCAGCCGGCGTCGCGTAGCGGAAGTCCGAAGCGAGTGCGAGCATCGCGCCCGCACCTGCGCAGATGCCGTCGATGGCGGAGATGATCGGCTGCGGGCAGGCCCGCATCGCCCGCACGAGGTCACCCGTCATGCGCGTGAACTCGAGGAGCCCCTTCTCGTCCATCTTCGTGAGCGGCCCGATGATCTCGTGCACGTCGCCGCCCGAGCAGAAGTTTCCGCCGGCGCCGTCGATCACGACCGCGCGCACGCCGCCGCCTTCGTGCAGCAGCCGGAAGAGGTCGCGGAGCTCCGCGTAGGAGTCGAAGGTGAGCGGGTTCTTCTTTTCCGGGCGGTTGAGCGTCAGGTAGCCGACGCGGTTCTCGACGCGCCATAGGAAGTGTTTGGCCGCGTAGCCCGTGAGGTCCGGAATCTCGGTCTTCATGCCTCCCCCTCGAGTGAACGGACGTGTGCCTTGAGCCGCGCGAGCAGCGCCGCCATCGTCGACATCTCGCGGCCCGACAGCTCCTTGAAAGCCTCGACGATCCAGCGTTCGTGTTCCTCGGCCATCGCCGAGAACGCGCGCCGGCCCGCGCCCGTCAGACGCACGAGACGCGCGCGCCGGTCGCCCGGCTCCGCGATGCGCTCGACGAGGCCTTCCTTCTCGAGCATGTCGGTGATGCCCGTGACGTTCCCGCCGGTCACCATCATGCGCTTCGAGAGCTCGCCCATCTTGAGCCCTCTCGGCGCCCGCTCGAGCTGGGCCATGAGGTCGAAGCGCGGCAACGTCGTCGCATAGCGCTCCTGGAGCAGCCGGCGCGTGCGCGTCTCGACGAGGCGGTTGGTCGCGAGCATGCGCAGCCACAGCCGGATCGCGCCATGGTCTGCACGATCGACACGCGTCTCGGCGTCCGTCGCGCGCGCGTCCATCAGGTGACCTCCCCACCCGCGACCGCGATGCTCTGGCCGGTCATGCTCTCGCTGCCCGGCCTGCAGAGCCAGAGGACTGCGTTGGCGACCTCGGCCGGCTGCACGAGCCGCAGCTGCGGGTTGAAGGTGACGAGCGACTCCCGCGCCTCGGCCTCGCTGCGCGCCGTCTTCTCGCTGATGTTCTTGATCGCGTCGCGCACGACGCCGGTGTCCGTGTAGCCCGGGCACACGGCATTGACGGTCACGCCGGTCTTCGCGACCTCGAGCGCGAGTGCGCGCGTCAGGCCGACAAGTCCGTGCTTCGCCGCACAGTAAGCCGTGCAGTACGCGTAGCCTCGAAGGCCGGCGGTGCTCGCGACGTTCACGATGCGGCCCCAGTTCGCGGCCAGCATGGCGGGCATCGCAGCGCGCGTGCAGTGGTAGGCCCCCGTGAGATTGACGTCGAGCATCCCTCGCCAGAATGCCTCGTCGGTCCTCGCGAGCGACCGGCTCTTCGCGAGGCCGGCGTTGTTGACGAGGATCGCGATCTCGCCGGCCGCCGCGCGTGCCTGGTCGAAGGCCTTCGCGACCTGTGCGGCGTCGGTGACATCCGCCGTCACGGCCTGCGCGCCGCCCTGCAGGGATGCGGCCGTCTTCGCGATCTCGGCTTCCGTCCGCGCGAGCAGCGTCACGCGCGCGCCGGCGCCTGCGAGTGCCGCCGCAATCGCGGCGCCGATGCCGCGTCCGCCGCCCGTGACGAGCGCGTGCCGGCCTTCGAGTTCGCCTCCCATGCAGCCTCCCTACACCGGCCCGGTCATCTGCGCTGCGCGCTCGAGGTTACGCTCGAGCTGGCGACGCGCGGATGCGTACTGCGACGGCCACCATTGCTCCGTGAAATGCTGCTCGGCCGCGGCGCGCAGCGTCCAGGACGGGTCCGCGAGGTGAGGCCGCGCAAGCGCGCAGAGGTCGGCGCGGCCCGAGGCGATGATCGAGTTCGCATGGTCGGCCTCGAAGATGTTGCCGACCGCGATCGTCGGGATGCCGACGACGTTTCGGACGAGGTCGGAGAACGGCGTCTGCCACATGCGCCCGTATACCGGCTTCTGCCAGGGCACGGTCTGGCCGCTCGAGAGGTCGAGCATGTCGGCGCCCTCGGCTTTCATCGCGCGGGCGATCGCGATCAGCTCGTCCTCGCCGAGGCCGCCGGGCGCCCAGTCGCTCGAGGACAGGCGCACGGAGAGCGGCTTGTCGGCGGGCCAGGCCGCGCGCACCGCCGCGAGCACCTCGAGCGGAAAGCGAAGGCGCTTGCCGACGTCGCCGCCATAGGCGTCCGTGCGCTGGTTCGTGAGCGGCGAGATGAAGCTCGCCAGCAGGTAGCCGTGCGCCATGTGCAGCTCGAGCATGTCGAAGCCCGCCTGCTCGGCGAAGCGCGCGCCGCGGACGAAGTCGCCGAGCACGCGGTCCATGTCGTCGCGGCCCATTTCGCGGGGCGGCGCGCTGATTCCTTCAAAGTACGGCAGCGACGAGGGCGCCATCGTTTCCCAGTTGCCGCCGGCCAGCGGGTAGCTGTCCTCCTCCCAGCCGAGCTGCGTCGAGCCCTTGCGGCCCGAATGCCCGAGCTGCATGCAGACCTTCACGCGGCTGTGGTCATGCGCGAACGCGACGATCCGCCGCCAGGCGTCTCGCTGCGCGTGGTTCCAGATCCCGGTGCATCCCGGCGAGATGCGGGCATCCGGTGAGGTACAGGTCATCTCCGTGAATAGGAGTCCCGCTCCGCCCGTCGCGCGCGCGCCGAGGTGCACCAGGTGCCAGTCGTTCGGCATGCCGTCGACGGCCGAGTACTGCGCCATCGGCGACACGACGACGCGGTTCTCGATGCGGAGTCCCCGCAGCTCGAAGGGCAGGAACATCGGCGGCCGCGGCTTCTCGAGGCCCGAGCGCTTCGCAAGCTCCGTCTCGACGCGCTCGACGAACGCCGGGTCGCGGAGCTTGAGGTTCGCGTGCCCGATGCGCTGGCTGCCGGTCAGCAGGCTGTACGTGAACTGCCAGGGCTCGAGCTTCGTGTAGCGCGAGACGCTCTCGAACCAGCGCATGCGGTTGCGCGCCGCGCTCTGGAGCTTCAATGCCTCGGTCTCGCGCTCGTCCTGGTACGCGGCGAGCGCGGCCGGCACGTCCGCTGCGCCTGCTGAGCGCGCGACGAGCGCGATCGCGTCCTCCATCGCGAGCTTGGTGCCGGAGCCGATGGAGAAGTGCGCCGTGTGCGCGGCATCCCCGATCAGCACGCGGTTGCCGTGGTGCCAGCGCCGGCAGAGGACGCGCTGGAAGTTGAGCCAGGCGGAGCCGCGCAGGTGCGCGGCGTTGCTCATGAGACGGTGGCCATCCAGGTACTTCGCGAAGAGCTTCTCGCAGAACGCGATCGACTGCTCGTGGTTCGCCGCATCCAGCCCATGCGAGCGCCAGGTCTCCTCGCGCGTTTCGACGATGACGGTGGAGAGCGCCTTGCTGAACTGGTAGGCATGGACCTGGAACCAGCCGTGCTCGGTCTCCTCGAACGCGAAAGTGAAGGCGGGGAACTGCTTCGTCGTGCCGAGCCAGATGTAGCGGCACTCGCGCGTGTCGATGTCGGGCTCGAAGACGGCCTCGTGGCGCTTCCGCGTGCGGCTGTTGACGCCGTCGGCGGCGACCACGAGGTCGGCATCCGCGAAAATCGCGTCGTCCGTTACTTCCTGCTGGAAATGATGGGCGACCCCGAGCTCCGCGCCCCGCTCCTGCAGGATGCCGAGCAGGCGCTTGCGCTCGATGCCGCAGAACCCGTGGCCGCCGGTCGTCGTGGTCGTGCCGCGGTAGTGGACGTCGATGTCGTCCCAGTGGTGGAAGCTGTCCGTGATTGCCTCGTGCGACGGCGCATCGGCAGCGCGGAAATTCTCCATCGTCCGGTCGGAGAACACGACGCCCCAGCCGAAGGTGTCGTCGGGCCGGTTGCGCTCGTAGACCTCCACGCGGGCCTGCGGCAGGGCCTTCCGGAAGAGGATCGAGGCGTAGAGGCCCGCGGGCCCGCCCCCGAGGCAGACGATGCGCTTCACGGGCAGAATTACAGGCCTGAATTATTTAGATGTCAACTAAATCCGGCCGGGGCCGTGACCCCTGTCAGGGATTCCGGAGGGCCTTGCGCTGCAGCTTGCCGGTCGCGGTCTTGGGGAGGGCCTCGAGGAACTCGATGATCCGCGGGTATTTGTAAGGGGCGATGCGCTGCTTCACGAAGTCCTGGAGCTCCTTGACGAGCGCGATGTCCCCCGCCCGCCCGGGCGCCAGCACGACACAGGCCTTCACGACGGTGCCGCGGTCGGCGTCGGCCGCGCCGATCACGGCGCACTCGCGCACGGCCGGATGCGCGAGCAGCGCCCACTCCACCTCGGGTCCCGCGATGTTGTAGCCCGCCGAGACGATCATGTCGTCGGCGCGCGAGACGAACCAGAAGTAGCCGTCCTCGTCCAGGCGATAGATGTCGCCGGTGACGTTCCAGCCGTTACGAACGTAGTCGCGCTGGCGCGCGTCGTCGAGGTAGCGACAGCCCGTCGGGCCGGTCACGGCGAGCCGGCCGGTGCTGCCGCGCGGCAGCTCCTTGCCCTCGTCGTCGAGGACGCTGGCGCGGTAGCCCGGCAGCGGCTTGCCCGTCGAGCCCGGGCGGACCTCGTCGCCAGCGGCCGCGATGAATATGTGGATCATTTCGGTCGCGCCGATGCCGTCGATGATCCGGATCCCGGTTTTCTCGAACCAGAGGTTCGACACCGCCTTCGGCAGGAACTCGCCAGCCGAGACGCAGCGCTTCAGTGTGCGGAGGTCGCGGCCCGCGAGCTCGCCGGCCAGCGCGCGATAGGCAAACGGCGCGGTGAAGAGGCAGGTGATGCCGTGCTTCTCGATCGCAGCGAGCACGGTGGCGGGCGCCGGCGCCTCGATGGGCACGGTTGCGGCGCGAAACCGCAGCGGAAAGACGAGCAGTGCGCCGAGGCCGAAGGTGAAGCCGATCGGCGGACTTCCGGCGTAGACGTCGCCGGGAGCGGTCTCGAGCAGGTGCCGCGCCACCACATCTGCCATCGCCAGCACGTCGCGATGGAAATGGACGCAGGCTTTCGGCTGGCCCGTCGTGCCCGAGGTGAATGCCAGGAGACAGACGTCGTCGGCCGCCGTGTCGGCGTTCTCGAAGCGATCGGAGGCCGCCGCCATGCGTGACTCGAGGTCGCCGTTGCCCCAGGCGATGACCGTGCCGACGCCGCCCGGCGCCGCGACCGCCTCGAGCTCCGCCAGAAGGCGATGGTCCGAGAGCGCGAATGCGGGCTTCGCCTTGCCGATGACGGCCGTGAGCTCGGGCGCGCGCAGGAGCGGCATGGTCGTGACTGCGATTGCGCCCGCCTTCATGACGGCGAGCCAGGCCGCGTAGAGCTCGGGTCCGTTGTAGCCGCGAAGCAGCACGCGGTTGCCCGGCTCGAGGCCGGCGTCCTTCAGGACATTCGCGATGCGGTTCGCGCGCGCGACCAGTTCGCGGTAGGTGATTCGCCCGGCATCCGTGAGTATCGCCGGGCGGTCGCCGTGGCCCTCGGCGACGGCGTCGTCCAGGAGCACGGTCGCGCAGTTCAGGCGTTCGGGATAGCGCAGCTCCGGCAGGTCGAAGTGCAGCCGCGGCCACTCTTCCCTCGGTGGCAGCCGGTCCTTCGCAAACGTGTCCACGTCACGGATTCTAGCGAAAAGGGGACGGTCACCTTTCCTTTGGTCCTTCGGGAAAAGGTGACCGTCCCCTTTTCGCTAGAATCCACCAATGCCCGCGTATCTCGAAACCGAACAAGAGCTGTCGCGGCTGGCGCGGCGGGCGGCGGGCATGCGCGGCGGCCCGCGCCTCCTGATCCTGCCCGGCATCATGGGCTCGAGCATCGGGCTCCTCCGCAAGAACGGCGGCGTCGACGTGACCTGGTTCGACCCGGTCGAGATCTGCCAGGGCCAGCTCGTGAAGCTCGCGCTTCCCGCCGGCAACCGATACTGGGCGACGGGCGTGCTCAAGTTCGCGTACGAGCGGCTGCGCCTCGTGCTGCGTATCGCCGGTTTCGACGCCGTGTTCCATCCCTACGACTGGCGCCGCGACCTCCTGTGGAACGGGCGCGAGCTCGCCGACCGGCTGCTGCGCGAGAAGCGCCAGGACGTCGTGCTCGTCGGCCACAGCTTGGGCGGTCTCGTGGCGCGCGCCGCGCTCGCGCACAAGGGCGGCGAGCGCATCAGCCGCGTGATCCAGCTCGGCACGCCGAACAAGGGCGTCTTCGTCGCCGTGCAGGCGCTTCGCGGAACCTATCCGCTGGTCCGGCGCGTCGCGATGCTGGACCTCAAGCACAGCGCCGACGACCTCGCGCGCAAGATGCTGACGACCTTCCCGGGCCTCTGCGAACTCCTGCCGGCGGCGCATCTCTGCAAGAACTTTGACCCCTTCGACCCGGATCAATGGCCGGAGGGACCGAAGCCTTCGGCCGCCATCCTCGAGGGCGCGCGCACGGCGGTCGACGGCCTGCCGCCGCCCGATGAGCGCTTCCGACTGATCGCGGGCTTCGGCCAGGACACGGTGCTGGGGCTCCGACGCTCAGGCCGCCGGCTCGAGTTTGGCCGCGGGCCGGCCGGCGACGGCACCGTGCCGCTCGCGCTCGCGCAGTGGCCCAACCTTCCGACCTGGTACGCCGAAGAGAGCCACGGCTCGCTGCCCGGAAACCCGGAAGTTGGCCGCGCCGTCGTCGACCTTGCGCGAGCGGATGCGACCACTGCCCTGCCGCGCCTGCTGCCGCGCCGCCGCGGCGTGCCGACACTGTGGCAGGAGGACCTCCGCATCGCGCCTGCGCCGAAGATCGCCTGGGGCGACCTCTCCGAGCGCGAGCAGCGCGAGTTCCTGCACGAGTTCGTCGGCGTCACGCTGCCGTCAACGGCCGCGGCGACTCCGAAGCGCGCGGCGGCCGCGAAGGCGGTCGAGCTCGCCTTCATGGAAGGCAGCATCACGCAGAGCGGCGCGGCGGCGATCGTGCTCGGCGCGTTCGCGAACGTGGAGCCGGCGGGCGCGGCCCAGGCGATCGACCGCATGCTGCATGGCGCAATCAGCGACCTCGCGCGGCGGCGCGCGATCAGCGCGGCGGCCGGCGAGGTGTTCGTGCTGCCCGTCGGGCGCCGCGGCATCGTTCCCCGGCTCGTCGTCTTCGCCGGCCTCGGCAACTTCGGCCGCTACGGGCCTGACGTGCAGCGCCTCGCCGCGGCGAACGTCACGCGGACGCTCGCGCTCTCGGGCGTCGAAAACTTCTCGATGGTGCTCTGGGGAACCGCCTCCGGCACCGAGCCCGACGACGCGGCGCGAGCGCAACTCGAGGGCGTCCTGACCGCGCTCTCGGACCTGGATGCGGAGCAGCGCGTCAAGCGCATCACCATCGTGTCGCGCGACGCAGGAAGGCTCGCGGCTGCGCGACGGGTCGCGGAGGACCTCCTGCGCCTGCATCCAGCGGCGCCGCTGCTGCGCATCGCGCCGCAGCGAAAGCCGAAGGCGCAAAAGCCTGCCCGCATCGTCAAGCCGGCGGCGACGCCGCTCGCCTGGCTGTTCGTGCAGGAGTCGGCGGGGCAGCTGCGCGCCGCCCTCCTCGGCCCGGCGCCGAAGGCGACGGCCCTCGTCGCGAATCGCCGGCTCGACTTGCGCCTGCTCGAGCGTGAGCACTCGCGCCTCGTGCCGGGAATCTCGATCGGCGACCTCGAGGAGTTCGGCGAGCGGCTCTCGGGCCTCCTGCTGCCGCCCGAGGTCGCCGAGGCCCTGCCGTCGGTGAAAGGATCCCCGCTCGTCGTCGTGCACGATACGGCGAGCGCGCACTGGCCCTGGGAAGTGTTGTCGCTCAAGGGCTGGGCACCCGCCGCTTCGAAGGGCCTGTCGCGCCGGTATGCCGCCGAAGGCATGTCGGTCGCGAAGTGGCGGGAGCAGCGCCGCCGCGCGCGCGAGTTCAACGTCCTGCTCGTCATCAACCCGACCGGCGACCTGCCGGGCGCGGTGGAGGAAGGCGAGCGCGTCGCCGCGATGCTGACGCAGATCGAGGGCGCGGGCATCACCGCGATTCGAGGCGGCGACGCGACGCGCGCGCGCCTCCTCGCCGAGTTCCGCTCCGGCGACTACGACGCGATCCACTTCGCCGGCCATGCCTGGTTCGACCCCGAGGCGCCGGCCTCGAGCGGCATCCTGTGCGCCGGCGGCCGCGTGCTCTCGGGCAGCGACCTGGCCGCGATGGACTCCGTGCCGGCACTCGTCTTCTTCAACGCCTGCGAATCCGGGCGGCTGCGCGCGACGGTCAACCCGCTGC
>Ga0075434_100000960_pt1 | contig 23232 bp, 19 predicted proteins | sample RhiMethybrSRZTD3_FD_75298 | JGI IMG/M metagenome (GOLD analysis project Ga0075434, IMG submission 75298) | Populus rhizosphere microbial communities from Tennessee, USA - Rhizosphere MetaG P. TD hybrid SRZTD3 | ecosystem: Host-associated > Plants > Roots > Rhizosphere > Soil | place: USA... | reverse complement strand
GCTTGTTCATGAATCTGCACAGAGTTGCGTCCGCACAAGGTGATGTGCGGCCGCCCTGCGCTGGCCAGGTACGCAAAGTCCTCGTCGCCGCACACGCGGCAACCCGGACGCCGGCTTACCGCTACTTCGGCGCGCTCGTTCCGCCAAACATCGCAGGAGAGCAAGCTTCTCCGCAGTCGATTGTGAGCACCCACAAGCAACTTCATAGCTTCGGCCGCTGCGATCGAGGCGACGAGATTGACCACCGAATTCAGAATGCCCGCCGTCTCGCAGGTTTCAAATCCGCCCCGTGGCAAATCAGGAAAAACGCACGCCAGACACGCTGTTTGTCGGGGGAGGATGTTCACTGTCGCGGCGTAACTTCCTACCGCAGCTACGTAGATCCAGGGCACAGAATACTTGACTGAGAAATCGTTGATCAGGTACCGCGTTTCGAAGTTATCGGTTCCATCGAGAATCAGTTGCGCCTCTTGCAGCAAGTCCTCGATGTTCTCCGGCACAAGATCGGCGACCTGCGGCTCAACGACAATCTGGGAGTTGAAGGCTGCAATTTTTCGCGTCGCCGCAATTGCTTTCGGCAAAGATTCCGCCGCGTCGGATTCATCAAAGAGAGACTGGCGTTGCAAATTGCTGGCTTCGACGTAATCGCGATCGATGATGCGGATAGTGCCAACGCCAGCTCGGGCCAGTAGAGACGTCATGGCTGAACCAGTGGCGCCACATCCAACTATGGCTACACGTGCGGCCGCCAGCATCTGCTGGCCTTCCCGGCCGATCTCCGGGAAGAGCTCCTGTCGCGAATATCTTTCCTCAAGTTCCAAACAGGTCACCAGTTTGGGCTGTTCAAACCATTATTATAGGTTCCGCCTCACTTTGCGGAGCCGAATACAACATTGCCAAAGCCTGGTTCATCGAAGCGAATAACTCTCCGTATCTGCGTTGAGGAGCTGTTTTGCGTCTAGGCAGAGCCTTGCTTGCCGCGCTCCTGGCGACGGCGCTCATGATTGTCTCTGGCAGACCTGCATGCGCCGGCGAATCGGCGGCGCAGTCCTCCCAAAATGATGTGGCTGGCGAAGGGCGGCAGACCCAGTCCCCGCCGTCATTCGGCGCCGTCTCGGCGTACGAGGGCTTGATCGTGAAGAGCATCGACTTTCCCGAGCTTCCAAATTTCGATCAGGAACATCTTCGCGAGCTGATTCCACAGAAAACAGGTGAGCCTCTTGACCGTGAGCGCCTTCGCCAAAGCATCCAGGCGCTGAATGCGACCGGAAGCTTCGCCGACATCAGCGTTACCGCTGAACGCTCTGCGGAGGGCGGAGTTTCGCTCGCTTTCCTCACCCGCGCCAACTACTTTGTCGGCCAAGTAAGGGTCGAGGGCGCACCTAATCCGCCCGCTCCCAATCAGATTGTCAACGCCACCAAGTTGCAGTTGGGAGATCTGTTTACCCGGGAAAAATTGGAGCGCGCACTGCAGAACATCAATCGGCTCATGGAACAAAACGGGTTCTATCGTTCCAAAGTGCAAGAGGAAGAAAAGAAGCACCCGGACAACCAGCAAATCGATATTCTTGTTCGCATGACGGCCGGCCCGCAGGCGCGGGTAGGAAAAATTATCATCACCGGCGATCCAGGCTACTCACAAGGGCAGATTCAGGACATAGCCAGGTTGCATCCCGGCGATTTCGTATCGGTGCAGCGCGTCAGCCGCGCCCTGGAGCTTCTGCGGAAGAGATATTCAAAACAGAACAGGCTGCTTTCGCAGGTCGCTATTGCCGACCGCAGCTATCGTCCGGAGTCCAATGTTGTCGATTACACGTTGGAAATCGAACCGGGTCCTGGAGTGGACATCGTGGCCGAAGGCTTCAAAATACGACGCAGCGTACTCAAGCGAAGTGTACCTGTGTATGAAGAAAATGCCGTGGACGATGATCTTCTCAATGAGGGCCGTCGCAATCTGCTCAATTATTTACAGGATCGCGGCTACTTCGAAGCAAAGGTGACTATAAAGAAGACGTCCGGTCCTTCCGGGGAGCTGCGCGTCATTTACATCATTGATAGTGGCCAGGTTCACAAGCTGGTCAAAGTTGAAATCAAGGGCAACAGCTTACCCGAGGAGTTGCTTCGTTCCCGCATGCAGGTACAACCTGCAAGCCGGTTCTTTTCACACGGGCGCTACAGCCAAGGACTGCTGAATGCGGACATCCGCAATATTGAGGAAAATCCGTACCGCTACAACGGCTTCGATCAAGTCAAGATCAAACCCATCCTGGAAGATGACTATCAAGGCGTAAAGAACCATTTGGCGGTCACCTTGCAGATTGATGAAGGTCCCCAAACCTTGGTCCGCAAGGTGCAGATTATCGGGAACGACACTGCTCTCAGCGACACATTCCCAACATTGAACATCTCGGCAGATCAGCCATTCTCGCAATCCAAAGTTGCAGAAGATCGAGAGATCATACTGAATTACTACGTCAGTCACGGGTTTCCTCATGTCACGTTCGAGGCGACGGCGAATCCCGCACCAGATGCGCCGAACCGCATGGATGTGAACTACACAATTCATCCGGGCACACAGGTTTTTGTAAATCAGGTGATTGTTTCGGGGCTGAATTACACCAGGCCGTTTGTTGTCCAGCGTGAAATCCAGGTCAAACCGGGCGATCCTTTGAGCCAGTTAGGAATGCTCGACAGCCAGCGCCGTCTCTATGATTTGGGGATTTTCAGCCAGGTGGATACGGCTATGCAGAATCCTGAAGGCGATGAAACGCGCAAGAACGCGTTAGTGGACGTGCAAGAAGCCAAGCGCTACACCTTCAATTACGGTTTTGGGTTCGAGTTTCAGACCGGCCAGCCCGGCGTGGGAGCTAATCGGCCTCTGGGAGAAACTGGCGTGAGCCCGCGCATTTCCTTTGGTGTGACCAGGCTCAACTTTCGGGGCCGGAATCACACCATTACTTTTAAATCCAATGTCGGCCGGCTGCAACAGCGTGGACTGTTAAGTTATGATGCCCCGCGCTGGTTTAATAGTCCTAAGTTGCGACTCACGGTTACGACGTTTTACGACAACACGCTTGATGTGACCACCTTCACATCACAACGTCTGGAAGGATCTGTGCAGGCCGAGCAGACGATTGGAAAGGGAAGCATTCTGGATTATCGGCTTACTTACCGCCGAGTCCAGGCAAGCAATCTGCAAATCAGCCAGAATCAGATTCCGCTCTTGTCTCAGCCCACGCGAGTCGGCATGCCGGGTTTCAGCTATATTCGGAATCGACGCGACAACGATCTGGAGAGCACGAAGGGCAGCTATACGACCATTGATAGTGGCGTGGCGGACAGCCACTTCGCTTCAGAAACGGACTTCAGCCGCTTCCTGGTCCAGAATTCCACGTACTATTCATTCGGAAAGCATCGGCCGGCGGGGAAGAAATTTGTCTTAGCGCGGTCTACGCGGATTGGAATCGAAACTCCGTTCGGGAACACAATCATGCCGCAGCCTGGCCAGCAGTGCCCCACGTCGGGAGCGACCGTCTGTCTGCCACTGGCCGAGCGATTCTTCTCCGGAGGCGGAAACTCTCATCGTGGTTTCGGACTCAACCAGGCAGGGCCACGCGATCCCACAACCGGATTTCCCCTGGGCGGCACGGCGCTGCTGCTGAATAATCTGGAATTGCGCACGCCTCCCCCGACTCTCCCATTTTTCCAGGAAAATCTGAGCTTCGCCATCTTTCATGACGCGGGCAACGTTTTTACCAACGGTCACGATTTGACGCGAAGTCTAACGCGCTGGACGCAGAGGAGCTCACACCTTTGCCAGCAGCAGAGTACGGCAAGCCAGTGTGATTACAACTACATCTCCCAGGCGGTCGGGATCGGCGTCAGATACAAGACGCCTATTGGTCCGGTGCGTTTCGACTTTGGATACAACCCCACACCGCCGAAGTTTCCGAGCACTGAAACCGACCCAACGACCAAAGCCACCACCTTTGTTCCGCGGCAAGCCGGTCACTTCAACGTGTTCTTCAGTATTGGGCAGACTTTCTGATGAACTGGAATCGAGTCGAGCAGCGATTGAGGCCGGGGCTGCGCATGGCATCCTGTGGGTTGCTCCTCTTGATTCTTCCCTGCAGTCTCCGCGCGGGACAGGTTATTGATCGCATCGTCGCGACCGTAAACGGCCACATCATCCTTCAGAGCGATTGGGACGAGGACGTGCGCTATGAGGCCTTCATCAACAGTCGCGCATTGGACCATATCAGCACAGAAGATCGCAAAGCAGCTTTGGATCGACTGATTGATCAGGAATTACTGCGGGAGCAGGCGCAAGCTGCAAAGGCGTGGCATCCATCGGAGGGGGAGATATCCAAAGCTCTGCAGCAGATGCGGCAGCAACTTCCCCATAGCGGGACCGACCGGCTTTGGCAAGCTGCACTGAATTCGTATGCATTGACTGAGGCGGATCTGAAACGGCGAGTCGTAATCCAGCTGGAGTTGATGCGGCTAATCGACACTCGGATTCGTCCTGCCGTTCACGTCGATTCCACGAGCGTCGAGAGTTACTACAGCGAGGAATTTCTGCCACAACTCCGACGAACAGGGGCCAAAACAGTGCCTCTTTCCATGGTAAGTGCGAGGGTACAGGATCTACTCACTCAGAAACTGATCAATGAGCGCTTAATCAGCTGGATCCAGCAACTCCGGGCGGCAAGCAACATCCGCACTGATTTCAAGGGCCACGGCGAGTGATCAGCCAGACTGCGATACCTCCTCGACGAAAACTCCGCAGATACATTCTTATAGCCGCTCTCGCTCTTGTAGTCCTGATTATGGCAGCGGCCTGGTACGTTACCACCGATTCCTTCCAGGCCTACATGCGCGCCCGAGTTGCTGGTGAGCTCGAACGAATTACCGGCGGCCGTGTTGAACTCGGGAGCCTGCACGCTGTTCCGTTTCGTCTTCGCATGGAAATCCGCGACCTTACTATCCATGGCCGAGAGCAGGCGAATGAAGCGCCTTACGTTCAGGTCGCCCGTATCATCGCGGAATTGAAGATCATTTCGCTTTTTGAAGCAGCGTTTGGATTCGATTCGGTCAGTATTGACAATCCGCGCGTCCACATCCTTATTTATCCGGATGGCAGTACGAATCAGCCTGAGCCGAAACGCGGACGCCGCTACAACCGAGACCCGGTGGAGCAGCTGTTTTCAATGTCGATTACGCATCTCAACCTGCGTCACGGCAATTTATTGTGGAACGATCAACAGATTCCTCTCGATTTTGCCGCTCAGGATGTCTCGGCTGAAATGAGCTATTCCTTTCTCCATCGGAAATACACCGGGAGCTTCGTCATTGGAAAAACAGATGCGCGGCTCAAAGGCTATCGACCAGTCGCGTGGATGGCCGAAATGCATTTCAGTGCTGGTGAGAACAGCGCGGACATAACCTCCTTCAAGGCGAGCTCGAGCCACTCCCATCTCCAATTCAGTGGACGAGTGGAGGATTTTCGCCAACGCAAGCTGAATGGTGACTATGACGTGAATCTCGATCTCGCCGAAGCCGCTGCTTTCCTGCGTGAGCCATCCGTGCGGCGCGGCAGCTTGCAGGCGTCCGGACACGGATCGTGGTCGCCCCGGGACTTCAATTCGGCAGGCAAGCTCTTGCTCAAAGATGTGGACTGGAGAGCCGAGCCAGCCGGTTTCCGCAATGCCGGAATGGATACTCAGTTCGCACTCGATCCCGGCCGGTTGACGCTTTCTCAGATTCATGTGCGCGCATTCGGCGGAACCATGAACGGCGATGCTGAGTTGGTTGGCTGGCGGAGTTCAGTGCGCTCTGCGTGGGGTGACAGACAAACACACGGAGAAGAAAAAGGAATCGTCCGCCTCCGTCTTCAGGATCTTGCTGTTTCCGAGATTGCAGCAGCTTTCTCGACTCCAGCGCGGCCATTTCACCGCATGAAACTCGCCGGAGCGGCATCTGGAAACGTTGACACCAAGTGGAAAGATTCGTGGCGCAAGGCGGAATCGTCCATTGCGGTTGATGTCTCACCTTACACCCATGTCTCGTCCGACCAACTTCCGTTAAGAGCGAAATTGCGAGGCGCTTACCGTCCATTCGCCGGTGAGCTTTCGATCGCGGAACTCACTGCCTCAACGCGGGCCACGCAAGTTCAGGCTTCCGGTACGCTTTCCTCTTCGGCGGCGCTGAAGCTTTCCGTGAATACTTCCGATCTCGGCGAGTGGCAGCCGATTCTCACCGCTGCCGGATACACCGAGCCGCTTCCGGTCAATGTGCGAGGACACGCTTCCTTCACAGGGACTGCAACCGGCAAGCTTTCCGATATCGCATTCGCCGGCAGCCTCCAATCCGAAAACTTCGACGTACTGCTACCGGCGACAACACCAAGTGCGGCCAGGCAAATTCACTGGGATTCCCTGGCAGCGGACGTCCAACTTTCTCCCCGCCTCTTCGCCGTCAGAGATGGCACACTGCATCGCGGAAAGGGTGTTATCAATATTGATTTTCGTGCTGGACTAGAGGAGCGACAGTTTACCTCTGCCAGCCCGTTTGACTTGCGCCTCGATGTTCAGAATGGCTCGTTGACGGACATTCTAACTGCCGCCGGCGATGCATATCCCGCCAGCGGTACTCTCAATCTCCACGCACAATCGCAGGGTACTCCCAGGGACCTGCACGGTGATGGGAGTCTGCAACTCACGGACGCAATCATCCACGGGGAAGCCTTTAAAAGTATCACCGCCGATTTGCGATTCAACGGTCAGGAAATCGACTTCCAGAACATTCAGCTCGTCCAGAACGGCGCCCGAATTGTTGGTGCTGCGTCTTACGACTTCGCGACCCAGGGCTTCCGCTTCCATCTGACCGGCAACAATTTCGATCTCGCCCACATCGCCAGTCTGCAAGGAAGCCGGGTAAAGGTGGAAGGCCGCATGGACTTTACCGCGGACGGCTCGGGCACCCTTCAGCAGCCTGCAACCAATGTTGCGGTTCATGTTCGGGATCTGACGCTCGATCACGAACGTACCGGGGACTTTGATCTGAATGCTGTCAGCCAGGGGCCGGAACTGCATGTCACCGGACAATCACGCTTTGAGCAAGCCGAGTTGCAACTTGAGGGCAATGTTCTGCTGCGGGATGAGTGGCCTGCCAAACTTTCCTTGCACCTTAATCATCTTGACGTCGACTCCTTTCTACGCACCTATCTTCGCGGCCAGATCACTGGGCACTCGGCCGCCGCTGGCGACGTGCAGCTGGAAGGACCTCTGCGACAGGCGCACCAACTGCAAGTCACTGCCAACCTGAGCGACTTCTTTGCGGATGTCGAGAACATCAAGGTGCGCAATGACGGTCCTCTGCGCTTCTCCGTGTCCCGCCAGCTCCTGAAGATTGAGCAGTTTCATCTCACTGGCGAAGGTACAGATATCGCCGCCAGTGGTACGGCGCAGCTCACGGGGGAACGGCGGCTGGACCTGCGTGCTCAGGGGCGGCTCAACCTGAAGCTGATCGAGAGCTTCAACCCTGATTTCACTTCCTCTGGGATCGTCACTGTCGACATGAGCGTTTCTGGGACCGCTGCGAAACCGGTCACCGAAGGGCGGGTTCGGATCGATAACGCTTCTATTGCCTACATCGCTCTGCCCAGCGCGCTGAGCGATCTCAACGGGTCACTCGTATTCAACCAGGATCGGCTGCAGATCGAGAGTCTCACGGGGCGAACCGGCGGCGGATTGGTTTCGTTCACCGGTTATGCGACGACCAGCAACGGGCAGCTCAACTTCAATGTGGGTGTTCATGGCGAGAACGTTCGCTTGCGCTATCCGCCAGGCATCAGCTCCACGGCGGATGCTGATCTGCACTTCGTCGGCACGCCTGCGGCTTCCACGCTTTCGGGGGAGATCACGGTTAACAAGCTGGCGATGACTCCGGGGTTCGACTTTGGGGCGTATCTCCAGCGCAGCGCGCAGATTTCTTCCTTGCCTACGACGAATCCACTGTTGAATCGCATTCGCCTCGATGTTCACATCGAGACCGCGCCTGACCTGCAGATGCAGAGCGCCATTCTGCGTCTCTCTGGCGATGCAGATTTGAATCTGCGGGGCACTGCCGCCAAACCGGTGATTGTCGGGCGCGCCGACATCATCGAAGGCGAGGTCTACTTTCAGGGAACCAAGTACCGCATGGAACGCGGCGACATCAGCTTTAGCGATCCCGTGAGTACGAAACCGGTGCTGGATCTTCAGGCGTCGACGCACATTCGGGACTACGACATCACCATGACGTTGAACGGGCCGATTGAGCGGCCGAGCGTGACGTATCGCTCGGAGCCTCCGCTGCCGACCTCCGACATCATCGCGCTGCTCGCGTTTGGCCAGACTACTGAAGAATCCGCCCGCATTCAGCAGTCAAGCAGCTCGGCGTTCAGTCCGGAGACGTCCACTGCTATTCTTACTGCCGCTCTCAACGCGACTCTCAGCAACCGTGCGCAGCGGCTTTTTGGCGTCAGCCGCATCAAGATCGACCCCCAGGGCCTCACGACGGAAACCTCGCCCACTCAGACCGGGCCTGCGGTTACGATTGAGCAGCAGGTGAAAAACAACCTAACGCTTACTTACACTACGAACGTCTCGCAGGCTTCGCAGCAGATTATTCAGATCGAATACAACGTAACGCGGAATGTATCGATCGTAGGCGTGCGTGATCAGAACGGTGTCGTAAGCTTCGACGTTCGAGTCCGGCAGCGCAAGCGCTGACAGTGCGTTGATTCTTCAGGCATGCGTTTTTTGGAGCGCAGAAAACTCTAAAACTCTTTGGCGCTATTCTGTCTACGGGCATGGATACGGAGATCCATCGCGATCGCTTTGCCGCGGAGCGCCAGAACATGGTGGACTCGCAGCTGCGCGCGCGCGGAATTCGTGACGAGCGCGTGCTTGCCGCCATGGAGCGCGTGCCACGCCACGAGTTCGTGGCCGAACGTTTTCACGATCGCGCTTATGAGGACCATCCCCTTCCTATCGCCGAAGGTCAAACCATCTCGCAGCCTTACATCGTGGCGTTCATGCTGGAGAGCCTGGCGCTCGAACCAAATGCAAAAGTGCTGGAGGTTGGCACCGGCTCCGGATATCAGACCGCGGTGCTGGCCGAACTCTCCAGCCATGTAAGTTCCATCGAACGGTTGCCCCGGCTGGCGCAGGAAGCCCAAATTACGCTGGCGCGTCTTGGTTACACCAACGCAAACATTATTGTGGGAGACGGCAGCCAGGGCTTGCCGGAGGCCGCCCCGTTCGACCCCATCATCGTTGCCGCCGCGGCGCCTCGGGTGCCGCCGGCTCTTTTCGAGCAGCTCGCTGAAAATGGCCGCATGGTGATTCCCGTCGGACCAGCTGATGCCCAGGAACTGCAGCTAATTCGAAAACTGAACGGCCGTCCTATAACGCTGCGGCTTGAGGGGTGCCGGTTTGTGCCTCTGATCGGAGCGCAGGGGTACACGGGCTGAATTTCGTGGCTGTCGGCTAATTAGGATGAACAGCCGGGAAACATGAGGGACAGCGCTAAATCTTTGAGTCCATTGGAGCGGCACTGTGCGCGGGCGACGTAAAATCTTGGTAGCAAGGCTAACTTATACGTAACATATTGGGGCGGAATGACTTAGTAGGACATTTCGCAGGGAGGACGTGAAGTCTACAATAGGGTGACTTCTTGGAACCGCTTACCCAAGCCAGAGCCGGATCAGGCGATTCTGCTGCACAAACTCCACCTTGAGTTGCCGCAGCAACCACCGCCGCGGATCAAAGCTCGAGTCCCCGACTTTCCGCAAGAAACTCTGCGGCTGTAGTGCCGACCTTTTTTATCGGTTCGCTGAAAACCAACGACTTAGGCTGGTCACTTCTTCCTTATTGCGAAAGACAGGTTAACGTGGACGCAGCCTTGTGACCGGGAGCAAAAGAATCCTTCAGAAACTTGATAATTTCGGCTTTGGTCCTCAAGTCCCCGGGACCGTCCCCGCCCATGAAGGCTCGGGGGAACTTATCGCCGGTAAGCGGCGACCAGATCGCATAGTTGGACGCGGCGAGATGCTTGACCTGCAAGGCAAACGTGCGCACACCCTTGGAAAGTACCAGGAAAGCCGGGATGCTCCCCCCAAATCCCTACGCGGACACTCGTTCCGCCCCCAGGGCTATACTTCAAGCGCAAATTGCGGGCGACCCGCCATTCCATGATTTCAGGGGGGCCACCGTGTGGCGAGAACGGGGGTTGAAAGTTGTGTTGGTGTTGGTCGGACTGCTCTTTTCGGCTGGGATTTATCCAGTGACGATGATCTTATGGCAACGGGATCAGTCCGGATACACGGACGCGATGATGCTTAGTGTCTACGTCACGCTCGGGGTTCTCTTGTTGATGGCTGTACGGAACCCGTCGGCGCATCGCAGCCTGATCGCCTTCGCGGCATGGTCAAGCTTTGCTCACGGCGCCGTCATGGCGGTCATGGCATTCCGGGATGCCCGCGAACGCGGACTTCTTTGGGGCGTGGCTATCCTCGTTGTCATTGGCGTGGGCCTAATCGTGCTGGCGCCGGCGAAGCAATCAGTCGAGCGAGTTCCGGCAGCGGGTGCATAGGCGGGCCGTTTGGCATTTCATCGTGTAAGATCATCCCGCTCATGAGGATCACTCGCCGCGAACTACTTTACAGGCTAGCCAGCGCGAGCGCTTGCGCGAAGTTTTCCACTCTGACGTTTTTCCAAAAGACAACCACGGAGTTGCGCATCAATGCGGATCGGCTGCGCGAGAGCCTGGAGGGTCTCAGTGTTTACGGGCGGCCACCGGGCGGAAGCTTTGCGGATGGTGTGAGCCGTACTGGTTTCTCGGACGCCGTAGTTGCTGGAAGGAAGTACGCCATGGAATTGATGCGTGGAGCTGGCATAGCACCACGCATTGATGCCGCCGGCAATATTTTCGGTTCGCGGGCGGGATCGGATCACAACTTGAAGCCGATACTCTTTGGCTCGCACATCGATTCCGTTCCCAGCGGTGGCAACTTCGACGGCGATTTAGGGTCGATGTCGGCGATTGAGATCATACGCACGATGAATGAGCACAACTTCACCACGCGGCATCCGCTGCAGATGGCGGTCTGGACAGACGAGGAAGGCACTTTTGCGGGCAGCGGCTCCGCTGCGGGATTGTTCCAAGCGAGCGATCTCAACCGGGTTCGAGACGGAATGTTCATCGCGGACGGAATCAGAAAACTCGGTGGCGACCCGACACGATTGGCTGAAGCGCGTCTCTCGCCCGGAGCAATTCGTTGCTACCTGGAGCTGCACATCGAACAGGGCGCCACGCTACACAAAGCTAATATCCCCATTGGGGTGGTGGAAGGGATTGTCGCGATCGACAGGTACGATGTGGAGATTCGCGGGTTTGCCAATCATGCCGGAACCACGCCGATGAAGGAGCGGCACAATGCGTTGCTGGCCGCGGCTAAGTTGATTGAGAGTGTGCAGGATGTCGTAACCAAGGAAACTGGGCGACAGGTAGGCACGGTCGGCAAAATGGAGGTATTTCCGAACGCGGTGAACGTGGTGCCGGGATTGGTGAAACATTCCATCGAATTGCGCGATCTTTCGCCGGAGAAGATTGCGCGGCTGGGGGATGAAATTCAGAAGCGCGCGCAGGAAATCGCCAAAGAGACGGGGACTGAAATTATCATGGCGAAGGCCGAGCACGACGCTCCGGCGGTGGCCGACCCGGAGATGCAGGCCAAGATCGAAGCGGCAGCGGCTGGGCTAGGACTGCAAACTATGCGATTGCCCAGCGGTGCTGGTCAGGACGCGCAGATGTTAGCGAAGGTCGGGCCGATGGGAATGATTTTTGTGCCCAGCGTGGATGGCGTCAGCCATTCGCCCAAGGAATTCACGAGTTGGCAGGATTGCGCCAACGGGGCCAATGTCCTGCTGCAGACGATTCTGCTGATTGATCGCGCGGCGTGAACTTGTTGCGCAATTTTTGAATTACACGATTGCGCGAAGAGCCGTGTCTTCGGTCCGGGTCCCCACCTTTGCGGCAAAAAGCGCCGCAAACATGGGCACCCAACCGACAGTTTTTCCTTGCATCATGGCGTCCCCAAAATGCGCGTGCCGCCCGTTTGTTTGAGGAACCAGGGACGCGTAACGGTAGTGCTCGGGTCTACGTGCAGGTCGTCCGGATACGTGGCGAGCGCGTTGCCATCCAAGTAAGTATCGGGAAAGAAATACTCCAGCAGGTTGCGGGTGCCGTTGGGGCAGGCTGTACCGTTCACGCAGATTGCGCCCTTATGCATGACTGCGGTGGCGGGCTTGATATAGAACACCGGCACGTTGCGGAAGGCATTTTGGGTTTGCGCCATAAAGATTTGCCATTGGGCGTTGGGGTCCATGAAGTCCGAGGAAGACGTGCCATAGAAGAAGATGTTCAGCTTGCCGGCATCGCCTGCGACCACCCAGGGTTCCACCGACGTCTTCGCGTTGGCACCGGTATTGACTTGCGCAGGAGTTGTCCAGCTTGCGCCCTGGTCGGCGGAGCTGGTGAGCAGAGAACGTCGGCCGTCGTTGAAAACCACATGCAGATTTCCGCCGCGGTCGATCGCGATTGCCGGGAAGACGTGCTGGAGTGATGTACCGCTGGGCGACTGATAGATCAGCTTGAGCAGCCAGTTCAGGCCTCCGTCGGTCGATTTCGCCAGATAGACCTGGTTCGGATAGGCGCCGATGAACACCATATAAACGTTGCCATTATTTTGGTCTACCACGATGTTGCCTTGATCGCCCGGCTGCACGCCCAGTGAAGGCTTGGTAACCTCGACCACCTGGGGGAACGTGACGCCGCCATCGAAGGACTTGACCACGTAAATAGTCAGAGTTGAATTGTCCAGTGTGCCAAGTTGCTTGGTGGTGAGATAAACGACATTCTGTCCGTAGAAGGCTAACCACTGACGATCGTCTTCCGGCAGGTCGGAGGCAAAAGGATTGGTCACCCAGGTGGTGGCTCCGTCGGACGAAGCGGAGTTGGTAACTGATCCCAGCCACAGCGAAGCCAGCGCCAGCTTGCCACTGGAACCAACATCGATGTCCTCGTCACCACCTCCGATGCCCACACCGGTGCCGGCGCCTGCGGCGGCTGCGGCTTGCGTGCCATCGGGCTCGCCGAGATAGGTAAATGTGTTGCCGCCATCCATCGACTTCCACAGGTCAGTGCCGGCGGGGACCCCCTGTATGGCGCCCACGTAGATGTTTCCTACTGGGTCGTGCACGACGCGAGGTTCGGCATCCTGCTCAAAGAAAATGGGCGTGGCCGGATTACTGTTTACGGTCTGCGGCGGCCGTGTCAGGACCTGCGACGTGAACGTGAAGTTTCCTAGCTTGTATTGCGCTTTGCCCACGGGCAGAGCAGGTTCCTGGGCCATGCTTATGGTTCCGCTGTAGGAGTTGGCTGCGCAGGAGGCGGGCACAATCTGGATCGTGTAGCTACCGGCAGGAAGCTGTCCCAAGTCCGCGTCCTCACTTGTGGTGCCGCCTGTGGCTGATGCCCCAACCAGGTTTCCGTTAGCGTCGAAGACGTAAACATCAATGTCTTGAATGTTGGAGCTCCAGCCTACTTTTACGTGCACTGCGAAGTTGGGATTGCTTGAATAGAAATTAGACGGAATACTCAGTGTGAGGTTGTATATGTCGCAGATGGTCGAATTGCATGGCGGCGAAAGCCCCACGAGTCCGCCGTAACCTAAAGTGCCGGTGAGCGGGCCTCCATTCCAACTAATGCTCGCTGGGCCGCTGTTATCGCTTAGTGTCCCGCTTAAATTCGCGGCGACCGAGACGGCGCCTGTAAGCAGGCACACGAAAAGCAGAAAAGGAACTTTTTTCATCGCGACCTCCACTGATAGATGGGCTGTAGACGTAGGTGGCGAGGATCGGCGGTGCTTCCGTAAACACTAGATTGTGCTTACCTTGTGGGCAGTACATCGTAGCCATGTGAAAAAAATGCTGTCGATAGGGAGGAAACTGTAGATTTCCAGAGTTAAGTACGTATCGGCGTGCCCGCTCCTTCGCTTGCGGGAAGTAACCGCTGGTCGCGTTCAGAACAATTGCGGGAGGACGGGATAGCTCTGTCCCGAAACCTGCGGTGTGCCACGTCGTCCCGAATAAACCCGACGCCGGCTGATACGAAAGTCCGGCGGTCCACGAATCTGCTTGCTGAGCGACTTAATCTAAACATCAAGACGATCACGACTCAGCAGTCGCACCACTCGTCACGTTCATTGCTACATAGGAGTTCTGATATGGCTCATCTTCCAAACTCGACTACAGAAGTTACAGATCGAAAGAGCACGCCAGTTCTGGATTCGGGCAATTTCCGCAAGAAGACGGTGGTTATCACCGGTGCTTCGAGTGGCATCGGACAAGCTTGTGCACTGCAAATGAGCCAGGCGGGGTGGCATGTTTTCGGTACCGTCCGCAAAATCGAGGATAAAGAACGGTTGCAGTCGACTGATCTCACGGCGGTGATCATTGACGTGCAAGATCGTTCAACCATCTTCGCGGCGGCTGAGCAGATAACATCCGAACTCGCGGGACGCGGGTTGGATGGTCTGGTCAATGTGGCGGGCATAGGGATGGTCCGTCCGCTCGAATATGCCACGAACGAAGATTTGCAGGATATTTTTGACATCAATGTGTTTGGCCAGGTCGCTGTGACCCAAGCTTTCCTTCCGCTGATCCGCAAGAGGCACGGGCGAATCGTAAATATCACTTCTGTTGGCGCTCATATTGCGATCCCGTTTGGCGGGTTGCTGAACGCCAGCAAAAGCGCGTTTGGCTTGCTGAGCGATACCTTGCGGCTGGAGCTGCATCCGTTTGGGATCCATGTGTGTACGGTCGAGCCGGGCGCAATCAAGACTCCGGCAGTGGACAAGACACTCGGCGATATTGAAAGTGTGATCAGCAATCTTCCCGCCCCCGGCGCAGCACAATATCGAACGATGCTGGAAAGATTTGCTCGCATCGCTTACGCGCGAGAAATGGACGGCAGCCCGCCGGACGTGGTTGCAAAAGCTGTCCATCACGCGCTCACTGCGCGGCGGCCACGGATTCGCTACACTGTGGGAAAACATGCAAAGCTTCTGGGGACCCTGCCAAGGATCTTGTCTGATTGGCTGCTTGACGCGATCAGGTTCAGGATTGCGGGGCTTCCCTCGGGGTTTGGGGCTGCGGAGCCGATAAGGCATGGGTAGCATCCGAAGTCATTCGGCGAGATCTTTGGTTTGGGGTCAGTAAGGTGAAAATCGTGCCTTCGCTCAGGCCCATCTTTCGAAAAAACCCGTACGCTGGCGCACGCAGCACAGCATGATCCGAGTTCATCTTCCCTTCCCTCCTTTACCGTGTGCCTCGCCACAACCAACGCTCGCCGTCCGACACTTAGTGCCATGCGATTGACTTCCCGATGACGCCGGAGTAGAGTTGGGCGCTTTTCGGAAACAACCCTAGTAATCCGTTAGTTCACATTTTTACGGAGCGCGGAATGCAAAAACTGTGCTTGATAGGCACCTGTGTATTGATGCTGGCGTCGCTAGCGCTGGGGCAAAAGGACGAAGACGTGATCAGGAAGCTCGATGCAGAATGGTCCGCCGCGGCGCAGAACAAGGACGTAGACAAGGCGGTTTCGGTGTATGCAGATGATGGATCCATGCTTCCAAATCACGGCTCGATAGCAACCGGGAAGTCGCAGATCCGGGAGGTTTGGGCGCATCTGCTTTCTTTGCCGGGAATCAACGTGAGTTTTGCGCCGACGAAGATCGCCGTTGCCAAATCAAAGGACATGGCTTACGACGTTGGGGCGTATGAGTTGACGATGAACGATGCGCAAGGAAATCCAACCACGGAAATTGGCAAGTATGTAGTCGTATGGAAGAAGCAGGCGGACAAACAATGGAAGGTCGTCGCTGACATTTTCAATCCGGACAAGTAGGGCGGAAGTATACAATTCGTCCGTTCCAATTCGAATTTTCTAATTCAAATCACCAGGGTTATTGAACGCAGGCATTCTACCGGGGAGCTACCTCCTCGGAATCTCATGTGAAGGGGGAGTATGCATAAGTCAACAATCGGGCTCGTTTGTTTTGTAGTTTGTATTGCGGTAGCGACAGCCGGGCCGCTGCAAGCACAGATGGCGGACCAGGGCAAGCCCTCCATATACACGTATGTTGCGCAGTGGGCGGTTCCTCGCGCCCAATGGGCTGATATGGTGAAAGCGGACGAACAGGACAGGCCCACGCTCGACAAACTGGTTGCCGATGGGACTCTTGTCGGATACGGCGCCTATACCAACCTTATTCATCAGGAAGGCGAACCGACGCACGGAACCTGGTTCACCGCTAAGTCTGAGGGCAATCTGCTCAAGGCACTGGAAACCATTTACGCCCAACCTGGGTTGGTGACCGCGCCCGTGCAGGGCAATTCCAAGCATTGGGACCTGATCCTGACAGGCGACATTTACAACGGGAAGGCAGGCACATGGAAGGATGGCTATCTGACCTGGTCGCAGTGGGAACTGAAGCCGGGCTCGATGCGTGGATACTCGGAACTGACCAAGAAAGCGTTCGTGCCAATTCTGGAGAAGTTGCTGGCTGAGGGCACGATTACTGCTTACGGGCTGGAATCTGAAGACTACCACCAAGGGAAACTGGGCGTGATTTACGAATACTTCACGGTGCCGGATGCCGCGTCGCTGGACAAGGCAAACAAGGCGCTCGAAGATGCTTTCAACAGTAACCCGGCCCTGGGCGATGCAGTGCGCGCGCTGGCAGATCCGCACGGACATCGCGACTTTCTTACTCGTCTGCGGTTTATGGTCAGCAAGTAGATTGCTGAGTGCAGGGATCCCACGTCTCGCAACGGCGGCGACGTGGGGCACCCGGGCGACCGTCAGCACTAACTAGAGCGCCGTAACATTCATCCCAATCTGGAGGCTAAATGAAAACGAGAGTGATCCTAGTGGCGGTTTTGCTGTGCCTGGCCGGAGCGGCGGTTTGCTTGGCCGACGACGCTAATATGGGAACCTGGAAGCTGAATGAAGCCAAGTCGAAGAACAGCCCGGGAGCGCCTAAGAACACGATGGTTGTTTACGAGGCTGCGGGTGACAGCGTAAAAGTTACGGTGGACGGCGTGGACGCCGATGGCAAGCCCACCCACAACGAGTGGACGGGGAAGTTCGATGGCAAAGACTACCCGCTCACCGGCGATCCGAGTTCAGACATGCGGTCGTACAAGAAAATCAACGATCATACGTTGGCATTGACGAATAAGAAGGGCGGCAAGGTTACGATGAGCGGCCGGATTGTAGTTTCGGCCGACGGCAAGAGCCGGACCGTCACCGTCAGTGGAATGGATGCCAACGGGAAAAAGATCAGCACTACTGCGGTATACGACAAGCAATAGACGAAAAGCGAATCTAAGAGGCCGTGATGCCCTCCCGCTCATTAGAGAACGGGAGGGTATTTGAAGGCAGCTTGGTTCAATTCCTGCTGCACGCGACCATGGTCACTTGCGAGAGAGACAATACTGGCTATGGGCGAATTCCCCGAATTCATGAAACGAGCGGTTAACAGAATTGCAACTTCTCAGCAAGCCACTCCACGCGTTGAGGGCTACGTCTTCGACGGGGCAGACGGCAGCCAAATGGCATTCTGGACCTGCCGCGAAACTGCGGCGTCCGCCACCCACGTGCATGAATACGGAGATACATGCTTGTCGTGGAAGGTTGCTCTACGTTAATTATTAATGAGGAGCGGATTCCAGTTAGAGCCGGACAAGAATACTTCATTCCGAGCGGTGTGGCACACAGAGGGGAAGTTCGAGCAGGAACCAGAACGATTCACGCATTTGGTGGCCATCGAGCCGACCGCATGCAGAGTTCCTAGCTTTCTGAAGAGTATGATGCACGTTGTCCTTCCCTATCACCTTCGCAACCTTGCCCACGTCGACAACGAAGTGACGTTAGGCGCGGTCACGCAAGGCTCGGTGCTGGACGCGCTTGAGGCACGCTATCCGATGCCGCGTCGGGGCCATCCGTGATCATGTGACGCTGCAACGTCGTCCTTTCCTGCGCTTTTTCGCCTGTGAGGAAGACCTTTCCCATGAACTGCCGGATGCGCCGCTTCCCGCCGCGGTCGTGTCAGGGAAGGAACCGTTTATTGTCATCGGGGCGATTGCGGGCGGGTAGCGCTGTGTCTGGGCGAACACGGCACGGTTGAAAAAGGCTGCGAAAAAAACTCCCGAAAAACCCCGAAGGTGAACCTCAGGCGGCTAAAGCGCAGACACATTTTCAACACGTTTAGCGGCACGAGTGAACTCGTGCCCTTTCCGTTCTCCTGTGAATCGGAATTTTTGCAAGCTGTGAAGCCGATGCCCTGACACAAATCGTTCTAAGCGCCGGTAGCCACGGCCTTCATAGCGCTCTGGAAGCTACTGAGAAGCTTCACAACGGCAGCAGTATCGACGGGCCTGGAGAAGAAGTAGCCCTGTGCCATTTCACAGCCCAACTGTTTGAGCTGATTGACCTGCTCTTCGGTTTCCGTGCCTTCCGCCACAACCTTTAAACCAAGATTGTGGGCCAGCATGATTATCAGGCGGACGATTTCCTGGCTCTCTGCGTCGGTGTCCATCTTGGAGATGAAAACGCGATCGATCTTGAGCGTGTCGACGCGGAAATGCTGCAAACGGCTGAGAGATGAATATCCGGTGCCGAAGTCATCGATGCCTAAACGAACACCCAGCGCTTTCAACTGTGACAGAACGCGGGCTGCGTTGTCGGAATCGCCCATGACAATCGTTTCCATGATCTCAAGCTGCAGGCAAGCCGGGTCGAGGCCGGTTTGCTCGAGCATAAGGCCTATCTCGCTTGCCAGTTCAGGCAGGGCAAACTGCTTGGGGGTGATATTCACACTCATGGTGAGCTGCGGCTTGGAAGGAAATTTCGAATGCCAGGAGCGCAGATGTTCGCAAGACTGGCGCATCAGCAGGCGGTTCATGGGGATGATGAGGCCGGTCTCGTCGGCAACGGAGATGAACTCGCCGGGCATCACCATGCCTTCAGGCCGCTGCCAGCGGGTGAGGGCTTCGAAACCGCTAATTTTTCCGGTCTGCAGGCAAACAATCGGTTGGTAGTGGGCGGTAAATTCGCCGAGTTCGAGGGCCTTGCGGAGATCCGTCTCCAGTCTCAGGCGCCGCACCGCGCTTGAATGCATGGCGGGGTCAAATACTTCGAAACGCGACTTGCCGGCACGTTTGGCGCGATACATGGCTATTTCTGCGTCACGAAGCAGTCCTTCCGCATCGGCGCTGGTGGAGGAGCCTAAAGCGATTCCAATGCTAGTGGTAATCACGATTTCCTGGCCATTAAGGATGAACGGGGTGGCCCATTTCTCCTGAATGCGTTGCGCCACCCGGATGGCGTCGCTGGGCTCACGGATATCTTCCAGAAGGACGGTGAATTCATCGCCACCTAATCTGGCTAAGGTGTCGTCGCCGGCCGGAGAATCGTTTAAGTTTGGCCTGGAAATCGTGTCGGTTTCGCGAAAGGAGGCAGCTAAACGGCTGCCGATTTGAATGAGAAGTTCGTCTCCGGTTGCGTGCCCCAGGCTGTCGTTAAAAACCTTGAATTCATCGACGTCTATGAAAAGCACGGCGAATTGGGAACCCGAACTACGCCGGGCGCGCAAGGCCGCACGTGCCACACGATCGCTAAATAGGGCACGGTTGGGGAGGTCAGTTAAGCCATCATGAAGGGCATTGTGGGCCAGCAACTCCTCGGCCCGCTTGCGCTCGGTGACGTCACGATTGACGATTACTAGACCTTCCGCTTCTTCCTTGGTATTGCGAATGACACTGGCCGTCGATTCCAAAGTGCGCCACGTGCCGTCCTTATGACGCATGCGATACTCCAGGCGTTGGCCGCGCCCGGAGCTACGGGCCTGCTCTGCCGCGTTCAAGACTTTCTGCTGGTCGTCAGGATGGATTTGGTCCAGGGAGGATGTGCTCCTCAGTTCTTCTTCCGAATATCCGAGAACCTTCTCGTAGGCAGGGCTGTTATAGAGCCGATGGCCTTTGTTGTCGACCACGGCAATCATGTCGGCGGCATTCTCAGTGATCAATTCAAAGAGCTGGTTGCGATGGGCGAGCTGGCGGCGGATGCGCTGCAGTTGAAGCTGCTGATACATGGTGTAGATATCGAACAGCAGCACGAGAGCCGCCAAGCCGCGCGCCCAGTCTTTAAGATCCGACCAATAGGCGCTATATGCTGCCGTTTCACGCTGGAAAATGGTGAGAGAGATAATGCCGGCGGTCAGGACCAAAGTTACAGCGACGGCAAAAGTCCAAAGCCACCATTCCCGGCTCTCGATCTGGCGAAACCTGCGCCACGCGCTTTTCCGAGGACTGTGATCCACCTGCGGCAGGTATGGCTCTTTCAATGATGCATCGGTTTTCTCAGACACCGAGTGATTCTCTGATGTTGTTCCCAGCGCGCAAAGTTACCAAAGTCAGCAGAATCCGTTCATGGCGGAATTTCTGAAGGGAGCCGGAGCGGCAATGCGCTAAGTCATCTACAACCCAAACTCTCCGGGCGGCCTCAAAGCTTGTCGGTTCTGCAGGCATGGCGCGCCAAGACTTCCGAAAACTTTCTCCAAAGAAACAGGCTTTGATAGTTTTCGGGATTCTAGTAGGCCTGTTACTCGCAGCTTCCGGCTTCTTGATCGCCCACTGGCCTTTTACTGAGGAGGCCGTAACCAAAGAATTGGAAACGGCCAGTGCCAACAGAGTGGAAATCGAAGGCTTTTGGGGCACCTATTTCCCAAGGCCCGGATGCATTGCGCGAGGGGTCAACCGCGTTTGGTCCTGGGGGGAACCCGGCCTGGCAAGCAGGACGACGATAAATCCGAACCTCCCGGAGCAGGCAGCAGAGATACTTCGCGGTGTCGATGTGCGGCAGGCTATTCCCGCGTAGAGAAGGCTGCCCGAAGTCTCATCGTGAATGAGGGCTGTGCCGTGCCTACGGCACTCGATTTTTGTCTTCCATTACCCAGCGCTTGCGCGCTGGGCTAATGAATTCCGGCGCTCCGCGGGTGGGTTTAGTGGGGCGGCTGTGGTTTCCCTAAATTGAGTTGTCATGCAGACGCTTGCGCGCCAGGCCGCGTTTTTGTCTCGTTTTGCAGCTATTTTCCCCTAATGCCGTCGCTCCGACTCACGCAAAATGGTCGCGAAGCTGCGGCCGCCGAAGCTGAATCCCTGCTCGATGCGTCCCGTAACAGCGACCTTAGCGCCACTGCCTGGCACGCCGTAGCGCTCGCTGTAGACCCACATTCGTCCGGTATCATCTTCCAGTTCAAAAATCCCGGTGCCAAGCGCGCCGAAGGAATTTGATACTCTTCCGGCAATCGTGACCTCTTTACCAGCATAGCGTCCGGGATCGCGGTTGATTTTTTCAATGCTGGTGCGGGTTGGGCAAGCAGTCAGGAAGAGCGTCGCTACCGCAAGCAACATCGTTGAAACCGTCTTTGTACAAGTTTTGGACACGCAATCCTCCGTGGGCGAGGGCTATACTTCGAAAACAAATTAAAATGCCGGATAGCAGTTTACCCGTTGTTCGATGCAACCAGAGACTCTCGTGATGGCCGAATTTGAATCGCAGATATGATTTGCGGAACCTGGTTTGGCAGCAAGAGTCGGATAGCCCGTTGGGAAGACCTAGCCGTAAGGTTCGAATCTATAAGTGTGGGCACTTAATATTCAGTTCAGTTTTGTGTTCCAGGAGGATAGGACGATGCGCGAGACTCCGCAGCAGTACACGCAACGCATTTTGGGTTACAGCCAGGGAAAAGATGCGCTTGCAGTGCAAAGCACGACTGCAAAGCGGCTGGTGGCACTCACGAAAGGCTTGGGAAAAAGCCACCTCAGAAAAAGGCCCGGCCCGGATAAATGGTCGATTGCGCAGATCATGGCTCACCTGGCAGATGCAGAGGTCGTGCTCGGCTGGCGTCTGCGCCTGGTTCTGGGCTCGAACGGCATATCGATCCAGCCGTTCGATCAGGATGCCTGGTCGAACACCTTTGACTATGAACATTCTGATCCAAAAGAGTCGCTGGAGATTTTTCGAACGCTTCGGGCAGCGAACCTCGCGTTACTGAAACGTGTGCCGAGGGAGCTGTGGAACAATTACGGCATGCATCAGGAGCGCGGGAAAGAAACCGTGGCACACATGGTGCAAATGATCGCAGGGCATGATTTAAATCATTTACGCCAGATCGAGGAGATTGCAAGGAATAAAACTAAGCGCGCTGCTTGAGGGTAGAACGTCAATCATTCTTTTTAAGCCGCTTGGCCGCCATTTCCGCCTGCCGTGCTTCTTGCAGCTTTCCCTGCCCGCTGTAGGCTTGCGACAGGAGCTCAAATACCTTCGCATCAGCCGTTCGCGACTTCGAGAGAGGCTCTAGCTGCTGGACGGCTTCCGCGAAATTCCCTGAAGCAATCTGGACTTGGGCCAATGCGAGTTGTGCTTCGACGTCATTCGGTTGCAGCAACAACGCGGCTTCCAGTTGATCTTGCGCGTTCTTTGTATCTTTTAGGCCCACGTACACCTGACCGAGCAGCAGCCGGGCAGGAAATTGGCCAGGCATGAGTTTCAGACTGGATTCAAGCGCATCACGCGCACCGGGCAGATTACCACTCTTTTGCAGCGCCTGACCAGCTTCGAACGCTGCAGTTGCATCGTTGGGCCGAACTTTGAGAGCTCGCTGTAGGTGCTCCGCCGCCTTGGTGTAGTCCCCGGCTTGCAGTTCGAGTTCGCCCAATTGACGAAGCGCAGTTGGGGATTTGTCATCCAGGGCGAGAACTTTTTCAAGTGCAGCGCGCGCTTCGCCGAGGCGATTGTCGTCAGAGGCGATCATCGCGGTATGCAAAAGGTTTTGCTCTTCAATCTTATCTTTTGGATCGGGCAAATCTGCCGGTGCGCCACTGTTCTTGCGATCCGAATTTGCGTACCCCAGAGCATTGAGACTCGTTGTTGCAGATTGCGGAAGTGAGGCATCGGAGGCAGTCTTTGGCGGGGCTTTTGCTTTCAAGTCGGAGAGCAAGGCTTGAAATTTCTGGACAGTTGGATCGGACGGCTGATAGCTATTTTTTAGCTCTC
>Ga0075434_100000959_pt1 | contig 23244 bp, 23 predicted proteins | sample RhiMethybrSRZTD3_FD_75298 | JGI IMG/M metagenome (GOLD analysis project Ga0075434, IMG submission 75298) | Populus rhizosphere microbial communities from Tennessee, USA - Rhizosphere MetaG P. TD hybrid SRZTD3 | ecosystem: Host-associated > Plants > Roots > Rhizosphere > Soil | place: USA... | reverse complement strand
GTCTTCTGGGGCGCGCTGCGGGCCGGCGTGATCGTGAACCCGATCAACGTCGAGATCCGCGAGAAGCACGTGAGCCAGATCCTGCACGACGTCGCCCCGAAGGGGGTCTTCTGGAGCCGCGAGCTCCCGAGCGACCCGCGCGCGCTCGGCACGGGCGGGGCGCCGTGGTTCTCGTTCGGCGCCTGGGACGCGCCGGCCCGGGACGCCGACGATCTCTTCGTGCGCCTCGCCGCGGAGTCCGACGCGCCGGTCCCGGCGCACCCGGCGCGGACGGACTGGTCGCTGATCAACTACACCTCGGGCACGACCGACGCGCCCAAGGGCGCGATCTGGACTCACGAGGCGTACTACGCGATGTGCGAGTCGCCTGTCGACCGGCTCGAGATCGGCGAGGCCGACACGATCCTCGACTACCGCCACTTCAGCTGGTCCTCGCCGCAGATCCTGTCGGTCGGGCCGACGATGCTGACGGGCGCCACGCTCGTGCTCGCGCGGAAGTTTTCGCAGGCGCGCGTCTTCGACTGGCTGCGCGACTATCGCGTGACGGTCTGCGTTGGGATCCCGACCGTGATCAACATGCTGCTGGCGCGCCCGGTGCCCATCACGAAGTCCACTCTGCCGGCGCTCCGCTTCATGACCTCGTCGACCGCGCCGCTCTCGGTCGAGAAGCACCTCGAGTTCGAGAAGACCTACGGCATCCAGATCGTGCAGCTGGCCGGCGGCACCGAGACCGGCTTCATGTGCGGCAACCACCCCGGACAGCGCAAGCTCGGCTCGATCGGCCGGCCCACGCTCAACATGCGCGTGCGCATCCTCGACGACGCGGGCCGCGAGCTGCCGCCCGGCCAGGAGGGCGAGATGGTCGTGAGCGGGCGACAGCTCGCCTCAGCCTACTGGCAGGGGCCGGACAAGCTCGTGCCTATTCCACAAGATGGATTCCGCAACGGCGACCTCGCGCGGCGCGACGAGGACGGCTACGTCTACATCACCGGCCGCAAGAAGGACATCATCATCAAGGGCGGCGTCAACATCGCCTCGCTCGAGATCACGAACTGCCTGCTCGAACACCCGGACGTGGCCGACGCCGGCACGCTCGGCGTGCGGGACGACATCTACGGCGAGGTGCCCGTGGGATTCGTGGCGGTGCGCCCCGGCCGAACGCCGGGCGAGGCGGAGCTGCTCGAGCACTGCTCCGCGAAGCTCGTCGCCTTCAAGATGCCCGCCGCGGTCGTCATCGTCGACGCCGTGCCGAAGAACGCGAACGGCAAGATCGACCGCGAGGCGCTGGCCGCCGTGTGGCGGCAGCGGGTCGGTCGATGACTCCACGCTACGGCTTGAGCCTGCCCAATCGCGGCGTCCTGTTCGGCGCGACGACCGTCGACGAGCTGCTCGCCGTCGCCGAGCAGGCCGACGCCTCGGGCGTCATCGATTCGATCTGGGTCGGCGACAGCCTCTTCGCCAAGCCGCGCCTCGAGTCGCTCGTGCTGCTCTCCGCGATCGCGGCGCGCACGCGGCACGTTCGCCTCGGCACCTGCTGTCTCTCGACGTTTCCGCTGCGCGATCCCTTGTTCCTGGCCGCGCAGTGGGCCGCGCTCGACCACGTCTCGAGCGGGCGAATGATCCTCGGCGCGTGCGTGGGCGGCAGCCTGCCGCGCGAGAAGGCCGAGGCGGAGTTCGCGCCATTCAACGTGAAGCTGGCCGACCGCGGGCCCCGGATGGAAGAGGGCATCGCGATACTCCGGAAGTTGTGGACCGAGGAGCGCGTCACGCATCAGGGCCGCTTCTATCAGTTTCGCGACCTGACGCTCGAGCCCAAGCCGGTCCAGAAGCCGTGCCCGCCGATCTGGATCGCGACCAATCCCAAGCCCGAGCTGACCAAGCGCCACGTCATGGACCGCGCCCTCGAGCGTGTCGGGCGGCTGGCCGACGGCTGGATGACCGACAACACGCCGGTGGCCCGATTCGAGGAGCGCTGGGCCCTGATCCGCCGTGTCGCGCGAGAGGGCGGGCGCACCCCTGGGCCGACAGAAGCCGCGCTGCACTTGATGGTCAACCTCAACGACGACCGCAAGACCGCGTTCGAGGAGGCCGTCAAGTTCCTGCAGACCTACTACAGCCCCGCGATGACGCGCGAGTACATCGAGGGATGGCTCGCGTACGGGTCTCCCGCGGCGGTGCTGGAGAAGATCCACGCCTACGTCGAGGCGGGCTGCACGACGCCGATCCTGCGATTCGCGTCGTGGGACCAGAAAGGCCAGCTCGCCCGGGCGCTCGCCGACGTGATGCCGTCGGCGCTCGCCCTGCGCGCCCCCGCCTGACGCCCCGGGTCAGCTCGGAATGCAGGCGGTGACGGTGATCTCGATGAGCAGATCGGGCGAGTTCAGCGACGCCACCGTCACCGTCGTGCGGGCCGGCTTGTTGGTCGGGAAGTACTTCGCGTACTCCTCGTTGTAGGCCGGCACGTCGTCCCGCCGGGTGACGTAGGTCGTCGCGGTGAGCACGTTGTCCATCGACGTGCCGGCGGCGGTCAGGATCTGCTTGATCCGCTCGAGCACGTTGCGGGTCTGCTCGCGGATGTCCTTGCCCACTTCGCCCGAAACCGGATGGCGCCCGGTCTGACCCGCGACGAACACGAGGTTGCCGAACTTCGTGGCCGGCGACAGATTGGGATTGGGCGCCGCCGGGTTGACCTGAACGATCTCCTTCTTGGGCATCGCGTCTCCTTCGCGGCTAGCGCGGCGTGAGCGGCCAGGCCTGCCGCACTCTGGGGAATACTTCCTCGGCCAACATGTGGAGCTCGTCGAGGGCCAGGCTCTGCGGCATGCCCGGCCATTGCACGCTCATGATCAGGTGATTGATGCCCGTGGCACGGTTGAGCGCGAGCATCTGCTCGGCCACCTCATCGGGCGAGCCGATGACGAACCGATCGCGGACCAGCTCGTCGAATTCGCCGCCGAGATCGTTGTCGCCCGCCGGCATCGCGCGATCCTGCCCCCACTCGTGATAGGCCTTGTACTTCGCCGACAGATACGGCGCGCACAGCCGGATGGCCTCGCTCCGCGAGCGAGCCACGAACACCTCGCGACGGGCCGGGAACTCGGCCGGGAACGGCTTGCCGTACTCGTCGAGCGCGCGCTTGTAGACCTCGACCTGGCGCACGATCGTCTCGATGCGGTTGTGCGGGTTGACGTACCAGCAGTCGCCCAGGCGCGCCGCGCGGCGAATCGCTGGATCGGCGTTGGCGCCGATCCAGATGGGCGGGTGCGGCTTCTGGATCGGCCGCGGCGAGGCCGAGGCGCCCTTCAGGGTGAAATGTGAGGCGACCATGTCGACCGAGTCCTCGGTCCAGAGCCGCCGCACGGCCTCGAGGTTCTCCTCGAAACGCCTCACGCGCTCCTTCTGCGTGGTGCCGAAGGCGAGAAACTCGACGTCGCGATAGCCGAGCGCGATGCCGAAGATCACCTTGCCACCGCTCATCACGTCCACGGTGGCGATCTGCTCGGCGACGTCGAGTGGCTTGTGGAGCGACAGCAAGATGAGACCGAAGTTGAGCCGCAGGCGCGGCGCTTCGGCCATCACGCGCGAGAGAAACGGAAGCTGCTGCAGGCTCTGCCACGGCGGGCTGCTGTAGTGCATGCCCTTCGTGATCGAGTCGAAGCCGAGCGCGTCGGCGAGCCGCGCTTGCTCCAGGAGCTCGTGGAAGCGCGCGGACATATCGTCGCCCTCCGGGAACTGTGCCCGGAGCATCAGCCCGAACCGCATGGCCTAGCCCACGCGCTCCGGCTCCCAGCCCCAGGGGTGCGGGCCCCACTCCGGCTCGAACACGCGGCCGCGCTTCACGGTCAGCACGGGCACGACGGTCTTGTCGATCTTCATCGAGTCGCGCAGGGTGTCGTAGACCACCCAGCGCCCGTCGCGAACCTCGAGCACGGAGATGTCGGCCTGGCGCCCGACCGCGAGACTGCCCAGGCGATGAGCCTCGCCGATCGCGCGCGCCGGATTCACCGTGGACATCGCGATCACCTGCTCGAGCGTGAAGCCCATGCCGAGGAAGCGGGCCATGATCTCGACCATGCTGTGCACGGTGTTGGCGCGCCCTGGAATCGTCAGGTCGGTGCTGATGCAGTGCGGGGTCAGCCCCTGGTCGAGGACGCGCCGGCCGACGTTGAAGCCGAAGTTCATGCGGCCGTGCGCCGTGTCGAGCCAGACGCCGCGAGCGGCGAGCTCCTTGGCCTCCGGCACGAGCTTGCCGTCGGTATCGAGCACGCCGCCCGGATTCGCTGTGAAGAGATGCGTGACGATGTCACCCGGCTCGAGCAGCGGCAGCAGCTCGCGGATCACGTTGGGGTCGTAACGCTTGGTCGTGTCGCCGATGTGCACCATGAGCGGCACGCCGCTCTCACGCGCCGCGCGCTTGGCCAGGCGCGGCATCTCCATCCCGAAGATCTCGAGCGCCGGCGAGACCATGCGCGCCTTGATCCCCTTGATCAGTCCCTTGTTCTCTCGCGCGACCTTTAAGGTGCCATCCAGATCGATGCTGCTCTCGGCGATGATGTCCGGGTTCGTCGCGAGCCCGGTCTGGCAGATGTGGAGCAGCGGGATCACCTCGGTCTCGCACTTGGGCAGGATGTGGCGCGGGAAGGCGCTGAAGGTCGCGCAACCCGAGCTGCCGGCATCGACGACGGTCGTCACGCCGGCGTGCACGCCCGCGATGTCCGGATGCACGCCGTTGGCCGCCACGCCGTCGAAGACGTGCGTGTGTAGATCGATGAGCCCGGGGGTGACCGTCTTGCCGGGCACATGGACGACGCGCCGGGCTTCCGACGACGGGATGTTCGCGGCAACCGCCGCGATCTTCCCGTCCTGCACCGCGACGTCGAGCGCGCCGCGCAACTCCTGCGCGGGATCGAGCACCGAGCCACCCTTCAGCAGCAGGTCGTACATGGGCGAGCCTCCTCCGATCTCAGGGCGTCTTGCCGATCGCGCGCTGGAGCTCGGCGAACGGCACCAGCCGCCCGTGCAGCGGCAGCATGTCGCCGACGTCGAGCTTCAGCCGGACGATGTTGTCGGCGAGCGCGACGTTGAAGGGGCTCGGCGGCATGGGCGGCGCCGTGTTCGGCGGCGCCGGCGTGTAGGCGTCGGCCTGACTCAAGAGCTTCTCCTTCGGTAGGTACACCATCAGCATCCCGTCGTGGTGCAGGATTCCCTGGATGCGATAGATCTCGACGACCCGCGTGCCGTCGGTCAAGGTGCGCCGCTCGCCGACGCCCTCGACCGTGGGCTTGCGCCCGGACTTCGCCTGCAGATCTGGCCGCACGGTCGCCGGCGCCCCGAGCGCCTGCTCGAGGAACGCGCGGTTCACGTCCTGGGTGATCACGGTCACTCCCTCGGCGACGAAGCCGCGGAGACCGCCGGCGTGGTCGAAGTGATGATGGCTGTTGATCACGTAGCGGATCGGCTTGCTCGGTACGAGCTTGCGCGTCTCGGCGATCACCGCGACCGAGCGCTCCTCGACCAGCGGCGCCTCAACGACGACGACGTAATCCTTCATCTCGATGACGACGCTGTGATGCGAACCGCCCGTCAGATACCACACGCCGTCGGCCACCTTCTGCGTGCTGACCGCCGCGTACGGATTCGGATTCTGGCGCACCGCGTCCGGCACCGCGATGTCCACGGCGGCGTTCGGCCGCACGTCGGTCACGAGCAGATCGAGCGTCGGGTATCCGGCGGCGGTCTCGCGGATGCGCGTCGGGAACATCACGCCGCCGAAGTCACGGTAGTCCCAGTAGTTGATGACGATCGGGATGTCGCCCATGACCGCGTTCGGCAGGACGCCCTCGACGCGCTCGATCAGGTTGCCCTGACTGACCGTCGCCTTGAGGTTGAAGCGACCGGGCACGGTGAACGCGATCGTCCGCCCCTGCATCGTCGCGTTGCGCGCCATCGCGGCCTTCACCACGCCGTGCGGCGTCGCCCAGAGCTGGAACTGCCGGTCGGCCAGCGCGATCGGCGCGGACACCGGCTGCTCACCGACGACGTTCCACGCGAGGTCGCCGCTGACGAGCAAGTTCAAGCGCTGCTCACCGCGAATCGGCTGCTGGCCGCCCGAGCGCGGCGGGTCCAGCGCCTGTGTCCGCACCTGCTCGTCGCGAAGCGACGCCGTGTCGTAGTTCACCGACCGCGTGTGGCTCTTGACGTTGTACTCCGGCCACGGCAGGCCGGGCACGGCGCTCTGGCCGACCGCGTAGACGCCGCCGGTTCCCGTGTACTGGATCGACTTCACCGACGAGGCGCCCAGCGCCTTCGCCACGTCGTTCAAGTCGGCGTGGGCGACCGGCGCGGCGAATGGTGACGCGAGCAATGCGATGACCGCGAGCAGTCCGAGGACCCGGTGCATGGGGTTCTCCTTGGCGAAGACTTGGGGCGGCGGGATTGTAGCACCGCCGATCGCACTCCGCCCCTAGACCGCCACGGTGAGCGTGCGGCCGAAGCGCGAGAGGAGCGTCGCGCCGGCCGAGACGGCGGCCGCGAGGATGAGCACCGCCGTGCCGAACCACGGGACAAGGCCGACGAGCACCAGGATGGCGCCACCGATAGCCACGGACTTCACCGGCGTCTTGTTCTCCTGACCGACCGGCATCCTGTTGCCGAGCCAGCCGGCGGACACCGTGAACCCGACCAGGAGCAGGGCGACGAGGAGCATCGCCGCCACCGGGATCAGCGGGATGCCGATGATCGTCACGGCCAGAAGGACGCAGAGCGGAGCAAAACCTACGAGGATAGCGGCGCCGCCGAGGGCCGAGAGCCCGGGGCGATCGACGAGGTATTCCCGGATCCGCGTCAAGGCCCCGGGAAAGGCGGCCGCGATGAGGAGCGCGATCACGTAGAGCAGGATGGTGCGGGTCGCGCGTGAGGCGAAGCCGAACATCGAGCGCATGGGCGGCCGCTCTCCGACTACCGAGCGGACCACCGAGCCGACCATCGTCGGCACCGTCCCGCCGAGGCTCACGTTGTCGCCCTCGAGCGTGGCGCCCTCCGGAACGGACACGGCTCCGCCGATGGCGACGGCGTCGCCTTCGACGCGAGCGCCTGGCATGAGCGTCACGGAGCCGCCGATCGCCACCGCGTCTCGCCGAACGTGGCCGGCGATCGTGACGGAGCCGCCGATGGCCACGGCCTTGTCGACTGCCTCGTCGGCGCCGACGTTCAGGGATTGGCCGAACACCACGCGCTCCGAGCCGTGACGGCCGCGCCGTTCACGCCGTCGCTCGCGCCAGGATTCGCCGGCCGCGGCGTTGGCGTCCGCGCGCACGCGGAGAACACCGTCGGCGAACGAGGCCCGGAGCGAGCCGGACTCGAGGATCAAGTCAAGAACGTCCGCGGCGGGTCGCTTCGAGACCTGGATGGTCAGCGGGCGCGCAGTCGCGCTCTCCGGAGCCGTGACCACGAGGGTCCAGCCCGTCTGCCGGGCAACCGCGCTCAGCGCATCGAGCACCGTCCCGCGCGGCTGGTCGATGGACACGACGGGGGCGTTGTCTGGCAGACGGCCTTCGAAGCGCCGGCTTTCCCCGGTTGCCGCCCAGGAGAGTCCTGGCAGCAGCACGAGAGCGATCCCGAGAACGACGAGCAGCTTGGCTGGACTCATGTCAGATCTCCCTTCGTCCGGGAGTACGGTCCAGCGCTTCGCTTATTTCACGAGCGCCAGCGACCGCGCCCGCGCGATGAGGACTATCGACAGCACCGCCGCCGTGGAGGCGAGGGCCGTTGAAACCCAGACGGCCGGCGGCACGACCGCCAAGACGATGCTGACGCCGATCGTCCATCGGGCGAGCTCGGCCGCGGCGCCCGCGAGCCACGCGACGATCGCGATCGGCTCGATGGTCGTCCCCAGGACGACCGCGATCACTGCGAATCCCACCAGGGCGGCCACGAGGCCGATGGCGACCCGACGGCGCTCGCGCGCCTCGATCGCCCGGAGATAGCGGCGTCGCGCACCCGTCAGGAACTCGGACGACGGCTCCGGAGAAGAAAGCGCCTGGAGCACGCTGCTGAGCTGGGCATCGTCGTCGAATCGCTGATTCACGTGATCGATGCCCCTTCCAGAGCGGCCTTGAGCTGAGCGCGGCCTCGATGGAGCCAGGTCATCACGGTACCGATCGGCACCTCGAGGGCCGCCGCGATGTCCCGGTACGACATCCCTTCGATGTGAAAAAGGACGATGGCCTCCCGCGGACCCTCGTCGAGGCCGGCGAGAGCTCGCTCGAGGCGCGACAGCTCTTCGCGGAGCGACGCTTCGCGCTCCGGGCTCGGCACGGCCCGACCGATCTCCGGCATCGCGTCCGGCCGGGCCATCACCTTCCTCCGGCGCAACAGGTCGAGGCAAAGCCGTCGGGCGATGGCGATGAGCCAGGGTAGCAGCGGCCGGGCCGGGTCGAAGCGCTCGAAGTGGACGAAGGCGCGCACGAACGTGTCCTGCGCGATGTCCTCGGCGTCCGGTGCCCGCAGCAGTCGCCAGCAGAAGCGGAAAACGGGGCGGTGATACCGCAGCACGAGCGCGTCGAAGGCCGCGGAATCGCCAGCGCGGGCACGACGGGCGAGGGCGAGCTCCGCCGCCTGCAGAGAATCAGCATCCGAGCCCTGGGCCGCCGCATCGTCCTTCCGGATGACCGCACGCTCCACGCCTTCTGACACGAGAGTACGAGCGAGCCCCGAGGAATATTTCGCGGGCCCAACGGCGCGAGCGTCAACGCGCGGGGAGGCGCCTACCCGACGGGCTGCTGGGCGCCGCGCGGCGGCCCCTTGATCTCCTCGAGCGACTTGGCGAAGGCCAGGAGCTCCGCGTCGGGCTTGTCCAGATCGATGGGCTCGCCGAGCGGCTGCCGCACCTTGTACGGCGTCGTGTAGTAGAGCTCGACCCGGTTGTCCTCGGGGTCGAAGAAGTACACGCTGCAGGCGATCCCGTGCGTGACGGTGCGATCGATCTTCATGCCCTCGCTCTGGAGGCGATGGTAGAAGCCGCGCACGTCGTCCAGGCGCTTGACCTTGAACGACACCTGCTGCACGTTGTGCGTCTTCTGCCCGGGCTCCTTGGCCTGCACGAGCGCCAGCTCGTGGTGCTCGGCCTCGGGCGCCGCGCTCAGGAAGCAGATGCCGCGCTCCAGGTTCTCGTCGCTGATCGTGAGCCCCAGCACGCGCGCGTAGAAGTCGCGCATCTTCGGGAGGTCGTTGCAGAAGAGTCCGACGTGCCCCAGGCCGCTGATCTCAGGCATGTGCCACTCCTCAGGTCCGTTTGTAGAATCTGGCGGCATTGTCCCACAGGAGCTTTTTCTTCGTGTCCGGCCCGAGACTCGCCCACTTGAGGACGTTGTCCACCGAGCTCGGGAACTGGCACTCCGAATGCGGATAGTCCGAGGCGTACATGAGGACGTCGTCCCCGAGGACGCTGCGGACGTAGTTGAACATCTCCTCGCCCTCGTGGTGCTCGATGCTGCAGAAGAAGCGGCCGCTGGTCATGTACTCGCTCGGCGCGTGCTTGAGCGGCGCCACGCCGCCGACGTAGATCGCCTGCTCGTCCATGCGCTTGGCCCAGAACGGCAGCCACCCCGAGCCGCACTCGAGGATGCCCATGCGCAGGCTCGGGTAGCGGTCCATGATGCCGGCGCCGATGAAGGCGGCCATGAACCGCATGCCGCCCCAGGGATGCGACGCGAGCCGGCCGAGAAAGATGTTGTCCCAGAGGTCCTCGTAGCCCGGGAAGTACGGCGGATTCCACGTCAGGCTGTGGTGCATCACCGCGAGGTCATGCTCCTGGGCGGCCCGCCAGATCGGTTCGAGATCGGGGTGATCGACCGGGATGTCCTTCGCGAGCAGCGGCCAGACGGCGACCGCCCACTTCGACGTCCCCCACCGCCGGATCTCGCTCACCGCTTCGTCGACGTTGCGTGTCGACGCGACGACCATCGTCTTGAGGCGATCGGGATACTGGCCGCAGAAATCCGCGGCGTGCCGGTGGTAGGCGCGAATCAGGCCGACCTCGAGGCTCACGTCGGGCAGACCGACCACGCTGACCCACGACGTCGGGATCAACAGGTGCGCGTCGGTCCCCTCGTCGTCCATGTCCTTGATGCGGTTCTCGGCCTGATCGTCCTGGACGCCCACTCGCGGCTGCTTGGTGCCTCGCCAGTTGGTGCCGCGGCCCGTGAACGTCTCGTGCGCCTTGGCCTCGCCGAGGACGCGGCGGTAGAACTTCGTCCCGACGCGATACTGGTGCGTATCCGCGGTGCCGCCGATCTGTTTCGTGGCGTGGCGGTGCGCCGAGAGCTCCGGAAGGCGCGGCCGGAAGCTCGGGTCGACGTACCGTTCCAGCACCTCGGCGGCCGGATTGACGTGCGTATCGGCGTCCCAGGCGCGCAGACCGTTCCTCATGTTGGCCTCCTCCGTCTCCGCACCTCGGCCGGCGGTAGAGCACCGGCGACCGGTGGCGCGGCCGACGTCACGAGCGAACCATCAGCTGAAGGCGGTGACCGTCGGGATCACGAAAGTAAATGCAGCGGTCGTCGCCGGGGCGGCCGCTCACGACCACGCCATGCTTCTCGAGATCGGCCTTGAGCGCTTCGTACGTCCCGGCGGCGACGTTCAGCGCGAGATGATTGAGGTCGTTGCCCGTCGTCAGCGGCGTGTCCCCCTGCTTTCGGAACAGCGCCACGCCCTGGGAGCCCGCATGGAGGAACACCTGGCGATCGTCCTCGCGGTAGACGGTCATGCCCAGGATCTCGGTGTAGAACTTCTTGGCGCGCGCGACGTCGTCGACGTGCAGAACGAGATGGTCGATCCCGGTGGCCTGAATCATCGCTGGCCCTCCCACGGTTGCCCGATCCGACCGTGTCTTGAAGTACGCCGTCGAGGGGCCCAAGTCTACACGCAAACGCGCACGGATGCTCTTGACACCCGGGGCAGCGCGGCGCTATGTCCTCGCGCAAGAAGCGCACTCAGATGGGAGGCCGCCGTGAAGCTCGTCACCTTTCAGACCGTCGGGAAGCCAGAGCTGTTGCCGGGTCTCTTCACCGATCGCGGCGTCGTGAGCCTCGCCGACGCGGTTCCCGCGGCCGCCACGCCGACCGCGACGATGACCGGCATCATCGACGACTTCGACCGCCTACGCCCGTCGCTCGAACGGCTGGCGCGCAACGGCCAGGCGCTGCCGCTGGCCGACGTCCGCCTGCGTGCGCCGCTGCCGCGCCCGGGCAAGATCCTGGCGTGCATCGCGAACTACTGGGAGCACGGCGCGCTCGAGGCGCGGCCCCTCAACATGTTCTTGAAGAGCTCGGACGCGGTGATCGGCCCCGGCGACACGATCGTCCTGCCGGAGTTCACCGAGCCGTGGATCTTCATGCACGAGGCCGAGCTGGCGCTGGTCATCAAGGGCCCGGCCAAGTCGGTCAAGCGCGACAACTGGCGCACCGCCGTCTTCGGCTATACCGGCATGATCGACGTGTCGGCGCGCGGCGAGGGCCGACGCACGTGGAAGGCCGGCAGCTGGCTCGGCAAGTCGTTCGACACGTTCGCGCCGATCGGCCCCTGCATCGCGACGATCGACGAGATCCCGAACCCCAACGACGTGCACGTGCAGTTCTGGGTCGACGGACAGCTCAGACACAACTACAACACCGACGACATGGAGCACCTGGTGCCGGAGCTCGTCGAGTTCGCGACGACGATCATGACGCTCAATTCCGGCGATCTCATCGCGTGCGGCACCAATCACGAGGGACTCGGACCGCTGCAGGACGGCGAGGTCGTCGACTTCGAGATTCACGGCATCGGCCGCATGCGGCTCGATGTGCGTGATCCGCTCAAGCGGACGTGGGACAAAGGCATCTACATGGGCGCCGACTCCACTCACCCCGACGCTGTCCGTCGCAATCGTCCTCCTGCGTCTCGCTAGCTTCTCGATGTTTGCGCGTTTGAGCCCGCGTGAGGCGGGCGGGGCCTGTCGCAGGGACCGGCCCAGCCGTGCCGGCTCCGTCACCCACTCGCCCGGTTCGCAGCGCTTGCGCCCGTGCGCGGTGATCAGCGTGGGCTCGTCAGCATTCGGCCGGCGCGGCGGATTTGGTCGGGGTCGTAGGGGGGCTCGGTCAGTAAGATAAGGCGGGCGACGTTGAGACGTTCGAGGGTTTGACGAGCCCTCGAGTCGGGTTGGAGCCAGCGCTCGTCGAGACCCGAGAAGGCCGTGAGGACGAAGTCGTCGGGGTTGCGTGCCGACTTCGCGTGCTCGTCGCGCGCGATGCGGGCGAGGTCGGCGAGCTTGGGATGCATCGCCTGGGTGTTGAAGCCGTCGCCATAGCGGCCGGCGATGGCCGCCATGCGGGGGCCGAAGCCGCCGACGATGATCGGCGGAGCCGGTTCCGGCTTGAGGAACCCGGCATGCCCGGACCAGAGCTTCCGTATCAGCTCGATCGCCTCGACCACCTTGCCGGCGCGGACGGCGTCGCCCGCGACCGGCTGACCGATCGCCTGCTGCTCGGCCGCGTACGGCGTGCGCCGACTGCCGCCGGCCCCGATTCCGAGCAGCAAGCGGCCGCCTGAGACTGCCTGCAGCGTCGCGGCCATGCTGGCCAGGACGCCGGGATGCCGGTTGGCGACGTTCAGCACCAGCGGTCCGAGCGAGATGCGTCGCGTCGCCTCGGCCAGCGCCGTCAGCACCGTCCACGCCTCGGGCACGCCGGGGCCGGAGCCGCCGCCATCGGGATCGCGCAGATGATCCCACGTCCAGAGGCCGTCGAACCCCGCCTCCTCGGCGGCGAGCGCGGCGGCGCGCATGTCGCGATAGCGGGCGCTCATCGGAATCAGCAGGAGGTCCGTCTTCATCTTCGCTGTCACCTGGATTATCCTCTAAGACCCGGAGTAGCCATGCGCGCGTGGACAGTGGACGCCGACGACATCCGCGTCGCCGAAGATTTCGACGACGCGCTCCTGCATCACACGCCGGAGATCGACAGCTTCCTGAATCTGGACCGCGATGACAAGTTCATCGTGATCGGGACCAAGGGCTTCGGCAAGACCTTGCTCCTCAAGGCCAAGCGCATCCTCTATCAGCGCGACGGGCGCGCGGCGTGCCTGCCCCTGGGCAACCTGCTCGACAAGCCGATCGGCGACAAGGTCTTCAGCAAAGAGTCGCTCGCCTTCTTCGCCGCCTCGTCCCTGCCCTGGTCGAGGCTCTGGCTCGCCGCGATCGCCGCCACGACGCTCAAGCACCTGGGCCGCGCCGACGGTCTGCGGGTGTCGGCGAAGCTGACCGGCTTGATGGCCGACGAGCGCCTGCACGGGGTGATCGATCACTTCGTCCGGCTCCTCGACTTCTCGCCGAGCGAGCTGCAGCGCGCCGGCGCCGACACCGACGGGCACCTTCTGCCCCGGCTGCGGGCGGTCAACTCACCGGTCGCGATCTTCATCGACGGCGTCGACGAGTACTTCAACAAGCACATCGAGAGCCGCGCGAGCCTGCCGAGCGTGACCGGCCCGCTGTCACCGAGCGTATGGTACTTCGCGCAGCTCGGCCTCGTCGAGGTCGCCTACCAGCTGCGTCGGATCAATCACCATCTGAAAGTGTTCGCCGCCGTGCGGAAGGAGGCCTACGCGCGCCTCGCGACCACGGTCATGTCCCAGCAGTACCGCGGCAGCGCGGTCGACATCGTCTATCCGGTCGAGAGCCTGCGCGAGATCTTCGTCAACAACATCCGCCTCGAGAAATCGGACCGGATGGTCCGCCCCGACCGCCTGCGCACCGATCCGATCGAGGCGTTCCTCGGCCGCACCCGGATCTCCCACGTCTACACCGGTGAAGACGAGGACGCCTTCGACTACGTGTACCGTCACACGCTGCTCCGCCCGCGCGACCTGATGACGATCGGCGAGCGGCTGGCGGCGCTGCGTCCGGAGGAGCGGCGCCATGAGCATCGGGTGAAGGAAGCGGTGAACCTCGGGGCGACCGAGATCGCACGCGAGTACCTCACCGAGATCGCGCCCTACGTCGGCGATCTGGATCTCGAGCGCCTGCTCGGACGCGTCCCCGGGCACATCCTCACCCGCGACGAGGTCGAGGCGCTCTTCCGGAGCCACAGCGCCGAGGGCAACGCCGTCGACGAGCGACACGTGTTCTGCGCGCTCTATCGCGTCGGGCTCCTCGGTCATCTGCATCACGACTGGGTCCGGGGCGAGTGGGTGCAGCGCTTCCTGCGTCCCGGCGAGGGCACGCTCGAGCCCGACGGCGTGCTGCCGCGCGCGACGCATTATCTGGTTCACCCCGTGCTCTCGGACGTGATCGGCCGCCTGAATCCCGGCTACCTCGAGCGCATCGACCGCGTCGACATCGTGGGCTATGGCCGGGCCTGGCGCGGGACGTCGAGCGGAGACCGCGCGGTCACCGCGCGCGCATTGTGCGTGCTCACCGGCGACGTCCAGGGCTTCGCCGGGTTGATCCGCGCCGGCGTCGACGCCGGCGTCCGTCAGGCCCTCGAGGACGTGGTCAGGAAATGGGCTCGCGAAATGATCGCCGCCGAGGTCGGCGCGGGCGACACCGTCTCGATCGTTCACGACGACCCGATCCTCCTGGCTCAGGTCGCCCGTCACCTGATGGACGAGGTCTATCGCGCGCCCGGCCAGCCGCGGCTACGCATCGCGCTGCACTACGGCGAGGTCCAGACGCGACAGCGCGCGATCGACGGCACTCACGCGATCGCCGGGGGCGAGGCCGTGCTCTGCGCGGCCCGGGTCGAGCCGCACGTGGAGCCGGGCCAGATCTGGGTCACCGAGGAATTTCGCACCCGGCTGGCCGAGCGTCCCTCGCTGTGGCGGACCACGCCGATCCTGGGACCGGGCGGTGCGCCCGAGATCAACGTGAAAAAGGAAGGCGGAACGGAGCCGGACCTCTGGGTCCGGCTCCATCGCCTGGAGTTCTGAGGCTACTGCGCGAAGACGCGGACCGAGCCCTGGAGCGCGCGACCAGCGACCGCTATTCGCCTCGAGCCATCGCCGGATCGAACATGCAGAGCGGTAGGAGCTTCTCGCGAAAGAGCGCCGGCGTGCGAGCCGGCCGGCCGTCCTCGGTCGCGAACGCGCCGGTAACCTCCGCGGTGACCAGCACGCGCTGGCTCTCCGCGTCGCGGATCTCCTGGATCCAGAGCGAGCGCGCGCCTCGCAGCTCGCGCACGTACGTGACGATCTCGAGCATATCGCCCGAGCGCGCCGGCGCCAGGTACTTCACCGCGAGGTCGGCGGCGAGGATCAGATAGCCCTGCTTGCGCATCTCGCCCAGCGAGAGCCCGACCGCATCGAGCGCCTCGATGCGCGCGACTTCGAGATAGTGGACGTACTGCGCATGGTTCACGTGGCCGTACTGGTCCACCTCGTAGTGGCGCACCTTCAGCCGATACCGCGCCGGCTCGCCCATCAGGGCTTGGCCGGCGGGTAGTCGCGGCCGTAGGCCGGCAGCTTCAGGAACTCGTCGGCCTTGTACGTCCAGAACTGCGAGACCATCGGATACGTGTGCAGGACCGTGTTGGTGAGCTTGCCGTCGACGCGCTCGACCTTCAGAATGTAGACGTTCTGGGTCGGATTTCCCGACTCGTCGAGCTTGATCGGTCCGCGCGGATCCTCGACGCTCTCGATCGCCTTCTTGATGGCGGCCAGGAAGCGCTCACGGTCCTCGACCCGCCCGTCCACGAGCTTGGCCGCCTCGGCCACCCAGCGCCCGGCGCTGTACATGATCGCGGTGAAGTAGGCGGGCGTCTTGCCCACCTTGGCCTCGGCGAGCTTCATGTACGTCTTGTTCGCCGGCGTCGCCAGGGTCGGCGCCCAGATGAGCGCGCCGACCGCGCCGACCGCCTCGTCGCCCAGATTGCGGATCACGTGCTCGTCGGTCATGACGCCGCTGCCGATGAGCGGCAGCTTCCCCTTCAGGCCGTACTCGGCGTACTGCTTGATGAAGCGCACGCCCTGCGCGGCGACGAAGACGGCGCACACCGCGTCGGCGTTGCGGGTGATCTGCGTGAGGTAGGGCGCGAAGTCGAGCGCGTTGAGCGGCACCCAGATCTTCTGGATCACGCGGCCGCCCTGGTCCTCGAACACCCTCTGGAAGCCGCCGATCTGCTCGTGGCCGAACGGATTGTCCATTGCGACCGTGACGACTCGCTTGTACTTCAGCACGCGCGCGGCGTAATCCCCGAGTGGATGCATCGGCTGGCTCGCCGCGAAGTTCGTCCTGAGGATGAACTTCGACACGTTCTTCTTGGTCAGGTCGTCGGGAGTGGTCAGGTAGAGCGTCGGCAGCTGGTCGCGCTCGATGGGCGGGATCAGCCCGTAGCCGATGTTCGACAGGAGGACGCCGGTGAGCACGTGCACGTGGTCCTGCGTGACGAGCTTTCGGTACTTGGCCTGCGCGACCGCCGGGTTGCCTTCGTCGTCTTCCTCGATGAGCTCGATCTTCCGGCCCGCGGTCTGATAGCCGATCTGCTCGAAGGCAAGCTTCAAGCCCTCGAGCATGTCCTTGCCGGCCTGGGCAAAGATGCCGCTGAGCGGCGCCATGAAGCCGACCTTGATCGTGTCCGCCGCGGCGGCGACGCCGGCGCCGCTGAGCATCCATAGACCGACGACCAGCCCGACGAGCGTTGCGTGGAAGCCTGCTGCGATCCGATCAGCCATTGAAGAGTCTCCTGAGATTGCGCGGCGTCGTCACCGTGCGCGTGAGTCCGGGGATCCGGCGACCGCGCCGCGCTCGCGGACGAGCCTGGCGAGGCGGTCAGGCGAGAGCGGCAGCTCGGTGATGGCAACGCCGAGCGGCGCGAGCGCATCGGCCACCGCGTTGGCGATAGCGGCGCCCGCGCCCGAGCTCCCACCCTCACCGACTCCCTTGACGCCCAGAGGATTGAGCGGCGTCGGCGTCTCCTCGAGGATCTTCACGATCGTGCCCTCGGGCATCTCCATCGCGGTCGGCACCAGATAGTCCATGAACGTCGTCGTGAGCGGCTGGCACTGCTCGTCGTACACCAGCTCCTCGAACAGCGCACCGCCCAGCCCCTGGGCGAGCCCGCCGACGATCTGCCCGGCCACGATCATCGGATTGATCGCCCGGCCCACATCGTAGGTCACGACGTACTTGCGGAGCGTGACATGGCCGGTCGCTGGATCGACTTCGACGGCGGCCACGTGGGTGCCGTACGGATAGGTCATCTTCGGCGCCTCGAAGAAGTGCGCCGCGTAGAGGCCGGGTTCCATGCCGGGCGGGCCGGGCACGGCCGCGCGGGCGAGCTGCCGCAAGGTGACCGCGCGCTCCGGCAGCCCCCGCACGTGGACACGGCCCGCCTCGAGCACGAGATCGCCGGCGTGCGCCTCGAGCAAGGACGCCGCGACCAGGAAGATCTTGTCGCGCACCTTCCGGGCGGCCTCGAGCGCGGCGGGGAGCGCGACGGCGGCGCCGCGGCTGGCGAAGCCGCCGATGCCGAACGGCACGCGCGCGCTGTCGCCGTGCACGACGGTGACGTCCTCGGCTGGCACCGCCAGCTCCTCGGCAACCACCTGCGCCAGGGTCGTCTCGATCCCCTGGCCGACCGCCGCCACGCCGGAATAGACGACGACCTTGCCCGAGGCGTCGACCTCGACGCGAGCGTATTCCCACGGCCCGAGCCCCGCTTTCTCCAGCACGCAGCCGAAGCCGATCCCGAGATAGCGTCCGGTCTGTCTCGCCGCGGCCTGCTCGGCGCGCATCGCGACGTAGTCCGCCGAGGCGAGCGCCTGATCGAACGCCGAGCGATAGTCGCCGCAGTCGTAGACGGTGCGCTGCCCCAGCGAGGCGCCGCCCACCTCGTAGGGCATCTCGCTCGTGTCGATGAAGTTGCGCCGGCGCACGTCGGCCGGGTCGAGGCCGAGCTCGGTCGCCACGCAGTCGATCAACCGCTCGCGGACGAACGTGCCCTCGTAACGCCCGGGGCCGCGGTAGGTCCCCGTCGGCGTCTTGTTCGTCATCACGCACAAGGCCTCGCACTCGTAATGCGGGATCCGGTAGGGGCCGGGCAGCAGCGCGATCGTGAGCTCGGGAACGACGACGCCGTGCGTGCGGATGTATGCGCCGAGGTCCGCCATGAACCGATCGCGAAGCCCCACGATCGTGCCGTCGCGGCGCACGCCGATCTCGACATCGTGATATTGCTGACGCGAATGGTTGGCCGCGATCAGATGCTCGCGCCGGTCCTCGATCCACTGCACGGGGCAGCCCAGACGCATCGCCGCCCACGGCACCATGAAGTCCTCGGGATAGAACTCGCCGCGGACGCCGAAGCCGCCGCCGACCTCGAGCTCGAGGAAGTGGATGAGGTGCTCGGGATGGCCGAGGAGATCGGCGAGCACGCGCCGGTTGAAGTGCGGCACCTTCGCCACGCCCCAGAGCGTGAGCACGCCGGTCCCGGTATCATGCGCGGCGGTGAGCCCGCGTGTCTCCATCGGCACGCCGGTGTGACGCTGCACGGCGAAGCGCTCGCAGATGCGCCGCTCGGCCGACGCGAGCGCACCGGCCGGATCGCCCGCGCGGGTCAGGAGGCGCTCGATGACGTTGCCGCCGGCGGCCGGATGGAGAATCGGCGCGCCCGGATCGCTCGCGCGCCGCGCGTCGGCCACGATGGGCAGCGGCTCCCAGTCGATCTCGATCAGCTCGAGCGCGTCCTCGGCGAGATAGCGGCTCGCCGCGACCACGAACGCGATCGGCTCGCCGACGTAGCGTACGAGACCGGTGGCGAGCGGCGGCTGCAGGCACGCGGTCGGCCCGACGCCGGCGCGCTGCCCGAGCCTGACCGGAATGCGCGGTACCGTCCCCAGATCGTCCGCGGTGATCACCGCGAGCACACCGGGCATCGCGCGCGCCGCGCCTGCGCGAATCGCGGCGATGCGCGCGTGGGGATGCGGCGAGCGCAGAACCGCCGCGTAGAGCAGGCCGGGCAGGCGGACGTCGGCGGCGTACTTGCCGCGCCCCGTCAGGAGGCGAAGATCCTCCTTGCGCTTCATCGGGGTGCCGATCACGCGATACCCCGCCGCGTTCTCGAGACGGGCCGGTGGGGTCATGGGCCGAGGTGGAAGATCTGCGCCGCGTTCTCGCCGAGGATCGCGGCCTCGGTCGCCGGGTCGAGGCCGGCTTCGCGGACGATCCGCAGTGGATCGGGATCGCCCATCCAGAACGGATGGTCGCTGCCGAGCAGCACGCGGTCGTGGCCGACGAGCTGCACGAGATAGCGGAGCGCGTCGGATCGCTGCACGAGCGTGTCGTAGAGGAAGCGCCGGAGATAGCGGCTGGGAAGTCCGGCCGCGTCGACGCGCGCCTCGGGCCTGGTCGCGTGGGCGCGGTCGAAACGGCCGATGTGGTACGGCAGGAAGCCGCCGCCGTGCACGAGCACCACGGCGAGCCCGGGGAAGCGATCGAGCGTCCCGCCGAGGATGAGGCTGGCGGCGGCCAGCGTCGTCTCGAAGGGATAGCCGACGAGATTGTGCAGGTAGTGGCGTCCGAATCGCTCGACCGCCTCGAGCAGGAACGGGTGCAGCACGATCGGCGCGGCGAGATCCGCCGCCGCTCGCCAGAAGGGATCGAACGAGGCATCGCCGAGCGGCCGGCCGAGCGCGTTCGGGTCGACCATGGCGCCGCGCAGACCGAGCTCGCGCACGGCGAACCGAAGCTCGCCGGCGGCCGTCGCCGCATCTTGTAATGGCACCGTCGCCAGCCCCCGATGCGGGCCGGCCGCGTCGCGCAGCGCGGCGGCGAGCGCTTCGTTCTGGAGGCGGCTCCACGCCGCGCCCTGCGCGGGCGGCAACGAGTAGCCCGCGATGTCCATCAGCGGCCCGAACACGGCCGTGTCGATGCCGGCCTGGGAGAAGAACTTCACGTGCAGGTCGAGCGTGTAGAGCGCCGGCAGCAGCGGCCGGGTCGGCGGCTCCTCGCCCACCTGCAGGCGCACGCCGTCACCGGGCAGCAGCCGAACGCCGTAGGTGTCCGGGTGGCGCTGCACCGTGTCGAAGGCGCCCGGCGAGACGTAGTGGACGTGAACGTCGACGATCACGCCACGATCAGTCGAGCAGTGCCTTCCGCTGGCCGCCGTCGAGCGTGATGATCGCCCCGTTCATGAAGCTGGCGCGCGGCGAGGCGACGAACACCGCCACGTTCGCGACTTCCTCCGGGGTGCAGATGCGCCCGAGCGGGATGCTGCGCTCGGCGCGCTGCTGGGCCTCGTCGACGCTGATCTTGCGCATGCGGGCGATGCCGCTGATGAGCTGCCCCCAGCGCTCGGTGGCGACCGGGCCCGGGTTGATCGCGTTCACGAGAATGTTCTGCCGGCCGTACTGCTCGGCCAGTGCCACCGTCATCGCCAGGTCGGCGGCATTCGCCGCGCTCGGCGAGAGCTCGATGCCGATCGGCTTGACGCCGTCGTTGCCGACGATGTTGACGATGCGGCCGCCGCCGTGGCGCAGCATGTGCGGGATCACCGCTTTGATGCACCGCACGTAGCCCATGAACTTCAGCTGGAGGGCCTTCTGCCAGTCTTCCTCGGTCAGGTCGAGGATCTCGCCGCCCGGCGCGGCGCCGGCGTTGTTGACGAGCACGTCGATCCGACCGAAGCGCGAAGCCGCCGCATCGACGATGCGCTGCACGTCGTCGGGCCGCGTCAGGTCGCCCGCGACGGCGAAAATTTCGGCGCCCGTCGCTGCGAGCTCCTTCGCCGAGGCCTCGAGCGAGGCCTTGTCCCTGGCACAGATCGCCACCCGTACGCCCTCCTGAGCGAGACCGCGCGCGACCGCCTTGCCGATGCCCTTGCTGCCGCCGGTGACCAGCGCCGCCTGCCCCTTCAAGCCGAGATCCATGTGCCGCTCCTTCGCTCGCGCGGGATTGACGCCCGCGAGTCTATCAGACTATTACAGGCGCGCACGGCCTCGCCGGCTACCCGGCCCCGTGAGCCCGAGCGGAGGAGCCGCCGAAAGGAGAGGAAATGGCGAAGTACATCGAGGGGAGCGAGCGTCAGAAGAGCCGCGCGTACTCGCCGGCCGTCATCACCGAGGGCGGACGCACCGTCTGGCTCGCGGGGCAGGCGACGACCACGGACGCCAACGGCAAGGACATCTCCGGCGATTTCGACGCGCAGACGCACCAGGTGTTCGCGCTGATGGCCGACGTCTTGAAATCCGCCGGCGGAACGCTGGCGAACCTGGTCACGATGACGGTCTTCATCAAGGAGGCTCGCCACGGCGACCGGTTCGTCGAGCTGCGCCGGCAGAAGTTCCCGGACGGCAAGTATCCGGCGAGCGCGCTGATCACCGTGACGAACTTTGCGCGCCCGGGAATGGAGATCGAGATCCAGGGCGTGGCGGTCATCGGCGACCGCGCCTAGCAGGCTGCGGACGCCTGCTCACGCGCGCGCGGCCGCCGGAGCTCGCTACTTCAGGTCCTTCTGCAGCATCCGCGCGTGGTCGAGGTGGGCGGCGGCGACGCCGCGCACCTTGGTCAGCAGACCTTTGAGCTCGCCGTTCTGGGCGTTGGGGATCAGCGTGTCGTCGAGCGCCTTCACGACCGTCTCGTGGTAGCCGACCTCGTTGTCGACGTACGCGCGGTCGAACGCGTCGCCGTCGAGCTTGGAGAGCTTGGCGCGCGCGTCCTGGCCGCCCTTCACGAGCGCTTTGCTCGTCTCGTTCTCCTGCGGTGTCACCTGCAGCTTGCCGACCAGGTCGCTGGCCGCCTTGATGGCGCCCCCGTGGTCGGTGACCATCGTCTGGGCGAACTTCTTCACGTCGCCGCTCTTCGCCTTCGAGAGCGCGAGCTTGCCCGCGTCGACGTCGACCTGGTTGGCCGCGACGGCGACGGCGGCGATCTGGGCGTCGTTGATCTTGGACTGGGCCGACAGCGACGTCGCGCCGGCCACGAGGAGCGCGACGGCGACCGCGACAGCAACGCGTGTAGTGGCGTTCATAAGTGTCCCTCCACCCGAATAGAGCGCTGGCCGGGCGAAGGGTGACGCCGCCCGTCACTTCACGACGAGCACACCCTTCATGGTCGGGTGAAAGGTGCACGTGTACGGGAACCGCCCGCGCTCGCGAATGACGAGCGACCACTCGCCGGACGGCGCGAGGCTCCCGGAATCGAACTGCTTTCCATCGGCCGTCACGGTGTGGGGCACGATGTCCTGGTTCACCCACACGATCGTGTCTCCAGGGGCGGCCGCCAGCTCGGGGATCGCGAACGCCATCCCTTTGATTTCGATGCGATGCGTGCGCCCAGCCGAGCGCTCGCCGTAGCCTGGCACAAGGAGAAGAGTGGCCATCGAGAGCGCGAAGAGCAGCTTTCCGTTGCGCATACCTGTTTACTAGAGTCGGGTCCGGCCTCGCGGTGACGGGCGTTCGACGTCACCTTTGCGGCCGAGCCGGCTCTATTGGAGGGATAGCTATGCTGCTCCCCGTGTCCGCCATCGACCCGCTGGAGTCCGACGACCTGCTCGTGCGCCGCATCCTGGGCGGCGAGCCGGCGTTGTTCGAGCGCATCATGCGCCGGCACAACCAGCGATTGTTCCGGGCCGCACGGGCCATTCTGAACGACGACGCCGAGGCCGAGGACGTGATGCAGGAGACCTACGCGCGCGCGTTCGCCCATCTCGGGCAGTTCCGGGGCGACGCGCAGCTCGGCACCTGGCTCACGAAGATCGCGGTGCACGAGGCGCTCGCCCGAGTGCGCAAGCGGCGGCGCCTGGCTCCTCTGCCCACCGGCGGCGAGGTGGAGGCACTGCCCATGCCCGATCGACCGACGACGCGCGACCCCGAGCACGAGGCCCACAACGCGGAACTCCGCAGGCTTCTCGAGGGAGCGATCGAGGCGTTACCTGAGACCTACCGTACGGTGTTTGTGCTCAGGGAGGTCGAGGGCCTGTCGACCGCGACGACGGCCGAGTGCCTGGGCGTCAGCGAAGAGGTCGTGAAGACCCGGCTGTCGCGCGCGCGGCTGCGACTGCGCGACGGGCTCTACGAGCGGGCGGGCGTGGTCGCGGCCTCGGCGTTCACCTTCGGCAACGAGCGATGCGACCGCATCGTCGCCGCCGTGCTTCCTCGCCTGATCGGCGCGCCGACGCCTTAGGGCACCAGCACGATCTTGCCGTGGTGGCCGTTCTCCATCACGGCCTCGTGCGCGCGGGGCGCCTGCCCGAGCGGGAGCTCCTGGTGGATGATCGG
>Ga0075434_100000958_pt1 | contig 23248 bp, 18 predicted proteins | sample RhiMethybrSRZTD3_FD_75298 | JGI IMG/M metagenome (GOLD analysis project Ga0075434, IMG submission 75298) | Populus rhizosphere microbial communities from Tennessee, USA - Rhizosphere MetaG P. TD hybrid SRZTD3 | ecosystem: Host-associated > Plants > Roots > Rhizosphere > Soil | place: USA... | reverse complement strand
GACGGCTCGGATGACAACGCGAGCTGGAACTGCGGCGCCGAAGGACCGAGCGATGACGCGGCGATCGAGACGCTGCGCGAGCGTCAGGTGAAGAACTTCTTCGTGCTGACGCTGATCGCCGCCGGCACGCCGATGCTGCTGATGGGCGACGAGCTGCGCCGCACGCAGCAGGGCAACAACAACGCCTACGTCCAGGACAGCGAGATCAGCTGGTTTGACTGGAGCCTGGTCGAACGACACCCCCAGATGCATCGGTTCGTCAGGGAGCTCACCGCGTTCCGTCAGCGGCGCGACGTGCTGGCCGAAGAGACTCCGCTCGTTCTGAACGATCTGCTGCAGCGCGCGCACATCGAATGGCACGGCGTGAAGCTCGGCCAGCCGGACTGGAGCGATCAGTCACACTCGCTCGCCTTCACACTGCGTAGCATCGGCGCGCGTTTCGTGCTGCACGGCATGCTCAACGCGTACTGGGAGCCGCTCACGTTCGAGCTCCCACCGGTGCCGGCGGACGTCGATCGGCACTGGCGGCGATGCATCGACACGGCGCTTCCCGCGCCTGACGACGTCTCGCGCTGGGACGATGCGGCGGTCGTCGCTCAAGCGAGTTATGCCGTGCAGCCGCGCTCGATCGCACTTCTCGCACTGCGGCTCGACGCAGACGACCGCAGGACGAACGCGCGCGGGTGATGCGGTGACGGTTCACCCGTTCGGCGGTCAGCGCGCTCCAAAAGATCGTCTGATCGATCCCGGTGCGCTGCGCGACGCCTACAGCTCGCGTCAGCCCGACCCCTCCGATCCCGCCCAGCAGGTCAGCTTCGGTACGAGCGGACATCGCGGCACATCGCTGAACGGTACGTTCAACGAAGCGCATGTGCTCGCGATAACGCAGGCGATCTGCGACTACCGCAAGCACCAGCGCATAACCGGCCCTTTGTACCTCGCCAGAGATACGCACGCGCTCTCCGAGCCGGCCTTCGCGACCGCTCTCGAGGTGCTCGCGGCAAACCGAGTGGACGCCATGATCGATTCGGCCGGCGGTTATACGCCGACGCCTGCGGTGTCCCACGCGGTCCTGGCGCACAACCACGGCCGGACCGTTCACGTCGCGGACGGGATCGTCATCACGCCCTCGCACAATCCGCCGGAAGACGGTGGTTTCAAGTACAACCCGCCCACGGGAGGACCCGCGGACGCTGAAGTCACGCGCTGGATCGGGCAACGGGCGAACCGGTTGCTGTCGAATCGCCTCCAGAATGTGTCTCGCATCGCGTACGACAAGGCGTGCCGCGCGCCGACGACGCACAAGTACGACTACGTCACGTCGTACGTGAAGGACCTCGCTGCGGTCGTCGACATGGACGCGATCAGGAGCGCGAAGCTCGCCATCGCCGTCGATCCGCTTGGAGGCGCGACCCTGTCCTTCTGGAAGCCGATTGCGGATCGGTACCGATTCGACATCGCGATCGTCAACGACACGATCGACGAAACGTTCGCGTTCATGCCGCTCGATTGGGACGGCCGGATCCGGATGGACTGTTCGTCGCCATACGCGATGGCGCGGCTCATCGCGCTGAAGGACCGCTACGACATGGCGTTCGGCAACGATCCCGACGGCGATCGCCACGGCATCGTCACGCGCACCGCCGGCCTGATGAACCCGAACCACTACCTTGCCGCGGCGATTTTCTATCTGTTCACGCATCGGCCGGACTGGCTGCCCGATGCGGCGATTGGGAAGACCGCCGTGAGCAGCAGCATCATCGATCGCGTCGCAAAGAAACTCGGACGGCCGCTGGTCGAAGTGCCGGTCGGATTCAAGTGGTTCGTGCCCGGCCTGCTCGATGGATCGCTCGGCTTCGGCGGCGAGGAGAGCGCCGGCGCGTCGTTCCTTCGCCGCAGCGGTACGGTGTGGACCACCGACAAGGACGGGATCATCCTGGATCTCCTGGCAGCGGAACTGATGGCGCGCACCGGCCGCGACCCCTCCGAGTTGTACAGCGATCTGACGAGCGAGCTCGGCGCACCCGTGTACGCGCGCATCGATGCGGCGGCGACGCCGGACGAGAAGGCGGCGCTTCTCAGGCTGTCGCCGGCGGACGTCATGGCGTTCGAGCTCGGGGGCGATCCGATCGAAGCCGTCCTCACCAATGCACCTGGCAACGGCGCGCCGCTCGGCGGTCTGAAAGTCGTGACCAGGCAGGGTTGGTTCGCCGCGCGCCCGTCCGGCACAGAAGACGTCTACAAGCTCTACGCGGAGAGCTTTCGAGACCGCGATCACCTGCGGCGAATTCAGGAAGATGCGCAGGCGCTCGTCACCAGAGCGTTCGCAGGACCGGTGTGACACACGCGCACCGAAGTGGCGATGGGGAGAAATGCCGTGGAAAAAACAATTGCGACCGGTAAAGGCGTAGCGGTACTCGACGTCGACAGGCCGTTGACGGGGAAGGAAGTCGAGCTGATACACGCCTACTGGCTGGCGTGCAACTACCTCTCGGTCGGGATGATCTATCTCAAAGACAACCCGCTGCTCAAAGAGCCGCTGACGACCGATCACGTGAAACACCGGCTGCTCGGGCACTGGGGCGCGAGCCCCGCGTTGTCGTTCGTGTGGGTGCACCTCAACCGCCTGATCGTCAAGCACGATCTCGATGTGATATTCGTGGCAGGACCGGGTCACGGCGCGCCCGGCGTGCTCGGACCTGCCTACCTCGAAGGCACGTATTCCGAGATCTATCCGGACAAGAGCGAGGACGTGGAAGGGCTGCGGAAGTTCTTCAAGCAGTTCTCCTTCCCCGGCCACATCGGCAGCCACGTCACGCCCGAGACGCCCGGCTCCATTCACGAAGGCGGCGAGCTCGGGTACAGCCTCTCGCACGCGTACGGCATGGTGCTCGACAACCCCGATGTCATCGCCGCATGCGTCGTCGGCGACGGCGAAGCGGAAACCGGACCGCTTGCGACGGCATGGCATTCCAACAAATTCATCAACCCGGTGCGCGACGGCGCGGTGCTGCCGATTCTGAATCTGAATGGATACAAGATCGCGAATCCGACAATCCTCGCGCGGATCGGCCACGAGGAACTCGACTCCCTGTTCGTCGGATACGGGTACAAACCGTACTTCGTCGAGGGAGACGATCCGAAGGAGATGCACCAGAAGATGGCGTCCACGCTCGAGCAGGCGATCGGCGAGATCCGTTCGCATCAGCAGGTGGCGCGCGAATCGAAGAGTCCGTTCCGTCCGCGCTGGCCGATGATCGTGTTGCGGACGCCCAAGGGCTGGACCGGGCCGAAGGAGATCAAGGGGCACAAGGCCGAAGGATCGTGGCGATCGCACCAGGTGCCGTTTTCAGACGTGCGCCACAATCCCGCCAACCTGGAGCTGCTCGCCGCCTGGATGCGCAGCTACAAGCCCGAGGAGCTGTTCGATGCCAACGGCACCCTGATACCGGAGCTCAAGGCGCTCGCGCCGAAGGGGAGCCGGCGGATGAGCGCCAATCCGCACGCGAACGGAGGGCTGCTGAGAAAAGATCTGAACCTTCCCAACTTCAAGAAGTATGCGGTCGACATCCCGACGCGCGGGACGATCGAACACGAGAACACGAAGCCGCTCGGCGAGTTCCTCCGCGATGTGCTGAAGAACAACCCGACGACGTTCCGCGTGTTCGGTCCAGACGAGACCGCCTCGAACAGACTACAGGCCGTGTACGAAGCGACGAAGAAAACGTGGATGGCCGATCTCCTTCCGGAAGACGCTGACGGCGGCGAGCTCGCGCCGGACGGCCGCGTGATGGAGGTGCTGTCGGAGCACACGCTGCTCGGATGGCTCGAAGGATACCTGCTCACGGGAAGGCACGGTCTCTTCCACACCTACGAAGCGTTCGCGCACGTGATCGGCTCGATGTTCAACCAGCACGCGAAGTGGCTGGACATCAGCAAGAACCACGTGCACTGGCGCGCGTCGGTGGCGTCCGAGAACATCCTGCTGTCGTCCACGGTCTGGCGGCAGGATCACAACGGCTTCTCGCATCAGGATCCCGGATTCATCGATCTCGTCACCAACAAGGGTTCGTCGGTCGTGCGAATCTACCTGCCGCCTGACGCGAACACGCTTCTGGCCGTCGCGGATCACTGTCTGCGCAGCACCGATTGCATCAACGTGGTCGTTGCCGACAAGCAGAAGCATCTGCAGTTCGCGACGATCGACGAGGCGGTGACGCTCGTGGCGAAGGGCCTCGGCATCTGGGCGCGCGCGAGCACGGATGCGGGCGAAGAGCCGGACGTCGTACTCGCATCCTGCGGCGACGTCGCGACGATGGAAGCGCTCGCGGCCGCGGCGATCCTGCGCGAGCGCCTGCCCGATCTCAGGCTGCGCTTCGTCAACGTCATCGATCTGTTCAAGCTGCAACCGGCCACGGATCATCCGCACGGATCGACCGATCGTGAGTTCGAGGGGCTGTTCACATCGGACAAACCAATCATCTTCAACTTCCACGGCTATCCGTGGCTGATTCACAGGCTCTCGTACCGCTTCAAGGGTCACGCGAACCTGCACGTCCACGGTTACCGCGAGAAGGGCAACATCAACACGCCGCTCGAGCTGGCGATGCTGAACGGAACCTCCCGCTTCAATCTCGTCATCGACGTGATCGAGCGCGTGCCGAAGCTGCGCACGAGAGCCGCGCACCTGAAGGAGGAGATGAAGAACGCAATCATCAACAACATGCAGTACGCGCACGAGCACGGCACCGATCGTGCGGAGATCACGAACTGGACGTGGCCGTACTGAAGATCGCGCCGGAGTGAACCGATGACGTTCGTCACCGACGGGCGCCGCGTACCTACGCACCTCGACTCGATTGGAGTCGACCTCGACGAACTGTGCGTCAACACCATCCGCACGCTGTCGATGGACGCGGTGCAGCGGGCCAATTCAGGGCATCCGGGCACGCCGATGGCGCTCGCGCCGGTCGTCTACTGCCTGTGGCAACGCTTTCTGCGGTTCGATCCGAACCATCCGATCTGGCCGAACCGCGACCGCTTCGTGCTGTCGGTCGGCCACGCGTCGATGCTCCTCTACTCGATGCTGCATCTCACCGGCGTGAAAGCGGTGAATCCCAAGTACGAGACGCTCGGCGATCCAGCCGTGACCCTCGAGGACATCGAACGGTTCCGGCAGATCGGCAGCAAGTGCCCCGGTCATCCGGAATACCGATGGACGTCGGGCGTCGAGACGACGACGGGTCCGCTCGGACAGGGGCTCGCGACCAGCGTGGGCATGGCGATCGCCGAGCGATGGCTGGCCGGTTACTTCAATCGTCCCGGATTCGATCTCTTCGACTACGACGTCTACGCGCTCTGCGGCGACGGCTGCATGATGGAAGGAATCTCCGGGGAGGCGGCATCGCTCGCCGGGCACCTGCGGCTCTCGCATCTGTGCTGGATCTACGACAACAACCGCATCACGATCGAAGGCAACACCGCGCTCGCGTACAGCGACGACGTCGCGGCGCGGTTCGTCGGCTACGGATGGAACGTCACGCGCGTGGGCGACGCGAACGATCTCGCGATGCTCGAGCGGGCGTTCAAGACCTTCAAGAACACCTCCGATCGGCCAACCCTGATCATCGTCGACAGCCACATCGCGTACGGCGCGCCGAATAAGCAGGACACGAGCGCGGCGCACGGCGAGCCGCTGGGCGCGGAAGAAATCCGGCTCGCCAAACAACATTACGGCTGGCCCGAAGACGCGAAGTTCCTCGTGCCCGACGCGGTGCGCGAACACTTCGCGGCCGGGATGGGTGCGCGCGGCCTCGCGCTCTTCGAGCAGTGGTGGGCCAATTTTGAGGAGTACCGCCGACAGTACCCCGAGCGCGCGGATCACGGGTCGCGGATGCTGCGGCGCCAGCTGCCCGACACGTGGGACGCCGGCCTGCCCTCTTTTTCCGCTAACGGCAACGGCGTGGCGACGCGGGACGCGTCCGGCCAGGCGCTGAACGCAATCGCCAGGAACGTGCCGTGGCTGCTCGGCGGCTCGGCGGATCTCGCGCCCTCGTGCAAGACCCGGCTGACGTTCGACGGCGCAGGCGACTTCAGTGCGGAGAATCCGAGCGGCCGCAACCTCCACTTCGGCATCCGCGAGCATGCGATGGCCGCCGTCCTCAACGGCTTGTCGCTCTCGAAGGTCCGGCCGTTCGGTTCAGGATTCCTCATCTTCAGCGATTACGGCCGCGCGCCAATCCGTCTCAGCGCATTGATGGAGATTCCGGTCATCCACATCTTCACGCACGACTCGATCGGTGTCGGTGAAGACGGTCCCACGCACCAGCCGGTGGAGCAACTCGCGTCGCTTCGCGCCATCCCCGGCCTCGTCACGCTGCGTCCGGCCGACGCCAATGAGACGGTCGAAGCGTGGCGTGTCATCATGCCATTACGCCACGAGCCGGTGGCGTTGATCCTCACGCGGCAGGCGGTGCCGACGCTCGATCGCACGAAATACGCTGCCGCCGGCGGCGTGTCGCGCGGCGCGTACGTCCTTGCCGATGCGCATGACGGTCGACCGGACGTGCTGCTGCTCGCGACCGGCAGCGAGGTCGCGCTCTGCGTCGAAGCGTACGAACGTCTCGCGTCCGAAGGGATCAAAGCGCGCGTCGTCAGCATGCCGTCGTGGGAGATATTCGAGCAGTACTGTCGCGACCATCCTGAGTACCGCGAGCAGGTGCTGCCCTCGTCGGTCACCGCGCGCGTGTCGGTCGAGAAAGCATCTACTCTCGGCTGGGCGCGCTACGTCGGCGCGAACGGCCGCAGCATCGGCATGGAGACGTTCGGCGCGTCGGCACCGCTGCAGGAATTGCAGAAGAAGTTCGGCTTCACGGTCGAGAACGTCGTGCTCGCGGCGAGAGAACAGATTCAGAACACGAGGTGACCCCATGCGCGTGGTAATAGGGTCGGATCACGCCGGCTTCGAGCTCAAGGAGGCGTTGAAGGCCTCGCTCGCCGGCGGCGATCGCGACGTGATCGACGTGGGGACGTTCGACAAGGATCGTCCGGTCGATTATCCGGACTACGCCGAACAGGTCGGCGCGGCGCTGCGCGACCATCGCGCCGAGCGCGGCATCATCGTGTGCGGCAGCGGCGTCGGCGCGTCGATGGCCGCGAACAGGATTCACGGCATTCGGGCGGGCCTCTGCCACGACACGTACTCCGCGCATCAGGGCGTGGAGCACGACGACATGAACGTGCTCGTGCTCGGCGGCCGCGTCGTCGGCATCGAGCTCGCGCGCGAACTTGCGGCCGCATTCCTGAACGCGAGATTCACGGGCGAGGCGCGTCACGTGCGGCGGATCGCGAAGTTGACGGCACTCGAAAATCCGTTGCGCGCGCTGCAGATCTTCGGCCAGTCGGTGTGGCTCGACTACGTACGCCGCAGCCTCATCACCAGCGGCGAGCTGCGGCGCCTCATCGACGAGGACGGCGTTCGAGGCGTCACATCCAATCCGGCGATCTTCGAAAAGGCGATCGCCGGGAGCTCCGATTACCGCGACCTCCTCGCGGCCGCCGAAGCAGAGCCTGATGCGAAGACTGTGTACGAACGCCTCGCGGTACGCGACATCCAGGACGCCGCCGACGATCTGAGATCGCTCTACGATCGGACGTCGACGCGCGATGGATACGTCAGCCTCGAGGTCTCGCCGCTGCTCGCGTACGACACGGCCGGAACGATCGAAGAAGCGCGGCGCCTGTGGCGCACGGTCGCACGCGGCAATCTGATGGTCAAGGTTCCTGCGACGCCGCAAGGCATTGCCGCAATTCGACAGCTGATCGCCGACGGCATCAACATCAACGCGACGCTCCTGTTCGCCACCGACGCGTACGTTCAGGTGGCCGAGGCGTACATCGCCGGTCTGGAGCAGCGCGCCGCTCGCGACGGAGATCTGCGGCACATCGCCAGCGTCGCGAGTTTCTTCGTCAGCCGAATCGATACGTCGATCGACGCGCTAGCAGGTTCACGCGCGCAGGCGACAGCGAACGCCGCCGAACGACGCGCGCTCCAGGATCTCACCGGGAAGGTCGCAATCGCCAACGCGAAGCTGGCGTACCAGCGGTATCTGGAAATCTTTTCCGGTCCCCGGTGGCAGGCGCTCGCGAATCGCGGCGCTCAGACGCAGCGGCTGTTGTGGGCCAGCACCGGTACGAAAAATCCGAGTTATCGCGATGTCATCTACGTGGAGGAGCTCGTCGGACCGGATACGGTCAACACCATGCCGCCCGCGACGCTCGACGCGTTTCGCGATCACGGACGCCCGCGCGCAAGCCTGACCGAGGACGTCGACGCCGCGCACGACACGATGCGGGCGCTCGCCGACGCAGGAATTTCCATGAGCGACGTCACCGCGACGCTGCTCACCGAAGGCCTCCAGCTCTTCTCCACGGCGTTCGAGAAGCTGCTGCACGCGGTGGACGCACAGCGTCGACCGGCCTGGCCGCCGTCGGGCCTCAACGGCATGACGTACACCTTGCCCGAGCCGATCGCGGCGGCGGTGAAGGCATCGCTCGCCGAGTGGCGCACGCACGCAAACGTCAGGCGGCTCTGGGCCCGCGACGCATCGCTCTGGAGCGGCAAGGACGAAGCTCAGTGGCTCGGCTGGCTCGGCATCACGAACGGTCAGCTCGCACATATCGAGCGGTTCACGCAGATCGGAGAAGTCGCCAAAACCGCCGGTTTCTCTGACGTCCTCCTGCTCGGCATGGGCGGATCGAGCCTCGGACCGGAAGTCATCAGGACGACCTTCGGGAAAATCGACGGATTTCCCGAGCTCCATGTGCTCGATTCCACCGATCCGGCGCAGGTGAAGGCGTTCGAGCGCGCGATCGATCTGAAGAAGACCCTGTTCATCGTCTCGAGCAAGTCGGGATCGACGCTCGAGCCGAACATCTTCCGGCAGTATTTCTTCAACCGCGTCGCGCAGACCCTCGGCCGCCAGGGCGCGGGCAGCCGTTTCGTCACGATTACCGATCCCGGCTCGAAGATGCAGAGCGCGGCCGAAGCCGACGGGTTCCGCCGCGTCTTCTTCGGATGGCCGAGCATCGGCGGACGCTATTCGGTACTGTCCGACTTCGGTCTCGTTCCCGCAGCCGTGATGGGCGTCGACATCGTGAAGTTTCTGGATCGCACCGAGGAGATGGTCTGCGCGTGCATGCCGTCTGTTCCGGTCGAGGACAATCCCGGCGTCGTGCTCGGCACGATCATCGGGATCGCGGCTGCACGATTCGGTCGCGACAAGCTCACGATCGCCGCGTCGCCGCGGATCGCGAATCTGGGCGCATGGCTGGAGCAGCTGATTGCAGAATCCACGGGCAAAGAGGGCAAGGGAATAATTCCAATCGATCGCGAGATGCTCTCCGCGCCTGATGTCTACGGCGGCGATCGTGTGTTCGTGTATCTCTCGCTGCGATCGGAGGTCGACGCGGCGCAGGCGGCATCAGTCGAAGCACTCGAACGCGCGGGCCACCCCGTCGTGCGCATTACGCTCAACGACGCGTACGATCTCGGCGCGGAATTCTTCCGCTGGGAGATCGCGACCGCGACGGCGGGCGCGATTCTCGGAATCAACCCGTTCGATCAGCCGGACGTCGAAGCGAGCAAGACGGCGACGCGGAAGCTGACGGCCGAGTACGAAAACAGCGGAGCGCTGCCCGCGGAGACGTCGATGTTCTCGGGAGAAGGCATCTCGCTGTTCGCCGATGAGAAGAATTCGGCGGCGCTGACGACGACTATCGGCATGTCGTCGACGCTCGCGGCGTACTTGCACGCGCACCTGAACCGGCTCGACACCGGTGATTATTTCGCGCTGCTCGCCTACATCGAGATGTCCGCCGATCACGAACGCGTACTGCAGGCGATCCGACACAGTATCCGCGACGCCAAGCGCGTTGCGACGTGCCTCGAGTTCGGTCCGCGATTCCTGCACTCGACCGGTCAGGCCTACAAAGGCGGACCGAATTCCGGCGTGTTCCTGCAACTCACGTGCGACGATGGTGGCGACGTACCGGTGCCGGGCCAGAAATACACGTTCGGTGTGGTGAAGGCCGCGCAGGCGCGTGGAGATTTCGAGGTTCTCGTGGAGCGTAACCGCCGGGCGCTGCGTGTTCACCTCGGCGCCGACGTCGCGGCGGGCTTACAGACGCTGCAGGCGGCGGTGACGGCCGCGCTCAATGCGGTCGTCACGTAGCGTGAATTCCATCTGGGCCCGGCGAGGCGATCTAATCTCGCTCGTGATGAGCTCAGTCGAAGGACGAGCCGTCTGCTCGTGGTTCGACAAGCTCACCACGAACGTGAGTCACTACCCCTTTTGCACACCGCGATAATCATCGCAGGCGCTTGAGAAGCAGCCGGGCGTCGTGGCCGTGGACGAACGCGATCCCGGTCGTTTCCCAGCCGGCATCGCCTTCAGCATGCAGGCGTACGGCGGGATCCTCCCGCGTCGACACGACGATCGTTTTGTACTCCCACGCCTGACGCGACACGTGCACCGGCAGGGGCACCGCGTACGCCGCCGATTCGCCGTTGATCACCTGCACGCGCAGCGGCCCCTCGGTGTTCACCTCGCGGAGATCGACGGCAATCGCTTCGTTGCGGCCGCGGTTCTGCACCCAGACTTCAGCCTTCGTCATGTCGCCGGGGCGGGAGGTCGTCTGCTGCGGCGCGGCGACGAGCGTCGAGGCGGCGCCGACGAGCACACCGATGATCGCGGTTCGCATCGGGATCTCCATCATTTCTTCTGACGCGTCGGATACTTCGCAAACATGTCGGCGGCCGCCGCTTTGATCGCTTCGTCGAGCTTCGCCGGTTCGACCTCAATCGGCTTGTCGACGCGCATCCGCAGCAGCCGTTTCCGGCTGTCGGTGTCGAGCAGCGCGACGACGAGCGTTCCCACGGAGTATTCGGGGTAGATGCCCTGCGTGTCGGGCTTCGCTTTCAGGTTCACGTCGGTGCGCGTCAGCGAGTAGTAGGTGACGAGCACATCGCCGGGTCCGGACGTGCTCTTCGTCATCCCGAGCGTACTGAGCTCGTGATCGACGGCGCCGACGATCGCCGTATCGATCTCCTTGACGGCGGACGGCTGTCCCTTCGTCCAGGAGTACGTCTTGAACGTCGTGAAGTCGACGTTCTTCTCCGGCGTCACCGTCACGCCGTACTTCGGCATCGGTGTCTGCGCGCCGACGATCGCGGCGGCACAGACGCACACAACGCAGGCAACGATGAATCGCTTCATGACGGATCTCGGTTTCAGGGGCGCGTCGGGCGTCCCGTCAGTAGCACCGGCGCTTCGGCGAAGTCGTCCAGCACGACGCCACCGTCCGGTCCCGGCTTGACACGCGCAGCTCCGGCCATCCGGCCGGTCACGTTCCCATCTGCATCGAAGCGCAGCTCGACGAGCGTCAACTCGTAGCCGGCGCGGCTCTTCTCCTCGCCGAGGAAGAACAACGGTCGATCGGCGGCGAGGACCAGTCGGCGGCCGGTACCGTCCGGCTGCTCGCGCGCGTAGCGGACGTCGACGCTCCGTTTTGCGAGCTCGATTTTGCCCACGGGCGGAAGGGGACGGAGCGCGTTCATGAAGTTCCCGTACCCGCCCTGCTTCAGCGCGTCGCTCACGCGCTTGAACCGGTTCTCTTCCATCAATCGATCGACGTGAATCGTCACGACCGAATTGACGGTCGTGACGCCGCTCGTCGCGTGCGCATCGAGCGTCAGAGCCAGCGGATACTTGCCCGTGTCTGCCATGGCGGACGCGCACAGGGCGATGCTCACGATTGACGCGGCGCACCACAGCGTCCGTCGCGACCGTTCGACTGATTCAACACAGCTCATGGCAGCGGCCTCGTGACCGTCATCGTGTGAAGACTGCCGGCGATGATCGTCAAAGCGGGCGCGTTGGTGGTCGCCGGTCGTTGCATCACCTCGGTCCTATTGCGGCCGACCGGTCGGCATCACCTGGACGCGCCGAACGGCGCCGCCGCGCGTGCCGCCGGTGCCGATGAGCGTGACGCGGACCTGATAAATGCCCGCCGGCAATCTGCGAAACATCACTTCCTTGGTTCGCGGCGCACGATCGCCGTCCAGCTGCACGGTCGAACTGGTGTAGAACGCTTCGGAGTCGACAACGAACTCGACCGACCGGTTGCGGGCGTCGGGCTCGATGAACGCCTGAACCAGTACGTTGCAAGGGGCGAACGCAATCGGCGGGTAGACGCGCGCGTCGAGGCCGGACGCGGCGGCTCCGGTCGGCAGCGGCAGGAGGAGGAGCGACGCGCCGAGAAGCGTGCGAGTCGCGAGGGTGTTCATGGCCATGCTCCTTCGAGCGGTCGCTGACGATGATGCAGATCCCCGGCCAGACTCGAACGCCGCTCCCGGCACGCGCTCGCCTCTCGTGAATGGCCTGATCGCGCGGATTCGTCGATGGCATCGAAGCGCGCGGCTGCACCTGCCGCCTCTCGACGCGGAGGCGCTCCGAAATATCGGACGCCGCCAGGAGGCCCGGTCGTTACGGAAACCTGACGACCATGCCTGCCGTGAACTCCGCCTGCCACGCGACGTCGACGTGGAGGGCGTAGATGCAGGTCCCGCGCGAGCAGGCAATCGCCCTCGTGTCGGCGTCGAGGAACGTTGCGAACACGCGGGACTCCAGGCGTACCCCGAGATGCGGCGAGGGAAACAGTTTCATCCCGCCGCCGGCCCCGACCGTGAATCGCACCTCGGTGTCGGCTTCGGCCGCGTACCTCGTCAGGCCCAACACGCCGGTCGTGAACGGTCGCGCCCGTCCGAGTCCGACGTCGTACTCCTGCAGTCCTCCAACCTGAAAGTGATCGACGGCGATCCGCCAGCGCGTGGGAGCGCCAATTGCCTGGATGTCTGCCTGCTGGTGGGTGAACAACCCTTCGATTTGAAAACCGTTCGATGTGGGCACATCGAACACGAGGCCGACCGCCGGCGCTCCGTCGATATCGACGGCGTCTCCCACGATGACGAACGGGTCGCTGCCGAATCGATATCCGCCGAAGGGCGCGATCTCGAGTCCCTGCGCGCACAGCGATGGAGCGCCAGCCACCAGCAGGATGACGATCATCGTGCCGACACGACGCGGTTGCTGGTGCTCCATTGCCGATGGCAATGACGTCAGCGGGTCACTGCACCTGTTTCCACGACGCGTCCGGATCGTAGGCCGTGAGCGCGCTCGCTGCGGCGTCGGTTTCCGGACCGAGATCCTTCTGGCGAATCACGCCGTCCTGATTGACGATGAACGTCATGACGCCGGTCGCGTCGTACTGGGACGGCCACGCGACCAGCGCGAACCCGCCGGACATGTCGCCGTTGACGATGTACGACTTCGCGCCGCCGCCCGCGTTCGTTCCCTGACCTGTCAGAATCTTGAAGTAGTAGCCGTGAAACGGATCCGGCGGCCGCTTGTTCTCCGCGAGCATCCGCCCTTCCTCTGCGGCCTCCGCCACGAGATCGCCGAGCGGGCTTCGCTTCTGACCCTTCGTGGCCGGCCAATACAACCCGTTCTGACGTCCGGGATCGCTGTGAAACGCCGTCGCATACAGGCCCGCCGGCTTTCCATCGTGACCGTCGGCGGCGTACCGCTGCTGCGCCGCCACGTACGTTCGGCAAATCGAGATCACCGACAGCTCGTTGCGGCCGATCCGCCGCGCGAGCACTTCTTCTTTTCCCGCGGCCGTATCGAAGCGCCACGCGTTGCCGTCTTTGACGAGCGGGACCGGAAACGGCCAACCTTCGTTGCCGATGACGAGTACCTTCTGATTTGCGGCCTGGTTCACGAGACGCCAGCCTTCGGCAAACGCGATGGTGAAGACCTCGCGGTTCTTGCGGCCGGTTGCCGCGTCCGACGTGTCGACCAGCTCCTGTGCGTCAGGTCCGAAGATCGCCATGACGTCGTCGAGCTTCCCCGCCTTCACGGCGTCGGCGAGCGCTCGCACTGCGGCTTCCGGCGATGCGAACGTCCGATACGCGGGCGGCGCCGCTCCGGCGATCACGCGCGGCGCCACCGCAACGATCGTGAGCGCCGACAGACCACAGAGGACGCCGAGGAACGTCTTCCATCGATCCGTGCTTGCGAACCTGATCACGTGTCTCTCCGTTGGCTCGAGTGAAGCTTTGCCCTGCGCCTTAGCGTCGCCTGCCGCCGCCGCCGCGCGAGCTGCTTCGGCTTTGTTGTCCGCGTGAGCTGGCCGCGCGTTCGGATCGTCCGCTCGAATAACCCGAGAAGGCATCCGACTTCGTTCCGCTCCGCTGCGCGGTGGCTGACTGGCTGCTGTTGTACCCGCGGGATTCATAACTGCCGGAGCCACGCGAGCTCTTCGACTGCGTCCCGGACGTCGCGGCCGTCTGCGCGTCGGTTCGACGCTGCGCGCCTTGGGCCTGCGCCTCGCTCCGTCGCTGATCGCGCTGCGCCTGGGTGCTCTCGGGCCGGTTCTCCTGGCGGGTCTGCTGCCGGTCGGTGCGCTGCTCCTGTCCGTTTTTCGCTCGGTCGCCGCGCTCTTCGGAAAGATCCTCCCGATGATCCTGCCAGTCTTCGCGCGCGTCCTCGCGCGCGTCGTAGTAGTCATCCCAGGCGTCGTTGTACATGTACGCGCCGCCGTGGAATCCGTACGGCCCGTAGTAGTAGTTGTTGTTCACCGCCGCACCGATCGCGATCCCCGCAGTGAATCCGATCAGACCGGCCGCGACCGCGTCGGAGCTGCTCGACGATTCCTGGACGACGACTGTCGTCGCCGGCGGCTGCGTGTAGACGACGGTCGAGTTGTATTGCGGGACGTAAACCACTTGCGGGTTGGTCGGCTCGATGACGATCACGTCCTGGCCGCTCGACGTGGTCTTCGTCTCGACCTGTTGCTGCGGCGTGCTCTTGAGTGTTCCCACGTCGCGCGCCTGCGCGCGCAGTTTCTGGATGCTGGCGAACACGGCATTGCGGTCCGCGGCGAACAGCTGGCCCACGAGCGTCGTCCACTCGATTTTCTCGGCCATCGAGTTCACGACCTGGGGAAACACGGCAAGGGCAACGAAACTCGGCTCGAATCCCGCCACGACGGCGGCGTCCTGCAGCTCGGTGCCCTTCAGTTTCTGGTTCGCGAAGAGCCAGTCGCTCAGCTTTCGCACGCTCGCAGGATCGGAGGCACACAGGAGGATCTGCGCCAGCAGCTGGTCCGGATACAGCGCGATCGGAGCGAGCAGGCTGTCGATGTCTTTCGGCGTCTGCGTCTGCGCCGGCGCGCCCGAGGATCGGCTTTGCGCTTGCGCTTGATGCGCCGGCGGCGAGTCGCACGCCGCCACTCCGTAGCGGACGGCCACTCCGCTCGCGGCCAACACCAAGCCTGCGTTGATGACGATGGCGGGCAGTTTTCTCATGTCGAACCGCCTGATCGGGCAGCACGCCGCGTACCATGCGCCGCGCGTTCGGCTTCGAGTCGGAAGTGCCGCACTTCAAACGATTTGCATGCGCTCGGACCTGGCGTCGGCGTCGGAGCGGGAGGACGCGTCTCCGCCCTGCCGGAGTCTCTCCCGCAGGCCGGAGGTCGTCGGAGCGTCGAGACGCGGAACCGAGCTGTTTCAGGCCTGAACGCGACGCGATCAATCGGCTTCGACCTTGCTATCGAAATGTCGTGCCCGTTTTCCAGACGCGGGCGCGAACCACGCCACAATCATCCAGGGTTGCCTGATGGACACCTACGAAGCCGACGTCGCGCGTCGCCGCGTGCTGTCACCTATCCTCGATGCCGGGGAGTACCGGACGTTGTCGTCGTCGGTTCGACTCGAGTTGGGTGCGACGTCACGCCCGGGAAAGCTGCGCCCCTTCAATCAGGATCACTATCTCGCCGTCCGTCTGGGGCGCAGCCAGGAAGTGCTGGATACGTCGCTCGCCGAGCGTGACGTTCCCGGCGGTTTCGAGGAGTACGCGTACGCGCTGCTCGTCGCCGACGGCCTCGGGCAGACGGGCGCCGGGAGTCTCGCGAGCCGGATCGCGTTGAGCACGTTCGCACACCTTGCGCTGCACTATGGACGCTGGAACGTACGGATCGATCGTGAAACCGCGCTCGATGTGATGAACCGCGCCCAGCGACTTTACGAGGGCGTGAACGACGCGGTGATCAGACACGCACAGGAACACGAAGAACTACAGGGGATGGCGACGACGCTGACGGCGGCCTACTCCGCCGGCGACGATCTGTTCATCGCGCACGTCGGTCATTCGCGAGCGTATTTCTACCGGCAGGGAGAGCTCACGCAGCTGACGGTGGACCACACCGTTGCGGAGAGCATCGCCCGCAACCATCTGCCGCGGCCGCTCCAGCCCGCGTCCAGCCAGGATCTCCAGCACATCCTGACCGACACGATCGGCGGGCGCCGCAGGCTGCCGGAAATCAACATCGAGCACTTTCGGCTTCAGGATGGCGACCGCTTGCTGCTCTGCACCAACGGACTCACCGATGTTGTCGACGACAAGAGCATTGCCGAAGTGCTGACGTGTCGCCGGCACCCCTCGGAGGACTCCCGCATCCTCGCAGACATCGCGCTCGAACACGGAAGCGAGGACGATGTGACGATCGTTCTAGGGGATTATCGAATCCCGCGAATCTGACAATCGCGGGCGGGTGTCGGCGCGACGCGCGTCAGCGTGAAAACGTGATCGACAGGCCGGCGAGATCGATGCTTCCGTTTGCGTAGCCGTTTGCGCCCGCGAACACCCATGCCTTGGCTGCGTTGATGTGCAGCGTCGCTGCCTGCGACGTTCCCGGAATCACGAACGTACCGAGCTTGAACGCGAGACCCCAGTCGGTCGCGGCGGTCCACTGCCGGCCGCCGGCCGCCGGCAGGTTCAGCACAATGACGCCAGGCGCGACGAAGATTTCGACGCGGCCCGCGATGTCAATGGTCGCGTGCGTCCCGACGACGCCGTACGCGACTTCGTTGTGTTGAAAGTTCGGCCAGAACGCATCGAGATGGACGTGCTCCCACCACAGCGTCTTGGTCTGCGTCTCGGTCTGCACGTTGGACGCGGCGTTGCGTTTGCGCGCGATCAGCGTCGCGGAATCTTCGAGCCACTCCTCGCGCAGCGCGCACGCGCGGTCGACGACGGGATCCACGTCGTAAACGTTTTCGCATGCAACAGCCAGCCACTCGGGCGGATCGGGCCTCGGGCGCCGCTCGCGGATCCGAAACCATCCGAGCTCGCGGCGACTGCCCCATCGCTCCATCCAGTCGCGCCACTCGGTGTACTCAGCGGTCCATCGCTCGAGCTCCTCGCGGTTTCGTCCTGCTTCGGGCGATGAGTCGGGCACGAGCAGCATCGGCTCGGCGGTCGGGATGGCGCGCGATGGAAGCGCAGCCTGAGTTTCAACCATCGTCGGGACTTGTTGAGTTTGACCGGAGGCGAGTTGGACGCTCGCGAGCGATCCGATGAACCCGAGGGTAACTGGGATGAGCCGCCACGCGTTGGGTCGCGTGGACCTCAGCGCAAGAACCATGAGTCAGCTGTCCAACAATGAGCGGGATGCATCCAATACGCCGACCTGACGTTGGACAGTGATCTCCGCAAATAACCGTTGTTACCTTAATTATACCTGTACTGATGAGCCGGCTGGAGAACTGTGCAGTCGCAAAAGCGGTCGCCGGTTATCAACGTTGCGCATCATTGCATAACAACTCCCAGGTCGGTCGTGTGAACTGGTTCGTATCGGAGCGTGCTCCGGTCGGTCGGAGGCAACGCGCCATCTGATCCCGCTCTGACGCTCACTTGCCGCCGTTTTTTGCGCGTCGCGCTGTCTCACGGTCCGGCACACGCTCTGCTATTGGTGCCGTTCCGGTCGGCGGCATTCTCGACCGAGGTGAGTGATGCTGCGCAACGCGCTCGCGATTCGACGGCCTTGGCTCCGTGTCTGCTTCGCCGCGGCGATCCTCGTCGGCGTCGGCCGGCGGGCGGACGCGCAAGGATTCATCAGTCCGTTCGTCGGGTACAACTTCAGCGGTGATTCGGGATGTCCTCAGATAACCAACTGCGAGGACAAACACGTCAACTGGGGCGTCGCGTTCGGCGCGCTCGGCAGCTTCGTCGGCTTCGAAGCCGAGTTCGCGCACACGAACGACTTCCTCGGCTCGTCGTCGGCCGAATCGACCAACGTGCTGACCTTCATGGGCAACTTCATGCTGGCGCCGAAGATCGGTCCCATCCAGCCGTACGGCCTCGCGGGTGTCGGACTGATGCGAACGTCCGTCGACAGCGCGGGTCAGACGAACGACCAGAATCAGGCCGCATGGGACGTTGGCGGAGGGTTGATCGCGTTCTTCAGCGCGCACATCGGCGTGCGCGGCGACGTCCGGTATTTCCACTCGTTCGAGATTCTCGATCTCTCGAGATTTCCCAATCTGCCGATCAGGGAGACCAAACTCGATTTCGGCCGCTTCTCGGGCGCAATGGTGTTCAAGTTCTAGAACACCGCTGAACTGAAGTTCGCGTCAAAAGAACAGCGTGCGCAGTCAACCGGCGCGCGACCGCTTCCGTCCAATCATGCAATATGGGCACGCTGTCCGACGTCCGCCTCGCGCTCCGGGGGCTTCGCCGTAACCCGCTGTTCGCCGCCGTCGCCATCCTGTCGCTCGCCCTTGGAATCGGCGCGAATACCGCCATCTTCACGTTGATCGATCAGATCCTGCTGCGAAAGCTGCCGGTGAAAGCGCCCGACGAGCTCGTCATGTTGTACCAGCAGGGATTGAACATGGGCAGCAACATGGGCTCGCGGATGCACTCGTATCCGCTCTATCAGGACCTGCAGCAGAAAGCTGAGCCGCTCTCCGAGGTGATTTGCCGCCGGCTCATTCCCGCATCGATCAGCGTCGACAACCAGACGGAGCGCGTCGAGGCCGAGATGGTCTCGGGAAACTATTTCTCGATGCTCGGCGTGCCTGCCGCGATCGGCCGCGTGTTCAATTCGAGGGACGACGATCAGATCTATCAGGGCCACCCCGTCGTCGTGTTGAGCTACGACTACTGGGTCACCCGCTTCGCGCGCGATCCGTTCGTCGTCGGCAGAAACATCCGCGTGAACGACTATCCGATGACGATCGTCGGCGTGTCGGGGGCCGGCTTTGCCGGACTCGATCCGGTGCAGTCGCCGCAGATTCGCGTGCCGATTCAAATGAAGCCGGCGATGGCGCCCGACTGGGGCCGGCTCCACATGGACGATCGCCGCGGACGATGGGTGCAGGTTTTCGGCAGGCTGAAGCCTGGTTACACGATCGAAAGCGCGCAGCCGTCGCTGCAGGGGCTGTTCACGCAGATCCGCGCGTACGAGATGACGCTGCCCCGAGCGAGAACGTGGTCGGCGTATGACCGCGAGCAGTTCATCAAAGGCCGTCTGCTGATCACCGCCGCGGCGATCGGCTACTCACCGCTGCGCAACGATTTTTCCACCGCGCTCATCGTGCTGATGTGCATGGTCGGCCTCGTGCTGCTCATCGCGTGCGCAAACGTGGCGAATCTGCTGATCGCGAGAGGCTACATGCGGCAAAAGGAGATCGCGGTGCGGTTGTCGATTGGATCGCCGCGATCGCGGCTCGTGCGCCAACTGCTCGTCGAAAGTCTTGTTCTCGCTTCGATCGGCGGCGTCGTCGGAACGGCGATGGCAATCGCGTTGACGCGCGGGCTCATCGCGCTGGTACCGGCGCAAGGCCGACCGCTCCTCATCACCCCGCACCCGGATCTGCGAATCCTGGCGTTCACGCTCGGCATGACGTTCGCGACCGGCGTCGTGTTCGGCCTCGTTCCGGCGCTTCGCGCGAGCCGCACCGACCCATGGACGACGCTGAAAGACACGATGGGATCGATCGCGGGCACGCGGGGATCCTTGTTCCTGCGCAAGGGGCTCGTCGCCGTACAAGTGGCGCTCAGCTTCCTGCTGCTGTTCGGCGCCGGCCTGTTCGTTCGCAGCCTGCAGAACCTGAAGACCGCCGACACCGGTGTCACACTCGACAACCTCATCACGTTTCAGCTCTCGCCCTCGCTGAGCGGCTACGAGGAACCGCGTGCGACGCTGTTCTATCGTCAGCTGCTCGACCGGTTGCGATCGGCGCCGGGCGTGAAATCGGCGGCGCTCGCCGCGGTGCCGATCCTCGCCGGCGACGAATGGGACAGCTCGATGTCGGTCGAAGGACATCAGGCCAAAGACGGCGAAGACATGCAGGCGTTCATGAACGCCGTCTCGCCCGGTTATTTCGACACGCTGAAAGTACCGCTACTCGAAGGGCGCGATTTCAGGCAGGGCGACGCGAAACGTGAAAGCACCGTTGCGATCGTGAACAAGCGGTTCGCCGATCATTTCTTCCACGGCGCGAGCGGCGTCGGCAAGCACATCGGGTTCGGTGTGGGACCCGACTCGAAGCTGACGATCGAAATCATCGGTGTCGTCGCGAACTCGCTGTACGAAGGGCCGCGCGAAGGCGTGCGCCGGCAGGTGTTCGTGCCGAACTGGGGCAAGAACACGGCGGTGTTCTACGTGCGAACGGAAACGCCCACATCGCAGGGCTACAGCATGCTCCGCGACGAAGTGAGGCGGCTCGACGCCGCGATGCCGATGTACGAGCTGAAAACGCTCGAGGGGCAGCTCGATGAGACGTTGCTCACCGATCGTCTCATCGCGATGCTGTCGGCAGGCTTCGGCTTCGTCGCGACGCTGCTGGCGTCGATCGGTCTGTACGGCGTCATGGCGTTCGTCGTCGCGCAGCGGCGGAAGGAGCTTGGAATCCGGCTCGCGCTCGGCGCACAGCCGGCAATCCTGGTCTGGCTCGTGATGCGCGAGGTCCTTTTGCTGCTGGCGATCGGTCTTGCCGTCGGCGTGCCGGCCGGCCTCGGCCTGGGACGCTACGTGGCGTCGCAGCTGTACGGCATCCAGGCCCACGATCCGTTCATCGCGAGCGCCACGATCGCGCTATTGACAGCGGTGTCTGCCGCGGCTGGAATAATCCCGGCGCAGCGTGCAGGGCGCGTAGATCCGATGCTGGTGCTCAGAATGGAGTGAACGCGTTAATGGACGGTGACGGACCCGTAACGGACCCATGACGTATCCGTAACGGACATATTCTGCGGCCCCGAGATCCTGCTCTACGGTTGGACAGAGCCCCTACATCTTGCGATCATCGATTGCACCAGCTCAACACTCGTGGTAACCTGATACCAGCACCCTAAGGCTGGCATCCAATGTCGCCACGTGCATTCCTGGCCGCCACGCGGCCACACGACGACGTAGCAGGCCGCGTGGTCCGCGTGCGGCTACTCGAAGACGGCGGCTGGCGCGTGCGCCTTGCCGATACGGGCGGTGCGCTCGCGGCAGCCGAATTCCGTCCCTTCTATCCGATACCGCTGCCTCCCGTCGGCGCGTGGATCATCATGCGCGGGCCGATTCGCTACGACGAGCAGCACGGCTGGTACGTAGTCGATCCTGTCGAATACTGGGTGCAGGCGCACATCGCAATCCGCCTCATGTAACACGCCTGCCGAGCGGTCGCCGTTTACGCCTGCTTACGCGGCGACGGCGTTGGCTCCCCTTCGCGCGACCCGCTGCGCGTCCGACGTTTGGTGCTGATCGCCACGTTGTTTTGCACGTCGTTGATCGTTGGAATCGCCCACACGATCTCGCCGACGTCGTGCTTCAACCGTTTGTGCTGGACCGATCCGGTGAGCGTGACGCGGCCGCTTTCACCTCGCACTTCGACATCGTTCGTGCCCGGCAGCAGTTCGAAGACGTCGTAGATGAAATCTTCGATCTCCTGATCCGTTGTCGGGCCCGCGGGCTGTCCCCGCCGAATCGCGACCGCTGCGAGCAATCCAGGAATCCCCGGCGTAAATATCCCCGGGTATCCGGCGGGATACATGAACGGAGTCGGCACTGGTGCGAAGCCGGCCCCGGTGAACGGGATAGGCCCGCCGACGCCGTACGGCTCGGATGCCCCAGCCCCGAACGGTTGCGGCGAGCGGAACGACGTCATGTTGCCGATGGTCATCGGTTGAACCGGCGGCGAACCGAATCCGGGTCCCATTCGATTCATCACTGGCGAACCCATCTGCGGCCAGGCCAGCGGCGGAACACCCGACCACATCGGCGGCACAGATCCGAAGGGCAATTCGATCATCGCATTCTCCAATTCAAAGGCAGACTCGTCCACGGGTCACATCACTTGCCCTGGCTGCCCGAACCCGGCGCCGAAGGTTTGTAACGGAACTCCAAAGCCTCCAGTCGCTTGCAGCGTGGACCACGGTGATTGACCGAACTGCTGCAGCGACGGAATCTGCTGGGCGATGAATTGAATCGCCTGCTGAATCTGCTGAAGCTGTGCGGGGACGACCTGCAGCAACTGCTGCAACTGCTGGTGCTGCAGCAACTGCACCTGCTGAAGTTGTTGCAGTTGATAGGGGATGAACTGAAGCGACTGACCGCCTGGCTGCTGCCCGTACGTCAGAGCTCCGAATGCGCCGAGTGGCTGGCCATAGGGCAATCCCGCGATGTTCGGTTGAAGTCCCATTTGTCCTCCTGTACGTGGTGGGACGTGTCGCGTTCTCGGGGGTGGCGGCTGAGATGTCGCGTGTTGGTTCTGTCGTCGCAGTTCGGGGGCTTTACGTGCTTACCGTCAGCTTACGGGCGGTACTTCACTCTCTCGCTGCGTGCGAACGAACACTGACGATGATTTCAGTCGATTGTTGTCGAAAGCGCGACCTCGTCTCGTGTTGAGAGTCAGATCCTGATTCGCAACCAACGTACCAGTGACGATCGCCAAGATGGCGTGCAAATTCGCACTTGCGGTCGCGTCACGGCGTACCGCACGAAGGCAACTGTGAACCGACTCTGTACGCGCTCCTGTCACAACTGTTTGTGACAGCGAGCGCGCCGTATCATCAAGACGTTCGCGCGTGGCGAGATAGTGCGCGTCGGTTCTGTCCACTACTGTCGCACACGTCATCAACGTCAGCGGCCCCTATATTGCCGCAGCAGTTCCAACGCGACTGCGTGCTTCGGATTCATCTGCAGCAGGCGTTCGAGCACGGCAATCCCTTCTTTCGATCGGCCGGCGCTGAAGTGGATCTTCGCAAGTGTGACGTAGCCTGCCTCGTACTTCGGTGTGCGATTCAGAGCGCCCTGAAGAAGATCGACAGCCGCGTCGCTGTGTCCTTTTGACACGAGC
>Ga0075434_100000957_pt1 | contig 23256 bp, 17 predicted proteins | sample RhiMethybrSRZTD3_FD_75298 | JGI IMG/M metagenome (GOLD analysis project Ga0075434, IMG submission 75298) | Populus rhizosphere microbial communities from Tennessee, USA - Rhizosphere MetaG P. TD hybrid SRZTD3 | ecosystem: Host-associated > Plants > Roots > Rhizosphere > Soil | place: USA... | reverse complement strand
GCCCGGTCGTAGGCCGTCGTGTCCCGGTGCTTGTCGACGAGGTCCAGCACGCCTTCACGCGAGGATGCGACCATCGTCCAGAATGCGATGTGCACCGTCCGGCCTGCCGGAATGCGCACGCGCCGGCGCAGCGCGAATATCGGGTCGAGCACCGTGCCGACGGTATTGGACAGCGGCCGGCCGTCCATGACTGCGACCGGCATGCGGATGGAGCGGCCCCGGCCGAGGAATCGCGCGCGGTCGGTTTCGACCTGCGGCCCGGCGATTTCCTCGCCTTCGAGCACCGCAAGGTGCGCCGCCCAGATTTCCGGCTCGCTCCCTGAGCGCCGTCGCCGCGTCGCGAGGATGGCGCCGGTCTTCGCGTCGAATTCGGTCTGCACGAACAGCTTCGAGAATGCCGCGTGCGCGGCATCGGCGCCCGGCGGCGCGAGCACCAGCTCGGCATAGGAGGTGAACTCGATCTCGCGATCCCGGCCGCCCGAATTCGTGACCGACACCCGCCGAACCTCCGCATCGTATTCCGGCGACACGAGGATCTCGAGCGTCGTGGTCATCGTGCCATCGCGCCGGACGAACTCGGCGCGGTCCTCAGTGAAGGTGACCCGATAGCTCTCCGGCTCGACTCCGCTCGGTTGGAAAGTCGCCGACCATACGTCGCCGCTTTGCGCATCGCGCAGGAATATGTACGTGCCCCAGTCGTCGCGCGTGGGATCCTCGCGCCAGCGCGTAACGGCGAGGTCCCCCCAACGGCTGTAACCCGAGCCCGCGGCCGTCAGAACTACCGCATACCGGTAATTCGAAAGCAGGTGCGTCTCCGGCGCGGCACCGTGCGGCGAGCGGACACGCCGCACGGCGGGAGTCTCCACCCCGTGCACGGCGGCCGTCGTCCTGACTTCGTCCACCCGCGGATGCGCGACCGCGACGTTGCGTGGCGTGCGCTCCTGCAGAAGCAGCTCGGTGGCACGCACCATCGGCTCGACGTGAAAGCGCGCCCGCATCGCACCGTCGAGAAGCGCATTGGCGATTGCCACGATCGTCATGCCCTGGTGGTGTGCCATGTGGGCGCGTACGACGGCGACTTCTTCGCCTTCCGGCAGGCGGGCGCGCGTGAAGTCGAGAGCCTCGTAGAAACCGTATCGTCCGCGCCCGCCGATCGCCTCGAGACGCGAGAAATTTGCGGCGGCCGCATGCGGATCGACCATGGCGGCAAGTGCCGTCGCATAGGGTGCGACGACGGCATTCCCGCCGAGGCCGCGCTTGAGGCCGAGCCCCGGGACCCCGAAGTTCGAGTACTGATAGGTGAACTCCAGGTCGCGGACGTTGTAGGCGGATTCCGAGATTCCCCATGGCACGCCGAGCTCGGCGCCGTAGCGGACCTGCCTGCGCACGACGAGGCGGTTGGTCCGCTCGAGCAGGCTGCCGGAGGGCGCGCGCATGACGAGCGACGGCATCAGGTACTCGAACATCGAGCCGGACCAGGAGATCAGTGCGACGCCGCGGCCGAGCGGCGTGACGGCGCGCCCGAGTCGGAACCAGTGCCTTGAAGGGAGATCGCCCTTGGCGATCGCGATGAAGCTCGCGAGCCGCGCTTCGGATGCAAGCAGGTCGTAGCAGCCGGAGTCGAGCCGGTCCTCGGAAGCACGGTAACCGATGGACAGCAGCTTGAGCTCGGGCTCAAAGAGGAACCCGAATTCCATCGCGTCCGTCATGTCGCGCGCGCGGGTTGCCAGCTCCGCGAGGCGCCGATGGAGCTCATGCGACGCTTCCTCACTCTGGGAGAAATCGCGAAGGTGGCTCTCCACCGCGCGCAGCGCCGCTTCCGCCCAGAACTGCATTTCTGCGCCCCCGTCGTCGCCGCGCTCCCCGGCGAGTGCGCGCGCGACGTCGACCAGCGTCACGGCGAGCGGCCTGATGTGCAGGAGTCGCGCGGCCGCTGGCACGGCTCCCTGTTCATCCAGGCGCAGTGCGGCGGCCAGCGCCGCGAGTGCGTCATTCACCTGGCTGCGCGTGATCGTCTGGGTCCGGCGATCGTCGGACAGCGCCAGCGCGGCTTCCCGGCAAAGGTCCAGGCTGTCTTCGATCCCGGCGAGCACCGTGCGGACCGCCACGGGACCGCGCATCCACTCGCCGCACGAGTTGGCGAGTGCGATCAGGTGTCCGGCCAGGTTGCCGCTGTCCACGGATGAAACGTACTGCGGCTCCAGCGGGCGCAGGTCGCCCGTGTCGTACCAATTGAAGAAATGGCCCCGGTACTGCTTCAGCCCCCGCATCGTCGTCAGCGTTGCTTCAAGCCGTTCGACCGTGTCGATCAACCCGGCCCAGCCGAAATCGCACGCACTGGCCGCGGAAAGCAGGTAGACGCCGACGTTGGTCGGCGAGGTCCGGGACGCGACGATCGCCTTCGGATCCTCCTGGAAGTTGTCTGGCGGAAGCATGTGATGCGCCGCGGTCACGAACGTCTCGAAATAGCGCCAGGTACGCCGCGCGACCAGGCGCAGGGCGCGCGCATCTTCGGGCGTCACGGTGACGCGGCCCGCGACTGGCGGCGACCGGCTGACCCACCGCGCGACGGCGGGCGACGCGAGCCAGGCCAGCACGAACGGCAGTGCGACCGGCCACGCAGCGTGGCCCGACCACCCGACCGCGACCGCCGCAGCCACCGAGATAACGACGGCCGAAAGCATGTGCCGGTAGCTGCCGAGAATGCCGGGAAGCTGCCGCGTCGTGAGCTGCGCGGCCGTCACCCAGTCGAGCAGGTGCCGGCGGCTGACGACCAGGCGATACAGCGTGCGACCGATCGCATCGACCATCAGCCATGCCTGGTGCGGCAGGAAAACGCACGTCAACACGAGCCGCGAGACGGCCAGCCTGAAATCCTCTCCGAGCGCGCGAAAATGGCTGCTCGTGGTGATGCGATCGTGGTGCGGCACCGCGGCGGCGAGCACGGGCAAGATCATGGGCAACGCGATCGTCGACACGATGAAGCACGTCCAGATGAGCGCCCCATGCAGGTGTAACGTCCAACCTGCGACGAGCGCGGCGGCGCCCATGGTCGGCGAGAGCGACCGCCGCAGGTTATCCAGCATCTTCCAGCGGCCGATCGACGGCAGTTGCCGGCCGAGGATCCACGGCAACAGTTGCCAGTCCCCGCGTACCCAGCGGTGCAGGCGAGCCGCAGCCGTGTCATAGCGCGACGAAAATTCCTCGACGACCTCGATGTCCGATACGAGGCCTGCGCGCGCAAAGGTGCCTTCGAAGAGGTCGTGACTCAGCAGGGTGCCTTCGCGCACCCGGCCATGGAGCGAAGACTGGAAGACGTCGACGTCGTAGATACCCTTGCCCGTGAAGGAGCCTTCGCCGAACAGGTCCTGGTACACGTCGGACGCGGCCGCGGCGTAGGGATCGATGCCGCCGAGGCCGGAAAAGACGCGCTGGTAGAGCGATCCTTCGGAGCCGATCGGCAACGAGGGCGTCACTCGCGGCTGCAGGATCCCGTATCCCTCGACCACGCGGCGACTGGCAGGATCGAATCGCGCCCGGTTGAGCGGGTGAGCCAGCTTGCCAATCAGGCGGCGCGCGGCATCGCGCGGCAGGCGCGTATCGGCGTCGAGCGTGATGACGTAACGGACGCCGGCCGGCGGGACGGACGTCAACCCTTCGCCGGCAAGGAAAGTCGTGTCGGTTGCACCGCGCAGAAGGCGATTCAACTCCTCGAGCTTGCCGCGCTTGCGCTCCCACCCGATCCAGCGCTGCTGGTCCTCGCTCCAGACGCGCCGGCGATGGAACAGCAGGAACCGGTCACCGGCGCCCGCCGGCCCGTATTTCCGGTTCAGGCGCGCAATGCCCGTGACCGCCGCTTCGAGCAGCTCACGGTCACCTTCGACCTCCTGCGCAGGCGCATCTGTCCAATCGGACAGCAGTGCAAAATGGATCTCGCGGTCCGGATCGCCGAGGTGGAGGATTTCCAGGTTCTCGACCTGCTCCTCGATCGACTCGTGCGTGGTCAGCAAGGTCGGCACGACCACGATCGTGCGCAGCTGCGGAGGAACGCCGTCGCGCAGCGCGAGGCCCGGCAGTATCGTCGCGCCGTATCCGCGCGTCACGGCGCTGTTGACGAGCGCAAGCGCTGCGTCGATCGCCGGAATCAGGCCGAGGGCCGCGAAGGCTCCGATCCAGGCACGGCCAGTGCCAGTGCCCGCCAGCATGACGAGCGGCAGGGCGAGAATGAATGCGGTGATGACGAAGACCGCGCCGACGTAGCCGCCGAGGCCCATTGCGGCGCCCAGCCGCTCACGCCAGGTATGGAGTGGCGCCCGGAATCCGATCCTCGCCTCGAACTCGCGGCGCCCGCCGGCGATCAGCCAATACCCGGGATCCCGTGTTCGTTGGCCAGGATCGTCATCCGCAGGCGCCTCGCTTGCGGCCGCAAGCGCCGCGTCCACGATCGCTAGCTCCGAAAGCTTCGTACCGCGCGCCAGCTCCTCGATCGCATTGCGGTAGGCATTGCGCGTCGGAAAATCCATCTCGGCGAATCGGCTGCCGCGACGCAGCGAGTCATCGATCAGGCTGACGCTCTCGACCAGCGCCGCCCAGTCCACCTCGGAGATCAGGCGCATGCTGGTGATGACGTTGCGCACCGTCACGTTCGTCGCACCCTGCCGCTGATGCTCCTCCTGCACGATCTGGTCGACCGTGGCGCCCTGTCTCGCCAGCCGGCCCTCCAGCCATTCCAGGGCCGGTGTCACCTTCGGATCCTGGTCGCGCAGCCGTTGCACGAGTTGCACGGCAAACGACACGGATAGCGGCGACCGGTCGTACCGCCGCAGCATTGCGGCGATCTGCTCCTGGCTCGCGGCCGCTCCCAGCAGGCGGTCCGCGAGCCTGTCCGCTTCGCGGCGCGCGATACGGCTGGCGACGATCCGCCGCGACGCGCGGCGAAGGTTCTCCACCAGCACGATTCTGAGCGTGATCGCTATTGCCCAGAGTTCGCCGATCGCCAGCGGCTGGACCTGCTGGTACGCACGCACGAAGCGTCGCAGCATGCCCGGATCGAAGCGGCTGTCCGTATGCGCCACGAAGGCCCATGCCACCCCGAACACCCGTGGGAATCCGGCGAATGGCCCGGCGGAGAGCTTCGGTAGCTGCCGGTAGTAACCGGCCGGCAGGTCGTTGCGAATCTCGCGGATCTGCTGTTCGACGAGGGGAAAATTGTCGAACAGCCATTCCGCGGACGCCGTGAGGGTGCGACCCTTGGTGACCGCCCGCGCGATGGCCCGATTGGAGGCGAGCAGAACCGACGCGTTTTCCTCCAGACGGGCCGCGAGCGATCGCCCGCGTGCCCGGCCCACGGTGACGGCCTGCGCCTCTGCAAGGCTCTTCGCGTGCTGTTCCAGTCTCTCGGCGCTGAAGAGCTCCTCGCGGATGGGCTCTTCGCTATTCCACGGCGCAGCCCGCGACCCGAAGCGCTGGTTGAACGCCGTGCGGAGTGACATGATCCTTTGAGTATACGGGCAGGCCATGGCGACCGAACTGCTGTTCCGCGACGACGCCTACATGAAAACAGCCACCGCGCGGGTCCTCGCCGTGCGCGACGGCAAGGTCGAGCTCGACCGCACGATCTTCTATCCGCTCGGCGGCGGCCAGCCGGGCGACACGGGCTTCCTGATCCGCGACAACGGCGAACGCATCGCGGTCGCCGACACGCGCAAGGGCGACTCGCCCGGCGCCGTCGCGCACGTCCTCGCCCAGGGCGCCGCGTTGCCCGAGGCCGGCGAGGCCGTCGGGCTCGAGATCGACTGGGACCGCCGCTACGCGCTCATGCGCCTGCACACGGCGCTGCACGTGATGTCCTGTGTGGTCGTCGCGCCGGTGACGGGCGGCAACATCGCGCCGGACAAGGCGCGGCTCGACTTCGACATCGACATGACGCTGCTCGACGCCGGCAAGATCGCGGAAGGCACGAACGCGCTGATCGGGCGCGCCGTTGCGACCGAAAGCGTCTGGATAACCGACGAGGAGCTCGACGCGCGGCCGGAGCTCATCAAGACGATGAGCGTGCAGCCGCCGCGCGGCCAGGGGCGCATCCGCCTGCTGCGGATTCCCGGGATAGACCTGCAGCCCTGCGGCGGCACCCACGTCGCCAACATCGCCGAGATCGGCGGCATCCAGGTCGTCCGCATCCGGAACGAGGGCAAGCGCAACAAGCGTGTGGAAATCACGCTCACCGGCTAGACTACGCGCCTTTTTTCGCCCCGGGAGACGGCCATGCGAGGGATCGTGATGCTGACGGGACTGGTGTCGGGTTTGGTCGCTGCAAGCGCGGCGACGGCGGCCGACTGGTCCGGCAAGGGTACGCTCGGCGGCGTGCTCGCGCGCGGCAACACCGACACCGAGACGTTCAACGCGAACCTCGACGTCGCAACCACGGTCGACCGCTGGACGCACAAGTTCGGCGCCTCGATCCTGCACACGGTCAACGACGACGTGACTTCCGCGGACCGCTGGGAAGTGCGCGCCGAAACGAACTACGCGCTCACGGACCGCAGCTATCTCTTCGGCACGCTGCGCTACGAAGACGACGCCTTCACGGATTTTTCCTACCAGGCGACGCTCGCGGGCGGCTACGGCTACAAGTTCATCATGACCGACGCCACGAAGCTCGAAGGGCAGCTCGGCGTCGGCTATCGCAAGGCGGAGCTAAAGCTCACCGGCGAGTCGCAGGACGAGGCGATCCTGCGCGGCGCGATGAACTACGAGCACCACCTCACGGGAACGACGCTCGTCTACGACCGGTTCCTCGTCGAGGCGGGCGACAAGAACACCTACCTGCAGAACGCGTTGGGCATCGAGGTGAAGATCAACGAGACCTTCGCGCTCGGGCTCGACTACCAGGTCCGGCACAACACCGACGTGCTGCCCGGCACCGAGGAGACGGACCAGGTCCTCACCGCCAACCTGGTCTACGGCTTCAAGTAGCAGATGAAGGGGCCCGTCCCCTTTAAGGCTCAGTCGACGACGACGCCGTTGTGCGCGAGCAGTCGCGCGAGCGGCGCCAGCTCCTGGCGGTAGTTGCGCCACAGGTCGAGCGAGTCGCGATAGATGGGCCGGCGCACCTGCGCCGCGCTCGCCGTCGATGTCGGCGCCGGATTCTCGTGGAAGCGCAGGCACTCCTCGCGCCATTCGAGGCCGCAGTGCGCGAGCAGCCGGCGCGTCGCGCCCTCCTGGTCCTCGACGATCGCCTCGTAATCGAGGTCGAGGAAGCGCCCCGGCAGCAGCGCGCGCCAGTAATTCATCAACCGCTGGTAGGCGAGGTAGTAGCTGCCGAGGTCGCCGAGGTTGTATGAGAACGGGTAGCGCGTCCGGAACAGCGTCTTGAACATCGCATAGCAGGACGCCATCGGGTGGCGCCGCAGGTGCACGATCCGTGCGCGCGGCAGCGCCTTCGCGATGAGGCCGAGGTAGCGGTAGTTGAGCGGCGTGCGATCGACGACGAACGCACGCGTGTGGCCGTAGCCCTGGATCGCGGTCCAGTACGACTTCCCGAGCGCCGCGGGGTCGACGCGAGCCGCCGCCTTGATGAGGTCGTCCGGGCTCGCCGCGGGACCCGCCGTTCGCGCGACCGCAAGCTGGAGGTCGTTGACCTCGCCCACCGATGCAACCTGCTCGTGCCGGACCAGGATGCGCTCGACGAGGGACGCGCCACTCCTCGGCAGGCCCACGATGAAGATCGGTCCATCGACGTCGTGGCCCGCGCCCGCGGAATCGAACCAGTCGCGGTCGAAGCAGCGAATGATCGTGGCGGTCGACTGCTCGTCGGACTCGACGCGGTAGGAAAGCGCCTTGCGGCGCGCCGCCGCGCCCATCGCAAGCGCCTCGAACGATTCCGCGTATTCGCCGAGGTCCTCGAGCTCCTTCGCAAGAGCGTAGTAGAGCGCGACCGGCGCCGCTCCCGGCGAGCGTCCCGCGAGCGCGATCTTGAGCGCCGCGACGTGGTTGCGCTCCGGCGTCTGGCGGCGGAGCGCCGCGCGGTTGTACCAGGCGTCCGCGTCGTCCGGCGCGCGCGTGATGAGCTCGTCGAGGAGCGCCTCCGCCTCGTCCATGCGGCCGATCGCGATCAGCGCGCTCGCCTTGGTGTGAGCAGCGGGCGCGTCGTAGGGCTTCAGCGTCGCGACGCGGATCGCGCAGGTCGCCGCCTGCGCGTGCTGGTTGAGGTGCGTGTGGAATTCCGCAAGGCGGCGCCAGGTGCCGCTGTCCGCGCCCGCGGCGCTTTCGATCGCCGTGAGCTCGGCCCGCGCGCCCGCGATGTCGCCCGCGTGCATGCGCGCCTCGACCTCTGCGAAGCGCGCGACGCTGCTCGTCGGGTCGAGCGCCAGCGCGCGGCGCGCCGTGTCGAGCATCCCGCGATAGTCGCCGGACATCTGGTGAATGCGCGCGGCGAGGAGCCAGCCCTCGACGCGCTCCGGTTCGCGCATCAAGAGCGCGTCGCAGAGCGTCCGCGCCTCGTCGATCTGGCGCCGCTGCAGCAATCCGTCGATGCGGCGGATCTCGGCCGCCGCATTGGCTCCGTCCCTGGAATCCGTCACGCCAGCCGAATCCTCATCGTCCGCCGCAGCAGTATGAGGCTCGTGGCGGCCTGCAGCCACACGCTCGCGACGGACAGGTACCAGACGTGGTGTATGCGATGCCAGGGCGTCGTCGAGAGCCAGATCGCGGGGATCATGAATGTGAGGATACGCGACGACGTCGAGCCGAGCGCCGGCCAGGTATGGCCGAGGCCCTGGAAGATGCCCGAGCAGGTGAAAATGAGGCCGGACGCGATGAAGTTGAACGAGATGATACGGAGGAAATGCGAGGCGACCTCGATCACCGCCGGGTCCTTCGTGAAGCCCTGCGCCAGCCACTCCGGCTTCGTCTGGCAGAGGAGCGTCAGCACCGCCATCAGCGCGATGCTGACCTTCGCCGCGGCGCTGAAGGTCTCGCGCACGCGGCCGTACTGGTGCGCCCCGTAGTTCTGCCCCGCGATCGGGCCGGTCGCGAAGGCGATCGCCATCGCCGGCAGGAAGATCGACTGCATGAGGCGTGTGCCCAGCCCAAATCCCGCCTGCGCCGCCGCGCCGAAGTCGCGGATGACCCAGTAGATCACGGCCATGTAAAGGAACATGAAGCCGAACTCGCCGCCCGCCGGCGCGCCGATGTTGATCATGCGGCCCCACACGGGAAGCCGCGGCTCCCAGGTCGCGGGCCGGATGTGGATGTACTTCTCGAGCTTGCGGAAGTAGCCCGCGAGCATCGCCGAGCCGACCGCGACGGCGATGGAGCTCGCGAGCCCCGCGCCCGCGACGCCCATCGGGTGCCCGGTGATCCAGCCCGCGATCAAAATCGGCGCGAGGACCGCGTTCAGGAGCACGGTCACAACCTGCACGATCATCGTCGGCTGCACGACGCCGGTGCCGCGCAGGCCCGACATCATCACGATGTTGACGTACTGGAGCGCGAGCCCCGGCAGGAACCACCGCAGGTACGTGGCGCCGGCCTCGATCGTGTCCGGGTCCGCGCCGACGGTCTTCATGTAGGCGTTCGTCAGCAGGTAGCCGCCGACCAGCGTACCGGCCGTGCAGACGAGCGCGAGCGAGAGCGACTGGTTGAAGACGAGGTCGGCGTCCTCGGGATCCTTGCGCCCGACCGCCTGCGACACGAGCGCCATGGTGCCGACGCCGAGCGTCTGGGTCAGCGCCATGACGACGAACATCGCGATTCCCGCCGCGCCGACGCCCGCGAGCGCGGCATCGCCGAGCTGCGCGACGAAGTAGAGGTCAATCAGGAGATAGAGCGTCTGCGCGAGCATGCCGGCCGCGATCGGCGCCGCCATGGCGATGAGATGCCCGGGAATCGGGCCCTGGGTCAGGTCGCGCATGAAGAGGCGTAAGATGGTACATGACGGCCGGTACGGGCCGCCGTATTGACCAGAACCAGGGGGAACTTCGATGAATCGCATGCACGCGGCCGCTCTGGCGGCGGCCGGACTCCTTGCGCTCGCCGGTTGCCAGAAAGCCACGGACTCCGCCGCATTCGAGAAGCAGGCGAAGGAAGACGTCCGCAAGTGGATCCCTGCGTTCAACGCCGGGGACATCGACACGAATCTTGCCCAGTACGCGGCGGACGCCGAGGTCATGGCGCCAGGCAATCCGCGCGCGACCGGCCACGACGCCATCCGCGCGCTGCTCGAGAAGGAAAGCGCGGGAATGAAGCAGGCCGGCGTCACGCTCGCACTCAATGACGACGACAAGGCCGCCGCTTCCGGCGACCTCGGGTATCACTCGGGCTCGTACGTCGTGAAGGACGCCTCGGGCACTGTCGTCGAGAGCGGCAACTACCTCGCCGTGATGCAGCGCCAGTCGGACGGCAAGTGGCTCATGATCCGGGATACCTGGAACTCGGACCGTCCGCCGCCGGCCCCGGCCGAAGCGCCGGCCGCGCCGGCGGAGTCGAAATAGTCATCGGGCAATGGCACAGGAGGCTCTCATGAAATGGTTGAACTGGGCCGCGCTCGCGGCCGCCGGCGCGCTGGCGCTCGCCGGATGCGCGAAGAAGGTGGACTCCGCCGCGGTCGCGGAGGAGATGAAGAGCGCGACCGGCGAATGGGCCGCCGCCTATAACGCCGGCGACGCCGACAAGATCGCCGGGTTTTACGCGGCCGACGGCATGGTCATGCCGCCGCACGCGCCCGCCGCGCAGGGCGCCGATGCGATACGCAAGTTCGTCGCCGAAGACAGCGCGAACGCCAAGAAAGGCGGCGTCACGCTCGCGATCGAGCCGACGTCCGGTGGCGCGTCCGGCGCCTTCGCCTGGCAGGTGGGAACCTACAAGGTCACCGACGGCAGCGGTAACGCCGTCGACACCGGAAAGTTCATCGAGCTGCGCAAGAACGTCGACGGAAAGTGGATGATCACCCACGACATCTGGAACTCGGACCAGCCGCCGCCGGCCCCGGCCGAAGCGCCGGCCGCGGACGCCGCCGCGACGACTCCGCCCAGCAGCTGACTTCGAAGGGGACGCGCCCCTTCAGAATTTCCAGAGCACGCCGAGCGAGGGCACGAGCGGCAGGGAGCCGCGCGGCTCGACGTCGAGGAAGGTCTGCGGTATCTCGGTGTCCTCGAGTTGGTATTCGACGCAGCAGTCGTTGTTGCGCTGCGTGACGTTGTTGACCTCGAGGAAAGCGGTCAACTCCCCCGCGCCGCCGATGTCGAAGCGCCGCGCGACGCGCAGGTCGAGGCGCACATAGTCGGACAGGTTGATCGCGTTTCGCTTGCCGACAGCCGCGAGCGGGAACGGATCGAGCGTCTCGAGCGCGACCTCCGTCGTCGGCCAGCCCTGGTGCCAGGTCGCAGCGAGCGAGGCCTCCCAGAAGCTGCCGCGCCAGGTCAAGCCGCCGCTCACGTAGTTGCGCTGGTCCCAGCTCCGGTGCAGCCACTCGCCGTCCACGCGGTCGAGCACGCGCGAGTGCGTGTAGGCGAGCCAGCCTGACCAGGCTTCGCTTTCGTAGCGCAAGGACAGTTCCGCGCCTTCCGCGAGCGCGGACTCCGGCGCGATCAGGATCCGATCCGGCTTCAGCTCCGGCAGCACGAATATCGTGTTCAGCAGGTTCTCGTGGCGCGCGAACGGGTGTTCGTAGTCCTTGCGGTAGAGCTCGGCGCGCAGCTTCAGCGACTTCGAGACGTCCTGCTCGATGCTGGCGATGCGGTGCGTCGCGCGCTGCGCCTGCTGGAACTCGGTGTCGCCATCGGAGACCTGCAGCTCGTTGATCGCCTGCGCCTGGTAATAGCGGCCCCAGCCGAGGCGCAGCCGCGTACCCTCGCGCGGCGCCCACATGAGGACGGCGCGCGGGCTCCATTGCGAGGCCTCCTCGTCCGAGATTGTCGCGTTGTCCCAGCGGATTCCGAGGTCCGTCGCGAAGGTCGGGGCCGGCTCGAAGCGCCAGTTCAGGTAGGCCGCCGACTGGTGACCCGACGGGCGCAGGTGGATGTCCCGCGTGCGTGTCGGCTCGGTCGGCGCGCCAGGCGTCAGGAACAGGAGCTCGAAGGCGGCTTCGTCGGAATAGTCGTAGCGCCCCTTCTGCTCGCGCCACTCGAGGCCCGATTGCAGCAGCGAATGTGCGCCGATCCTCCACCAGCCGTCGGCCTGCAGCGAATCGATCGTGAAGCGGCGCTCGTCGGCGAGCGTCCCGCTCCCGACGCCCGGCAGGTCGGCGTCGCCCAGGCGCTCGCTGTCGAGCAAGGTGTGGGCGGCGAGCACGCGGCCGCCCAGGCCGTCCGGTGCGCCGAGGTCGAAGCGCAGCCAGTAGTACTGGTCGCGGTATTCAGCCGTCGCTTCCTCCTCCTGGTCGCTGTCGAACGCCGTGATCTTGTCGTTGAAGGCGAGGAAGTTGACAGAAGCCGCGAGCCAGTCGTTGAAGCGGTGCCCCGCGCGCCCGTACCAGTCGTTGTACTCCGGCTGCCCGAGCTGCGAATCGATCAGGTCGAAGAAGAGGTCCATGTTGCCGCGCCGCGCCGCGAATGCCCAATCGGTCGAACCGTCCGAGGTGCTGCCGTCGAACGAGGCGCCCGCGGTAAAAAACGATGCGACGGCCTGGCCCTGGAAGTCCTTGCCCGCCAGCCGCGGCGCGATGTCGACGACGCCGCTGCTGCGATCGCCGAACGCGACCGGGAACCCGCCCGTGTAGATGCGCACGTCGCTCACGATCGCGGGATCGATGCTACTGAATACGCCGAGGAAGTCCTTGAGGTGGTATGGGTTGTAGAGGCGCAGGTCGTCGAAGCGGACGAGCGTCTCCTCCTCGGTGCCGCCGCGCAGGTGAAAGCGGCTCGAGAAGTCCTGGCCCGCGACCCCCGGCAGGCGGGCAACGGCCCGCACGGGGTCTTCGCCGAGGTCCGGCAAGGACTCGAGTTGTGCGGAGTCCAGCACGGTCGCGGGGACCGGCTCGCTGCCGAAGAGATAGTGGCTCGCGCTCACGACGACGGCGTCGATCGGCGCGGGAGCCGGTGTCTGCGAGGAGCCGGGCGTTGCATGCCGAGTCGCGCGCGGCGGCACGCGCACCAGCATCAGCGTTCCGGCAGGACCGTCCTGCACGGCGATGCCGTACGGCGCGAGGATCTCTGCGAGCATCGCGCGCGGCTCGGTGGCATGCGGCGCGTCTTCGACGCGCATCCAGGGCTTCACGAGGTCGCTGCTGTAGAGGAGCTGCACGCCGTCGGCGCGCAGGTCCTCGAGCACGGTCTCGACCGGCAACCCGCGATAGTCGGCGGCCTCGGCGGCCGCCGCGAGCGGGACCAGGAGGATCGCGAGCGTTCTCACGGGCCGGTCGGTGCGTTGCTCCGGGCTCGGATCTCCATCGTATCGCCATTCAGCTCGACCGCGAGGTCGGTGGTCGCAAGCATCGCCTCGAGCGCCGCCATCGGCGAGAGGTTCCGGATGTCGCCGTGCAGGATCACCGCAGTGGCGCGCTGCTCGACGAGCGGTGACTCGTAGGCGAGCTTCCGGCCGGTCTCACGTGCGACCCACGAGATGAGGTCCGCGGCCGGCTTGCCGTCCATGTCGGGCATCGGCGCGATCGCCTCGGCCCACTGCCAGGCAGTGTCGTGCGGGGCGATCGACGCGCGCGAGATTCCGCCCTTTCCGTCGATTGCGATCTGCTCGCCGGCCTGCCCCCGGAACGACTCGCCGCCGTGGTCGAGCGCGACCAGGCCCTCGCGCACGCGCAGGCGGAGCGCCGCGCCCGTGACGGCGACCTCGAACTGCGTGCCGACGTCGCGCGCCGTGGCAACCGCCGTCACGACCTCCAGATGCGACCCCGACGGCCGCGCGCCGCTGTCCACGTAGATCGTGCCGCCCGGCACGTAGAGGCGGCCCGGCGCGTCGAGCATGACCTCGGTACCGCCCGCGAGCCGGAGCGATTCGCCGCCGGCGAGCGTGAGTGCGACGCGGCCGTCCGCCTGCGTGCGAATCTTGATGCCCGGCGTCAGCCGCGCCCGCGCCTCGGCGAGCGGCCGCCAGATGTCTCCTGTCGCGATTTCGACTTCTCCGGCCACGCGCGCGATGCGTGCGAGCTCCTCCTGCTGCGCGACCGGCGGCGTCCAGCGCGCCATGAGCGCGATTGCGAACACAAGCACCGCGGCGGCGCCGGCCCAGAGAATCCACATCCGCTCCCGGTGCTTCGACGTCTTCTTCCGGAAGGCCTCGTGCGCCACCGTGAAGACGTGCCCGTAGGCATCCTCCGGCGGCTCTACCCGGCGCCCCGCGCTCCGGATCAGCGATTCGACGATGTCCGATTCGCTTTGCATGGCTGTCCTCAGATCATTCCGGCAATCGCTTCACGGAATGCTTCCCTTGCGCGCGTCAGGAGCGATTCCGCGGCCTTGGCACCGATGTCGAGGCGTACCGCGATCTCGCGCACCGAGAGTCCGTCGATGTACTTCCACTCGAGCGCCGTGCCGTAGTTGCCGGGCAGCGCGTCCAGGGTCGCCTCGACGATTCGGTGCACCTGCTCGCGCAAGACGCCCGTCTCCGGCTCGTCCGCCGCCGGCGCTGCGAGCGACTCCAGGATCGAGCGCGCATTCGGCTGGTCCTCGAGCAACTCGACGCGGCCCTGGCTGCCGCCGCTCCGGCGGTAGTAGTCCGCGACCGCGTTGCGGCAGATCTGGCAGAACCAGGTGTACAGCGCCGCCTCGCCGCGGTAGGTGTCGAGCCGCTCGATCGCCTGGCAGAACGTCTGCTGCACGATGTCCTTGGCAGCGTCCGGGTCGCCCGGCAGGCGCGCGCGCGCGAACCGGTAGAGCCTCGGGAAGAAGCGGTCGAACAGCTCGCGGAAAGCTTCCTCGTCCCCGCCCAGGATGCGGTGGGCCAGTGCGCGGTCCACGTGCACGAGCTCGGCCATCACCGGATTAGACGGGTCAGTCATGGCAATCCTTCGTCCCGCGAAGGATTTTCGCGCATCGCGCATCCAATGGGTCAGAAGGTTTAGAAACCCGCATCGAGGAGCCGCTTATGTCCGCCCCGAGGAAGCCCCTGGTCCTGCTGGTCGCTGGCCTCGCCGCGCTCGCCGCCGGAGCGGCCGCCGGCGACGGCTTTACGAGGCAGTTCCCGATCACAGCATGCGATTTCAAGCCGACGGGCGGCAACGCCTATTTCAGGCTCAAGCCGGGCCGCCAGCTCTACCTCAGCAACCTGCGCTGCGTGCAGGACAAGGAATGCGACGAGCTCGACGAGCTCTGGATCACGATGCTTCCCGAGACGAAAACAATCACGTTCGACTACGCCGGCAAGCCACGCACGGTCACCGCGCGTGTCATGGAGGAATACGAGACAGTCGGCGGCGAGTTGGAGGAGATTTCGCGCAACTACGTGGCGGACTGCAGCCCGATGCACGACATCTATTACTTCGGAGAGGACGTCGAGGACGGCGACGGGAATCGCCTCCCCGACTCCTGGCTCGCGGGCCGGCGCGGCGCGCGGCCCGGCATCTTGATGCCCGACCGGGCCTTCCTGCTCGGCTCGCGGTATTACCAGGAGTTCGCGGAGAATGCGCGTGATCGCGCCGAGCACACGTCGATGGGCATCGACGTGGAAGTACCGGCCGGCGTGTTCCACGGCTGCGTCGAGGTGACCGAGACGACGCCGCTCGAGCCCGGCGATGAATCGCTCAAGACCTACTGCCCGAACGTTGGCAATGTGCGCGACGATGACCTCGAGCTCATCGCGGTCTACGAGAACGCCGAGTCGCCCGCGGCGAAGAATTGAAGGGGACGCGCCCCTTCACATTCCTGGAAGCGCAAAGGGACGCCCGCCTCGCGGCGAGCGTCCCTTCAGTTGTTCAAGGTGAGCGTCCCCTCGAGGGAACGCGCACTTCAATCATTCAGTCTTCGAGTCGGCGGTCCTTCCAGTTCCACCACTTGAGCAGGTCGGCCTTCGGCTCGGGCGTTCGCGCCGCGTAAGTCGCGCAGCGAAACGTGTACAGGAGGCAGGGTTCCTGTTCGTGTCCGGTGATTTTCTGGAGTCTTTGGAAGAGTTGTTCTGGATTCGATTCGGCGAGGTCTTTGATCGAGTGGATTCCCAGGTGCCTGAGATCGGCTGCGATGGCGGGCCCGATCCCCGGCAACGTGGTCAGCTCGTCGTGCATGGGCAGGTTCCTCCTACGGCTTGTCCACGCATCCAGATTACACCCCCGTCCCTGCCGGCAGGCAAGCTGAAATGACGAGGCGGCGGGAGCCCGCGCTCCCGCCGCCCGATCGCAAGGCCGCATTACCGCTCGACGCCCGCGCTGGCGCTGACGGAGGCGCCGGCCTGGCCCGAGGCCTGGCCGTCGCTGTCCGCGCTCAAGCCGCCGTTCGCCGCGCCCTTGCCGCCGGCATGCGCCGTCGGTTCAGGCTTCGGCTCAGGCTTCGGCTCAGGCTTCTCGGCCGCCTCGTCCTTCTTCGGCGCCGCCTTGGCCTGCTTCTTCGATTCGCGCGTCGCACGCTGGCGCTTGGAAGGCTGCTCGTCCTTCATCGGCTTGCCAGCCTGGGTCGTCTGTTCCGGCACAACATCGAGCTGGCCCGCGCCCTTGCCCGTCGTCTCGCCGGCGACATCCCCAGAGAGATCCTCTGTCGAGAGATCGACGCTCGAGCCGGCTTCGGCCGCGCTTTCCGCTGTTGCGGAGACCGCGTTCGTTGCGTCGCTCGCGGTATTGATCGCCGCTTCGGCGGAACCCGACGCCGTCGACTGCGCGCCAGCGATGGTGGACTCGACCTGGCCCTGCGCGGCACCAGTCGTGTCCTTCGCGCGATCCGCCGCGCTCGAGCCCAGCTCGCGCGTGCGGCCCAGCGTGTCGGTGCTTCCGTGCAGCGAGCCGTTCAGCGTGCCGCCCGCAGTGGCGCCGAGCTGGCCGACGCCGCCCGTGAGCGAGCCGCCGAATCCGCCGTTTGCGCCGCCGCCCAGCAACTGGGCATTGGCCGTGCCGCTCGTGGCGAGGACCGCGGCCACGACGGCGCTCGTGAGGCTATTACGAATGTTCATGACTTGCTCCCGATGCCGCGGACCATCCGCGGTCTTCACCAGCAAGTACGAACCGGAACGTCCTTTTATTCCCGGTGGCCGGGATGCAATTCGGCGCCAACCAGGCCTTTACCATAAGACGGGTCGGTGCCGTTGTTGCCGATGTCGATCGCGGTCGCTGCGAGAGCGTCCACCGCAGCGCGAGCGCGCGCTGGATCCGGCGCCTGCAGCGTGCGCGCGAGCAGGCCCGCAACGATCGGGGTCGCGAAGGATGTGCCGCGGATCTCCTCGAACTTTCCGCCGATCGCGGCGGCTTCGAGGTCCGCGCCGGCCGCCGCGAAATCCACCTGTTCGCCGCGGCAGGCCTCGGGCAGCACCTTGTGCTCCTTGTCGACGCCCGTCACGCCGATGACGTCCGGGTAAGCGGCGGGATAGAGCGGCGGCGCCGTCGGACCATCATTGCCGACCGCGGCGACGAGCAGGAAGCCGCGCGCGGTCATCGCGCGCACCAGGCCGGTCAACAGGATGCTCCTGGCGCCGACGAGGCTGATGTTGATGACGGCGACCTTTTCGCGCGCCATCCAGTCGAGCTCGACGGCGAGCAGCGAGAGCGAGCCGCCCCCGTGGCCGCAGAAGATATCCGCGGCGTAGAGCGTCGCAGCCGGCAGCACGCTCTCGAAGTGGTCGCCGCGCCCGACCAGGAGCGAGGCGACCGCCGTGCCGTGCGGCGCGGGAAACAATGCGCCGTCGCAGCCGTGGCGCACGATCGCGGCGCCGGACAGGACGGGATGCGCGCTATCGACGCCGCTGTCGATGAGTCCAATGCGCTGTGCGCCAAGTGTCGGGGTTTCGGCTTCAGGCGGCGGCGCGGAAGCCGGCGGAGACTCCTCGGGCTGGAAGCCCGAACCGACATAGAGGTAGTTGTAGTCGTACTCGCCCGCCGGATCGATCTCGCGCAGCCTCTCGAGCGCGCGCTTCGTCGAGAGCCCTTCCGGCGCCTGAAGCACGACGAGCGTGAGGCCGAGCGCCTCGAGCTCCTCCGTGCGAAGGACGGTGAAACCCTCGTCCCGCGCCGCGTCGAGCGCCGCTGGCGTCGGCGACAACGCGCCGACCTGGCCGCGCAGGATCGGCTGGCCGGCGGGGTCGGCCTCGACCGTCTCGCGCTCGGCGCGGAGCAGCTCGCGCACGCGAAGCTTGCGCGCCTCCGTGAGCGCCGAGTTCGCCGTGCGCAGCGTGCCGGTCACGGGCTCGGTCGCCGATGGCAGCTTCGGCAGCGGCGCTTGCGGCAGCGGCACACCGGGCAGGCTCACCTGCGCGGACGCCGCCGCCGCCGCGCCGGCGGCGACCGCGAGGACTCCGACGATCGCGAACCAACGATGCATGCCTGCTCCTTCGCCGGCCCGCCGGCGGGAAAATGCTAGCATCCGCGCGCCCGGCCCCTGGTTTATCTACGCTCGGTGCGGGCCGAATCATCCCGTGGAATAAACGGGCCTCGCCGGACGTTTGACATCATGAGTAGGACATCGCCCGTCGACGAGGTTCGCGCACAGCTGGCGGAATTGCTGCCCCGGCTGCGGCGCTTCGCGCGGGTGATCACGCGGAACGTCGCCGACGCCGACGACCTCGTGCAGGTATCGGTGGAGAAGGCGCTGGTGCGGGCCGAGCAGTGGCGGCCTGGGTCGAAACTGGACAGCTGGATGTTCGGAATCATGAAGAACGCCTGGATCGACGAAATCCGCGCCCGCCGCCGCCGCGAGCGCGTGCATGCGCCCGAGGAAGCGGGCCTCGGCGTGGGCGATGCCTCGGCCGCCGCGCGCGACATCGCGCTCTCGGTCCAGGCCGCGATGTCGCGGCTGCCCGAGGAGCAGCGCATGGCGATCGCGCTCGTGCTGGTCGAAGGCCTCTCCTACAAGGACGCCGCCGAGTCGCTCGGCATACCCATCGGCACGTTGACGAGCCGCCTCGCGCGCGGACGCGAGGCGCTCCAGGCGCTGCTCGGCGGTAAGGCAGGTGCGGCTTGAACAGGTTCTCCGACGAGATGCTGATGGCCTACGCCGACGGCGAGCTCGACCTCGTCGCGCGCGCGGAGATCGAGGCCGCGATCGCGCGCGACCCGGAAGTCGCACGCGCCGTCGAGCGGCATCGCGCCGTTGCCGCGCGCGTCCGGAGCGCCTACGACGGCGTGCTCGGGGAGCCCGTGCCCGAGCGGCTCGCAGCGTTGGTGGCGGCGCCGGACAGCACGCCGGTTGCCGACCTCGCGGCGCGGCGCGAAGCGACGCGCATCGCGATCGGCCGCTGGCGGCTCCCGCCGTGGGTGGCGCTTGCGGCATCGGTCGCGCTCGGACTGTTCGTCGGGATGCTCGTCATGCGCGAGCCCGCGGCGCCCTATGAAGAGGTGAACGGCGCCTTCGTGGCGCGCGGTGCGCTCGATGCGGCGCTGACGAGCGAGCTCGCGTCGCTGCCGGACAATTCCGGCGTCGCCATCGGCATCAGCTTCCGCGACCACGACGGCGACTACTGCCGCACCTTCCACATGCATCGCGAGGCGTCGGTATCCGGCCTCGCATGCCGCCAGGGCGACGCCTGGAAACTGCAGGTCCTCGCCGCCGCGCCGGAGCACGCGGGCGAGCTCCGTCCCGCCGCCGCGATGCCGCTCGCCGTGCTGCACGCGGTCGATGCCGCCATCGAGGGTGAACCGCTCGACGCGGGCGCCGAGGCCAAGGCGCGCGATGCGGGTTGGCGCTGAGCGCCGCGGTCGCGCTTCTCAGTAAGTCTCGGCGGTGTAAATCTCGCCTTTGACCAGCCCGTCCGGATGCGGGCTGGTGTTGAGGAAGGTGACCGCGACAGTCTCGCACTGGAGACATTGCGTCACCTGGAAATGCAGGGCGTTCCAACTCGAGCCGATCAGGTCGCCGCGTCGGACGTCGTCGCCGATGGCGACGAACGCTCCATCCTGCTTCAGGTGGACATACCCGGCAACCGTCCCGTCCTCATGCTCGACAAAGATGAGATTAGTTTCCTGGTCTGCGGCCGTATTGTTGTTGGCGAAGCCAACCTGCACGAACAGCACGGTGCCGTCGCGCGACGCGACGACCGGCGTGCCGATCGGCATGCTGAAGTCGTAGGCGTACTGCGCCTTCGATCCCGCGCGATGCGAACCATGACTGCAATTGCCCTGGCTGACCAAGTAGGCTTGCCCGACCTGGAATGGTAATACGTAGGGAGAAGTCGCTTGCGGCGGATAAGGACCGCACAGGTCTGCTTCGACGCTGCCGCCGCCGTCGCTGCCGCCGCCGCCGCAACCGGCAAGCCCCAGGGCGAGAACCGCGCCTGCTGTGCGAATTCGGCGCATGGCAATATGCAGATAATAGGCGCCGGCCGGCGCCGCCTACAAACGCAGCAACCGGGTTATGCACGATGTGATGAATCGGCTGGCAGGAATGTCTCTCGTTCGGGTGGCGGCTGTACTGCTTGCTGCATGGACAGCCGCCTGTGCACCGGTTCACCCTCCGGTCAACGCGCCGGCGGCCCGGCAGACGGTCGCAAGCGCCGCACCGCCGGCTGCGCCGGTCGCCGGCGTCGCGGCCGCCAATCCGCTCGCCGTCGATGCCGGGATCGAGATCCTGCGCAAGGGCGGCAGCGCCGTGGACGCGGCGGTTGCGATCCAGTCGGTGCTCGGCCTCGTCGAGCCGCAGAGCTCAGGCCTCGGCGGGGGCGGCTTCCTCCTTTATTACGACGCCGCGACGAAGAAGATCACGGCGTTCAACGGCCGCGAGGCGGCGCCGAAAGGCGCGACGCCCGGCATGTTCCTCGACGACAAGGGCGAGCCGCTTTCCTATCGCGACGCCGTAATTTCCGGGCGCTCGACCGGCGTGCCGGGCGCCATCGTGATGCTGGGGGCCGCGCATGCGCGCTTCGGCGTGCTGCCCTGGGCCAAGCTGTTCGATCCCGCGATACGCGATGCGGAGGACGGCGTCGCCGTCCCGAAGCGCATGGCGCGATTCGTGAACGGCGACTCGCCGCAGGCGAGCCAACCGGATGTCCGCGCCCTCTTCTCGCGGCCCGATGGCAGCCCGCTGCAGGCGGGCGATTCGTTCCGCAATCCGGCTTACGCCGCGACGCTCCGGAGGATCGCGAGCCAGGGGCCGCGCACCCTGCTCCAGCCGCCGCTTCGCGACGAAATCATCTCGCGCACGCACGCCGAGCCGCGCCCCGGCACGCTGGCAGCGGCCGACTTCGATGCCTACCAGCCGACGGTCTCCGAGCCCGTGTGCGGGCCCTATCTCGCCGTCCTCGTCTGCGTGCCGCCGCCGCCCTCTTCCGGCGTCTCGCTGCTGCAGGTGCTCGCGATCCTCGATCGCACGGACATCGCGACGCGCGGGCCGGGCGATCCGCAAGCCTGGTACCTGTTCGCAATGGCGAGCCGGCTGATGTACGCGGACCGCGACCAGTTCGTGGCGGACCCGGAGTTCATCCCGGTGCCGGTCCAGGGCCTGCTCGAGCCGCATTACATCTCGCGCCGTGCGGAGTTGATCGGCGAGGTGCCGGGCCCCGCGCCGAAGCCGGGCGAGCCCGCGTCGATCCAGCGCGGCGCAGACGCGACGCGTGAGGCGGCGGGGACGTCGCACTTCGTGGTGATCGACCATGACGGCAACATCGTCTCGATGACGACGACGGTCGAGTCGCTGTTCGGCTCCGGCCGCGCCGTCGGCGGGTTCATGCTGAACAACCAGCTCACGGATTTCTCGTTCCGCCCGGAGGCGGACGGCAAGCCGGTCGCAAACGCGGTCGCCGGCGGCAAGCGGCCGCGCTCCTCGATGGTGCCCGTAATCGTGCTCGACGCGTCGGGCCGCGCGGTCGCCGCGCTCGGCTCGCCGGGCAGTTCCTCGATCCTCGCCTATGACGCGAAGACAATCGTCGGGCTCTTTGCCTGGAAGCTGCCGCTGCAGGAGGCGATCAACCTGCCGAACGTGATCGCGCGCGGGGATGAGTACTACGGCGAGGTGCCGAAGCTGCCGCCGGGGGTCGCCGATGCGCTCGCCGCGCGCGGCGTCGTCGTGAAATCCGGGCGCGGCGAGGAGTCCGGCCTGCACGGCCTCGTCGTCGACGCCCATGGCGTCGCGAGCGGCGCCGCCGACCCGCGGCGCGAAGGCGCCTGGAAGACCCTCCCCTAAAGGGGACGGTCACTTTTAAATGTGACCGTCCCGTTTAAAGGGGACGGTCACCTTTAAAAGTGACCGTCCCCTTTTACGCGGACAGGGACAGGAGCGAGAGCAGCTCTTCCTGCGCGGAGTAGCGCTTGCCGCTCTTGGGCACCTGGCGCTGGTAGTCGCCTTCCGAGTCCATGACCCAGCTCTGGCAGTTGTCGTCGAGGTAGGGCTTCAGCCCCTCCTTGATGACGCGCCGCTTCAGCCGCTCGTCGAGGATCGGGAAGCCGAGCTCGATGCGGCGGAAGAAATTCCGGTCCATCCAGTCGGCCGAGGAGAGCCACACGTCGTCGGCGCCGTCGTTCTTGAACCAGAATACGCGCGAATGTTCGAGGAATCGCCCGACGATCGAGCGCACGCGGATGTTCTCGGAGAGCCCCTCGACGCCCGGCCGCAGCGCACAGATGCCGCGCACGATGAGGTCGATCTTCACACCGGCCCTGGAGGCGGCGTAGAGCTGATCGATGACCGCGGGCTCGAGCAGCGCGTTCATCTTCGCGACGATCCGCGCGGGGCGGCCCTCGGCGGCGACGCGCGCCTCGTTCCGGATCGCCTCCATCATCCGCTTGTGCAGCGTGAACGGCGACTGCCACAGGTGCTTGAGCCGCCCCACGCGACCGAGCCCCGTCAGCTGCTTGAACACCTCGTTCACGTCGCTGCAGACCTCCTCGTTCGCGGTGAGGAGTCCCCAGTCCGTGTAGAGCCGCGCCGTCGCGGAGTGGTAGTTGCCCGTTCCGAGGTGCGCGTAGCGCTTCAGCACGGTTCCGTCGGTCCCCTGCTCGCGCCGCACGATCAGCGCCATCTTTGCATGCGTCTTGTGCCCGACCACGCCATAGATCACGTGCGCACCGACCGCCTCGAGCTGCGCCGCCCAGTTGAGGTTCGCCTCCTCGTCGAAGCGCGCGAGCAGCTCGACGACGACCGTCACCTCTTTGCCCGCGCGCGCGGCGTCGAGGAGGATCTGCATCAGCTCCGACGTCGCTCCGGTCCGGTACACCGTCTGCTTGATCGCGACGACGCGCGG